>Ga0247727_10010692_pt1 | contig 16199 bp, 11 predicted proteins | sample WisWelCaveWW1625_FD_202498 | JGI IMG/M metagenome (GOLD analysis project Ga0247727, IMG submission 202498) | Biofilm microbial communities from Wishing Well Cave, Virginia, United States - WW16-25 | ecosystem: Environmental > Aquatic > Deep subsurface > Groundwater > Cave microbial mat | place... | reverse complement strand
CTCGGGCCCCGACCGCGACGAGCTGCTCATGGAGGTGGCCCGGCGCACGGTGTTGTTCGAAGGTTCGTTCCCGCCGCTCCGGCTTCTTCGGAGCGACCTCGCCCCGGTTCCCGAGCTCTCGCTGAAGGCCGAGCTGCTGGGCGGGTCGCTCGTGGTGTCGGGCAAGGTCGACCTCACGCTGGGAAGGCCCGATGCGGCCGAGCCGATGCGCGCGACCCGACTGCTCATCGACCTGAAGACCGGCAGCGCCTACCCGGAGCACGCCGAGGACAACCGCGTCTACGCGTTGCTCCACACCCTCCGATTCGGTGTGCCGCCCTACCGCGTGGCCTCGTTCTACCTCGAAGGGGGGACGTGGCAGGCCGAAGATGTCGACGAGAGCTTGCTCTTCCACGCCGCCGAACGCGTCATCGCCACGGCCCGGTCGGCTGCGGCACTTCGCAACGGGCGCGAGCCGGTGCTCACGCCCGGCCGGTGGTGCGGGTGGTGTCCACGCGCGTCGTGGTGCCCTGCCGCCGACCCCGATGCGGGCAGCACCACCTGATCACGGTGCGGTTGTTCCACTTGTTAGGGTTCCGCCCTCCGAACGCGAGTGACGGGAAGGGTGAGAGCCATGGGGAAGGATCTCTACGAGATCGGGGAGCTGCCGCCCGCCGGCGAGGTGCCGCCGCGCATGCACGCCATGCTCGTGCGTCCGGATCGATTCGGTGAGCCGGCGCGGTCCATCGTCGATGAGGTGATCGACGTCCCCGAGCTGGGGCCCCACGACGTGCTCGTGGCCACCATGGCCGCCGGGGTCAACTTCAACAACGTGTGGGCGGCTCGTGGCATCCCCATCGACGTCACGAAGGGTCAGGCGAGGTGGGGTGAGCCCACCGACTTCCACATCGTGGGTTCTGACGCCAGCGGCATCGTCTACGCGGTGGGCACCGACGTCAGCGGCGTGAGCGTCGGCGAGCACGTGACCGTGCATCCGGGTCAGTGGGACCCCGACGATCCATGGGCCGTGGCGGGGAACGACCCCGGGCTCGCGCCGTCATTCCGGGTGTGGGGCTACGACTCCTGCTGGGGCGCCATGGCGCAGTTCACCAAGGTGCAGGACCACCAGTGCATGCCCAAGGCCGACCACCTCACGTGGGAGGAGGCCGCCGCCCCCACCCTCACCGGCGGGACCGCCTATCGCATGTTGTTCGGATGGGCGCCGCACACCGTGCAGCCGGGCGACGTCGTCCTCGTATGGGGTGGCGCGGGGGGCCTCGGCTCGCTCGCGATCCAGCTCGTCGCGCAGGCGGGCGGCCGGCCGGTCGCCGTCGTGTCATCCGACGAGAAGGGCGAGTACTGCAAGGGTCTCGGCGCGGTGGGCTACGTCAACCGGAAGGCGTTCGACCACTGGGGCGTCCCGCCGGCGTGGGACTCGCCCGACTGGAAGGGTTGGTTCGAAGGTGCGAAGGCCTTCGGGAAGGCCGTATGGGAGGCGCTGGGGGACAAGGCGAACCCGAGGATCGTGTTCGAACATCCCGGCCAGGACACGATCCCGACGTCGAACTTCGTCTGTGACCGCGGTGGCATGATCGTCATCTGCGCCGGAACCAGCGGCTACGACACCATGATCGACGTGCGGTACCTGTGGTTCCTCCAGAAGCGATACCAGGGATCACACCTCATGAACGACGAGCAGGCGGTCGCGTTCAACGACCTGGTGCGCGACGGGACGATCGTGACGACGCTCGGACACACGTACGGCTACCACGAGATCCCGGCGGCACACCAGCTGATGGGTGATGGGCGGCTGCCGGAAGGCAACGTCAGCTGTCTGGTGAACGCGCCGTCGGCGGGCCTCACCGGTCTGCCGTAACGAAACGCCGACGCCTCCTCACGGTTCCTGTACGAGCTCGGTGAGCACGCCGCCCATCGCCTTGGGGTGAACGAACGCGATGAGCGTGTTCCTCGAACCGGGTCGCGGCGTTTCGTCGATCAGCCGGACACCCTCGGCCCGGAGATGTGCGAGCGCCGCCACGATGTCGGCCACGCGGTACGCGACGTGATGCACCCCAGGACCCCGGGTGGCGAGGGCGCGGCCAACCGGGGTGTCGGGGCCGAGGGCGCCCAGCAGCTGGATGTACGACGAGCCCGCCGCGAACAGGACCTCCTCGACCCCTTGCTCGGCCACACGCTCGCGGTGCACCGGCTCGGCACCCAGGAGCCGCCGGTAAAGAGCCACCGCGGTTTCGAGCTCGTCCACGGCGATGCCCACGTGATCGATGTTGGTCAGCTCGAAGCTCATGGCTTCGCCCCCGGCTCCGGCTGCATCCGCGTGACCAGATCGTTCGTACGGGTGACCTGATACGCGGGCAACGAAAGCGCCCTCGCGACGGCGGCCACGCCCTGGGTGCGCAGCTCGACGTCGGGCTTCGCCGTGGGTCCCCGTGGCCCGTCCAACACGAAGAACGACACGAGGTCGAGGAACTGGCCGAGCGATGGCAACTGGCCACCGCGTTCGTACGTGTAGATGGTATGCCGGCTCGCGGGGCAGGTCGGTGCGGCGGCGGCGGCGTCGACCGACCGGTAGCCGGCCCCGCGTCGCAGCTCTCGGAGCCACGCGCCGACGATGGCAGCGTCGGTGCGTGTCGCCGGTGCGTTCCTCCTGGTCATCGGAGCCGCAACCCTATCGTGGGCGACCTGCGCGACCTCGGTCCCGGCATCCGCCATCCCGCGGGGGCCAGCCGTCATGGCGACCGGTCCCCCGTCCTGGCCGAACGGCCGATACCCGGGGGACGCCGTCCGATGTACGGTGGCTCGGCAGCCCGGTTCGGCATCCCTCACCCCCTCGGAGCCCCAGATGACCGACGAGAACAGAAGCAGCCCGGCGGCGCTGCTCGCGGGGTCGCACCTCGTTCGCGACGGCACGGCCGACGTGTTCCGCCAACGCGAGAAGAGCCGGCTCAAGAAGGTGCTGAAGGCGATCATCTTCGTCGCCGTCTTCGACCTGTTGCTGTGGTACTGGTACTCGACCGGCCACTCGCTCGGTCCGCCCACGTTCAGCGAGGAGTGGATCTACTTCCTGCCGGTCATCGGCATCTTCATCGCGATCGTGTTGATGGTGCTGATGCCGCTGTGGAACGGACGGTCGCCGCACATCACCGTGTACCCCGAGCAGGTCGAGATCGGTCTGACCGACATGAAGGGTCTCGACACCCAGGTCGACGAGGTCATCCGCACCCTCGACGTGTTCTTGGGCTACGCGACGTTCCGCGACGAGCTCGGCGGTACGCCGCGCCGCGGCATCTTGTTCGAGGGTCCTCCCGGCACCGGCAAGACGTTCCTGGCGAAGGCCATGGCGAAACAGGCGGGCGTGCCCTTCCTGTTCATCTCGGCACCGTCGTTCCAGTCGATGTGGTACGGCATGACCGCGTTCCGCATCCGTTCGTTCTTCAAGCACCTCCGGAAGGCCGCTCGCAAGGAAGGGGGCGCCATCGGGTTCATCGAAGAGATCGATGCGATCGGCATGGCGCGCGGCGGCATGGAGTCGATGAGCCCGGTGGGCGCGCCAGCCGCGCCGGACGGGGGCGCGTTCGGCCGCGTCGCGTCACCCTTCATGGGGTCGGGGAGCGGCGGCATGGTGAACGAGCTGCTCATCCAGATGCAGTCGTTCGATCAGCCGCCGTGGCGGACCCGGACGAAGGCGAAGTTCATCATGTGGGTCAACGGGTTCTTGCCACCGAACTGGCAGTTCAGCCCGATCAAGTCCGAGTACCACAACATCTTGCTCATCGCGGCCACGAACCGCGGCGACACGCTCGACGCGGCGTTGCTCCGGCCCGGCCGGTTCGATCGCCGTCTGTACTTCGACCTGCCGACCAAACACGAGCGGCGCGAGCTCATCGATTTCTTCTTGGAACGCAAGGCCCACCATGAGGAGCTCGATGAAGAGCAGGCTCGCGAACTGATCGCGCACGAGACGTTCGCCTACACCCCCGTCATGATCGAGCACCTCTTCGATGAAGGGCTGCTCGTGGCGCTGCAAGAGGGTCGCAAGAAGATGAACCTCAACGACATCATGGAGGCGAAGTTCACCGAAGAGATCGGCACGAAACAGCCCACGGTCTACACCGACACCGACCGCGAAGCCGTAGCGACGCACGAGGCGGGGCACGCGACCGTCGCCTACTTCTTGGGCAAGGGTCGGCGGCTCGAAGTGCTGTCGATCATCAAGCGCAGGGGCGCGCTCGGGTTGCTCGCACACAGCGACGAGGAGGAACGCTTCACGCGGACGAAGTCCGAGATCGAGGCGGCGATCGCCATCGCGCTCGGTGGCATGGCCGCCGAGGAGATGTGCATCGGCGAGTCGGGGACCGGCCCTGGCGCCGACCTGGCGCACGCGACGGCCCTTGCTGCGCAGATGGTGGGCGCGTTCGGCATGGCCGGTTCGCTCATCAGCTACGAGGCGGTCTCCGACGGTCCGCTGTCGCGCTCGAACATCGTGTCGAAGGTGTTGGGCAACGAAGCCACGAAGCAGCGCGTCGAGGACATCTTGGAGGCCCAACGCGAGCGCGTGCGTGCGGTGCTCGACGAGAACCGCGACGTCCACGCGGCGCTCCGCGACGCGCTCATCGAACGTGACGAGCTGGTCCGCGACCAGATCGTGTCCGTTATCGAGAAGGCGCTCGCGGCCCGGTAACCGCCGCGACCGCGTCCGGTCGTACACTCGAACCATGACACGTTCGTTCATCGTGGGCGGTGCGCGAACGCCCAACGGGAAGTTCCGAGGCGGGCTCGCGCCGTTTCGCGCGGTGGACCTCGGGACGAAGGCGATCGAGGCGGCCGTCGTCCGCGCGGGCGTCGAGCCGGGGCAGATCGACTACGTGATCATGGGTGACGTGTTGCTCGCCGGGCAGGGCCAAGGCCCCGCGCGGCAGGCGGCCATCGCTGCAGGGATCCCCAAAGAGGTCCCTTCGATCACCATCAACAAGTTGTGCCTGTCGGGTCTGACGGCCGTCGCGCAGGCCGATCAGATGATCCGCGCTGGCGACATCGACGTGGCCGTCGCGGGCGGCATGGAGTCGATGACGAACGCCCCGTTCATCGTGCCGTCGGCGCGTGAGGGCGCACGGCTCGGGCACACCACCATGGTCGACGCGATGTTGCACGACGGCCTGTGGTGCGCGTTCGACGACCATCACATGGGCGCCGGTACGGATCTGATGAACGCTGAGTACGGTGTCTCGCGCGACGACCAAGACGCCTGGGCCGCCCGATCACACGCGCGCGCCGCCGCCGCGTGGGATCGCGGCTTCTTCGCCGACGAGGTCGTGGTGGTCGAGGTCCCCCAGCGCAAGGGGGCGCCGGTCGTCATCGAACGCGACGAAGGCATCCGGCCCGATACCAGCGTCGAGACGCTCGCCGGGCTCCGCCCGGCGTTCACCGACGACGGGACGGTCACCGCGGGCAACGCGTCGCAGATCAGCGACGGTGCGGCGGCCATGGTCGTCGCGTCCGAGGAGGCCGTCACCCGGATGGGGTTGGTGCCGCTCGCCGAGATCGTGGCGTACGGAATGTCGGCCGACCGGTACGCATCGCTGCACACCGTGCCTGCCATCGCGCTCGAGCGTGCGTTGAAGAAGGCGGGCGCCGGCGTGGGCGACCTGGGCCTGGTCGAGATCAACGAGGCCTTCGCCGGCGTGGCCGTGCATGCGACGCGGATGTTAGGTCTCGACGACGAGCTGGTGAACGTGAACGGCGGCGCAGTGGCGCTCGGTCATCCGATAGGCGCGAGCGGGGCGCGCATCGTGTTGACCTTGGTCAACGAGGCGCGCCGGCGTGGTGCTGCGCTCGCCGCCGCCGCCATCTGCGGCGGTGGCGGTCAGGGCGACGCCCTCGTTCTGCGCCCGGTGGCCTGAGGGCTAGCGCTCTTCCAGCTCGGCCAGGCGCCGCAGCTCGCGCGACAAGATCTGCTCGGCCGCCGCCGGCTCCCACGGCTCGTCCTGCGGCTCGTCGACGACGATCTGCAGAGCGGGAGCGCGCTGGTCCCGGTCGGGGGCGTCGCTCGCCGGCGCTTCGGCGTCGACGAGCTGGACTCGGAAGGCCGATCCCTTGCCGTCGGCATCCTCCACCTTCGCCCAGCCCCCCATGATCTCGGCGACACGCTTGACGACGGGCGACATCGACACGTCCGAGGCTGGCTCGGGATCTTCGACGCTCAACAGCGCGTTGCCCTGACCGCCCTTCAGACGAACGACGATCATCTTCGATGACGGCGTGCGGTCGCCCGAGATCCGCAGCAGCGTCGCCAGCATCTGCTCGACCCGCTGGCCGTCGACGCGGAGCATCACGGCGTCGGCCACGATCTTGACCTCCTGGTCGAGGTCGGCGTCTTCGACCACGCGGTTCACCAACGCCTCGAGGTCGGTCCGCCGGGTCTGCAGCTCGATCGTGCCCTTGACGAGTCGCTCGGCCTCGGTGAGGTCGCCGAGGGTGTAGTCGAGACGTTTCGCCGTGGAGGCCAGCTGCTTCAGCAGCTGCGCCTGCTCTTTGCCGTCCTTCTTGTGCTTGATGATCTGTGCGATCCCGAGGATGCGGCTCAGGCTCTTCTTCGCGTCGTGCGACAGCTCCTTCATGAACGGAGCGGTCGCGCGCCGATCCTCGACGCTCGGCGCGACCTCGGCCACCGGTTCGGGCGACGCGCCGTCGTGCGAGGGCTCGCGCATGCCTCGCAAGGCCTCCGACATCTGGTGGGTGCGCAGCTCCGCCTCGGTCACATCGAGCTTCTCGGTGGCCGAGGTCAGCTCGCCCTCCAGCTCCTTCACCCGGTCTTCGGCGCCCATCAGCTTCTCGGTCTGCCCGGCCAGCCGTTCCTGGGTGACCCGGAGCAGGTCGTCGATTCCGGCGCGCCCCTCGTCATCGGCAAGCTCCAGCTGGCGGCGCGACTCGACCTCCTGCAGACGACGGTTCAGCTCGGCGTTCTCGCCCGCGGCCTCTTCGAGCATGCGTGTCATCTTCTCGACCCGCTCACGCTGGCTGACCTGGTCGCGCTCGGCCACGACGAGGGCGTCGGTGGCCTCGGTCGCGACGACGCGTTGCTGCTCGAGGTCCAGACGCATCGACTCGACCCGCTCGTCGGTGCCGACCAGATCCGCCTGCATGCCGACGAGCGAGCGGCGGAGGTCCTCGGCTTCCTTGCGTGCCTGCGCGATGGTGACCGTGCGCTCTTGGATCTCGTGCTTCAGCGTCTCGATGTCGCGCCGCCGCTCGGCGAGCTCGTCGGTGGCCTCGATGAGTCGCTGTTCGCGTGAGGCCGCCTCAGCCCTGGCGGCCTCGGTCTCCGATCGTGCCGATTCCAGCTCCCGCGCCGCCGCTGCAGCCGACGTTTCGGCCGTCGCGATCCGCGACGCCAAGCCGGACTCCTTCTGGCCGACCTGGCTCTTGAACGAGGCCTCCATCTCGGTGAGCTGGCGCTGGAACTCCTCGCGCGTTGCTCGAACCTTCTCCTCGAACTCGGCCTCGCGCTCGACCAGATCGGCCCGGTGCGACGCGTGGAAGCTCTCGAGCTCGGCCTTCGCGCCTCGGAGCTCGTCGTCGAGCATGGCGGCGCGCTGTTCCTCGTTGCGGAGCGCTCGCAGCTCGGTGCGGGCGCCGTCGAGCTCGCGGGTCGCCTCGCCCAGACGCGACTCGTTGGTGGCGAGCGCGGCACGCGCCTCGAGCACCTCGGCGTTCGCGGTGTCCACGGCGCGAAGCAGATCCGGGTCGGGGGCGGTCTCTGCACCTGGGGTTGCGAGCTCGCGCCGGGCCGCGACGAGGTCGTCGCGGGAACGTGCGAGCTCGTCGCGGAGCACCGACGACTCCGCCTCGGCGGAGCGAGCGCGCGCGTCGGCCTCAGCGGCCCGGGCGATCACGCGCTCGTCCATCTCGGAGCCGCGGCCCGTGGCGCCGCGGAGCGCGTCGGCGAGCCGCTCGCGCTCGACGGTGAGCGTCTGCACCTGCTGCACGAGGGTCGCGATCTCTCCCTCGGCCCTGAGCGCCCGCTCGCGGAGCACCGGATCTCCTGCAGACGCCGGGGGAGCGATGCTGACGGCGCGCAGATGCTGGAGCTCCTCGAACGCCTTCTTGTACTGGTCCTGCATCAGGTTGAGCCGGTCTTCGGCCGCGCGGGCGCGGTCTTCCGCCTTCCGGCGCGCATCCCCTTCCTCTCGGAGCCCAGGAGCGTTGACGTGCACGGGGCGCATCTGCTGCTGGGCCGAGGCGCGGAGCGCCGGCGTCTCCGTCGTGCCTTGCTGGGCTACCGACAACACGCGCGCGACACCGAATACCGCGACGCCCAGTAACACGAGCATCCCCGTCAAGAACAGTGCGTTGGTGCGCCAGGGGGCCGCCGCGGTGGCGATCGGCGTGTCCGGACGGATGAGCTCGACGGCCGCAGGGCCCCCCACACCTGAGCGGAACCGCAGCGGCAACATCACCGAGTAGCGACCTGTGCTCGCCTCGGGCTGCGGCTGCCCCTTGAGGGCCTCCTTCACCCGCTCCTTCTCGGAGATCTGCTGCGTGCCGATCAAGCTCTGCTGCGTCGAATACAACACCAGGCCTTCGGGCGAATACAGGGTGACCTCGTCGATATCGCTCGGGTCGATGACGACCGCCTCGACCTGTGCGGTGAGCTCGAAGCTCCGCTCGGGCGTGGCGGGGCTGTCGACGTCGGCGGGCGTGAACACGAGCGTGAGCGATCCGTCGGCGATGGCCTGGGCCTGGGAGATGACGGTCCGTTCGGCCTCGGTGCGCGCGCGAACCCCCATCACGAACGAGCCGGCGATACCGGCGATGAGCAACGCGGCGATGATGGCGAGGACGGCCCTCGCGATCCTGCCATACCCCTTCAACGACGCGATCATCCGCGCTCCCTCAACATGACGACGTTTCCTGGTCTCCGGGGGTGGTTATCGGCACACCTTCGCCGCGGGTTCAGGGGCCGTCGGTCGTACGTCCGACGTTCGACGTGAGACCTTGGGCCTCCCCCGCTCAGACGGGGCCGGCCCCCGACAGCACCACCGTGTCGCCGGTGCGCCCGTCTTTGCCGAGGACGATGAGGTCTTCGAGCATCGATCGCATCTGCTCGACGTGTGAGACGAGCACCACGAGGCGACCAGTGTCACCGGCGACGAGCCTGCCGATGCCATCCATGGCGCGGTCGAGGTGCTCCTCGTCCAGGCTGCCGAACCCCTCGTCGAGCAGGAAGGCATCGAGCCGGCCACCTCCGCGCGTCACCATCTCGGCCAGTGCCAGCGCCAAAGCGAGAGACGCGAGGAACGTCTCTCCACCGGACAGCGAATCGGCGCCGCGAACCGCGCCTCCGGCGTTCACGTCGACGATGTCGAAGGAGTCGTCGTCTGCGAACCGGTAGTCCCCGGCGGTCAGCTCCTCCAGATGAACGCTCCCTAGCTCGGCGAGCGTGGCACGCTCCTCTTCCAGAACGAACGCGAGCAACCGGCTGGGCTGCAGATCGGCGGCGACGCGCCGGGCGACGTCGCGGCGCTCGATGGCCTCGGCGAGGCGCACATCGAGGTCGGCGGCGGCCGCGATGACCTCCTCGAGACCCGCGACCCGTTGCGCGGCCGCCGCCCGGGCCGCGAGCGCAGCGCTGCGCTCGTCGCCGTAGTCGGCGTCGGGTGCCAGCCCGAGCGCCGCGAGCTCGCCGGCGAGCGCGACCAGCACCCGCTCCTGTTCGCCCTTCGCTTCGTCGAGATCGGCCGCCGCCCGTCCGACCCGGGCCGCGAGCTCGGCGGCGATTCCGGCGGCACCGCTCCGCACGGCCTCGGCGGTCGCTTCGACCTCCACCGTCTCGCCGATCTGGCCCCATGTGCTCGTGAGCCGGCTCGCGAGCTTGATGACCTCGGCCGAAGCCCGCTCACCGGCAACACGGGCGTCTTCGACCTCGCGACGGGCCGCGGCCACCACGTCTGTCGCGGCCTTCAGGTCGGCTTCCGCCCGGCGGAGCTGTTGCTCGCGTTCGTCGAGCAACGCGCGAGGGTCGCCGTCGCCGAGACGGTCGACGATCTCGCTCTTCGCGGCCGCCAGCGCCGCCTCGCGTTCACGCTCGTCGGTCTCGGCTCGGTCGAGGCGGCCTCGGGCCTGCTCGAGCGAGCCGTGTGCCTCGGTCATCCCGCGGGCCGCGGCGGCATGCGCCGCCGCGGCCCGCGTCCGCATCTCCTGGGCCGCGGCGGCACGCGCCGCCGCGGCCCGCTCACCCTCGACCGCGTCGTCGATCGCCGACGCGGCGCCGGGCGGCGGGACCTGCTCGATCACCCGTTCGCAGACGGGGCAGGTGGTTCCCACCGTGACGTGGCGGCGGAGCTCGGTGGCCATGTCGGCATGCCGGACTTCGTGGAGCCGCAGGGTCGCGGCGTCGAGCAGTCGCCGCGTCTTCGCCGCGTCTTCGTCGGCCGTTCGTTGCGCCTCGGTGGCCGCGTCGAGGTCGGCGGTGGCCCGCGTCAGAGCCGCGTCGGCATCGGTCACCACGGCCGTCGCTCCTTCGCGTGCCTCGGCGGCCCTGGCGACCCCGTTGGCCAGCGCGTCGTGACGAGCGACCAGCTCTTCGAACGCCCGGAGGTCGGCGGCCGACGAGTCGAGCTCGTCGCGCACCGCTTGGGTGGCCGCGAGCACCTGCTCGGCCTCGATGACTTTGACCGTCGCATGCCTGAGCCGTTCGTCCGCCTGCGACGCCTCGAGGGTCAACGTCTCGACTGCATGAGGTGGCGGCAGCCGCTCGAGGGCGGCCTCGAGGCCGCCCCGGCGCGTGGCGATGGCGGTGCCGGCCGCACGGGCCTGCGCGAGGGTGGCGCCGTGCGCTTCGACCGCGCCGCGTCGCCGATCGAACGCGGCTGCCCGCTCGTTCGCGGCCGTCGCCGCGGCGCTGGCCTGCTCGAGCGCCGCCCGTGCCTCGAGGAGCCGGCCGGCCTCGTCTTCGATCGCCGTTCGCTCGCCGTCGGCCGCCGCCGCTCGCTCTTTCGCGATCGACGAGGCGACGTCGAACCGTTCGTAGCCGAACGCCCCTTTCAAGACGTCGTTGCGCTGTGTCGGCGTGGCCCGGAGCAGCTCGGCGAACCGGTTCTGCGCCAGCAGCACCGACCGGCAGAACCCCTTGAAATCGAGACCGAGCAGCCGCACGATCCGCCGGGTCGTCTCCTTGTCGCCGGTGACGGTCTCGACGGGGGCCGCGTCGGGCTCGTCGTCGGCGAGGCGCTCGAGCTTGTGCGGGCTCTGCCCCTTGCGCCGCTGGGCCCTCGTGACCCGCCAGATCTGCTCGTCGACCTCGAACACCAGCTGCACCTTGGCGACATCGGCGAGCTGATGGATGAGCGACCTCGTTGCTTTCTCGAAGGTCGGGGTCTTGCCGTAGAGCGCGAACGCGAGGGCGTCGAGCAGCGACGACTTGCCCGATCCGATCGGGCCGACGACGCCGATGAGCCGCCGGCCCCGTAGGTCGAAGGTGGTGCGCCCGCGGTAGGAGCGGAATCCTTCGAGGGTCAGCTCACGGGGCCGCATCGTGCGCCTCCTCGAGGATCTGACGGAACAGGGCGATGGCTGCGGGCGTCGGCGGCTGGCCGGTCTCGCGCTCGACGAAGGCGGCGTACAGCTCCTCGTCAGGCCGGGGTCCCACGCCCTGCCGCCTCGGCGACCCGTCGCCATCGGGGCGGCGAACGCGGACGTTCACCAGGTACGGGAAGGTGTCGCTCGCGATCCTGCCCAGCTCAGGGTCGGCGCCCCCGACGGGGATGGTCAGGTCGAGGTAATGCTCGCGCAGCTCCTCGACCCTGGCTTCCAGCTCGTCCCAGGTGCCGGTAGCTCGCACCAACGATCTGCCGCTCACGAGCGGCACCGACGTGGCGACCGCGAGCCGGCCCGGCGCTGCGTCGACGAGCACGACCCGTTTCGTGTCGCCGGCCTCGCCGAAATCGAGCGCCAGCAACGATCCTGCGTATTCGGCCGGCACGGGCGATCCCGGTACGCGTTGCGGGGCGTGGATGTGGCCGAGCGCGACGTAGGCGGGGCCGGGCGGGATGGCTTGCGCGGTGGCTGCGTAGGCCTCACCGATGTGCAGCTCGCGTTCGGAGCCGCCGACCTTGACCCCGCCGACCATGAAGTGCGCCATGAGGATGGGGACGGCGTCTGCGCCGGCCGCGTCGACGATCGCCCGATTCAGCACGGCGGTGATCGCGCCCACCTTGGTGGCGTAGGCCCCGTACCACTCGCCCGTGTCGCGCATGAAGTCGACGACGCGACCTTCGCGCAGGAACGGGAAGCCTGCGACGACCGCGCCGACGCCGAGCACGTCGGGGGTGAACATCGCGCCGTCCTCCGGCCGTCGGATGGCGCCGAGCAGGTGCACGCCTTTGCCCTGCGTGCGGAGCAGCGGCGCCAAGGCATCGAACAGCTCGGGGGAGTCGTGGTTACCCGCCACCGCGACCACCGGCGCCACCTCGGCGAGGTCGCGGAGCGCGCCCAACCCGAGGCTGAGGGCTTCGACCGGCGGGAAGGGACGGTCGAAGACGTCGCCCGACACCAAGACGAGGTCGACCTCGTTCGACCGTGCGATCTGCGTCAGCTCACTCAACACCGCGCGGAACTCGTCGGTGCGATCGTGGCGCCCGAGGCGGCGGCCGATGTGCCAGTCGGACGTGTGCAGGATGCGCATCGCGGGCGCCGGCGGCTCAGGTCAACCCGTCGAACGGATCGCCGCCGGCATCGCCGGCCACCTCCTCCTTCCGCGTCGCCCATGGCGGGAAGGGGAAGGTGATGACGAGCGGGATGGGGATGGCGGGTTGCGCCACGACCATGGTGCCCGGTTTGAGCAGACGCGCCCGGGCGCGCGTGCTTGGAAGCATCCAGCCGAATTCGGCCCGCTCGGCCTCGGCGGCGTCGAGCCGGCCGCTCACGCGGATGGCGGCGTTCTCGAGCACCTCCGGCGCCACGCGGCTCGCGGTCTGTTGGGCACCGACGAGCAAGACGCCGAGCGACCGTCCCCGCTGCGCGATGTCGACGAGCATGTCTTTGAGCGGGCCGGTGCCCTCGCGCGGCGCGTAGCGGTTGAGCTCGTCGAGCACGACGACGGACAGCGGGAGCCGCTGGCCGGTGTCCTCCTTCTCACGGAAGGTCTCGTTGAGCATCGCGCCCACCACGAAACGTTGGGCTTGCTCGTGCAGCGACTGGATCGCGACGACCGTGACCGTGGCGGCCGTGCGATCGATCCGCCGGCTCTCGCCGTCGCGCACGAGGTGGCCCAGGCGCGCCGACGCCGCGTGCAGTCGCCGCAGGAACGCCGCGACGGTGCCGGGCATGACCCGGCCGGTCCACGCGGGGTCCGGCTCGCCGCCGTCGCCGGGCTCGAGGTGGCGCTCGAGCGCGTCGACGAGGCTCGGCAGGTCGCGGATCACGATCTCGACCTGCCCGGCGCCCACCGATTCGCCGCGCCGCCACGCCCGGCCGTCGGCCGACTGCGACGGGTCGCGCAGCGTCACCGCGCCGGGCATGCCATCGACGCCGACCGCCCACCGCTTCAGCTGCAGCTGCACGCGCTCGCGGATGAAGGGGAGCTGGTTGCGAGCGTCGTTCGCGTCGGTGAAGCAATACGCCAGCAGGTCTTCGTCGATGAACTCGCGCGGCGTCCAGGTGAAGACGTCGATACCGGTCAGGCGGCCCCCGGTGTCGGGCACGATGGCGTCCCCAGCGCTTCGGCGCGGGGGAGCCCAGAACCGCACGCTATCGAACGGCGTGGGCGCCACGCCGAGGGCCGCCCATGCCTCGCGCGCGTCGTCGTCGCCCTCGAAGACGCGGTTCGGCGCGTCGAGCCACAAGAGGTCTTCGCCCTTGACGTTGAACACCAGCACGCGGAGGTTCGCGGCGCCTTCGCCGACCACAGCCGGCATCGCGGTGAGCATCCGCAAGAAGAACAGCGCGAACGACGTCTTCGTCGCGACGCCGCTGATGCCGCTGATCGACATGTGCCCGCCCTTGCGGCCGTCGAAGAAGTCGAGGTCGATGTGGACCGGAGCGCCGTCACGGCCGAGACCCACGGGCAGCGGGCGGGCCATCTCGTCGGCGTACAGCGCCTTGCGTCGGGCCTCGCCCGTCGCGCGCTCGACCTCTTCCCCGGGGTCGGGCGACACCCACACCTCGGGGTCGACGCGCGTGACGGCCACACGGACCGTACGGACCTTGGCGCCGGGCATGATGCCGAGCTCGGCGATCCGGTGGGTATCGGACTCGAACGTCGCCCCTTCGAAGACGGCCTCGGCCTCGGTCACGACGCCATAGGTGTTCACCTGGCCGGCCTTCGGCACCTCGGTCGCAACCACGACCAGATCGTCGAGCTGCAGGTATTCGTCGTCGTCGACCACCACGCGGAACCCTGCCGTGGTGGTGTGCTCGGATCCGAGCACCCGCCCGACGCGGGTCACGACGCCTTCCGTTCGGCGACCGCCTCGCGCAACCGGCGCACCACGAGGCCGGGGTCGCCCATGCGGTGACGGAGCGCGCGTTCGAGCCCGGCGATGGGGACGAGGTTCTGCGGTGCACGCGGGTCGACGTGTGGCTCGCTCGCCACCACCGGGAGCATCGCCGCGGTTCGATCGGCCAGCGTCACGACCTGGTCGGTGGGCAGGCTGTTCGGCGCCTCGCACCGCACGATGCCCGACCACGAGTGCCCCTGAGCGACGACGGCCAGACGGACGTACCAGGAGTACCGCGCGTAGCCGCCGATCGTGAACAACGGTGTGCGCTGGCCGCGCGCCAAGGCGGCGACGACCGCGTTGCGCTCGGGCGACAAGTAGCGCACCCGGTGCGACTTGATGTACCCGACGGCGGGTCGCGGCCCGAGCTCGTTCAGCGGACCGTCGGCGATGACGAACGTGTCGCTCGCCATCGCCGTCGCGAGGTTACCTTCGGCGCTGCGCATCGCGGAGTGGAGGGCTCGAAGGGGCGCCGACGGGTCCGGGTCGGTGGTGGTCATGGTGGCGTAGCCGGGCTCGAGGTCGACCGGGGGGAAGATCTCGTCGCGCCCGCCCGACAAGATCGCCCATCGCTCGACGCGTTCGGCGGCGACCTCGGTCCGCGGAACCGTCCGATCCCAGACGGCGGCGCCGACGGCGAAGGTGCCGCAGAGCCCGCTTACCGGCCCCACCTGAGGGTCGTCGAGCGTGAGATGGGCGTCGATGCGGCGGACACCATCGACGAACACGACACTGTCGACGCCGTCGTCGTGGCCGTCGAGCGGCCGCCACGTGGTCGTCTCGACGGTGTCGTCGACGGAACCTTCGGCCGGCGCCAACGTTTCGTCGGGGGCCAGGGGCGCCCCGTAGTCGGGCGACCACCCCTCGACGTAGATGCGGGCCATGGCCGGATAGTAGCGACCGGCGCCGACGACGCCGTCAGCTGAGCGGGGTGACCGTCTCGTCGGCCACGACCCAGTCGCCGCTGGCGTCGTAGGTGAGGACGGTGATCCGCCGGGCGCTCGGGCAGCAGTGGGGGTCGCCGGGCTCGAACACCGCCTCGTCGATCACGAGCCCCTCCCCGGGTGACGGCAGGACCACGCCGTCGCAGATCTGCCGTTCGAAGACCTGCGTGCCGGCGCCGACGTCGATGACCGATGCGAGGGCGCACCCCCCCGATCCGCCGGTCGCCGCCACCACGAGCGCGTCGTCGGACCCGTCGGCGGTGACGTCGGCGATGAAGGCGTCGATGCCGAGCACGCCGGTACGCTTCTGGTACGACGCCCCGAACACGGGCCGCCAGGGAGCCCCACCGTCGGCGAAGCGGCGCCATACCGCAAGGCCGCGATCGAGCCGGAGTGGATCGGTGCCCGGCACGAGCCACGCCACCACGATGGCCTCGCCCTGCGACGTCGTCGCCGTCCAGCTGCCGGTGACCTCCGTCCTCAGCGGGATGAGCGCGGCGGCAGGGACGTCGGCGGCCGTGACGTCGTCATCGAACGACGGTGGCACACTGGCAGGAAGCGCCGGGGTGGGCGATGGCGTGGGCTCCGTGGTCGCCGACACCAACGGACCCGCGAGCGTGGGAGATGGGTCCAGGGTCGGCGATGTGCTCGAGACGGTCGCGTCGCAGCCGGCGGCCAGCACGAGCACCGCAAGGACGAGCACCGCGAGGACGATCACGGAACGCGGTCGCATGGGTCGTCGCATCGTCCTCCGATGGTAGCC
>Ga0247727_10010691_pt1 | contig 16199 bp, 19 predicted proteins | sample WisWelCaveWW1625_FD_202498 | JGI IMG/M metagenome (GOLD analysis project Ga0247727, IMG submission 202498) | Biofilm microbial communities from Wishing Well Cave, Virginia, United States - WW16-25 | ecosystem: Environmental > Aquatic > Deep subsurface > Groundwater > Cave microbial mat | place... | reverse complement strand
GCGCGCCAAGATGTCCGAGGTGGTGCTCGCCCTGAGCGCATGCCGCACCTCGATCAGCGAGTTCTACCAGGGCGGCGGCGACAGCGCGCCCGGCGCCAACAACTGGGGCTGCGAGTCGGCCACGGGCTCGAAATACGTCGCGAGCATTACCACCTCCCCCGACGGCCTGGTCAGCGCCACCGTCCAGAACATCAGCGGCGTGAGCGGGCAGGTGATGACCTTGGCGCCGCTGGCCAGCGCCACCACTGCGGCGACCGTCACCAACGACCTGGGCGCCCGCTTGTTCGGCTGGCGCTGCGGCTCGCTCGCGGATGGAACCACCGTCATCCCCAAGTTCCTGCCGGGCTCCTGCCGAGCCCCTGGCAATTCTGATCCAGCGAGCAAAAAAGGGAAGGGGAAAACGTAATAGGGGGACGGGGGTTCGGCGCGAAGATGGATTCGCGCACGACATCCTTGCCGGCGATCAGCTTTCGACTTGAGTCCCTCTTCGTGCACTGCGTTTCGAGTGCGCCCTGCGGTAGAATTGCGAGCACATGTCGAAAGCGCCCGTTCGCGTCGCCGTTACCGGCGCCGCCGGCCAGATTGGTTACAGCCTGCTGTTTCGCATCGCCGCCGGCGACATGCTCGGCAAGGACCAGCCGGTAATCCTGCAGCTGCTTGAAATTCCGGACGAGAAAGCGCAAAAAGCCCTCAAGGGCGTGATGATGGAGTTGGACGACTGCGCCTTCCCGCTGCTCCAAGGCATGGTGCCGGCGTCGGACCCGATGCTCGCGTTCAAGGAGGTGGACGTGGCGCTGCTGGTCGGCGCCAGGCCGCGCGGCCCGGGCATGGAGAGGAAGGACCTGCTGGAAGCGAACGGCAAGATCTTCGCGCCGCAGGGACAGGCGCTCGACAAAGTCGCCAAGCGAGACGTGAAGGTGCTGGTGGTCGGCAACCCGGCCAACACCAATTGCCTGATCGCCATGAAGAATGCGAAAAGCCTGCAGCCTACGCAGTTCACGGCCATGATGCGCCTGGACCATAACCGGGCTAGCTCGCAGATCGCGCGGAAGATCGGCAAGCCGAACGCTGCGGTGAAAAAGCTGACGGTCTGGGGCAATCACTCCGCCACGCAGTACCCCGATCTGTTCCAGGCGGAGTGCGAGGGAAAAAAGATCTGGCCGATGATCAACGATCAGGCCTGGCTGGAGGGGACTTTCATTCCGACCGTGCAGAAGCGCGGCGCGGCCGTCATCGAGGCGCGCGGCCTGTCTTCCGCGGCGAGCGCCGCGAATGCGGCCATCGACCACGTGCGCGACTGGGTGCTCGGCACGCCCGAGAGCGACTGGGTGAGCATGGGCATCCCGGCCGACGGCAGTTATGGCATCCCGCAGGGCGTGATCTACGGCTACCCGGTGACCTGCAGCGGCGGGCAAGTCCAGATCGTGAAGGGTATCGAGGTGTCTGACTTCAGCCGCAAGCGCATGGACGCGACGCTGAAGGAGCTGCATGAGGAACGCGACGGAGTGAAACAACTGCTCGGCGCATGACACCGGGAGCAAAATTCAGGCAGGCGCTCGCCGAAGAGCGCCCGCTGCAGGTCATCGGCACGATCCTCGCGTACCACGCGCTGATCGCCAAGCGCACCGGCTACCAGGCGATCTACCTTTCCGGCGGCGGCGTTGCCGCCGGGTCGCTGGGCATGCCCGACCTGGGCATCTCGAATCTCGACGACGTCCTGATCGACGTGCGGCGCATCACCGACGTCTGCGACCTGCCTTTGCTGGTCGACGCTGACACCGGTTTCGGCGCGAGCGCCTTCAACGTCGGGCGCACCACGCGCTCGCTGATCAAGGCCGGCGCGGCCGCGATGCACATCGAGGACCAGGTCGGCGCCAAGCGCTGCGGGCACCGCCCCGGCAAGGAGCTGGTGTCCGCGCAGGAGATGTCCGATCGCATCAAGTCTGCGGTGGATGCGCGCACCGACCCTTGTTTCGTTGTCATGGCGCGCACCGACGGGCTCGCCGGCGAAGGGCTGCACGCCGCAATCGCGCGCGCCGTGAAATACGTCGAGGCCGGCGCCGACATGATCTTCCCCGAGGCGGTCACCGAGTTGGCGCAATACCGAAAGTTCGCGGACGCGGCAAAGGTACCGGTGCTCGCCAACATCACCGAGTTCGGCAAGACGCCGCTGTTCACGCTGGACGAGTTGCGCTCGGCGGGTGTCGCCATCGCGCTCTACCCCCTTTCGGCGTTCCGGGCGATGAACAAGGCAGCGCACAACGTCTACCAGGCCGTGCGCAAACAAGGCACGCAGAAGGAAGTGGTCGGCGCGATGCAGACGCGCGACCAGCTGTACGATTTTCTCGACTACCACTCCTACGAGAAGAAACTCGATGAGCTCTTCGCCAATCGCGGCGGCGCCTAAACCGAAGAAGTCGGTCGCACTCTCCGGCGTGCCGGCGGGCAATACGGCGCTGTGCACCGTCGGGCGCACCGGCAACGACCTGCATTACCGCGGCTACGACATCCTGGATTTCGCCGACCAGGCCGAGTTCGAGGAAGTGGCCTACCTGCTGGTGCACGAAAAGCTTCCGACGGCGGCCGAGCTGGCCGCCTACAAGACGAAGCTGAAAAAGCTTCGCGGCCTGCCCGCGGCGTTGAAATCGGCCCTCGAGCTGCTCCCCGCCTCCGCGCACCCGATGGACGTGATGCGCACCGGCTGCTCGGTGCTCGGCACGCTCGAGCCGGAGAAGGAAGCGCATCCCGTCGAAGGCGCGCGCGACATCGCGGACCGGCTGATCGCGAGCTTCGGCTCGATGCTGCTGTACTGGCATCATTTCGCGAAGTCCGGCAAGCGCATCGATACGCAGACCGACGACGACTCGATCGGCGGGCATTACCTGCGCCTGCTGCACGGCAAGGCCCCGTCAGCTTCGCACGTGCGCGCAATGCACACCTCGCTCATCCTGTACGCCGAGCACGAATTCAATGCGAGCACCTTCACCTGCCGGGTGATCGCCGGCACCGGCAGCGACATGTACTCCGCGATCACCGGCGGCATCGGCGCCCTGCGCGGACCCAAGCACGGCGGCGCCAACGAAGTTTCCGACGACATCCAGAAGCGCTACCAGTCGGCGGACGAGTCCGAAGCCGACGTGCGGCGGCGCATGGCGGCGAAGGAGATCGTGATCGGCTTCGGCCATCCGGTCTATACCACCGGCGACCCGCGCAACAAGGTGATCAAGGCGGTCGCCGAGCGCCTGTCGCAGGAAAGTGGTGACCTCACGCAGGTCCGGATCGCCGACCGTATCGAGTCGGTGATGTGGGCCGAAAAGAAGATGTTCGCCAACCTCGACTGGTTCAGCGCGGTCTCGTACAGCCAGATGGGCGTGCCGACGCTGCATTTTACGCCGCTGTTCGTGATCGCGCGCACCAGCGGCTGGTCGGCACACGTCATCGAGCAGAGAATCGACGGCAAGATCATCCGTCCGAGCGCCAACTACACCGGGCCGGAAAACCTCGGCTGGGTGCCGCTCAAGGACAGGACCTAGGCATGTACGAATCCGAGCTGACCAGGTTCATGCGCGAGTACCTGGCGCAGCATCCCGAGGAAATCGACTCGCAGAGGAAAGGCCGCGCCGCCTGGTGGGACAAGAACCCGGCGCTGGTCGCGCCGCCGCCCGCGCGCCACGCGCCGCGCTCGGGCGGCGCCGAATACACTTTCCAGCCCCTCGACGAAAAAGACTGATGTCCGCGCACATCTCCAACGTCCGCCCCAGGCCCGACAAGGTCCTGAAACTGATCGCGGACTACGCGACGAAATACACGATCAAGAGCACCGAGGCCTACGACACCGCGCGCTACTGCCTGATGGACACGCTGGGCTGCGGTTTCGAAGCTCTCGAATACCCCGCCTGCACCAAGCTGCTCGGCCCGATCGATCCCGGAACCGTGACGCCGCACGGCGCCAAGGTCCCGGGCACCCGCTTCCAGCTCGACCCGGTGCAGGCGGCGTTCAACCTCGGCGCCATGATCCGCTGGCTGGACTTTAACGACACCTGGCTGGCGGCGGAGTGGGGGCATCCTTCCGACAACCTCGGGGGCATCCTCGCCGCCGCGGACTGGCTCGCGCGCAACGGCCGGCCGCTGACTGTGCGGGACGTCCTTACCGCGATGATCAAGGCGCACGAGATCCAGGGCGTGCTGGCGCTGGAGAATTCGTTCAACCGCGTGGGGCTCGACCACGTGGTGCTGGTAAAGGTCGCCTCGAGCGCCGTAGTCGCCCACCTGCTGGGCTGCACTTACGACCAGGTGGTGAACGCCGTCTCGCAGGCCTGGGTGGACGGACAGAGCCTGCGCACCTACCGCCACGCGCCCAACACCGGCTCGAGGAAAAGCTGGGCGGCGGGCGACGCCACCTCGCGCGCGGTGCGCCTCGCGTTGATCTCGAAGACCGGGGAAATGGGCTATCCCTCGGTGCTGACGGCCAAGGGCTGGGGTTTCTATGACGTGCTGTTCAAGGGCCGGCCGTTCAAGTTCCAGCGCCCCTTCGGCAGCTACGTGATGGAGAACGTGCTGTTCAAGATCTCCTTCCCCGCTGAATTTCATTCGCAGACCGCGGTCGAATGCGCGATGCAACTGCACCCGGTGCTCAAGGATCGCATCAAGCACGTCAGGAAGATCACCATCCGCACGCACGAGGCGGCAATGCGCATCATCGACAAGCAGGGACCCCTCAGCAATCCCGCCGATCGCGACCACTGCATCCAGTACATGGTCGCCGTGCCGCTGCTGTTCGGACGGCTCACCGCAGGGGACTACGAGGACATGGTCGCGAAGGATCCGCGCATCGACGCGCTGCGCGCGAAGATCGTGTGCCGCGAGGACAAGCGCTACACGCGGGACTATCACGACCCGAAGAAGCGCTCCATCGCCAACGCCCTCACAATAGAGTTCAAGGACGGCAGCAAGTTGAAGGAAGTGGTGTGCGAATACCCGATCGGCCACAAGCGCCGGCGCAAGGAAGGCATGCCGGTGCTGGTGGAGAAGTTCCGCACTAACCTCGCGCGCCGCTTCCCGGAGAAACAGCAGCGGGCGATCCTCGAGTTGTGCCTCGATGCGCCGCGGCTCGAGGCGACGCCGGTGAACGAGTTCGTCGACCTGATGGTGGCCTAGGCATGCGCCCGATCGCGGCCGCGCTGGCCCTCCTGCTCGCCGGATGCACCTCGACCTACTCGCTCACGCTGATGCCGCGCAATAGCGGCAACCTGTACTACGGCGAGGCCGTGTCGAAGTCCGGCGAAGAGACCCAGGTCACGGTGTCCGTCGGCGAGCGCCTGTACACGGGCAATTGGGTGGTGGCGCAGCCTGCGCCCCAGACCGGCTTCTCTATCGGCGGCGCCTTCGGCAGCCGCCGCGCTGGCGTCGGCACCTCCGTGATCGTCACCAACCCGGCAGGCACCGAAGCCAAGGCCCTGCTGCGCGCCGGCGACGGCAGCGGCCTGCGCTGCGATTTCGTCGGCGTGCACACCGGCAGCGGCGGCGGCACCTGCCAGGACGACAAGGGCCTGGTGTACGACGTGCAGATCCGGGTCAAGTAGGCGCGCCGTGATCGCCGAACTGCAGCGACGCATCGACAGCCTGTCCGCGGAAATCCGCGCCTACCCCACGCCGATCGCGCGTTGCGACGAGCAGCTGGCGCAGCTGCTCGATGAACGCGCGCGGCTGAACGAGTGGCGGCTGCGGCTGCAGGAGCAAGGCTCCTGCGGCCCGTCCGCCGCATGGATCAACGACGGAGGCTTCGATGCCGCATAACCTGCACGACACGCTGCAGCCGCTCAAGGGCGGCAAGTTCTACTCCCTGGCCCGGCTGGGCAAGGCGCTCGGCCTGAAGATCGAGAGGCTCCCGGTCTCGATCCGCATCGTGCTCGAATCCGTGCTGCGCAACTGCGACGGCAAGAAAGTCACCGAACAGCACGTCAGGCAGCTCGCCGCCTGGAAACCGAACGCCACGCGGTCCGACGAGATCCCCTTCGTGCTGGCGCGCATCGTGCTGCAGGACTTCACCGGCGTGCCGCTGCTCTGCGACCTCGCGGCGATGCGCGGCGTGGCGCAGAAGATGGGCAAGAACCCGAAGGTGATAGAGCCGCTGGTACCGGTGGACCTGGTGGTGGACCACTCGGTGCAGGTCGACCACTACGGCAACAAGAGCGCGCTCGACCTCAACATGAAGCTGGAGTTCCGCAGGAACGAAGAGCGTTACCAGTTCATGAAATGGGGCATGCAGGCCTTCGACAGCTTCAAGGTGGTGCCGCCGGGCATCGGCATCGTGCACCAGGTGAACCTGGAATACCTGGCGCGCGGCGTGCACAGGTCGAAGGAAGGCGTCTACTACCCGGATACGCTGGTCGGCACCGACAGCCACACCACCATGATCAACGGCATCGGCGTGGTGGGCTGGGGCGTGGGCGGCATCGAGGCGGAAGCCGGCATGCTCGGCCAGCCGGTCTACATCCTCACGCCCGACGTGGTCGGCGTGCACCTCAAGGGCAAGCTGCATCCGGCCTGCACCGCGACCGACCTGGTGCTCACGGTCACCGAGATGCTGCGCAAGGCCAAGGTCGTAGGAAAGTTCGTAGAGTTCTTCGGCGCAGGCACTGAATCACTTTCCGTCACCGACCGGGCCACCATCGGCAACATGGCGCCCGAGTATGGCGCCACCATGGGCTTGTTCCCGGTGGACGACAAGACGCTGGAGTATTTCAAGGGCACTGGCCGGACGGAGGCCGAGATCGAGGCCTTTGCCGCCTACTTCAAGGCACAGGGCATGTTCGGCGTGCCGAAAGCGGGCGACATCGACTACAGCGAGACGCTGGAGCTCGACCTGTCGAGCGTGCTGCCTTCGCTCGCCGGCCCGAAACGGCCGCAGGACCGCATCAACCTGGATCGCGTCAAGGCGACCTTCACCTCGTTGTTCTCGAAACCGGTAGCCGAGAACGGCTACGCCAGGAAGCCGGAAGACCTCGCCAGGCCGTACAAAGCTTTCGACGGCACCGAAATCCGCAACGGCGACGTGCTGATCGCGGCGATCACTTCCTGCACCAACACTTCCAACCCCGGCGTGCTGCTGGCAGCGGGCCTGCTCGCCAAGAAAGCGGTCGAGCTCGGCCTCACGGTCAAGCCGCACATCAAGACTTCGCTCGCCCCGGGGTCGCGCGTGGTCACCGAGTACCTGACCAAGGCGGGGCTCCTGCCCTATCTGGAAAAGCTCGGCTTCTACCTCGCCGGCTACGGCTGCACCACCTGCATCGGCAACTCCGGGCCGCTGGCGCAGCCGATCGAGGAAGCTGTCGTGAAGAACGACCTGGTGTGCGCCGCAGTGCTCTCGGGCAACCGCAACTTCGAGGCGCGCATCCACGCCAACATCCGCGCCAACTTCCTCGCCAGCCCGCCGCTGGTGGTGGCCTACGCCATCGCCGGCAGCATGCTGAAGGACCTGCGCACCGAGCCGCTCGGCAAGTCGAAGGACGGGCAGGACGTGTACATCGGCCACATCTGGCCGAGCGCCGGCGAGGTGCGCTCGCTGATGAAGCTGGCGATGGACGCGCCGACCTTCAGGCGCCTGTACGGCAACCTGGCCGAAGCCAACCCGATGTGGAAGAAGATCTCCGCGCCCGCCGGCCAGGCGTACAGCTGGCCGAAATCCACCTACATCGCCGAGCCGCCCTTCTTCCAGAACTTCTCCATGCAGCCCGGGCGCACCGGTAACGTCGCCGGCGCGCGCATCCTCGGCATCTTCGGCGACTCGGTGACCACCGACCACATCTCGCCCGCGGGCTCGATCAAGCCCACTTCCCCCGCCGGCATCTATCTGCAGGAGCACGACGTCGCGGTGGCCGATTTCAATTCCTACGGCGCGCGCCGCGGCAACCACGAGGTGATGATGCGCGGCACCTTCGCCAACGTGCGCATCAGGAACCTGATGCTGGCCGGCACCGAGGGCGGGCTGACCTTGTACCAGGGCGAGAAGCTGCCGATTTACGACGCCGCCATGCGCTACCTCGGCGAACGCATCCCCACGGTGGTGTTCGGCGGCGAGGAATACGGCACCGGGTCGTCGCGCGACTGGGCCGCCAAGGGCACTCAGCTGCTCGGCGTGAAGGCGGTGATCGCGCGCAGCTTCGAGCGCATCCACCGCTCCAACCTGGTGGGCATGGGCGTGCTGCCGCTGCAGTTCCTCGGCGCGGATTCGGCGCAGTCGCTCGGTATTAAGGGCGACGAGCAGATCGACGTGCTGGGGCTGGAGGATATCCGCCCGCAGCAGGAGCTGACGCTGGTGATCCAGCGCGCCGACGGCTCGCGCCAGGAAGCGAAGGTCAAGTCGCGCATCGACACCTCGATCGAGGTGGACTACTACAAGCACGGCGGGATCCTGCCTTACGTGCTGCGCGAGCTGATCTCGAAGGCGGGGCCGGCGGCGGCGAAGGCCGCTTAGCGGCCTGTCGGCGCGTAAGCGCCCGATGGATTGAGACTCACCTCTGTCGCGCTATCTCGACAGGCCGACGGTAGTGGAATCAGCTAGTTAACAAAAAAAGATTGAACCTTGGCTAAGCCGTCCCTATCATACGTTCACCACTCCCCCCCACGGCTTCGGTCGTGGGGTTGGCAGGGCTCGCTTCCGCGGGCCTTTGCTTTTTCTAGGGGTCGTTTAGTGCGGACGTATGTCTACGTAGACGGCTTCAACCTTTACTACGGAGCGCTTCCAGGGGGTATCGTGCGAATCAACATCGACCTCGACGACAAGCTCGCCAAGGAAGCCATGCAGCTCGCCAACGTCAGGACCATAAGGGAAGCGGTTGCCGTTGCGCTCCAGCGCTTCGTGCAAAGCGGCAGGCAGCGAAAACTTCTTAATCTTTACGGCACGGGCGGGATACGCAGGGACTACGGCCACAAGCGGGCGCGCTCCGCCAGCTGATTCAAAACTGCAGGCTGGCCTGAATGCCGACAAGATAGTTGCGCTGCGGCGCGGGCTCGTAGAAGCGATTGTTGGCGTCGTTCACCACCACCGAGCCGATGTAGGTCTTGTCGGTCACGTTGTCCACGCGCAGGAATTCGCTCAGGCGCCATTTCGCTCTCTGCTGCTGGAAGCCGAACACCAGGTTCAGCACGGTGAACGCGTCGGCGAACTCCGAATTGATGTCGTTCACCGCCACACGGTCCCGGTACAGCAGCTCGGCAGCGGCGCGGAATCCCGTCGGCGCGTGGCGCCACGCGGCCTCGGCGTAGAACTGGGTTTTTGGCACTCCGGGCAGCATGTTGCCCGCCGCCACGGTCACCGGCACGGACGGCGTCCCGCTCATGGTGGCGTAGCTGTCGCGGAATTCTGCGCTCAGGTAACTCAGCGCGGCGCGCGCCTCAAACGGGCCGGAGAGCAGGAATTCCGCACCGAGTTCAAAGCCGCGGCGCTGGGTGCGCCCCGCGTTCTTGAAGGTGGCGCGGCCGCCGCTTGACTGGTCGATGACGATCTCGTCGCTGGTTTCGACGTCGAACAGCGCGATGCTGCCCCGCGCCACGCCCGCCTTCACGGTCTTGTAGCCGACCTCGAAGTGGCGGCTGCGCGAGGGTTCGAGCGCAAAATTGAGCCCGGTGGCGGGTGGATTGCGGTAGGCCAGCTCGACGAAGGTCGGCGTCTCGAAGCCGCGGCCGACGTTGGCATAGAGGCTGGAATCCGCGTCGAGGCGGAATACGATGCCCGCCACCGGCGTGGTGGCGCTGAAATCCTTGCTGCCGCTGTCGTCCCCGTTCAGCGGGTTGCCGGTGATGAAGAAATCGGTGGACGTGAATTCGACTTTGCTCGAGCGTAATCCGGCGTGCGCCGACCAGCGCTCGGCGAACTTCCACTCTGCCTGCGCGTAGGCGCCGGTACTGGAAACCACGTTGTCCTCGTCGCGCTTCAGCGCCTCCTGCACCCCGTTGTTGTTGATGAAGCCGCGGCGCCGCTCGTCCATGCGCTCGTACTCGACGCCGGCTGAGAAGCGCAGCAGCTTGCCGCCCAACTGCGTGTCGCTGAACAGCCGCAGCGCAGCCCCGCCGAAACCGCGGTCGAGGTTAACTACGCCTCCCGAATGTGTGGGAGACAGTTGCGCGGCTGGCGTGAGCGGGATGGCGAGAAACTGCTCGACAAAGCGGGTGCCGGTCCACGCGCTTGCCTGCAGCCGCGTGGCCGCGGACAGCGCGTGGTCCAGCGTCGCGCCTGCCTGGTCGTGCTCGATCGTCTTGCGCGTGTTGAAGGTGATCGCCTGCGATGTCGCCTGCTGCGGGTTCTGCTGCACCTGCATACGGTTCAGTCCAAGGGGATCCTGGGTATCTGGCTGGCGCAGGCTGTTGGCCACCAGCGTGAGTCCGGTCGACGATCCCAGCGCGATCCTGCCCTTGGCGTTCAACTGGTCGCGCACGGCGGCGCTGTGGTCCCGGTAGCCGTCGGTGCTGAAGCGCGAGAGATTGCCGATGGCGTTCAGCGCGCCCCACTGACCGCCAAACTTGAGCGCGCCGCGCCTGGTGTCGTAGCTCCCGCCGTACAACCCGGCATCCACCGCCGGCACTGCCGGCCCATCCTCGGTGATGACGTTGATCACGCCGCCAGAAGCGTTGCCGTACAGGCTGGAGAACGGCCCGCGCAGCACCTCGACGCGGCTTGCCGAACCCAGGTCGAAGGTGGCCGACTGCCCCTGCCCGTCGGGCATCGTCGCCGGGATGCCGTCGGCAATCAGACGGATGCCGCGCACGCCAAAGGTGGCGCGCGCGCCGAAACCGCGCGAAGAGATCTGCAGGTCCTGCGCGTAGTTCTGCCGGTTCAGCACCACGATGCCGGGCACGCGGCCCAGGCTCTCCGACAGGTTCACTTGCGCTCGGCCTTCGCGCAGGTCCTCGCCGTAGAGGCGGTCGATCGAAGCTGGCACCTCCAGGCTGGGCTGGTCGACGCGCGTCGCCGTCACCACCACGCCATCCGCCCCGGGCCGCGTGTCGCCTTGCGCGAATGGCAGGCGCGGCATGACGACAATCAGCAGCGCGGCCAGTGCGCAAAACGGATGTCGGAAACCCCATCCTCCTAGCGGATGATCACGCCCCAGGGCAGCCTCCCGACCGGAATATCGCCCAGCTTGGCATGTGTTGCAATGTCGATCACCGAAACGTTGCCGGCGCGGCCGTTCGCCACGTAGAGCTTGCGGCCGTCCGGCGTGATCGCCATGTTCCACGGGCGCGCTCCCGTGGCAATGGTGGCGACGATGCGGTTGGTCGCCGTGTCGATCGCCGAGACCGTGCCATCGCGGCCGTTGGATACGTACACCTGCTTTCCGTCCGGGCGCACGGCAATGCCGTTGGCGAAGTTTCCCGCCTTGATGACCGCTAGGACGCGACCGCGCGCGACATCCAGGACGTATACTTCGCCCGGGATTTCACAGGCGACGTAGGCCCGGCTGCCGTCGGGGAGGAAACCGATGCCGCGCGGGCGGCGCCCCACTGCGATCGCGCCGGCCTGTCGCGCGAGGACATGCTCGATCTGGCGGCGTTCTTCGCCGCGCAGAAAGCGCGCCCCAACGCGTTCAAGGCGGATCCCGCGCGCGCGGCCCGCGGCAAGGCAAAGGCGGACGAAGTTCTTTGCACCATGTGCCACCTGGGCGGGTTCATGGGGCAGAACGAGATCCCGCGCGTCGCCGGGCAGCATTACGAATACATCGTGAAGCAGATCCGCGACTTCAAGACCGGCAGGCGCACCAACGATGCCGGCAACATGGCCAGCGTGTCCAAGACGCTGACGGAGCGCGACATCGAGGATTTGGCGCACTACCTCAGCAGCCTGTACTGATGGTCACGGCAGCAATGTCGGCCAAGGCCACATCCTGCGCATGATGCCGTCGCGATCGACGAGCAGGTGCTTGAGCGCCGCGGCGATGTGCAGCAGGATCAGCCCCGCCAGCGCCAGCGCGAGAATCTGGTGCATGGTGTTGAACGCCAGGTAGACGCGCCTGTCGTCGATTCCCCAAGGCGGCAGCATGACGAGGCCGAAATACTTGATGCCGTACTTGCTGAAGTTGGACGCGATGTAGCCCGCGAGGGGCGCACCGAGCATGCAGACGTAGAGCAGCGCATGGCTGGCGCGCGCCGCGATGCGCTCCCAGGCTGGCATCGACGCGGGCAATGGCGGTGGCCGGTGCGTCAGGCGCCAGGCGAGGCGCACGAGAATCAGCGCCGCGAGCGTAATGCCCGATGACTTGTGAAAGTTGACCCACTCGGTGCGCTCCGGCGATCCTCGGGGGACATTGTCCAGAAAGAATCCGAGCCAGATCTGCAGCAGGATGCCGAGGGCCAGGATCCAGTGCAGCGCGATGGCAACTTTCGTGTAGCGGTCGGTCAAGGCCAGGTTCACGCCTCGGAAGCCTGCAAACATACCCTGCCGCGCGAACGCACGCTAGAATTCATGCATGCCGCCTCGCGGAAGCCGCCTCGCATGCACCCTGAAGACGGTGGACGGCTGCCACGGCTCCTTCGACGTCACGCCGGGCGAACAGCCCAACACGGTCGCCCTGGTCGGCCCCGTCACCTGGAACAAGCCGCCGGAAAAGCCGGTGCTGGAAGGCGCTTTCACCGTGATCGGCGACCTCGGCATGACGGGGCAGGTGATCCTGGTCAACCAGTACCAGTGGCGCTCCCTGACCGAGGCGAAGCTCGAGCAGTACTTCTACGCCGCGATGCTCTGGGGCAAGAGCCCGTTCAAGGTGATCGAGGACGCGCAGACGATGCTCAAGCGCGGGAAGTAACCGGCACTCCCACCGGGCAGCTCACCCCTGTCCCGCCCAGCCCGCAATAGCCGTCCGGGTTCTTGCCGAGGTATTGCTGGTGGTAGTCCTCGGCGTAGTAGAACTCCGACGCCGGCTTGATCTCGGTGGAGATCTTGCCGTGGCCCTTCGCCGCCAGCGCGGCCTGGAACGCGTCGCGCGTGGCGAGCGCCGTCTTACTCTGCGCTTCGCCGCAGGGGTAGACCGCCGAGCGGTACTGCGTGCCGCGGTCGTTGCCCTGGCGCATGCCCTGCGTCGGGTCGTGCCCTTCCCAGAACGCCTTGAGCAACTGCTCGTAGGAAATCTTCTCGGGGTCGAACACGACCAGCACCGCCTCGGTGTGGTTGGTGAAGCCGCTGCACACTTCCTCGTAGGTCGGGTTCTGCGTTTTGCCCCCGGCATAGCCGACCGCCGTGCTGTACACGCCCGGCGTCTGCCAGAACAGCCGTTCCGCGCCCCAGAAGCAGCCCAAGCCGAACTGCGCGAGCTCGAGCCCTGCCGGAAACGGCGGCACGATGCGGTTGCCGTTGACGAAATGCTTTTCGGCCACAGGCATCTTCTCCTGGCGCCCCGGAATCGTGCTGGATTCGGGCAGGAGCTGGGTCATCTTCTTCATGAAGGCGAACATGGTCGACTCCTGGTCGGACGCTAGAATAACACCATGAAAATCTGCATCTACGGCGCGGGCGCGGTCGGCGGGCTGATCGCCGGCTGGCTCGCGCGCGCGGGCCACGAGGTCTCGGTCGTGGCGAGGGGCGCGAACCTGACGGCGATCCACGAAAAAGGCCTGCGCATCCGCTCGGAGGGCAAGGAGGAAGCGTTCCGGGTGCAGGCCAACAGCGATTGCGCGAAGTTCGGGCGGCAGGATTGCGTGATCGTAGCCGTAAAGGGCCAGAGCCTGCCCGACGTGGCGCGCGGCATCGGCCCCCTGCTCGGCCCGGACACCCCGGTGGTCACGGCGATGAACGGCGTGCCCTGGTGGTTCTTCGACAAGCTCGAATTCGGCGACGGCAAGCTGCGCCTGGAGAGCCTCGATCCGGGCGGTGCGATCTCGCGCGCCATTCCCACCGGGCGCATCGTCGGCTGCGTGATCCACCTCGCCGCCTCCACGCCCGAGCCGGGCGTGATCAGCCACAACATGGGCAACCGCCTCATTCTTGGCGAGCCGGGCGGAAAGAACACCGAACGCACGCAGAGGGTCGCCGAAGCACTCACGCAGGCGGGCTTCGAGTGCGTGCAGAGCCCGTTCATCGAGAAGGAGTTCTGGGTCAAGCTGCTGGGCAACGTGAGCTTCAATCCGGTCTCGGCGCTGACGCTCGCCACCGCCGAGCGCCTGATCGCGGATGCCGCGGTGAAGACCTACATGGTGGCGATCATGCGCGAAGTGCTGGCGATCGGCCGCGCCGTGGGCGTGGACGCGGACATCGACCCGGAGGCGAGGATCGACATGGCGCGCCATCTCGGCAAATTCAAGACCTCGATGCTGCAGGACCTGGAGGCCGGCAAGTCGCTCGAGATCGACGGCCTGCTCACCGGCACGCTGGAAGTGGCGCGCAAGGCGGGCGTGGCGGCGCCTTACACTCAAAGCCTCTCGGGCCTCGCGCGCTTGCGCTCGCAATCCACGGGACAATACGCATGAGGCGCCTGCTCGTCGTGCTGCTCTGGTTGCCGCTCGCCGCGTTCGCGCAGTATTCCGGCCCGGCGGTGGAGACCTGCCGAGCCTACGGGCAGCGGGAGCTGAAAAAAGGCGGTGCCGACGTGAAAGCGCTAGTCTTCGAGCGCGACCGTGCGCTGCTCATCGAGCGCTATACGCGCAAGCTGGGCAACCAGTTCATCAGCTCGATCCTCAGCGGCAACGGTGCCATCGCGCGCGCCGTCGGCCCGGCGGTGGAGCTGTCCTTCGTCTGCCTGCTCGCGAGCGACAAGCAGGCGCTGTTCTTCCACTGGGTACCGCGGTTTGCCGCGCCTTCGCTCGCGCAATGCAAGCGCGGCGCGGCGCCTGGCGACTGCCTGCAACTGCTGCTCGATCTCGCGGAGCGCGACCTGATCGAAGTGGCGGCCTTCCGCTTCCAGGATTCGCTCGAGGCGGACGCCAAGGCGGGCAACGAAACGGCCTCCAGCGCCTACCGCAACGCCGCCGTGGCGTGGCGCGCGTATCGCGACGCGGAGTGCGCGCGGCGCGGCGCCGGGGGCGGCGACATGTGGCGCGGCTGCATGGTGGACCTGACGAAGCGGCGCTACCTCGACCTGCAATGAGCCATCGTCTGCCGGCCGCTGGCCGGGGGCCGCGGCGATATCAATGCTATCATCGCCTCCGCACACTTGCGCTGGAGGACAAAAATCATGGCTAACCTGATCGTCCGCAATGTCGACGAGCGCATCGTTCGCGCGCTGAAGACACGCGCCGGCAAACACGGCCGCAGCGCCGAGGCCGAGCACCGGGATCTGCTCGCCGCCGTGTTGCTGAAGTCCAGGACGAAATCCTTCGCCGAGGTACTCGCCTCGATTCCGAACGTGGGCGTGGACGCCGACTTTGCCAGAATCGACGGCGACACCAGCCCGAATGTACTTGGTTGATACGGATGTGGTCAGCGAAGTACGCAAGCGCGCCAAGGCAAACCCGGGTGTCAGGCGCTTCTTCGCAGATGCGCGGACCAAGGGAGATGCACTGTATTTGAGCGTCATCACCCTCGGCGAGATCCGGCGTGGGGTCGAAGCAATTCGCCACCGTGGCGACGCCAGGCAGGCAAATCGACTCGAGACATGGTTGACCGCGGTGCTGAAAGACTTCGGCGACAAGATTCTGGATTTTTCGCACGACGAGGCCCAGGTGTGGGGCCGGCTGCGCGTTCCGCATCCGGAGAACGCGATCGACAAACAGATTGGGGCAACCGCCCTGACCCATGACCTTACGCTGGTCACGCGCAATACCGCGCACTTCTCCGGTCTGGGCGTAACGCTGGTCAATCCGTTCATCTAGAGTGACCGAAAAAGCGAGAGCTCACCGCCTTAGCGCGGCCCCGATGATGGACTGGACCGACCGGCATTGCCGGTTCTTCCTGCGGCAAGTGTCCTCGCACACCCGCCTGTACACCGAGATGATCACCACCGGCGCGCTGATCCATGGCGACGTCGAGCGGCACCTCGGTTTCAGCCCCGAGGAGCATCCGGTCGCGGTGCAGCTGGGCGGCAGTGAACCGGACGACCTCGCGCACTGCGCTAAGCTGGTCGAGCAGTACGGCTACGACGAGGTGAACCTGAACTGCGGCTGCCCGAGCGAACGCGTGCAGCGCGGGGCATTCGGGGCCTGCCTGATGGCCGAACCTGTATTGGTCGCCGAGTGTGTGCGGGCGATGCGGCAAAGCGTTTCGATCCCCGTGA
>Ga0247727_10010690_pt1 | contig 16201 bp, 11 predicted proteins | sample WisWelCaveWW1625_FD_202498 | JGI IMG/M metagenome (GOLD analysis project Ga0247727, IMG submission 202498) | Biofilm microbial communities from Wishing Well Cave, Virginia, United States - WW16-25 | ecosystem: Environmental > Aquatic > Deep subsurface > Groundwater > Cave microbial mat | place... | reverse complement strand
GGATTCAGCTCTGTTTGGTCTGCTGGCGGCGGCGGCGATCATGACCAAGGGAACGGGACTGGCCTTGGCGGCGGTCCCACCGTTCGCGCTGGTGTTGTCGCGGCGCTGGCGGCTGCCGGCGCGCTTTTCGTTCTGGCTCCCCCTGTTGATGGTGCTGGTTCTGTGCGGCCCCTGGTACCTTTTCGCGCCGGGCGCCAAAGGCGAGGCAACCATCCCATTGGGAGGTGTGGTTTCCCCCGCCTACCGTAGCGCGGGAAGTCTGCTGTCCATCACCACTTTGACAGGACAGTTGTGGGGGAGGCTGGTTGGCAACACTCTGCTGCCGTTGGTGGCCTTGGGAGCCGTTGTGACCATCGTGGCCATACGGCGCAGCCGGCCGGGCAGTGTCCCTTTTTTGGCCGCCTGGAGCTTGATCCTATCCACGGTACTGATTCGGTTCGTAGCGCCGGCGTTCGTCTTCGAGACGCGTTACGCCATCGCCCTCGTTCCAGCGATGTTTATCCTGCTGGCTGCCGGAGTGGCCTGGTTGATGTCCCGTCGCATCCTGGCAGGGCTTTCCGGACCAGTGCGTGTGCTGATGATAGCGGTCCCCTTGTGCGTGCTGGGCGCCCTGAACCTGCGGGCGCTGCCGCGGCGGGTGCATCTTGGTTATTCCGAGATCGCCAGCGCGATCCTGTCCCGGCCGGATTTGCGCAACGCCGTCTTCTTGGTTTCCTCCGATTCGCGCGGCGAAGGGGCCCTGATCGCGGAAATGGCTATGAACGAGAATCGACCAGGCCATATTATTCTGCGAGCCAGCAAGATGCTCGCTTACGGGGGCTGGGGCGGGCGCCGGCAACGGTTGAAGATGGAAACCCCGGGACAAGTGATGGACCTTCTGGCCTCGATTCCCGTCGGCGCCATCATTATCGACCGAGGGCGGAGACAGGTTTACGGTTACGACGGGATCCTGCAGATGACCCTGGATGCCTACCCGGACCGCTTGCAGAAGATCCTGAGCTACCCGCCGCAGGGGCAGCAATCCGCGGCGGGGAGGGAGATCGCGGTGTACAAACAGCTTGGCGTGGAAGGCAAGAAGACCGGTCCGATCGAGGTCGACTTGAAGAGCCGGATCGGCCGGTTTGTCACCAACAAGAAAGATTCAAAGTAAGCGCCTGCCGCGGCTGCCTTGTAGCAGGCGGCCCAGCCGGTCGCGACGATGCCGCAGTTCTGTTGAATCCTGCAGGAGCAGGGCCGCATGGGTGAACTCCAGCGCGATGGCGGCGTTGCGTTCCTTATGCTCGTAGTGCTTGGCCAGCGCCTCCAGCGCCTCGACTTGATGCTCGTTGGGTGAGGCCGCCAGGTCGGTGAGAATCGCCAGCGCCGCCGCCGGTCTTCCGAGTCTCCTCTCCACGACCGAAATGTCCCACAGCGTGCGAAACAGGAGATGGTCGGGCAGTCCGCGGTCCACGGCTTGGCGGAACAAGAGCAGCGCCGACTCCCATTGCCCGGCCTGGCGCAGCCAGCGCGCCAAGCCCACCATCTCGGCGCCGTGCGCCAGTCGCGCTTCCCGCGGCGAATGGAACACCTGCGAGACGATGCCGGTGAGGCACGCCAGCGAAATGATATCGGTGGCATTGTGCTGGAACACGGCGTCGAGCAGGCGGGCGCGGCGCGTGCGCACATAGTCGAAGTACAGTTGCGGGATCATGGCGCCGGGAACGTCGCCGTAGCGTTCGACGCCCAGGATGCGATTCTCCAGCTCCACCAGTCGGCAGTTGTCCAGGCGCAGCTTCCAGAGGCGGCGCGCGCCGAATAGCAGGTCCAGGTGCGCGAGCCTGCCGAACGGCGGCCGCTGCCGCGCCAGCCGGTATCGCGTCTCCAGCAGCGGTTGGTCGAAGGCGATCCCGTTGTAGGTGACCACCACATCGAAGTCCGCCAGGTGGCGATCGAGCGCCCACAGCAGGCTGGGTTCATCGGCGAAGTCGCGCATGAAAAACTGCCGCACCCGGAAACCGTCGGCGGTGAGCCGGCCCACCCCGGCCAGGAACGCACACGTGCCAGTGCCGCCCGACAATCCCGTGGTTTCGGTGTCGAGGAACGCCCATCGGGCCGCCGGCGAGGGCGGAATCGCTCCCGCCGAGATGGGACCCAGCAGATCCTCGGGCAGTTCCTCCATCCGGGAGATCTCGTAGCTACCGTGCCGGCCCAGCCGTCCGTAGAGTTGCTCCCGCTCGATGTGCCGGCCGCAGGGTGTGTCAACAGCGGCCGAGTCCCAGGCGGCTTCGTCGGCGGGGGCCGTCGCCGGCTGCGGAGCGGGATGGGCGTACTTGCGGTCGATGGTCGCGATGCGGCGGCGCACCAACGCAAGCTGTTCCTGGAGTTCCGGCATTCGCCCTTTCTTTGCCCCTAGTGTAGCGGCAATGAGGCCGAGAGATCAAGAGCCGAACTGGGCGAGATCCTGTCCTAGCTGCTCCCAGGAGCGCAGGCAGGTCTCCAGCCGGCGGCGCTGGTCCTCCAACACCGTCGCGATCTTGCGGGATTGTTCGGGGTTCTGGAAAACGGCGAGCTCGCGTTCCCCATCGGCGATGGACTGCTCCAACTGGGCGATCTCCTTCTCCAACCTCTGGTGCTCGCCTCTCATCTGCGCGATCTTTTGGGGATTGACGCGCTTGGCCGGCGGCGCCGGCGCTACGACCACGGGCTCGGGCGCCGCCGCCACCTCGACCGGCAGATCCAGCGGCCGGCCGCTCTTGCGCCACAGGTAGTCCTCGTAGTTGCCCGGATAGACGTGGACCTCGCCGTCGCCGATCTCGAACACGCGCGTGGCCAGCTTGTCGATGAAGTAACGGTCGTGGGAGACGAACACCACCGTGCCCGTGTAGGACTCCAGCGCCCCCAGCAGCACGTCCTTGGCGCGCATGTCCAGGTGATTGGTGGGCTCGTCCAGCAGCAGGAAGTTGGCCGGCTGGAGCAGCACGCGCGCCAGCGCGTAGCGGTTGCGCTCGCCGCCGCTGAGCACGCCCAGACGCTTGTACACATCGTCACCGGAGAACAGGAAGCAGCCCAGCAGGCCGCGCAATTCGCTCTGCGTGGCGCGCTGCGCGATGGAGCTCAGATCATCGAACAGCCGCGCATCCGGATCCAGCTCCTTGTACTGATCCTGCGCGAAGTAGTCGAGCATGACATTGTGTCCGAGACGGATTTCACCCGCGGTGACCGGCTCCAGTCCGGCCAGCAGTTTGATAAGCGTCGATTTGCCCGCGCCGTTCACTCCGACCAGCGCCACGCGGTCGCCGCGCTCGATCATCAGGTTGACGTTGGCGAATACGCCTTTGGTCCCGTAAGCTTTGGCGACGCCGGCGAGCTCGGCCACTACGCGCCCGCTCGGCTTTGGTTGCGGGAATGAGAAGTGGATGGTCTTCTCCTCCGGCGGCGGCGGATCGGCCTTCTCCATCCGATCGATCTCCTTGATGCGGCTCTGCACCTGGCGCGCCTTGCTGGCCGTGTAGCGGAAGCGGTTGATGAAGGCTTCCAGTTGCCGGATCTTGTCCTGCTGGTTGTTGTAGGCGGACTCGATCTGCGCGCGCCGCTCGGCCTTCTGTGCCAGGTAGCGCTCGTAGTTGCCGGGATAGAAATGCACCTTCCGGTTCCAGATCTCGATAATGCGGTCAACCGTGGTGTCCAGAAAATAGCGGTCGTGCGAGATCAGCACGTAGGCATTCGGATAGTCGTGCAGGTACTCCTCCAGCCAGTTGCGCGCCTCCAGGTCCAGGTGATTGGTGGGCTCGTCCAGCAGCAGCAGGTTGGGTTTTTCCAGCAGCAGCTTGGCCAGCGCGATGCGCATTTGCCAGCCGCCGGAGAACTCCTCGGTGGGACGAGTCCAGTCCTCACGCGGGAACCCGAGGCCCGACAGCACCGTACCCACCTGCGCCTCCAGCGCGTAGCCGTCGCGGTTGACGAATTCGCTTTCGATGCGGTGGAAGCGTTCGGCGACCTGGGCGTACTCGGCGCCGGCGGGATCCAGCTCCGGCATGCGGTGGGTCAGATCCTCCATCTCCTGCTCGATGGCCTGGAGTCCGGCGAACACCGACAGGCATTCCTGAAACACCGTGCGGCCCGCCAGGGTGAGGCCCTCTTGCGGCAGGTAGCCCATCGTGATCCCTTTGGTGAAGGAGACGCCGCCGTAGTCCAGGGACTCAATGCCGTCCAGGATCTTCAGCAGCGTCGACTTGCCGGTGCCGTTGGCCCCGACGATCCCGACGCGTTCGCGCGGCGTTATGAGCCAGTCCAGCTCCTCGAACAGGAGCTTCTCGCCGAAGCGTTTGCCGGCGCCGGAGAACTGGATCATTGCGCCCCGCGCCGGAGTACTCGTCCGCCGCGAGCTTCGGTGAGTTTGCCGTCTTCGACGGCCACGCTGCCGTTGACCAGCACGAAGTCGAAGCCCTCGCTGTATTGATGCGGCTGTTGGAACGTGGCCTTGTCGGCGACGCGCACGGGGTCGAACAGCACCAGGTCGGCGGCGAAGCCCTCGCGGATCAGCCCACGGTCGCGAAATCCGAAAGTGCGCGCCGGCAGCGACGTCATCTTGCGGATGGCATCTTCGAGCGTCAGGATCTTGCGCTCGCGGACAAACTCGGCCAGCACCCGGGCGTTGGTCCCATAGGAGCGCGGATGCGGCATCCCCACACCGAACTCGCGGATGCCGCCATCGCTGGCGACGGTCGTGAACGGGTGCCTCATGATGCGCTCGACGTCCTCCATGGACATCTCGTGATAAATCATCTGCGCCCCGCCCGCCTCCATCAGTTCGAGGATGGTCTCGATCTGGCCCTCGAGGCCGGCGCGTGCGCGGAGCGCGGCGATCCCGGCGATGTTCTTGCCCTCCAGCGCGGCTTCTCGGGCATAACCGGCCACGATGGCGAAAGCGTAATCGTCAAAGCCCTGCCGCCGCAGCATCTCCCGCATCTCGGCCACGATCCGCGCCCGCGTGGCCGGATCGCGCAGACGCTCCCGCACCTGGCCTTGGCCGTCGGCCAGCGCCCAACTCGGCAGCAGAATGCCGAGGCCGGTGCTGGAGTGATCATAAGGATACTGGTCGACCACGACGTCGATCCCGTCGCGGCGGAACTGCTCGACCCGTCCCAGCGACTTGGCGCTCGCGCCCCACCAGCTCTTGGTGTCGATTTTGAAATGCGAGAGCTGCACGCGCAGCCCGGACTCGCGGCCCACCTGCACGGCCTCGGTAATGGCCTCGAGCACCTTGTCGCCTTCGTCGCGCATGTGGCTGGCATAGACGCCGCCGTGGCGGCCGGCGGCTTTCCCCAGCGCCACCACTTCTTCCGTGGAGGCGTAGGTTCCCGGGATGTAGATCAGGCCGGTGGAGAAGCCCACCGCTCCCTCGCGCATGGCCTTGTCGACCAGCGCCTGCATGCGTTCGATCTCGGCGGCGGTGGCCTGGCGATTGGCGGATCCCATCACCTCGCGGCGCACGGCGTTGTGTCCGATCAGCGACGCCAGGTTCAACCCGAGGCCGGTTTTCTCCAGGCGCGCGAACCACTCGGCGAGGTTGAGCCGCGAGCCCCCGCAGTTGCCGGTGACCACGGTGGTGACGCCGTCGAGCAGAAAGTTGTCGCCGCGCGGAAACTTCTCGACGTTCCCCTCGACGTGAGTGTGGACGTCGATGAAGCCGGGGGCCAGCACGCGCCGGCGCGCCTCGATGACACGATCGGCGGTGGCGGTGTCCAGCCGGCCGAGGGCGGCGATCTTCCCGGCGCGAATCCCGGCGTCGGCGAGGAACCAGGGATTGCCCGTGCCGTCGACGATGCGGGCGTTGCGGATGAGGAGGTCGTAGTCGGCGGCGCGGACTGAATTTACCGCGGAGGCGCAGAGAACGCAGAGAAGAAGAGGGCGGAGAACTACGGGGATAGTGTTTCTTTCCATTATTTTAATTCTCCGCGCCCTCTGCGCCTCTGCGGTGAATCTTCCTCTCCGCGGCCTCAATCACAGAAGAACTTCAGCGCCCTCGCGATATAGCCCTTCATCTGCGGCCGCGGCACCACCGCATCCAGGAACCCGTGCTGGAGCAGGAACTCGCTGCGCTGGAATCCCTCGGGCAGCTTCTGCCGGATGGTCTGCTCGATCACGCGCGGCCCGGCGAATCCGATCAGCGCTCCCGGCTCCCCGATGTTCAGATCGCCGAGCATGGCGAAGCTGGCGGTGACGCCGCCGGTGGTCGGATCGGTCAGGACGCTGATGAAGGGAATCTTGGCCTCGTCCAGGCGCATCAGGGCCGCCGAGATCTTCGCCAGTTGCATGAGGCTGACGGCGCCTTCCTGCATGCGGGCGCCGCCGGAGGCCGACACGATAATGATGGGCGTCCTCCGCTCGATGGACCGCTCGATGGCGCGCGTCACCTTCTCGCCCACCACCGCGCCCATGCTGCCGCCGATGAACTTCAGCTCCATCGCGCAGACGTGCACCGGGCGGCCTTCCAGCGCGCCGCCGGCCGAGATCAGCGCGTCGGGCAGCGCGGTGGCCTGTTGCATCTGGAGCAGGCGCTGGCGATAAGGGCGCGAATCGACGAACTCCAGCGGATCGGTGGTGGTCAGGTCCTTGTCGAACTGCTCCCAGTCGCCATCGAGCAGCAGCTTGATGCGCGCGGCGGCGTCGATGCGAAAGTGGTAGGGGCACCGCGGGCAAACGAAGAGGTTTTCCTCGATGGCCTTGCGCCACACCACCTGGCCGCAGCCGTCGCACTTCGACCACAGCCCTTCGGTCTTGAGATGGCGCTCGCCTTCTTCGGCTTCGGGGGCGACGGACGGTTGTTGGCGGGTGAACCAGGCCATGCAGGGTGAATGCGACGGAGCCGAGCCCCGCCGCGACACATCACTCTACGTTAACGCGGGTACGGGTGCCCCCGCAACGTGGCGAAGGCGCGATAGATCTGCTCGGCGAGCACGGCGCGCGCCAGCTCGTGCGGCAGGGTCATGGGCGACAGCGACAGCAGCAGATCGGCGCCGGGCTTCCAGGATTCAGGAACGCCGTCGGCGCCGCCGACGACGAAGACCAGATCGCGGGCGTCCTGCTCGGCGCGCGCCATCCAGCGGGCGAACGCGGCCGAGTCCATCGACCGGCCCGTGGGGTCGAGCAGAATCTTGCGCGCCGTGGGATGTTTCTCCCACAACGCCGTGCGTGCCTGGTCGAACGGGCGCATCTCGCAGCGGGCGAAGCGGCCGGCGCGGAGGATGAACTCCTCGGCCAGCGCGTGCGCGGCGCGGTCGCGGCGCTTGCCGGCGTAGTAGAGGTAGACGCGCACGTTACTACTGTAGCTGGAGTGCGCGCAGTTCCGACGGGATGCCCATCGTCGTGGCCAGGGCATGCGTGGCTTCCACCATCAGCAGCGGCGCCAGCGGCAGGAACTCCTCCCCCAGCCGTCGCAGCCGGATTTCAAGCGACCGGGTGAACGCCTCGGCGTCGCGCGACAGAGATCGGGGCTGGAATTGCGGGTTCGCTTTCAGTTGCCGGTTGAGCTCGCGGCCGGCTTCGGCGAACTTGATCATCTCGTCCACCAGTCCGGTCTCGGCGGCCAGCAAGGCGCGCAGAGCGCGCGGCGTTTTCTGAACCGCCTTCAGAATCGCGCGGGCGCGCGAGGGCTTGTACAGCGCCGCCGTGTCAGACTTCCCCGCGGCCAACAGCAGGCGATGCGTTCTTCGGAGAATCGATGGGAGGCCGACTCGCGCCGAAGGCAAGGCCGCTGCAACAGCGGCCGGGTTGATCGGATCATAGGTGAATTCGGTTTTGGGCCGGCCCGAGAACGGGCGGCTCGCCTGGTAGATCAGCATCGGCCAGGCAGACGCTGGGTCGTCATAGCGGCTCAGGTCGCTGAAATGGATGTAGGGCGCCCAGCGACGCAAGGTCCATTGCAAGCGCGCGGAGACTTTCGCGAACGCCTCGAAGAACTCGTGAGTGGACTCGTCGGGCACTTCGAGCCATGCCGCCGAGGCGCCGCCGGACGTCTGCACTGTCAGCGAGGCGTCCACGGATTCGCTGGGGGATAACGCTCCGGAGAGCCCGTACGCAGCCGCCAGCGGCTGAAAGCCTTCCATCGCCTGCGCCGCCGTCAGCCTGCGCCTGTCGGTAAAGCTCAAGGTGAATCGAGCCGTAGCCGGGTTGCGGCGCGCGTGAATCGCTCCCGCCAGCACCAATCCGCCCTGGGCCGCATCCCGCCGGCTCTGGCCGAAATGGACTGTCATGCGGCCGCCGTTGTCGCACTCGATCAGGACGGTCGCCGGCGGTCGCAAGGAGCGCCAGGTTTTTCTGTCGAGGAAGGGCAGATGCAGCTCACGCGGCATCGCCATTTCAAGCCGTCTGGCGGCAGCGGCAATCGCGTCACAGGCGGACGGGCCCAGCTTCTGGCGAAGCCACCCGGTGCCCTCCAGGCGATTCCCGAATTCTCCGGCGAGCACGCCGGACGTTTCCTCGTGGAGCCAATGCAAATCGAACGTCACGCCCCCTCCGTTCTGATTGATTGTACAGATGAGGAGGGCGTTCGCCGAAATCTTGAGGGGTTGGTGGAGTCCGTGGATCGGGGCTAAAGGATTGTTCGCACGCAGCTTAGCGTGCGTCGATCATGACTGGTAATGGCTTGTGACTGGCGTTTTGAAAGATGCCGGTTCAGGTGACCGAGCGAAGCGAACAGCCCCTGGAACGAACCCGGCGGGCGGAGTCCGGTGAGGCGCGTCGCCGCGAAATCCCGGGCGGCGAAAACGCTGGTGGAAGAGACGACGGCCGCGCCCATCGGGCGATACTCATGGGTGCCCTGTGCCCAGGCGAGGTCCTTGTCGATCCACAATGCGAAGCCCATGCGACACTCCTCTGAGTTCTATCTTAGTACGCGACTGCAAGATTGCGTTCCCGGATTCCGAATGCTTGGTCGTGTGCTAGATTTGGTCCTGTGGTCTATGAGTGGAATGCGGCGAAGGCCAAGGCCAACATTCAGAAGCACGGAGTTACCTTCGACGAATATCCCTGGTCCAGCGCAGGCGTCGAGAAGAGTCTCGACGCGGCACGCACGAGTGCGTGCGCCACACCGCTAACGGATCATGGCAGCGCGAAGGTGATCATGGTTTCCCCGGCCGCCACAGCAACGTACTGCTTCCCACGGAACTCGTAGGTCACCGGGGGCGCGATCACCACGCCGCCCGTCTGGAATTTCCACAGCACCTTGCCGCTGCGCGCGTCCAGCGCGAAGACGTAACCCTCGCGATCGCCGCCGAACACCAGGCCGCCCGCGGTAGACAGCAATCCGCTGGTTGGGGAACTCACCAGCGGATACTTCCAGGCGATCTCGCCCGTCGCCGGCCTCACCGCCACCACCGACCCGGTGCTCGGCTCCGTCGGGATTCCCTGCGTCGTGCTGCCCTGATACCAGTTCCCTTCGACGTACTCCTGGTGCGTTTTGAAATAGAGCTGGCAGCCGTCGGTGGATGTGAAGTAGTAAAGCGCGGTCTGCGGGCTGTAGGTTGTCGCCTGCCAGTTGTGCCCGCCGCCGATTCCCGGACACGACTTGTTGCCGGTCTCGGTCGGATCCTGTCCCGGGATCAGAATCGGCCGGCCATTGGCGCCGATGGCATCGGCCCAGGTCACCTTGGTGTACGGCTTGGCGGTGAGCAGCTTGCCCGTGGCACGGTCCAGGACGTAATAGAACCCGTTGCGATTGGCCATCACCACGGCCTTCACCTTGCGCCCCTGATGCTCGACGTCCAGCAGCACCGGGTCGCTGGTGGAATCCCAGTCGTGCACATCGTGCGGGGTGAACTGGTAGTGCCACTTCAGCTTGCCGGTGTCGGCGTCCAGGGCCAATAGGCTGTCTGTGTAGAGGTTGTCGCCAGGGCGCACACTGCCGTCCATGTCCGGTCCTGGATTGCCGGTTCCCCAATAGATGAGATTCAGGTCCGGATCATAAGTGCCCGTGATCCAGGTGGAGCCGCCGCCGCGCTTCCAGGAATCACCGCCCCAGGTTTCTCCGCCCGGCTCGCCCGGAGCGGGGACGGTCCAGAAGCGCCACACTTTCTTTCCCGTGTCGGCGTCGAAAGCATCCAGAAAATCGCGCGTGCCCATCTCCGCCCCGGCGATCCCCACCACGACGAGGTTCTTAGCGACCAGCGGCGCAACCGTGGCCGAATATCCTTTCTTGAAGTCGTCGATCTTCGATTCCCAAATGGTGTTGCCTGTTTTGGGATCGAGCGCCACCAGCGTTGCTTCCAGGTTCACCTTGTACAGCCGTTCGCCCAGCATGGCGAAGCCGCGGTTGACTTGCCCGCAGCAGGCGTTCACCCCAGCCGGGACGGGTTTGTAGTAGTGCCACATCTGGCGGCCCGTGGCCAGATCCAGCGCGTAGGCGTGATTGGTGGGGCCGGTGATGTACATCAACCCGCCTTCCACCAGCGGGGTGGTCTCGAACTTTCCGTTGATGCCGGTCTGGAACATCCACTGCGGCGACAGGCGCGCGACGTTGGAGGCGTTGATCTGCGCCGACTCGCTGTAGCGCCAGCCCGAGTAGTTGCGGCCGTACATCAGCCAGCTCGCGGCGTCGCTTTGAGCCGCGCGCAGCGCCTTCTGGTCCGCGGCGGCCGCGACCGCGATCGCCGCCCCCAGCACCATTGCCAGCATTCTCATGGACTACTCTCCTGTCCGTCCGCCCGTGCTTCTCCCCAGGCTCACCATATAGACCAGCAGATCATCGAGCTCCGGTGGTCGCAATACCTTGCCATAGTTGTCCGGCATCAGCGACTCGAACCTGCGCTCGATGGACACCACGTCGCTGGTGAAGTAGGAATGGAAGGTGTCGGAGGCGTCCAGGAACTGCGCCGAGAATCCGTCGTAGCCGCGCTGCACGCCGGTCACTTTTTTGCCGCCGCGCAGCGTCACCGTGATCGCGTAGTTGCCCGGTGTCAGATACGCGTTCGGCGTGACCACCGCCTCCTTCAGAAACGCCAGACTGCGCTGCCGGCCCACGTGGGACAGGTCCGGACCCATGCGCCCGCCGCGCTGGCCGATGCGATGACACCCGCCGCAGGCGCCTTTGCCCCAGAACAGCTTCTCGCCCGCCGCCCGGTCGCCCTTCATTACCGGCGCCGGTTTGTTGGAGACCGACCGCACATAGGAGACCAGCCGCCAGATGATGTCGGCCTCGAGGCGCTCGCCGAACCCCGGCATTTCGGTGCCCTGCGCCCCGTTGGAGATCACGCGGAACACCGCCGCGTCGTCGTTGCCCACCGAGTACTGTCCCAGCGTCAGGTCCGGCCCGCGCCCGCCGTCGGCGTTGATCCCGTGGCAGGGCGCGCAGAAGATGCGGAAGGTTCCGCGCCCGGCCTCGATCGCGTCTTTGTCTCCGGCGTGCGGGTTCTTCTGGGCGAGCGCCGTCGCCGCCAGCAGCAGGAAAATTGTGGTCCGCAAGCAGGCAGAATACTAACTGGCGGTGCGGCCTGTCAAACAGCCGCACCAACACCGTGCTATCCTGTTCCCCCGAGTAGCCCACGGCGAAGAGGCCGAACCCCGCGCCCCCCGGTTGACTCTATGAGACTCGTGCTCTCCGACCTTGTCACCGGTCGACGCAATCATGACGCGAAAAATGGTCGTTTGGCATGATGCTAAAGAGTCGCCTGTGCGTACCCAACTTCATTCAGTACCCCAGGGGGCAGCCTTTGCCAACCTCTTACCCGTGTCGTCCTTTACGTAAACAATTGCACTGTCCCCTAACCTACTGCGGGTAGTGGCCGCAAGACGCCGGGCATCATACGCACTCATGTCTCGCGCGATCCGGCCGGACAGTATAATTCTCATCGTGTTCGGAGCTGTCGAATCGTATGGCTCTACAGACATATAGGGTGCACCTTGTTCCTTGAGCGTGGCCGCGATTGTATCCCAACGTTCGCGGGATACGTTACCCGATGTAGTTGAAGGACTGCTCGAACCGGGAGTCGTACCCGAGTTTCTGCTATCTGAGCTACCGTAGGCCAGAATCAGGAAGGCAATCAACACTGCGAACGATGCAGCCTGCTTAGACCACATAAATCCTCCTTTTTACTGATGTAACAAATAGCGCGGTTGCGAACGCAACCACACAGGCCAGTACATCCATAGGGTCAAATGTGCCGGGCACAATCTCAAGTGCTTGTCCACACTCGCTCGAGATTGCAATGCTTACGCCTACTGCAAGCCAGAGGTAGCGGAAAGAGCCGCAACTGTCTTGCCATATAAGCGCCATATAGCTCGTGAGGGCGTACACCCATAGCGCATCTGGCAGGCTGAACAGAACCCACCGCGGAAAATATGCTGCAGCCGGCGACAGAAGGGCACGGAGGAACCGCAATGGAGACTCGAAACCAGAGGCAATAATTAGTTGGCACGCCCAGAGATGGATGGCCCGATAGAAGATGTAAATAGCGCCGCCGAACGCTGTCGGCAGAATAACATGAACAATATAAGCTTGCATCTTCATGAACGTATATAGTGCTGCTTGATTCTTCCTATTAACTGGTCTGCAACCTCCTGGTTAGAGGGCAACTTATGAGCCCATTCCCGGGCTCATGGAAGTACCCGGCCTCAAGGTCGCCGAGGATCAATGCTTACCTATTCCATGTAGCCAGTTCCGATTCTACTAGGTTACCGAGCCTTCTTAGGGCCAACCAGCAGTCTCACGTTATCCATCCGCTCAGTAGAACCAGCCAGAAAGTTAATGTTGAGCTCGCAGGAAGCATACGAACTACCGCCACAACCTGTCAATGGTGGTTGTTGGCGGCCATAGGTGTCCTCCTTGGCATGGTTGTTCCCGTCCATCTCTTCATCGAAGCGGACCCGAAGGGAATTTCAACACTCGTGGACGGACCGCCCACTCCGTGCTATTCTCATCCCCCAGGGCATCAGGAAATGGAAGATCCACGCTTCCCTCTCACCCGGTGGAGCATCGTGCTCATCGCCGCCCATGGCGATGACGCCGAATCCCGCGCCGCCCTCGCCACTCTGTGTGAAACCTACTGGTATCCCCTTTACGCTTTCGTCCGGCGGCAAGGCTACACGCCCGACCAGGCGCAGGATCTCACCCAGGGTTTTTTCGCCCGGCTCCTGGAGAAGAATTATCTCCAGGATTTTCGCCGCGAGAAAGGCCGGTTCCGCACCTTCCTGCTCGCCTGCCTCCGGCACTTCCTCTCCAATGAGCGCGATTGGGCGCAGGCCGGCAAGCGCGGCGGCGGAGTTCTGCCGGAATCGCTCGATTCGGTGATCGAGAGCGGCGAACACCGCTACGGTCTGGAGCCGCGCGATACCCTCACTCCGGAGCAACTGTTCGAGCGCCACTGGGCCCTGGCGCTGCTGGTTCGCTCGATGGGCCGTCTGCGTGGTGAACAGGCTGAGTCGAGGACGTTCCCGGCGCTGGAGCAGTTTCTCACAGGTGACGATGCCACCGCCCCTTATCGCCAGATCGCCGGCGAACTGGCCACCACCGAAACCGCGGTGAAGGCCGCCGTCCACCGCCTGCGCCGGCGTTTCCGCGAAATCGTGCGCGACGAGATCGCCCAGACCGTCGCCCGTCCCGAGGAAGTCGGCGAGGAAGTCCGCCATCTCATCTCCATCCTCAGCGGCCAGGGCTCGGGCGTGTGACCTTTCGCGAACCGCGCTTCATGAACAGTTAGGATGAATGTGCCCAACTCCAGCACCAAAAAGTGCGCCACGTGCGGAACGGAGTTCCAGGAGACCGAGTCGCCGTCCGGGCTTTGCCCAGCCTGCCTCATGAAGCTGGCCCTGAGCGTGTCCGGCCTGCGGTCGCCAGCCGAGGCTCCCGCACCCGCCCGCCAATCCCGTTGGCCGGTGCGCATTCGGTGGATTATCGCCGCCGCGGCCCTCCTGGCCGCCCTGCTGCTCGTCTTCGCCCTGCTGCGACAGCCAAGTGCGCCCGCGCGGACCATTCGCTTCACCGTCGATCCGTCTCCAGCGCGGCTTCTTCTGGATCCTCCTTCCGCCGCCTTCGCACTATCTCCCGACGGTCAAACCCTCGCTTTCGTCGCCCAAGGTCCAGGTGGAAAACCGGCGATCTGGATACGCACGCTCGACTCGTTCACCAGCCGGCAATTGACGGGGACGGAGGACTCCCGGTCGCCGTTCTGGTCGCCCGACAGCCGCGCCCTCGGATTCTTCGCGCGCGGCAAGCTGCGTCGCGTCGACGTGAACAGCGGGATCGCCCAAACCTTGTGCGACGCGCCCGGACTCAACGAGGGCGCCTGGAGCCGCGACGGACGGATCCTGTTCGGCGGCGCCGGCGCGCTACGCATTGTTTCCTCCTCCGGTGGCGTGCCACAACCTGCCACTCGCCTCGACCCGTCCCGCCAGGACCTCGCTCACCATTCGCCCGAATTCCTCCCCGACGGAGATAACTTTCTGTTCGTCTCGAACAGCCGCACGCCGGAGCGCAGTGCGATCCATGCCGGTTCGCTCCAGTCGCAACAGATTCGCACCCTCCGCCCTCTCGCCGGCCGCGACCGCCGCGCCGGCTTCGCAGCGAGCGAGTCCGGCGCCCGCGGCTATCTGGTGTTTCTCGACAACGGCGCTCTGCTGGCACAGCCGTTCGATGCGCACCAGTTCAGCGTCCTCGGCGACGCTGTTCTGATCGCCGAGGCCCCAGTCTCCGCCTTCTCTCTTTCGCACAATGGGACCCTGGCTTACACCACGGGTCGTCATCAGAGCGAATTGGCCTGGTTCGACCGGGAGGGACGCCAGATGTCCCCGGCAATCGCGGAAGGCGAGATCCGTCATGCTTCGCTCGCCCCCGGCGGTAACATGATCGCCTACGATCTCGCCGGCGGAGGAAATGGAATGTCCTCGATCTGGCTGCACTCGATGGAGCGCGAAGTAAGAACCCGCCTCACCTTCGGGAGCGCCGGCGCTGCCTCGCCGGTCTGGTCGCCCGACGCCCGAGGCATCGCCTTTCTTTCCGCCGCCGACAGCGGGGCTTCCATCCGATTCATGAGCGCCAGCGGTACGCAGAAAGAGGAGATCCTGTATAGCTCCCCCGCGCCCATCGCTTCCATGGATTGGTCGCCGGACGGCCGCTTCATTCTCTTCGCCGGCGGAAAGGGGAATTCCGATCTGTGGTCTTTGCCGCTGGCGGGCGATCGCAGGCCCGCGCCGATTGCCAACACCAGCTTCGAAGAAACCAGTCCGGCCATCTCGCCCGACGCCCGCTGGCTCGCTTATGCTTCCAACGAATCCGGCCGGCAGGAGGTCTACCTTCAGACGCTCCCGGCCGCCGGCGCCCGGCTGCAGATTTCCAATGAAGGCGGCTCAGAACCGCGCTGGCGGCGCGATGGCAGGGAACTGTTTTATCTCGCGCCGGACGGAGCCTTGGTGGCGGTCGCCATTTCCATCGATCGAGATCATCCCCGCCTCGGCCGCCCTCAGCCGCTGTTTCACGCCCCCTCCGCTACCAGCTTCGCCGTCACCTCGAACGGAACCAGGTTCCTGGTCGTGACCCGATCTGAGAACGCCTCCCATGCCATTCACCTGGTGATTCCCTGGCGCGCGATGTAGCTGGGCTGGAACGCCGAAGCTACCTCCTCACTCGTCACGCTATACTGGCTCCGACTGGGGGGTCCATGAAAACAGCCGCCGTCTTTGTCTTGCTCACCATGTCCGCTGCACCACTGTTCGGCCAAGCGCAAAGCGGCACCATCGTGGGGACCGTCACTGACCAGGCCGGCGCCGTCATCCCCGCCGCCCGGCTCACGCTGGTGAATGAGGGTACGCAGTTCACCCGTGTGGCGGCCACCAACGCCAGCGGCCAGTACGTCGCCTACTCGGTGCCCACCGGCAGCTACAGCATCACCGTCGAACAGCCCGGTTTCCAGAAGCTGGTGCGATCCGGCGTCCTGCTCACCGCCGCCGACACTCTGACCGTCGATCTCCTCCTCACCGTCGGCAACGTGCAGGAGGTGGTCGAGGTGACAGCCGCTCAGCCCCTGCTGCAATCGCAAACCGCGGCAGTGTCTTCGCTGGTCAGCAACCAGCAGATTCTCCAGATGCCCATGAACGGGCGCACCTTCACCCAACTGCTGCGCCTCAGTCCGGGCGCGCAGACCGGCTCCAGCGGCAACCTCACCACCTCCGTCTACGCCATTCGCGGCGACGTCAACATCAGCGTGAACGGCTCCAGCGCCCAGAACAACAG
>Ga0247727_10010689_pt1 | contig 16202 bp, 12 predicted proteins | sample WisWelCaveWW1625_FD_202498 | JGI IMG/M metagenome (GOLD analysis project Ga0247727, IMG submission 202498) | Biofilm microbial communities from Wishing Well Cave, Virginia, United States - WW16-25 | ecosystem: Environmental > Aquatic > Deep subsurface > Groundwater > Cave microbial mat | place... | reverse complement strand
GCAGCGCTACATGGAACCGCCGAGACGCGGAGACGCAGAGAAACCTTTTGTCCGGTGCTGGGGAACCGTCGGCAAGTGCACCGGATCTCCGGGGTGCGTCGTCCTAAAGTAGCCACACCCGTTTCAAAAGGGATTGGATCTCTCCCCAGGCGGCCCCTCGATGCTGGGGGCCCTGGGACATGCCTATGCCCTTGTCGGGCAACCGCGAGAAGGCGCGTCAGGCGCTGGCCGATCTGCGCGAGCTGTCGAAGCGCCGTTACGTCTCACCGTTCAACACCGCCGTCGTCTACACCGGCTTGGGCGACCACGAGCGCGCCTTGGAGTGGCTGTCAAGGGCCTTCGAGGACCGGTCCTGGGTGATGATACCGCTGAAGGTCGATCCCCGGTTCGACCGCCTGCGCCCCGACCCGCGATTCGCCAACTTGCTGCGCCGCATGGAGCTCGAGCCGTGATGCTGCCCGCCGGCGCCAACGTCACTGCTACCGCATCGTCTGAGGCGTGTCGAGACGCCCCGGGGGTCCCTATCAAGTTTCCGTTGGGCGTTCCGGGATGTTCCCCACCATGCCCAGCGTGAACAGCACTCTTATCTCCAAGCCTGCCATGGTCTGGCGGCTCACGGTCCCCATTCTCCGCAGCAGCCGCCGCTGATCCAGCACTCGGAGCTGGTGACCCAGCAGCACCGAATCGCTGACCAGACCACCTTCGGCCGCCGGGACTCGCAGGCACGACGGTAAGTGCTCCCCGCGAAGGTTGGTGGTAAGAGGCACCGCGAGAACGGTGGATGTGTACCGGCTCACGCGGTCGTTTTGCAGAACCAGGACGGGCCTCACCCCTGCCTGCTCCGACCCCAGCGTCGGGTTCAGGTTCGCCATCCAGATCTCGCCACGGCTCGCCGCCATTAGCGGTGGTCCTCTTGACAGAGGCCCTCAACGTAGTCGGAAAGCCCCTCTTCCGACAGTCGCCGGTCCTCCTCGGCAAACTCGCCATAGACAGCAGCCCACTGGTGCTCCCCCGACGCCAGGCCGGAAACCCGGAATTGTGATCGCAAGAAGGAAACGTATTCCTGAACCTGCCTCAACTCCGCTTCCGTTAAAGCGTCCAGTTCCTGCATCAGTCGTTCCCGCACCGTCATGTCTCAAGTGTACCGCAATCAAGCCGAGAAACAAGCTCGACCGCCCTTGCGAAAAGCGACAGGGAGCGCTCCTCAGATGGAAGCCCCTCGCGGCCCTAAAGGCCGCCGTGTTGCGACCTCGACGCCGTTTGGTCCATACTCTCAGCGGGATGATCGGTCGCACCCTGGGTCACTACCGGATTGAATCGCAGCTCGGGCAGGGGGGCATGGGAGTGGTGTATCGCGCGCGCGACCTGCGACTGGAGCGCGACGTCGCTCTCAAGGTGTTGCCTGCGGGCCTGCTGGCCGACGAGGGCGCCCGCAAACGCTTCCGAAAGGAAGCCCTGGCTCTGTCGCAGCTAAACCATCCCAACATCGCCACGGTCCACGATTTCGACACCGAGGAGGGGACCGACTTCCTGGTGCTCGAGTACATCGCCGGAGCGTCGCTCGATGAGAAATTGGCTGCCGGTCCCCTGGTCGAGAAGGAGTTGCTCGGGCTCGCGACGCAGCTTGCTTTGGGCCTGGCGGCGGCTCACGAGCAAGGCATCGTGCACCGCGACCTCAAGCCCGCCAACCTCCGGGTCACTCCAGACGGGCGGCTGAAGATCCTCGACTTCGGCCTGGCCGCCCTGGTGCGTCCGCAGGGCGACGCGGCGGCCACCGTGAGCATGACCGAGGGTCCGATTGTGGCCGGCACCTTGCCCTACATGGCGCCGGAGCAACTGCGCGGCGAAAAGCCCGATGCGCGCAGCGACCTTTACGCCGCCGGAGCGGTCCTCTACGAGATGGTCACCGGGCGGCGGGCATTTCCACAGCGCGGCGCGCCCGAACTCCTGGCCGCCATTCTTCAGCAGCCGTCTCCGACGCCGCCCGAAGGGCCGCTCGGGAACATCGTACTCAAGTGCCTGGACAAAGAACCGGAGCGCCGCTACCAGAGCGCCCGGGAGCTGCGGGTGGACCTCGAGCGGCTCTCCGCGCCGCCGCTCACTGCCCCGGTCGCGCGTCCCCGCCGGCGTCGTTGGCTGCTCCCGGGGGCCGCAGCGGCGCTCGTTGCCATGGCGCTCGTCGTGTGGTGGGCTCTTTCTCGAACCGGCCCCCAGCGGATCGATTCGCTCGCCGTGCTGCCCTTCGCCAACGTGGGCGCCGATCCGAATAAGGAATACCTCAGCGATGGCATCACCGAGAACCTGATCAACAGCCTGTCGCAGTTGCCCAACCTGAAGGTCACCGCGCGCAGCCTGGCATTCCGGCACAAAGGCCCACAGGTGGACCCCCAAAAGGCCGGGCGCGACCTCAAGGTCCGCGCGGTCCTCACCGGCCGGGTGGTGGAGCGCGACGGCGCGTTGAACATCCAGGCCGACCTGATGAACGTAGACGACGGCTCGCAGCTCTGGGGCCGGCAGTACAGCCTGAAGTTCTTCGACATCCTCGGCCTTCAGGAGGAGATCGCCCGGGAGGTGTCCGAGAAGCTGGGCCTGCGGACGACCGCGGAGCAGCAGAAGCGGCTGGCAAAGCGCTCCACGGAAAACACCGAAGCCTACCAGGCTTATCTGAAAGGGCGCTATTACTGGAACCGCCGGACTGAACAGACCCTCAAGCGCGCCGTCGAGTACTTCCAGCAGGCCATTGATAAGGACCCCGGTTACGCTCTGGCCTATGCCGGCCTGGCCGATTGCTACACCGGCTACACCACCTACCAGGTAGAGCCGCCGCGAGAGTCCGGACCAAAGGCCAAGGCCGCCGCCACCAAGGCCCTGGAGATCGACGACAGCCTGGCCGAGGCTCACGCCTCACTGGCCTTTATTAGGATGGGGTACGAGTGGGACTGGGCCGGCGCCGAGCGGGAATTCCAGCGATCTATCGAGCTCGACCCAAACTATGCGACGGCCCATCACTGGTATAGCATCCTCCTGACGGATACCGGCCGGACCGGGCCAGCCTTGGCTTCGGAGGAGCGTGCTCAGCAACTCGACCCTCTCTCGCCGATCATCAATGCCGCCCTCGGATCGAAACTCTACTATGCCCACCGCTACGACGAAGCCATCGAGCAAACTCGAAAGGCGCTCGAGATGGACCCGAACTTCGCCATGGGACACCGCTATCTCGGCATGCCTTACGAGCAAAAGGGGATGTATCGGGAGGCCCTTGCCGAGTTTCAAAAGGCGTTGGATCTATCCGGAGGTAGCCCCTTGATGCTGGGAACCCTGGGGCATGCCCATGCCCTGTCCGGCAACCGCCGGAAGGCGCTCCAGGCGATGGCCAACTGCGGGCGCTCGCGAAGCACCGCTACGTCTCTCCGTTCGAGACCGCCCTCATCTACACCGGCTTGGGCGACAAAGAGCGCGCCTTGGAGTGGCTGGAAAAGGGCTTCGAGGACCGGTCCTGGAACATGATGGTGCTGAAAGCCGATCCCCGGTTCGACCGCCTGCGCCCCGACCCTCGGTTCGCCACTTTACTTCGGCGCATGGGGCTGGAGCCGTGAACCCTGGGACCAATGTCGCGCGGCGTTGTGCTACCCTGGCTCTGCTGTTGTGAGGCAATTCCGAAAAGGAGAACTACTGTGAGCCGACAATCTGTTCTTGGCGTGTTCGCCCTGTTAGCGCTGGGCCTGGGTTTGGCGCTTGCTCAGCAACCGAAAGCGCCGCCCCAACCCATGACCTTCTTCGTGACCAGCGTAGGTATGGGGAATGGCGCCAATCTCGGCGGCCTGGCCGGGGCCGACAAGCATTGCCAGGCGCTTGCCGCCGCGGCCGGCGCCGGCAGTCGCACCTGGCGCGCCTATCTCAGCACCAGCGCCGCCGGCGGATCCCCTGCCGTCAACGCGCGAGACCGCATTGGCCAGGGCCCCTGGCACAACGCCAAGGGCGGCCGGATTGCCCAAAACCTCGCTGATCTGCACGGAGACACCCTGGAGCTGGCCCGCATGGGCAACACCTTGACCCGGGTGACGGCCCTCACCGAGAAGGGCGAGCCCGTCAAAGGCGCCGGCGATAAACCCAACGAGCATGACATCCTCACCGGCTCGCAGACCGACGGCAGGGCATTCACCGATGGCGCCGACCACACCTGCAAGAACTGGACCAGCAACGGCGAAGGCTCCACCCAGCTCGGCCATCATGACCGCACCGGCGGCCCTGGCACCTCCTGGAATGCCGTGCATGCCAGCCGAGGTTGCAGCCAGGAAAACCTGGTGAGCACCGGTGGCGCGGGCTTGTTCTACTGCTTCGCCGGTAATTGACACTGCGCTTCTGAGGGCGCCCTTCCATGATCGGCCGCACTCTGGGCCACTACCGCATTGACTCCCAGCTCGGGAAGGGCGGCATGGGAGTGGTCTATCGCGCTCGCGACCTGCGGCTGGAGCGCGATGTGGCTCTCAAGGTGTTGCCCGCGGGCCTGCTAGCCGACGAGACCGCCCGCAAACGTTTCCGCAGGGAAGCCCTGGCCCTGTCGCAGCTCAACCATCCCAACATCGCCACGGTCCACGACTTCGACACCGAGGAGGGAGTGGACTTCCTGGTGCTGGAGTACATCGCCGGAGCGTCATTGGACGAAAAGCTGTCTGCCGGTCCGTTGGCCGAGAAGGAGCTTCTCGGGCTGGCGAGCCAACTTGCCTTGGGCCTGGCGGCTGCTCACGAACAAAGCATCGTGCACCGCGACCTCAAGCCCGCCAACCTCCGGGTCACTCCAGACGGGCGTCTGAAGATCCTCGACTTCGGCCTGGCCGCCCTGGTGCGGCCGCAGGGCGAGGCCGCCAGCACCGTGAGCATGACAGAGGGTCCGGTGGTGGCGGGCACGGTGCCCTACATGGCGCCGGAGCAGTTGCGCGGCGACAAGGCCGACGCGCGCGCTGACCTGCACGCCGCCGGCGCTGTCCTCTACGAGATGGCCACCGGGCGGCGGGCGTTCTCGCAGGTCGGCGGTCCGCAGATCATCGCCGCGATCCTTCAGGAAATGCCGGCGCCGCCGGCGACGCTCAATCCCCGCGTCGCGCCGGCGTTGGAAGGAATCATCCTGAAGTGCCTGGACAAAGAACCGGAGCGCCGCTACCAGACCGCTCGGGAGCTGCGCGTGGACCTGGAGCGGCTGTCCGCGCCGCCGCTCACCGCCACTGTCGCGCGCCCCCGCCGGCGTCGTTGGCTGCTGCCGGTGGCCGCAGGGGTGCTGGCTGCCCTGGCGCTTGCGGCCTGGTGGGCCCTTCCTCGGACCGGCCCGCAGCGGATCGAATCGCTCGCCGTGCTGCCGCTCGACAACCTCTCCGGCGACTCCGCCCAGGAGTACTTCTCGGACGGCATGACCGACGCCCTCATCACCGAGCTGGGCAAGATCGCCTCCCTGCGCGTGATTTCCCGCTCCGCAGTGATGAAGTACAAGGGCCCGCGCCAGTCGCTCGCCCAGATCGCCCGCGACTTGAAGGTGGGCGCCCTGGTGGAAGGCGCCGTGCTGCGCTCCGGCGACCGGATACGAATCACCGCGCGCCTGATCCACGCGGCCAGCGACCGCCAGCTCTGGTCGGAAAGCTACGAGCGCGATTTGCGCGACGTGCTGGCGCTACAAGGGGAGGTGGCGCGGGCGGTTGCTTCCCAGATCCGCGCCAGGCTGACGTCGTCCGAGCAGGCCCGCCTGGCCACCACTCGCCCCGTGAACCCGCAGGCCTACGAGCTCTATCTGCGCGGCAGGTTTCTCGCCAGTCGCCTTGGCAAGGACGACACTCTGGCCGCCATCCAGACACTGGAGCGGGCCGTGGCTCTCGATCCCAACTTCGCCGCCGCTTATGCTGTCCTGGCCAGCGCCTACGCCGATCGCACGTGGTTTCATGCGCCCGAGGAAACGAGGGAACTGGAGCCCAAAGCCCTTGCCTTAGTGGAAAGGGCGCTCTCGCTCGATCCGGATCTGCCGGAGGCCTACGTCACCCGCGCCCGCCTGATGTGGGCGCCCTCGAATCAGTGGTCTGCCGACAGGGCAGTACCGGATCTTCGCCGGGCCCTCGAGCTGAACCCCAACTCCGACGAGGCGCTCGGGTTGCTCGGCTCCATTCACAACCACAATGGCCTGCTGGAGGAAGGCGTCCGTGAGGTCCAGCAGGCAGCGTCGATAAACCCTGCCTCGACGCCGCCCCGAACCCGGCTTGCCGACGGCCTCCTCTGGCAGGGAAACGCGGAAGCGGCGCTCCCGGTTTTCCAGAGCATTCCCAGGCAATCCAGTCCCTCATCCGTGGGCGCCCAGACCGCCTGGGCGCTGTTCCGGCTCGGAAGAAAGCAGGAGGCACTCGCCACGATCGAAGGATTCCTCCGGGACTTTCCCGACGACTCCGCCGGCGGGCTGGCCGCCATGAAGGCTCTGCTGCTGGCCGACGCCGGCGACATGCGCCAGGCCGAAGCCGCGATCCGCAGCGCGGAGAACAAGAAAGCCTTCTTCGACTTTCACCACACCTCCTACCTGCTGGCCTGCGCCTATGCCCGGCTCAACCGACCCCAGCCGGCCCTGGACTGGCTGGAATACACGTCTCGCACCGGCTTTCGGTGCTATCCCTTGTTCGAGCGCGATCCCAACCTCGACCCGTTGCGCCAGGATCCGCGCTTCGTCGGCTTCCTGTCAGCGGAAAAGAAGCGGTGGGAGCATAACAAGGTTGCGCTTGCCCGTTAGCGCTTCAAGTCAATCAACACAGTGCGCGTGCGCGGAAAGTCCCGCACGAAATACACGTAACGATCCGGTAATGGGAAATCGTCCGCCCGATCATGGAACTTGGCATTCATCATATCAGCACGGGGGATTATTCACGTTGCTGCTCACGCCTGCCGTGGATAATGCGCTGGATTTCGTGATCCACAGCAAACCAGTCAGCGGCAACTTCCCGGTCCAAATCCTGGTCTCGGACGGCAGCACGTTCGAGCCGGATCCTCAGCGCTTCGGCGCTCCGGTTCGCCACGTAGTGCTGCACCGCCTGGTTGATGAACCGGCTGCGCTGACCCGGCTTGGCCATCCGGTCAATGGTCTGGATGGTGGTTACCGGCAGAATAATGTTGATGCGTTTGCTCATGGATCTGCACTCGTATGATACACACACCTAGTGTGTATGTCAAGTGTTTTCAAGGATTCGAGAGAAGCCCGGCCGCGGCCTGAAGTCCCCCCGCCGATTGTCAATCCCTAGTGCGTCATCGAGTAGACGATATAATTGATGCCGATGCGGTAGGCCAGCGCGGCGAAGGGCTCCGGATACCGGGGATCGTCCGCCCACTCCCAAGCATCCCCGTGATCCATGTTGAAAAGGATGGCCACCTGCACCCGGCCTTTGTCATCGTAGATGCCCCGCCAGTGCGGCGTCACACCATCCCGCTCGTAGGTAGAGCCGGACCCGAGGTATTGCCTGCCCGGCACCTGAAAGCGATTGTCCAGATTGTAGAGCACGTGGAAGATGGGGTCGTCGTTGGGCAATTCCACGACCGTCCGATCCGGAAAGACCCGCCGGAGGCTGGCCTGGAAGGTGTCCCACTCCCAGCTTCCGTGAAAATCGTCGACCACCAGGAAGCCACCGCGGTCCAGGTACTCACGCAACCGCCTGGCCTGAGACTCGCTCAGTTCCCAATAGCCAACCTCGACGGCGTAGATCCAGGGCCAGTTGAACATCTCATCGGTGTCGATGTCGATGATCTCCTCCACCGACCTGGCATGGATGCCGGTGAGCCGCCGAATCCCCTGGATGAACTGGCGCTCCGCTTTGTTGGAATCGGTGCCCCAACTTCCCCGGTAGCGGCCGCGGCCTTGGGAACGGTAGCGCAGCCGCGCGAAGGCGAACTCCGTATCCTCGTAGGCATCCGGGGGATCGTCAGCCGGGTTCTGCATTTCACGCTCGTACGCCGACCAGCGGCGTTGTGGCCAGCCGTATAGGACTCCCCATAGAGCCGCCCCGAGGATCAGGACGACCGTGGTGCGGCGCAACGTCATCTTCACTCTTCTACCACATCCCTGCCAGAGGGGGCCATCGCCGCGGAGCCAACTCAAAGCCACTCTCGAAAGCGAAAGGCGTCCAGCAGTCGCACACCCGGGTCCTTCCGAAGCAGGTAGGATCGCGGGGCGCGGCACGCGATCCAATGCTCTCCGGCGACCCGAGACCCGATCCGTTGGGCCACCCGGAGCAGCCGGGCGGAGGTCTTGTCATCGGTTATGGATTCAGCCCACTTCGCTTCGATGAGGCGAATCCGTCCCTGGTACTCGATCAGGAAGTCCACTTCGGATCCGTGGGCATCCCGCCAGAAGTAGATCCCGGCCGGGGAGCCGGCCTGCGCCTTGGCCCGCAGAATCTGGCCCAACACAAACGCTTCCCATACGGCGCCGACGAATGGAGAACCGGTCACCGCTTCCGGCGACCCCAACCCCAGCAGGAAACACAACAGCCCGGTGTCGTGAAAGTAGAGCTTGGGGGTCTTGATCAGGCGTTTTCCCAGACTGCCGAAATACGGCTCCAGCAGCGACACCTGGTTGCCCGCCGTCAGAACCGAGAGCCAGTCGCGGGTCGTGCTGGCGGCCACCCCAACATCGCGGGCCAGCTCGGTGAAATTAAGCAGCTGGGCCGAGCGAAGAGCGCAAGCCCGCAGAAACCGCTCGAAATCACGCAGGCTCTCCACGCGCAACGACCGCCGGACATCTCGCTCCAAATAAGTAGCCACGTAGCTGGAGTAGAACAAGCGGCTGTCCAGGTCCTGCTGCCGGTAGAGCTCGGGAAAGCCGCCTCGCCAAAGGACCCGGGCCGGATCCTTGACGAGCTCCGGAATCTCCCCGCAGTCCAGGATTTCCCGGCTGGAGAGCGTGTCCAGCTCCAGGATGGCGCAGCGCCCGGCGAGGCTCTCGGATAGCGACCTCATCAAGGGGAACTTCTGCGAGCCGGTCATCAGGTAGCGCCCCATGCGATGCCGGTCGGCGTCGATCCTCACCTTGAGGTAGCGGAACAGGTTGGGGGCGTACTGGACTTCGTCGAGCAGGATCGGTTCGGGGAAGCGCTCCAGCAAGCGGTCCGGCTCCTGCTCGGCTTCGGCGGCGTTGGACGGCAGGTCCAGAGGCACGAAAGAGGCTTTGGGGAACAGGCGTTGGAGCAGAGCGGTCTTTCCGGTCTGGCGGGCCCCGGTGAGCACCAGGGCGGGAAACTGACGGGAGGCCGAGTGGATTCTACTGGCCAGGCTGCGCTCCACCCACATACGGATATTATAGCCTGGCAGGCTGGATAATCCAGCCTGGCGGGCCAGGGCGGCCCTTATGGACCCCACAAAACGGCCCCAGGACGCTGGCAGCGCATGGCAGCGACCCGAATGGTAGAATGCCTCCCACGGTGCGCCCGACCGCCAGCGCGTGGACCCGATTCTCTTTTGTAGCCGCCTTGGCAGCGGCGGGCCTGGGCGCCTGGCTCAGCCCGGCAGCCCACCCCGTCGAGCCCGATCCCATCACCTTTGAAAATATCGCCCGCCGCGCCGGCGTCGAGTTTGTGCTGCGCAACTCGGCCACCCCGCAGAAACACCAGATCGAGACCATGGTCAGCGGCGTGGCGGTCTTCGACTACGACAACGACGGAAGGCCCGACATCTACTTTGTCAACGGCGCCGTTCAACCGCGCCTCGAGAAATCCGATCCAGCGTATTACAACCGGCTCTACCGCAACAACGGCAACGGAACCTTCGCCGACGTGACGCTCCAAGCCGGCGTCCGCGGCGAAGGCTTTGCAACCGGAGTCGCTGCTGCCGACTACGACAACGACGGCTTCGCCGACCTGTTCCTGGCCGGCGTCAACCGCAACACCCTCTACCGCAACCGCGGCGACGGGACCTTCGAGGACTCCACCGCCCGCGCCGGGCTGGCCCACACCGGAACCAGCCGGCCACCCTGGTCCATCTCGGCCGGCTGGTTCGACTACGACAACGACGGGCGCCTGGACCTGTTCGTCGTCAACTACTGCGTCTGGATTCCCGAGAAGGAGCCTCCCTGCACCGCCGGCAAGGCTCGCATCTACTGCCACCCTAAATATTACGATGGCCTTACGAACCAGCTCTACCGCAACAACGGCGACGGCGCCTTCACCGACGTCTCCGGGCCGTCTGGAATCGCCGCCCCCGTCGGTAAAGGAATGGCCGCCAGCTTCCTGGACTTCGACCAGGACGGCCGCCTCGACGTCTTCGTCACCAACGACACGGCCCCCAATTTTCTATTCCGCAACCAGGGCGCCGGCCGTTTCCGCGAGGTGGGGCTCAACGCCGGCGTGGCCTTCAACGACGACGGGCGCGCCGTCAGTTCCATGGGAGTGGACGCCCGCGACATCGATAACGACGGCCGCGAAGACGTCTTCTTCACCGCCATCACCAACGAGACCTTCCCGCTGTTTCGCAACCTGGGCAAGGGCCTGTTCGCGGATCTTACCTATTCGAGCGGGGTAGGGCGCCAGACCACGGCCTTCACCGGCTGGAGCAACGGAATCTACGACCTCAACAACGACGGCCACAAGGACTTGTTCGCGGCCTGCGGGGCCATCGACGACAACGTGGAGGAATTCTCCACTCGCCGATCCCGTCAGCCGAACCTGTTGCTGGCCAACCTCGGGGACCGGCGTTTCCTGGACGTGAGCGCGCGCGCCGGCCAGGACTTCCAACAGGCCGGCCGGCACCGCGGCGCGGCCTTCGGCGATTTCGACCTCGACGGCCGCGTCGACGTGGTGGTCAGCAGCATCGACCAGCCCGCCGAGTTGTTCCGCAACACCTCCCCCGCCCCCAACCATTGGCTCGCCCTGCGGCTGCGCGGCCGGCGCAGCAATCGCGACGGCATCGGGGCGATGGTTCACGTAGTAGGCAGTTCGGGCCGCCAGCAGTGGAACCGCGTGACCACTGCTGCCGGCTACGGCTCCTCGAGCGACCGCACGGTGTTCTTTGGAATGGCCCAGGACGCCGCCGCCAAGTCGGTCGAGATCCTGTGGCCGAGCGGCGAGCGCCAAACACTGAACGAGGTCCGCTGCGATCGCTACTTGACCGTGGAGGAGCCGTAGTTCTGCCGGGCCCAGCCGTCCTGGCCCAGGCGCATCTGCCTCTCGCCCTCTTCGGTTCGACCGAGTTGCATATAGGCCTTACCAAGAAGGAGTCGCGCGTTCCAGGAGGCTCCATCGAGCCCCAGGCCCTTTTCCAGGCGCGCCGCCGCCGCCGCCGGCTTGCCCATCTCGAGCAGGACTCGCCCCAACGCGATGTTGGCCCGCGCGGATTTCGGCGCCGCCCGAACCGCCTGCTCCAGCGGCGGGAGCGCTTCCTCAGCGCGTCCCTGTCGCGCCAGAAACGCGCCGTAGTCGACCCGCGGGTCTTCGCCCGCGGCCACCCCTGGGCGATGCAGCCGGATGGCTTCCCGAAAATGACGCTGGGCCTCTTCCGCCCGCCCCAGACCCACGAGGTTCAGCGCAGCCGCCCGGTGAACTCTCGCTGGCGACTCCTTCGGCCTCGCGCGGAGCGCTTTCTCGACAGCGCGCAGCGCTTTCTCAAAGGGCTCGCGGGCCTCCTCGTAACGGCCCAGGGTGTACAACGTCCGGCCGAGAAAGTAACAGGCGTCTTCGTCCTGGGGCGCCAGCTCGCAGGCTTTGGCCAGGGGCGCCAGGGCGGCATCCAAGCTGCCGCCGGCCGCCATCCGCAGCCCCAGCGCCTTCCAGGCCACGGCGCTCGACGGCGACTGGCGCACCGCCTCCTCCAGCCGCGCCGTCTCCGGGTCGATAGTTTGGGCGGCGGCCAACAAAAGCAGGCCCAGGAGCGCCGGCGGGACCATGAAAAAAGTGTACCGCAAAGAAAAAGATCTGGTCTTCGAGCTCTGGTGTATACTGGTCGCAACAGGGAGGCGCACCCCATGGGACGCTTTGGATTGCTGATTCTGGCAGTGACACTCTTTCTGCCGTCCGCCGCCTGGCCGCAGGCCAGCAACAGCACGGTGCGCGGCGCCGTCACCGACCAGGCGCAAGCCGTCATTCCGCAAGCCACGGTCACGCTGACCAATAGCGCCACCGGCGTCGCTCGCGCCACCACCACCAACGAGGCCGGACTCTACGTGTTTCCCGGCGTCATCCCCGGGCCCTACCGCCTCACCGTCGAGTTCCCCGGCATGCAGAAGTTCGAGGGGACCCTCACCGTTCAGGTGCAGCAGGACGCCACCGTGGATGTCGCCCTGCGCGTGGCCCAGGCCGTCACCACCGTGGAGGTGCGGGACGTCACCCCCCTGGTCCAGACGGCCTCTCCCTCGCTCGGCCACGTGCTCGAGCGCCAGCGCATCGAGCAGTTGCCCATCAACGGACGCGGCTACCAGGCCCTGCTGGCCACCGTCCCAGGTATCAGCGCCACAGGCCGGATCCAGGCCTACGGGCTGCGCGTCGGCTCCCACACCCTGCTGTTCGACGGCTCCTCCATGAACGAGGTCTGGGAGGGATGGGACTTCGGACGCCCCCCGGGCCTGGACTCCATCGAGGAATTCCACGTCGAGGTGAACAACTCCTCGGCCAAGTTCACCCGTCCCACCACCGTGGTGCTCTCCAGCAAGAGCGGCACGAATTTGTTTCACGGGGCCCTGTTCCACACCAACCGCAACAGCGGCTACGGCGTCGCCCGCCGCCGCGAGGATAACTACGTCAAGCCCCCCTACTTGAACCGCAACGAGTTCGGCGTCTCCGCCGGCGGTCCGCTCTACCTGCCCAAGCTCTCCGACGGGCGCAACCGCACCTTCTGGTTTTTCGCCTGGGAAGGGACCAGAAGCATTGAGAATACGACGGAACGCTTCAACGTGCCGACAGAAGCCATGCGCAACGGAGACTTTCGCGGCCTGGTGGACGTCCAAGGCCGCGCCTTCACGTTGTACGATCCGTTCACCACCGACTCGCGCACCTGGCAGCGGCAGCCGCTCGCCTTCCGCGGCGCGCCCAATACCATCGACCCGGCGCGACTCAGCCCCACCGCCAAATACCTGTTCGCCATCACGCCGCTGCCCACCCACCCCCAGATCAATCCCCTGATCGACACCAACTGGGTCGGCCCCACCCCTCGAATCACCCGCAACGATACCCGCAGCGTCCGGCTCGACCACCGGCTGTCGGACAAGGACCAGATCTACGGACGGTTCTCCTACGGCACTCTCTATCAAGAGTATCGATTCCCCAGCCAGATCATGCTGAACAACATTTCCGGCGTCACCAACCGCTGGTGGCCCAACCATACCCTGGCCACCACCTGGCTCCACACCTTCTCTCCCACCACCACCAACGAGGTGATCGTCACCGGCACCCGCGACTACCAGTGGCGCGGCACCGGCGACCGCAAGACCAACTACTCGCGCGAGCTGCTCGGCCTGCCCAACCCGTTCCAGTCGCCCAACTGGCCGACCATCGACGGCGCCGGCCTGGGCAACTACGCCTTCGGCGGCGACGGCCTGTTCTACCTGATCAGCAACTACCTGACGCTCCAGGACAACGCCCACCAAAGTCGTCGGGAGACACGAGTTCCAGTTCGGCTTCCATTTCCGCCTGGAGGACATACCCAAGTCGACCATTCCCCTGTCGGGCGGTTACAGCTACGCCACCCAAGGCACCTCGCTCCACGACCCGGCCTCCACCGCCGCCAACCCCATCGCCCGCGAGTTCACCGGCCACAACATGGCCAACATGTACCTGGGCATTATGAATTACAGCGCGCAGTTCCGGCGGCCCTGGTGGTTCTTCCGGCGCAAGGAATATTCGCCCTACCTCCAGGACAACTGGAAGCTCACCCCGCGGCTCACGCTCAACCTCGGCCTGCGCTACGAGTTCCGCACGCCGCTCTACGACCGCAACGACACCCTGCTCAGCTTCGACTTCAACAAGCGCGCCTACGTGATCGGCACGGATCTCGACCGCTTCCAGCAGCTCGGCGCCACCCTGCCTTCCATCGTGAGCGCCTTGCGCAATTACGGCGGCAACATCATCACCGCCAAGGAGGCCGGCCTGCCCCAGGACCTGGTGCACAAAAACTGGAGGAACTTCGGGCCGCGGCTGGGCTTCGCCTGGCGCGCCATGGACGGCGCCAGGGCGTTCGTGCTGCGCGGCGGCTACCGCGTCTCCTATTACACGCAGCCCATCCAGAGCTTCGTCTCGAGCCAGAGCGGCTCGCCGCCCGTGGCCGCCAGCTTTCAGTACAGCGTCACCAACACGGCGCTCTCGCCCGACGGGCTGCCCAACTACGGCCTGCGCAGCGTCCCGCGCTATGTCGCAGGAGTCAACACACCCGATTCCGTCATCGACATCAACGACACCCGCACGCTGCCTCGCGGCCTCAACGCCCTGTTTCTCGATCCGCACCAGCCCGACCCCCGAGTCCAGGACTGGAATCTGACGCTCGAGAAGGAAGTGCTGTCCAATACCGTGATGCGCCTGGCCTACGTCGGCAACCATTCCTCGAACATCCAGCAGACCGTCAACTACAACGACAGCACGCCCGGCTACATCTGGTACGCCTCGCGAAGGCAGCCGCTGCCCACCGGCGAGTTCGCCTCGGTGGCCACCCGTCCCTTCGATCAGCGCGTCTACGGAACCATCAACGGCTACGCCATGACCGGCTTCACCAATCACAACGGCTTCCAGGCCGAGCTCGAGCGCCGCTACCACAAGGGGCTCGGTTTCCAGGTGTTCTGGGTCACCGGCAACACCCTGGCCGCCACCGCCACCGTCGCCGACCCCAACAACTTCCTGCCGGGCGCCGTGCCGGCCGACCGCGAGGCGCGCAACCGGTTCCTCAACTACGCCCGCGACCCCATCACCCCCAAGCACATCGTCCGTTGGAACTGGATCGCCGACCTGCCCTTCGGCCGCGGCAAGCGCTTCGGCGGCAACGCCCGCGGCGTGCTGGACAAAGTGATCGGCGGCTGGCAGATCGCCGGCCTCGGCAACTGGCGAACCAACTACTGGACCCTACCGACGAATATCTATCCGAGCCCCGGGCAGAACCTCGAGATCTACGGCTATCAGCACCCCATCGAGGACTGCCGCAGCGGCGTCTGCTTCCCCGGCTACCTGTTCTGGAACGGCTACATCCCCGCCAACCGCATCAACAGCGTCGATGCGCGCGGCCGGCCCAACGGCGTCATGGGCGTGCCGGCCAACTATAAGCCCGCCGGCCAGCCGCTCATCCCGTGGGGTTCCACCGCCCAGCCGCCCAACGCCCCGGCGGGAACCAACCTTCAGTCGTTCTGGGACACCAACACGGTGTGGCTTCCGTTGAACAACGGCACCGTGCAGCGCACCACGTTCGACGATGGCCTGCACCCCTGGCGCAACCAGTTCATCCCCGGCCCGCGTCAATGGTTCCAGGACGCCTCGCTGTTCAAGTTCATCAGCCTCACCGAAAGTGTGTCGCTGCGCTTCAACATCGACTTCTTCAACGTGTTCAACAACCCCAACAACCCGACCGGCGTCGGGGGAGATGGCGTGCTGGCCACCCGAAATTCCGGCAGCGGCGCGCGCGTCACGCAATTGACTCTGCGTTTGTTATGGTAACGTGTACGAAGCGAGGTGGCGCACGCTTCAGCGTGCCGGCGTGGGCTTCAGCCCACGCTGGTGGTTTCACCCGGCGAGCTGAAACGTGCGCCACGACCAGGAGGCTTATGATGCGACCATTTGTATTTGTAGTTCTGGCGGCGGCCTTTGTTCTCACGCCCCCCGCCTTCCCCCAGGCCAGCAGCAGCACCGTCCGCGGTACCGTCACCGACCAGGCCAACGCCGTCATCCCCAAGGCCGACGTCAAGCTCACCAACACCGCCACCAGTGTCGCCCGCGCCACCAACACGAACGAAGCCGGGCTATACGTGTTCCCCGGCGTCACCCCCGGACCCTACCGCCTCACCGTCGAGTTCGCCGGCATGCAGAAGTTCGAGGGGACCCTCACCGTGCAAGTCCAGCGGGACGCCGTCGTGGACGCCGTTCTGCAAGTGGGCGTCACGACCACCTCGGTGGAAGTCCGCGACGTCACGCCCCTGCTGCGCACGGATTCTCCCACCCTCGGCCGCGTGCTCGAGCGCGCGCGCATCGAGCGGCTGCCGCTCAACGGGCGCGGCTACCAGAACCTGC
>Ga0247727_10010688_pt1 | contig 16202 bp, 12 predicted proteins | sample WisWelCaveWW1625_FD_202498 | JGI IMG/M metagenome (GOLD analysis project Ga0247727, IMG submission 202498) | Biofilm microbial communities from Wishing Well Cave, Virginia, United States - WW16-25 | ecosystem: Environmental > Aquatic > Deep subsurface > Groundwater > Cave microbial mat | place... | reverse complement strand
ATCACCACCTTCCTCGCCGGCCTCGTCTTGTACCAATTCGGGACCGGACCGATCCGCGGGTTCGCGGTGACGCTGATGATCGGCATCGCCACCACCCTTTTCACCGCCATCATCGTCACACGACTCCTCCAAGAAGGCGTCCTTTTTGGATTCAAGCGGGAGAAACTGAGCGTCTAGACGTTTTATGCAAATCAAGACCTTCAACTTTCAGTTCATCCCCCGCATGTGGCTCTTCATCGCCCTTTCGGCCCTGGCCGTCGCCGGGAGCATTTTTCTGATGGCCACGAAGGGGCTCAACTTCGGCACGGACTTCAAGGGCGGCGTGAAGCTCCAGTATCGTTTCGCGAGCGCGGTCACGGAGGGTGATTTACGGCGTCTGATCGATCCCTTGGGCGTCGGCGATTTTTCCGTGCAGAAGGTCGGCAAGACGGAGGAGAACCGCTTCGTCGTCAAGTTCGAGAAGCAGGAAAAGCCGGAAGAGACCGCCGACCGCATCTCCCAGGCGTTCACGTCGGGCCTGTCCGGCAACGCGCCGACCTTGGAGCAGCAGGAATCCGTGGGGCCCAAGGCGGGCGCCGAGATGCGCCGCAAGGCTCAGCTCGCCATCATCGTCTCGTGGCTTCTCATGCTCATCTACATCGGCTACCGTTTCGACTTTTCCTTCGCGCCGGGCGCCATCGTGGCGTTGATCCACGACGTCCTCATCACGCTCGGGGCGTTCGCCCTGACGGGGCGCGAGGTGACTCTCACGATCGTCGCGGCGCTCCTGACCATCGTCGGTTATTCGGTCAACGACACGATCGTCATCTACGACCGGGTCCGCGAAAACCTCCGCAAGCATGAAACCATGGGGTTGCGCGACCTCATCAACCTGAGCATCAACGAGACCCTCTCCCGAACCATCATCACGAACTTCACGGTTCTTCTCGTCGTGGGGCTGATGTTCGCTTTCGGCGAGGGCGAGTTCCAAAACTTCGGCTTCGCGATGGTCGTCGGCGCGATCGCCGGCACCTACTCCACGGTCTACATCGCCAGCCCCTGCTACATTCTCCTCAAGGAATGGCGCGACCGCGTCAAGGCCGAGGCCGAGAAGAGGGCCGCCTGAGGGTGAACGCCCAGAGCCTCAATGCAAAGCACCTTCAAGACGAATTTGACCTTCATCCCCTCATCGCGCATCTCCTCCTGAAACGGGGTTTTTCCAGCACCGACCAAGTCCGACTGTACCTCGACGGCACCCTGGCCGACCTTCCGAATCCCTTTGACCTTCCCGACATGGATCGAGCCGTCGAGCGCCTGATAAAGGCATTGGCGCAACGGGAAAAAATCGCCGTCTTCGGCGATTACGACGTCGACGGCATCACGGGCACGGCCCAGTTGGCGGCCTATTTTCGTGAAATCGGCCTGCCCGTCCTCCCCCTGCTCCCTCACCGGATGCACGAGGGTTATGGGCTCACGGAAAAGGCGGTCCGTAAGATCGCCGCGGAGAAGCCGGATCTTCTGGTCACGGTCGACAACGGGACAAAGTCGGCGGCGGAAATCGCGCATTTGAAGAAACTGGGCGTCGACGTCATCGTCATCGACCATCACGAGACCCCTTCCGTCGACGCCTGGCCCCCCGTCGAGGCCCTGGTCAACCCCAAGCGGACGGATTCGCGGTTTCACGAACGGGACATCGCCTCGGCGGGACTCGTCTTTCTTCTGCTCATGGCCTTCCGCTCGAAATGCCGCGATCAAGGCATCGGTCCCCTCCCGAATCTGAAACGTTACCTTGACCTGGCCTGTCTTGGAACGATCGCGGACATCGTTCCTTTGACGGGCACCAATCGCCTGCTCGTCCGGCACGGTCTCGCGGAGCTGGGCGTCTCCTCGCGCCCCGGGCTCAAGGCCCTGCGCGAAGTCGCCGCGGTCGCGTCGCCGGTGTCCGTCACGCACGTGGCCTTCCGGCTCGCTCCGCGCATCAACGCGGCGGGTCGCCTGGCCGATCCCAAGATCGCCCTGGACCTTCTCCTTTCGGAGAGTCCTGAGGAGGCCACCGTGCTTGCCAACCGTTTGGAGGAGCTCAACCGTGAGCGCCAATCCACCGAGGAAAAGGTCACGCGCGAAGCGATCCTCCAAATCGAAGAGACGCAGGCCGACCGCAAGGGACTGGTCGCCGCGGGGCGTGGCTGGCATCTGGGCGTCGTCGGCATCGTCGCGGCCAAACTCACCGAGCGTTTCGGCCGCCCGGCCGTCGCCCTGGCGCTCGGCGAAGACGGCCTGGAGGCCAAAGGATCGGCGCGGAGCGTGCCCGGCTTCTCCGTCTACGAGCCGCTTAAACGCATCGAGTCCCTGATGCTGAAATTCGGAGGTCATGCCGCCGCGGCCGGCTTGACGATCGAAGCCGGAAGGCTCGATGAGTTTTCAAAAGCCTTCGATCGAGAGGTACAAAACCTCTGGAACGGGAACGGGCCCGTCGCCCGGGAAGCGGACGCCGACCTGCCTCTCTCCCAAGTCGACGCGCCGCTCGTGCGCGACCTCGGCCGGCTCGAACCCTTCGGGCCCGGAAATCCGGAACCGGTTTTTCTCGCCACGGACGTCGCGCTGGAGGGTTGTCGCATCGTCGGGGCCGGAAACGGCGCGCGGAAAGGTCACCTCAAAGCCGTCCTCCGCCAAAACGGGGCACGGATGGACAGCATCGGTTTTGATTGGGGCCATTACCTTGAAACCGCACGGAACTCTTCCCGTCATAAGGTCGCCTTTTGCCCGCAAATCAATCACTGGAATGGACAGGCTTTGATTCAGTTGAAAATAAAATCAATAGAGCCAACTGATTGAAATGATAGCCCCTTTCAAGAACGAGCCCCCTCTATAACGCAATGCATCAAAAAAGAGTTTGACACTGTTTAATGCAGCGTGTTAGCTGTAGCGCGTTAGTCATTTTGGTTTTAAAGGGTTTGAGTGACAGAGCGAAGTTTGAGCCGTTGGTTCGGATCAGCCTTCGCTATGGCACTCTCAAAAAAGACAAACAAGATCTCGAAAGAAGGAGGCAGCGTATGGCTACCCGGCGCAAGCGAGCCACAGTTACAAAGGCTTCAAAAGCGATTCCTCGCAAGTTTGAAGGCTTCACCGATCTTCTCTCCAAGCTTGAAGTGGAGACAGAGAAGGTTGTCCGCCGTTTCGTCGAAAGGGCGGAGCAGTCATCCCGCGACATCAAGAAAGGCATCGCGGCCATCATCGACCAGGTCCGCAGCGAAGGTTTGGCCTCCGTCGCCAGCGACAAGACCGAGGAGCTTCGCCGCCTCGCCGAAGACGTGATCGCCAAGGCCCGGGAAATCCAGATCCTGCCGGGCCACTTCAACCGCGACGAGATCATCCGCGAGGCCAAGAAGAACCTGGACGACTTGATCGACCGGCTGAACACGAGCGAGTTCCTGGCCAAGGCCAAGGCCACGGCCCTCAACACCAAAGACCAATTTCTGTCCATCTTGAGCATCCCGAACCAGTCCGAGGTGATCAAGCTTTCCCGCAAGATCACCAGCCTGGAAAGCCGCGTGAACAAGCTGACGCGTAAGGCCGCTTAAGATAGGACTTTGTCCGTCTCCCTCGTTACCGCCCCTATTCACGATGAGTGAATAGGGGCGGTTTCGTTTTTAGACCCGGTCACTTGATCTTGTCCCGCCGCTTTTGCTAGCTTCCTTGACGAGCCGTGAAAACCAAATCCATCCTCATCTTGTCGGGCGGCCTCGATTCGACGGTCTCCTCGCTACTCGCGGGGCATGAAACCCGTCCCGTCCTGGCCCTCACCTTCGACTATGGCCAACGGGCGGCCGAGAGAGAGAAGGCGGCGGCGAAGAAAACCGCGGACAGGCTGGAAGTCCCCCACAAGATACTCGCCCTTCCCTGGCTCAAGGAACTGACGCACACATCGCTCGTCGACACCCGGAGCGCCCTGCCGAACGTCGGTGAAAAGGACCTGGACGATCCGGCCAAGGGACGGGAATCGGCCAAGGCCGTCTGGGTTCCCAACCGCAACGGTCTCTTTCTGAACATCGCGGCCTGCTTCGCCGAATCGCTTGGGGCCGAGGTGCTCGTCACCGGCTTCAACGCCGAAGAGGGCGTCACCTTTCCCGACAACAGCGCGGCCTTCGCCCGCTCCGCCGACGACTTTTTCTGGTTCTCCACCCTCTCCAAGGTCCGGGTGGTGAGTTACACCCTGGACTGGAACAAGCGCGAGATCGCAGGACGCGCAAAGGATCTGGGAGTCAAACCGGAGGACGTCTGGTTCTGCTATGAAGGTGGCCTTGAACCCTGCAAGTCCTGCGAATCGTGCCTACGGGCCTTTCGCGCCTTCCGGGAAGCCGGCCTGGGGAACGCCGCGTGAACGTCCTTTTTTCCGACAAGTCCCGCGACTACGACGGTTCGCAGCTTAAAGCCCACTGGATCTTCCGCACGTTCGGTCTCCTGGGAGATTCGGTGGTGGCCTTCACGGGAGGCTGCGACGTCCCCTTGGAGCGGATGGTGGATTTGGCGGACGTCCGCGACGACAAACCGATCTTCAGCAAATCGATGCTGCACGTGATCGGGGAATTCTTCGGACCCGACCTGACCCAGACGATTTTGAGACAACGCCTCTTGGTGAGCCTGGCCCAGCAGGAGCTGATTTTCCGGACGGGCAAGCCCGCCATCGTCCGCGGCGGCAACGACCTCTACGACGAGGGCGCGAAGCTCTCGGTCTCGATCGCCACCGCTTCGCCCGTCTCCACCCTCCTTCACTTCGGGATCAACATCGTCAGCGAAGGCACACCGGTCCGGACGAAAGGTCTGGAGGATTACAAGATCGACCCCTCGGACTTCGCGCGCGCCCTGCTCGAAAGCTTTCGCGACGAGATCAAGACCGTCGGCGAGTCGCGCGCCAAGGTCAGGCCGGTGGATTGAAATGACCGCACAAGCACCCATCATCGAGATCTTCTCCTCCCTTCAGGGGGAAGGCCCCCGCGTCGGCGAGCGGCACCTCTTCGTCCGGTTCCAGGACTGCGAGCTCTCCTGCAAATTCTGTGACACGCCGATGAGCTTCATCGTCAACAAGTTCTGCCGGGTCGAATCGCCGCCCTTTTCCAAGCGCTTTCGAAACATCCCGAACCCGTTGACCGTCGACCTGCTGAACGAGCAAATCGCCGAATTCGGCGAAAGCGTCCTGTCCGTCACCGGCGGCGAGCCTCTGCAGAAGACGGCTTTCTTGCGCGAATGGCTGCCGACGGTTCGCCCCCGCTTCCGCGTGCTGCTCGAAACCGCCGGCGTCCACTTTTCGGAATTCCGCGAAATCTCGGAGCACGTGGACATCATTGCGATGGACATCAAGCTGCCTTCGGTGACGGGCATGCACCCGTGGTGGCGCGAGCACGAAGCCTTCCTCAAGGCGGCTTTGGGCAAGGAATTGTACGTGAAGGCCGTGGTCAGTTCCGAGACCTCGATGGACGACCTCCGACGCGCCGTCGATCTCGTGGCCTCGGTCGACCCGTCGATCCCGTTCATCCTGCAGCCCGCTTCGGCGTTCGCACGCTTCCGGGCCGTGCCGGCCGTCGAGCACGTAGCGGAATGGCAGACGCTGGCTCAAAAGTCCCTGAGGGACGTCCGCGTCATCCCGCAGGTACATAAACAACTTGGAGTTTTATGAGAGACCGCAAGGAGTATGAAGCGCAGGAAGAAAGGTTTCTTGCGACGTATGCGATGAAGAGCGCGGCCTCGGAAGGCCGGGAGCACAAGGAGCAGGAGCATCCCTACCGCACGGCCTTCCAGAGGGACCGCGACCGAGTCATCCACTCCACGGCCTTCCGGCGCCTGGAGTACAAGACGCAGGTGTTCGTCTTTCACGAGGGCGACCACTACCGGACTCGGCTCACTCACACGATCGAGGGCGCCCAGATCGCGCGGACGATCGCCCGCGCCCTACGTCTGAACGAAGAACTCGCCGAGGCGACGATCCTGGCCCATGACCTCGGGCATACGCCCTTCGGCCACTCCGGGCAGGACGTCATGAACCTGCTGATGAAGGATCACGGGGGTTTCGAGCACAACCGGCAAAGCCTCAGGATCGTGACGCTCTTGGAGCACCGCTATCCGAAATTCCCGGGGCTCAACCTGACCTACGAGGTTCGCGAGGGCATCGCCAAGCACGCGACGCCCTACGACTCGCCGCAGGTGAAGTTCAAAAAGAAGGGTCAGCCGACTTTAGAAGCTCAGATCGTCGACCTGGCCGACGAGATCGCCTACTGCCACCACGACCTGGACGACGGCCTCCGCTCCGGGCTCATTACCGTCGAACAGCTGAAGGCCGTAGACCTCTGGGCCGAGCATCAGTCGGTCAAGGCGATCTTGAACCATCTCGTCACCGACCTCGTCCAGACGACGGAAGAAAACATCGCGAAGGACGGCATCAAGACCGTAGAGGACGTCCGCAAGGCCCCGCAGAAGTGCGTCCGTCTTTCGTCCGGAACGGACAAGAAGAACAAACAACTCAAGGCCTTCCTCTACCAGAACTTCTACAAGCACTACCGGGTCGAGCGCATGGCCTCGAAGGCCGAGAAGGTCCTCGAAGACCTCTTTCACGCCTATCTGAAGAACCCGAAGATCCTGCCCAAGCCCGTCCAGGAGTTCATGACCGAAACCCCCAAAGAGCGCGTCATCTGCGACTACATCGCCGGCATGACGGACCGGTTCGCCCTCGAAGAGCACGCTCGGCTCTTTGATCCCGCCGTAAAAGTTTGAAAACAACTTTTCACCTGAACCGGCGATAGTCTCCGCATGTCGATCTCATCCCTCCTAAGCCGCAATCTGTCCCAGCTCCACTCCCTGGGGACGACGGACCAACTCATCCAGCAACTGGGCCGGGAGGGCTTTTTCATAAACTCCATCGCGCAATTGGAGGATTCCACGGAGATGAGGCGGTTGGGCTCTGAGGACAACCGGATGATCCAGGGCATTGTTGCAGCCCTGGCGCACGGGGGCGGACCCGGCATCCCCGAGGACACGGCGCCACGCGGGCATTACGTCACGACGGAGAGGCCGGTCCGTTTGGGAGGCGGCGGTTATTTCGCCAAGGGCCGCTTTCGTCTTTTCGAACCCGGTTGGGAGACGGGTGGATTGACCGTCGTCCGCGGGGAGACGCCCCGGTTCATCCCTCCCCCGGCCATCCCGCTCCATACCGACCATTACACGGACGTCCTCCAACTGCTGGAATACGCGGGCATTCACTACACGGACCCGCGCTCGCCGGCCGCCGGGCAAGGCTTCTCCGCCTTTCAAGCCGGGCGCCATTACGTCTTGGAACGGCTGGAAAAGTTGGGAGGGACCGGGCGTTCCGAGGACTGGATCGGCTTCGACTGGGATTTTACCACGGACGTCTACCGGATCTACGCCGAGCTCGGGCCCTTGATCTCGATGAAGGTCTTTCACGAGCCGCCTGCGAACGCCGACAAAAAATACATCCGGGTCTTGGAGGCCGCCAAGCCGGGGATCCACGAAATCATGGTGGGCATGATGGCGGGCTACGCCCTGGACCAGGGGGTCAAGGTCTTCAACCAATGGGAGAGCTACTTCCCGCGCCTGAGGATCGTCACCCAGACTTGGCCTCAAAGGCTGGCCGAGCTCGGCCGCTCGCACGTCCGCCTGGTTCCCCTGCTCATGGGAAGGCTTCCGGGCCTGAAACTCGAGGACGGCGACGTCGTCGGCTCCCGCGCCTGCATCACGCTCCAAGACTTTTTAAGAGAGGCCGCCCATCTGCTCGACGCCTATCAAGACGCCGGTTTCCGTTTCGAAGGTTTGGATCCGGAAGAACGCGAGGATTTGATCGCCATCCTCCGCACGGGCAAGGGACACGTCATCAAGTCGATGGGGGCCTTCGAGGCCAAGGGTTGGTCGCGCCCCACTCTCGTCTTCGACGACGGACCGGTCACGAACCGCCGGCTCGCGCAAGCCGGGGTCCAAACCGTGCAGATCCCCAACCCACTCGCGCCGGGCAAAGAGATGAGCGATCTCAAGGTCGTCACCCTCCGCGGCCGCCGGGCCGCCTCGCGCCAGCTCCTCCGCATGATCTCGCGCACTGAGATAACGCCCTTGATCGAGCTCTTGAGCGAACTTCTCCAAGGAAAAGAGCCGAGGGCTCTCCCTCTGGAGGGCCTCCCGCAGACGCCGGCAGGGACCATCGTGACCCTTCACGACACCCGCCGGGCGCTTGACCTTTTCTTCGCCGAATTCGAACAACCCAAACGGGAGATGAAGCTTAAGCTACGGGCCGTCATCAGATCGGCGGGGGGCATGACGGCAATCGAGAGAAACTACCGGGAGGCGGTCGCGGTGCGGGCGCTTCCTCCGGCGTCCCCGTAAATCACCTTGTACGCCTTCCAGTTGGTGTAGACCTTCATCACGTAGTCACGGGTCTCTTGATAGGGAATTTCTTCGATGAACTCTTCTTCCAACAGACTCTTTCTTTGCTTCAGCCACTCCGAAACCACCTGCTCCCCCGCGTTGTAGGAGGCGGCGACCGCGTACCATCGGCCTTCGAACATCTTCGAGAGCTCCTCGACGTAGCGGATCGACAGCTCGATGTTCGTCAGCGGGTCATAGAGCCATTCCGGCCGGTACTCGTCCCAGCCGGCGTCGCTCGCGAGCCGACGCCCGGTGGTGGGCATGATCTGGAGAAGGCCGATCGCGCCGGCGGGCGAGACGATGTTTTCGCGGAACCGGCTCTCCTGCCGCATCATCGCGAAGAGCAGAAGAGGATCGAGCCCCGGAACGGCGGCGCTTTTGAACTCGTTGAAGAGATGGTCGGCGTACGGGATCCGATAGTCGGGGTCTTCGATACGCGGGCCCCTGACCTCGAAGACGTATCCGCCTTCGGCCTTTCGGATTTTTTTGGGGTCGGATGGGAGCCGCAACCCAAGGCGAATGCGCGCGCGGCGGGCCTCGACGGCGGCGTCTTCGGCCAACCCCAGGGCCGTCAACTCGTGAACGCGGCCCAAGTCCCGGGACGCCTCGGCCGAGCTCGTCCACCGGTCCCACGCGATGCCTCCGGGGACGGGGTTCCACCAACTCTCGAGGGTCGCCGCGACCGACGTCTTGCCCCCGTGAAGCCGGCTGCCCAGCCGCTCCGCGGCGCGGATGCCGTAATAGCGGCCTCCATACACCTGCACCACCTGGTGCAGCACGTCTTCCGCCGTGTCGTTCCGGCCGAGCCTCTCCAAGCTCCGTCCCTTCCAATAAAGGCTCCTCGGCGTCTCCTCCAAGGCGAGCGCGTCGTCAAAACGGTCCACGGCCGCCTCGTATTGCTCGAGCCGAAAGTGGCACCAGCCCATGCGCTCGAAATAGAGGCGTCTCTCCGAGCGGGCCTTGGTCCGGGCCGCGAGATCCTTGAGGATTCGAACGGCGGAGGCGTAGTCGCCGGAGTCCTGGTGCAAAAAGGCGATCTTCCTCAAGGACTCCTGGCCCTCGCGGGACTTGGGAAAAAGTCTCTGGAGGTCTTCGTTGGCCCGAATGGCGGTTGCAAAGTCCTGGCTTCGCGCCGCGGCCCGGGAGATCTGGGCCAGGACCTCCACACTGGGAGTCAGTTTTTGATAGGCTTCTTTGGCCTTTCGGTACTGGCGGGACCCGAACCAGCAGTCGGCGGCATCCTTGGCGTCCCGGGCATCGCCGACCGCTCCACAATCCGCCTCCGAAAGGGACGGGACCTCGGCCTCCAAGGCCGGGCAATCCTCCGACGACCGGACCTGGGCCTCGGCCACCGTAAACCACCGGCTGTCCGGATAATTCTCCGCCAACTCCGCGAAGGCCCGGCGGGATTCCGCGCACTGCCTTCGGTTCCGATAGGCCCATCCCAAGGCATAAAGGACGTAATCGCGAATGGAGGCGTCGATGTTCCGAACCTTTTCCAAGGACGGGATGACCTTGGCACCTTTTCCGGTCTCCAAAGATTGGGTTAATTTATACCCCTTCAAAAAATCTCGTTTTAAGAAAGAAATGGGATTGTCCGACGCGTGAGCGGGCGTTACAATCAGCGCTACCAACAGGAAGACGATGGACCCGAACGCGCTGATACACGAGGAATTTACCGAGAACGCGGACCACCCGCCCGACGCTTCCGAGGCCGCTTCTGAAAATCTCCCACCCACGCTCACCTCCATCCTGGACACCCTGAAACGAGAGGGGCTTTTTGTAAGTGACGGAATCGACGAAGTAAAGTCTTCGCGCCTCTTCGAGGACAAGGCCGTCGAGGCGGTGAACGATGCCTTGCGCCAGGCCGCGGCGCTCTACCACTCCCATGACGATTACCCGGGCGCCGTCCGCCTCTTGGAGAAGATTCAAGTCGCCGCCGCACTCGCCCAGAAGGCCGCGTTTATCGTCCGCAGCCAACGGGCCAGGCTCTGTGGCCAAATGGCCCGGAGGATCGCCGACCAGAGCCGCGAATACTTCCACGAGCTCAAGGGACACCATCAGGTTAAGAAATTAATCCCTGCCTAGAAGGAAGTTCCAAGTTCCAGGATCACCACGCCGTTCCTCGCGTCCGCCCCCGTCAGCGAGTCCGTCACGCCGGCGATGCGGTTCCGGTTGGTCAGGATGACGCCGTAACCCAACCTCCCCATGATCGGCAGGTGGTAGCCGATGATGAAATCGCCCCGGATCTCCGCCCCGACGCCCAGCATGGGGCGAAACGAGGGGTTGTTGAACGCGTCGCCCACGTCCGTGAAAAAGGCCAGGTGCGCGCTGTTGAGCGCGAAAGGGAGTGTGCCCAGGCCCCTTTGCAGGCGGAAGAGAGGCAAACGGTATTCGGCGGAGGCCACCCAGGCGCGGTCCCGCGCAAAGGTGGAGAGGGGAAGCCCTCTCAAGGTGAAGAGCCTCGACGAAGAACCCGTAAAGGCGCTCTCGCCCAGCGATCCGCCGAGGACGAAGTTGCCCTGCAGAAGCTGGTCTCCGAAGGCCGCGCCGCCCGCGGCGCGGAGCGCGATCACGTGGTGCCGGGAGTACGGCATGAGGATGTACTTGCGAACGTCCCCCGAAATCACGATCTGCTCGAGCTGGTTGGACGCCCCGAAGACGCTGTTGGTCCCTTCCAGGCCGACCGTCACGCGGTCCCCGCCCTCGGGGCTGATGGCGGCCGCCGTGGATCGCATTTTGCCGTAGGCGTATTGGGCGTAGAAACCGGCGTAGCGCCCGAGCGTCGGGAGCGTCGTGCCCGGCGGAAGACCCGACTGCTCGCTCCGGTCCTCGAAAAAATACTGGAGCGACGCCCGGTGCGTGCCTAAGAAGGGCACCGAAATGCCGCCGTAGGCTCGGCGCCTCTCCTCGAAGAAGTCCACCCCCAGGCCGAAGACGTCTCCGTAGTTGACCGAGAAGTCGCTGATGCCGACGGAGAACGAGGGCCGGTAGCGGTTGTAGGTGTAGCCCAAGTCGAACCCGACGAATTGGTTGTCGCTCCGGTAAGTGACGTCGGCGAACCAAAAATGGCGGTAGAGCGGATCGAAGTTGGAAAGCGTCGCGGACGCGAAGACGGCGCCGTCGATCAGGGAGACGTTGGGGAGGATGTAGCGGGGGATCAGGAGTTTCGGAAAGGGGCTGTACGGTTTTGCATTCAGCTCCGCTACGGGACCGGATTCCGGCGACTTCGCGTCCTTCGCATCGATCGATACCCGGGATCCCCGGGGGACGTTGGGGACCTCCGCCGCCGACCGGGTGACCTTCCGAATCTCAAAACCCTTTCCGTTATAGTACTGATACAGGACGCTTCCGTCCGCACCCAAGCTGGGCGAAAACGCGCCCGTCAGCACGTTCGTGACGGGCTTGTTCGACTTCGTGTAGGGGTCGTAGCGGTAGACGTTCGCGATGCCCGACTTGTCGGAGACGTAGTAGACGACGCGCTCCTCGCGGTCGACGACGGGGCGGTCCTCAATCGCATCATCGTCCGTGACCCGGCTCCCCTCCCCGCTTTCCGTATCGACGACCCACAAATCCCTTTGCCCGTTCTTATGGACCGATACGACGACGTCCCGCCCGTTCGGCATCCAGCGGGGATGGTCGAACTGGGTGGCCGTGAAGATCGTCTTCCATTCTTTTGTCTTGGGGTCGAAGACGGCGAGCTCGCCGTGTCCCGTCTTTTGGACGGACGCGACGATCTTGCCGTCGCGGTTGACGTCCGGGTCGCGGGCGCGGGCGCCGCGGGTCAACTGCTTCATCTTACCGGTCTTGAGGTCAATTTCGAAGAGGTCGGAGTATTGGTTGTAGCGCTTGTGCGTCGTCACGTAGGAGAGGACGAGCTTTTCTCCGTCGGGCGAAAAGCTCATTTGCTGGAGATCGCGGCTCTTGAGAAGGACGCGCTCCTTTTGGGTCGTCAGGTCCTTCAGCCGGACTTCGGAGCGATGGTGGATGGAGGTCGCGAGGTAGGCGAGCTTCTTTCCGTCCGGAGAGAAGGTCGGCATCGAGTAGCTCCCGCCCTTGTCCGGGGTGAGGTATCCGTCGCCTTCCTTGAGCCCCGTAGCCACAACGGCCGTCTTGGTCTCGCCGTAGCGTTTCGTCAGCTCGGTCCGCCACTCCTCCCACAACTGGAGAAACGAACGGCCCCGGTCGCCGCACGTCTCCGGGTAGGTTTTCTTGACCTGATAGGAGCCCCGGTCGGTCCATTGGTCTTCGGCGCAGAGCTTTTCCTCCTCCGGCGTCCTCTCCTGACGATAAGACCGCTTGGCCTGCGAGTTCAGCATGAAGAACCGGAGCGACGAGCCGTAGTTGTGGCTGAACTCGATCATTTTGTCCTCGCCGTACCTTTCCGCGAGGAATTGCCAAAAGCCGACGCCGTAGAGGTACTGGGCCTGCCAGGCCGGCCATTCGTACTTGGTGCCCGCCATCTCGTCGATCTTCTGGAACCGGCCGTTCAGAATGTCCGTCCGGAGGAGCATGTCGGTGAACGTCGAACGTCCGCGGCCTTTGGTGGTTTGCTCGGTCTCAAAGTAGGTCGCGATGCCCTCCGTCACCCAGCCGGGCGTGAGCCCGTTGGGCGCCATGAGCTTGCCCACGACGAACTTGAGGGCCTTGGCCGGGTAGCGCGTGTCCGTGATGTGGACCACGTGCGTGTACTCGTGGAGGAACAACTCGCGGAGCCAGTCGTCGTAGTTCGCGAGCGTGCTGTCCGCGAACGGCGGGACGGCGCGGAGAACGATCATGTTGTAGGGAATGACGAGGGTGAAGCCGTTGGCCAGGTCGTGGTCGTCCACCACCACGACCTCCGTCCGGCCCCAGGGCCGGGCGTCGAACTTGCCCGTGATCCGCGTGTAGGCGTCCTCGGCGATCGTCAAAAGCCTCTCGACGACCTTCTCCTCGCCCTCGTAGTAGTGAATGGTGAAATGCTCGGTCTTGACCGTCTTCCAATGGAGCTTGGGGTCGGTGAGCCCGGCCGAGACGACGGCGGGACGCAGGAAGGACAGAAAAACAGCGAGGACTAGGATCCACCGAAGCCGCAGGAAATTCATGTAACCGCAATCATACTGTATTCCCGCGTATTCAGAAAATCTTTTTTCCGGTGGACGGAATCGGCGGACGGTCGATAGAAGATCTCATGAAAAGATTATTTCTTTTGTTTTCGACCGTCCTGACTTTGACCGCGGCCGCCTTGGGAGGCGCCGGGGGTTGCGGCGGATCTTCCGAAGAGGTCGATACCGCGCAGGCGGGGCTGAACATCTTCAGCATCAAAGCCTTCCCCGCGTTCAGCGGATTCGTCAACCCCGTCGTCTTGGTCGGCCACGGTCCCGTTCCCATCCTCAAGCTCCAGACGGCGGGCGCGCCCGGCTCCTTCTGCTCCGAATTTTGCTACCTGAAACAAGGCATCGAGGAGGCCGTGCGCCAAAATCAGGAGCTCGATTTCTTCCTCTGCCTCGGCCGCAAGGCGAACGAATTGGACTCCGTCTTCGAATTCCCCTCGGCGGACGGATGCGGCTACTTTGAGATCACCCCGCCCGCCCTTTCCACCGACGCCGGCCCCGACGGCGTGAGCCTGGACCTTCCCGCCAAGATTCAGGTCCGGCTCTGCCGCGCCGGCGCTCAGGTCCGCATCCACACCTGCGGCGACGGAGAGCTCCAGCAGGAGGCCCTCCTCGCCAACAACACGGCCGCGGAAAGCGTCTCGGCGACGGTCGTCAAACGCCTCTTCCAGTCCAACGGCTGCGAGGACAAGTACAAGATCGACCTCCAGGCCAACTGCTCGCCGGAGGCCTTCGGGAACGGCGAGTGCGCCGCGACGGTCAACGGCAACTACTGCGGCTGTTACGGCAACGGCACGATCAACGTCAGCGTGACCGGCGGGTCGGAGCCCCGGATTCAGTACGAATCCGACTTCGCGGCGAGCGGCCTGGGCGACGGGACGTTCGGCGTCTTCAACTTCTGCAGCCACGGCGACTGGTCGGAGGGCGGCGAGGGCTGCTTTCAGTCGCAGGCCGACGGGAGTTTCCCGGCGATCCCGTCCTCCGAGGTGCCCTTGAGCGGGATCGACGGCTGCGGGGCCATCGTCAACGCGTTGAACGTCTGCCCCAATCCGGATTTTGATCCCGATGCCTTCGACCCTCTGTATCCGGTGTGCCCCTTCGCCGCGTCGGCAAAAACCACCTGCGACTTCAGCTTCGCCGACGCGAACTGCTGCGGTCTGACGGGCGACAGCTTAAATGTGCTCGGCGGACAAGACATCGACGACGCTCCGCTCTCCGGCCTCTTGAACGACGTTTCGGGCCGCGCCTGCGCCGGCCAGGGCGATTGCGACGCCGTCGCCTTCGAAGACGCCTGGGATTGCGCCCCGCCATCGGGGCAGGCCTTCGCGCCGGTGAACCTGTTGGGCGCGTCCGGCGTCGACCTGACCGAGTGCGCGAACCTCCTGACCGCCGTGAACACCTTCGTCGCGGACGAAAATTGCAGCGAACAAACGGCGGACGCGAGCACGGGGGAAATTTCACAGGAAGTGGGCTCGCTCACCGATTGCCAACTCGATTCCGAATGCGCGGCCGGCGAAGTCTGCCATCTCATGGAAGACACGCAGGGCGTCTGCGTCGACGAGCCGGCCGACTGCGATCTCTCGAACCCGTCCTGCGCGGCGGGCGAAACCTGCGCCTTCGACCCGCAGTTCAACCACGCCAAGTGCGTGCCGGACCACGTCTGCGACGCCTCCTGCGCCGCAGACCAGCCGTGCAACGCGGCCACGGGCCAATGCGCGTTCGTCCCCTGCAACTTCAGCGGGGGGGACACCTGCGCCGCCCAGCTGGGAACGGGATATTCCTGCAACTTCACCTTGGCCCGATGCGAGCCCTAAGGGCTTGAAAGAAAAGACGAAAGCCGTTTAGCAACCTTTGCGTCGGAATGCCGACAACGGGGCTCCATTATGATCCATCCCGTTGGAGCATCGGTCGCGACCGGAGCGGTGGCCGCCATCATCGGCGCCGTCTCGCAGGTCCCTCCCATTTTAAGCCAGTACGTGGCGGGCTCGCTCGCCGCCGACCAAGCGCGGACCCGGTTGACGCCCATCCTCTCGACCCTCACGGACATGGGCGATCTCGCGGACCCGGTGGACCGCCTCCGCCGTTTCGTCGGCGGCGCCGATCTCCCTCACGACGAGGCCCGGGCGATTTTGGCCGGCGTTGAAGGCTTTCTCCAATCCCAGTCTCCTCCCGTCGATCCGTCCGCCGCGATCACCCAGGGGGCCTCCGAAGCGCTGGGTGTCATCGTCGGGCCGGCGACGCCTCCCCTGGCGGGCCGGCTTCACCACCCTTCCGTCACTCTCCCGCCACCATCGATGCCGCGCACGGTGCGGATGCTTCCAGAAGGCCAAGAGGACCGGATCGCCTGCGGCCAATGCCAAACCTTGAACCAGAACGACTACAATTTCTGCCGGCATTGCGGCGTCCCCAACCCCGAGACCCAACCCCCCGTCAAACCCGAGCGGAAGTTCGTCACCATGATGTTCACGGACTTTAAGGGATTCACGGAGGCCTGCGAGACCCAGGAACCGGAGGTGATCGGAGAGGTGCGCGACCGTTACCGCACCGCGATGAACGCGATCATCGTGGCCCACCAGGGAGAGGTCGTGAAATGGATCGGCGACTCGGTCATGGCCGTCTGGGGGGCCCTGCGTTCGTCGGAGGACGACGCCGTCAACGCCGTCAAGGCGGGTTGGGCCCTTCAGCAAGAAGTCTCGCGCATCAACC
>Ga0247727_10010687_pt1 | contig 16204 bp, 20 predicted proteins | sample WisWelCaveWW1625_FD_202498 | JGI IMG/M metagenome (GOLD analysis project Ga0247727, IMG submission 202498) | Biofilm microbial communities from Wishing Well Cave, Virginia, United States - WW16-25 | ecosystem: Environmental > Aquatic > Deep subsurface > Groundwater > Cave microbial mat | place... | reverse complement strand
AAAGTCCTGAATTTGAATTCGGCGCTATGGCGGCGACGTAATTTTGACATTCGATTTCCTCCGCAGGTAGGTGATTGTACTCGTTTTTCCACCTTAACCTGTGGTCTGGTTTTCGGGGTCAATTATAATGATTCTTGTTGTAATTCCATTGCCCATAAGTTTGTAGCAACGAGAAACTACCCATTTGGCGCTTGTGACCCCGCGCGCGCAGTGATATAATCGCGAGTGGCTTATGGCGAATGGCGTATAGCAAATGGCAGATTGCAGGTTCGCTATCAGCCATTTGCCATCTGCTATCTGCCATTTTCACGGAGGTCCTATGCACGGCAATGGTTGGTGGCGTTACATTTATTACGACGAAAAAGACAAAACAAATATTTCCGTACCGCTCTTGAAACGCGTCGCGCAATTCGCGCGCCCGTATGCGTGGCAGTTGGGATTCTTGCTGCTCGCGATTCTCGTTTCCTCACTTATCGGTTTGATCCCGCCGCTGATTTATCGCGGCATCATTGACGACGCGCTCGGCAAAAATAATTTCCAGCTGTTGATCATTCTCTCGCTCGGACTGATCGCGGTTCCGTTGTTGGATGGTTTGATCGGGATCGGACAACGCTATCTTTCCTCGCGCGTGGGCGAAAGTGTGATCGCCGATTTACGCAAAGCATTGTACACGCATATGCAAAACATGTCGCTTCGTTTTTTCACGAATGTCAAAACGGGCGAACTCATCTCGCGTTTGGACAATGACGTGATCGGCGCGCAGCGCGCGGTGACAGGCACATTCATCAGCATCATTACCAACGCGGTAAATGTGGTTCTGATTCTCGGCATCCTCATCGCGCTCGATTGGCGGCTTACCTTTCTCGCTCTGATCATCATTCCCCTCTTTTTCTTTCCCGCGCGCCGCGTCGGTTTGATCCTGCGCCGCCTCGTCAAGGAACAATACGAGCTCAATGCCGAACTCGATTCGCAGCTCGCGGAAACGATGAATGTGAGCGGCGCGCTGCTCACGAAATTGTTTGGCAGGCAAAAATACGAAATCAAAAAAATGTCCGCGAGTTCCGAAAAACTTGCCGACCTCGGCGTGCAGCAAGCATTTGTCGGACGCGGCTTGATGCTGATTCTCGGACTCGTTGCGGCAGTTGGGACCGCTGTCGTTTATTTCGGCGGCGGCGTATTGGTTTTTCAAGGCACGTTCACCATCGGCACCATCATCGCCTTTGCCGCGTATCTTTCGCAACTGTATGGACCCATCACCGCGCTCGTCAATTCGCGCGTAGATTTGGCAACCTCGCTCGTTTCCTTTGAACGCGTCTTTGAAACGCTCAACATCCCGATTGAAATTCAAGACAAGCCCGATGCGGTTGAATTGAAAAACATTCAAGGCAATCTGCGTTTTGAAAATGTTTCGTTCTCGTACCTCGCGGCAGATGAAACCGATTCGCACAACCCGTATGTCAAAGAATTGATGGGCAATGTGCATGTCAACGGAAACAGTAATGGCGCGAACGGCAACGCGCAAAACGATCCCGATGAGGAACACAGCGCGCAGATTGTTCCCACGCGGCGTTGGGCATTACAAAATGTTTCGTTCGACACGCGCGAGGGGCAACTCGTCGCGCTCGTGGGTCCGAGCGGCGCGGGCAAAACAACCATCACCTATCTCATTCCGCGCTTGTATGATCCAACCGAAGGCAGCATCTTGATTGATGGTCACGACTTGCGTGATGTGACGCAAGAATCGCTCGCAAACCAAGTCGGCATGGTGACGCAAGAGACGTACTTGTTTCACGACACTGTGCGCGCGAATTTGTTGTACGCTAAACCCGATGCGACGCAAGACGAAATGGAGGCTGCTGCTGTTGCAGCCAACATCCACGATTTCATTTCCAAACTGCCGAAAGGATACGACACGATTGTGGGTGAACGCGGCTATCGTTTGAGCGGCGGCGAAAAGCAGCGCGTCGCGATAGCGCGCGTCATTCTCAAAAACCCGCGCATCCTCGTTCTCGATGAAGCCACCTCGTCGCTCGATTCCGAATCGGAGGCATTGATTCAAGACGCCTTGAAACCATTGATGCACAATCGCACCAGCGTCGTCATCGCGCACCGCCTCTCGACGATTCTCGCGGCGGATGTGATTCTCGTGGTAGATGGCGGACAGGTTGTGGAACGTGGCATGCACGCGGAATTGGTGGAGCAAGATGGTTTGTACGCGCGGTTGTATCGCACACAGTTTCGCGATCGCGTCCCAGACCTGACGGGTTTCCCACGCGCGCGCGTCACATGAAACATTCGCGTTGTATGGCGCGCACGCGGCACATGCCGCAAGCGCGTCCAAAACCCGTCAGGTCTTGAGTCGCGCGCGTGTGCCAGACCTGACGGGTTTCCCACGCGAACGCGTCGCTTGAAACATTCGCGTTGTCCTGCGCGCACGCGTCGCTTGTCGCAACCGCGTCCAAAACCCGTCAGGTCCCGAGTCGCGCGCGTGTGCCAGACCTGACGGGTTTCCCACGCGAGCGCGTCGCTTGAAACATCCGCGTTGTATGGCGCGCACGCGTCACATGCAGCAAGCGCGTCTAAAACCCGTCAGGTCTCTAGCTGCACGCGCGTTGACGCATCGCGCGATTCGCGTACAATTTCATCGCTCCCCCGCGCGTTCCAATTGCTTCCTCGATGAAGCGCGCACATTTCACCCACCGCTTTCGTTCGTAGAAAATGATACCAACACGTTCTATCTCAATAAACGGCTGCGTGCGACGAACGTGACCCTCCCCGTCACCCGTCACCCGTCACCTGACACGCTATCACTCTTTATGGCGACACATCTAAGCTGAAGCTCCTGTAGAGTGATAGCGTGGCACAGTCCCTTTCCCGAAATGTTTGAATCCATCTCCCAAGTGCGTGATGCGCTTGCCAAACAACAATATATCGCGACCGATGAAATCGCGACGGTGGTGTATCTCGCGGACAAATTGCAAAAACCGATCCTCGTCGAAGGTCCTGCAGGCGTCGGCAAAACGGAACTCGCCAAAGCGTGGGCGTGCGCGGTGCAGCGCGAATTGATTCGTCTCCAATGTTACGAAGGATTGGACGAAACGAAAGCGTTGTACGAATGGGAATACGCCAAGCAAATGTTGTACACCCAACTTTTGCGCGACAAACTTTCCACCATACTTCAAGACACGCGCTCGCTGGCGGATGCGGCGGATCGCGTCGCGCAAGAAGAAGATGTTTTCTTTTCGCAGCGTTTTCTTTTGCCGCGTCCCTTATTGCGCGCGCTCACGTGCGATGATCCTTCGCTCTTGCTCATTGATGAAATTGATCGCGCCGACGCGGAATTTGAAGCGTTTCTCTTGGAAGTGTTGAGCGATTTCCAAGTCACCGTTCCCGAACTTGGCACGATTCGCGCAAAACACATGCCGCTGGTGCTTCTCACCTCCAATAACACGCGCGAACTTTCCGAAGCATTGAAACGCCGCTGTCTTTATCTGCACATTGATTATCCGACGGTGCAAGCGGAACTCTCGATTGTGCGAATGCGCGTTCCCGATCTCTCGCCACAACTTGCCAAACAAGCTGTCGAATTTGTTCAGCGTTTGCGCGGCATGGAATTGAAAAAATATCCGAGCGTGAGTGAAACGCTCGATTGGGCGCGCGCGCTCGTGATGCTCAACGCGAAATCCATTGACGAAAAAGTGTTGGAGAACACGCTGACGATTTTGCTAAAGTACGAACAAGATGTGCAGCGGGCAAAACGCGTCTTGGGCGAATTCAAGGGCGGGATCGGCGACATGGACGACGACGAACCGCGCGGGAATTTGCCACGATACAATCCGCGACGGGGACGCTAATCAAGCATGAGGGATGAAGGATGAAGGATGAATCAAATTTCATCTCATCCCTCATCCTTCATCCTTCATCCTTTATTCCATGGATCAACGAATCGTCGAATTTATCGCGGCATTGCGCGCAGCGGGCGTGCGCGTGTCGCTGGCGGAAAGCGCGGACGCGTTTCGTGCAACCGAAGTGATGGGCGTGCTAGAACGCAATTGGTTCAAGTCCGCGTTGCGTACCACGCTCATCAAAGAAGAACCCGATCAAGAAGTCTTTGAAAAATTATTTCCGTACTATTTCGGCAGCGGCGGTCCGCCCCTGTTGAATCCGACGGAAGGCATGTCGCCCGAAGACGCGGACTTGCTCAAAGACGCACTGCGCGCGCTGCTCGGTGACAATGAGCGTCTCAAGGATTTGCTCAAATACATTATGCAGGGACTCAATCCCTCGCAAGCGGAATTGGATGAAATGGGGCGGCGCGCGGGTGTGCCGTTATCGCGCCAAGATTATCAACAGCAATGGCTCGCGCGGCGCATGATGCGGCAACTCGGCATGGATCAAGAATTTCAAGAATTGGTCCGACAACTGATGGAACGTTTGCGCGAAATGGGTATGAGTGATGAGGCATTGCGCGAACTCGCTGCGCGCATTCGCGCGAACGAAGGCATCCTCCAAGAGCAAATCGAAAATTATGTTGGGCAGCAAATCGCGCGCCAACAAGCGGAACAAAATCCGCGCCAGCCGTTCGAAGGTCCCGACTTGATGCATCGGAAATTTCAAAATCTTTCCGAGTCGGACATTCAAGAATTGCGTCATCAAGTTCGCCGTCTTGCTGCGCGTCTGCGTTCCCGAGCTGCATTGCGAATGAAAAAGGGCAAGCGCGGCACGCTCGACGCGAAAAAGACGATTCGCACAAATTTACGCAACGGCGGCGTCCCTCTCGAACTCAAACACAAAATTCATCACCAAAAACCAAAACTCGTTATTATTTGCGATGTGTCAACGTCCGTGCGTCCCGTCGCGGAATTTATGCTGCGGCTCGTGTACGAGTTGCAAGATCAAATCGCCAAAGCGCGCCCGTTCATTTTCATTGACGACATTACCGACATTGGCGCGGCGTTTCAACAGTACCGCCCCGAAGTCGCCGTCGAAATGGTTCTCGCCGCGAATCCCGCAGGATACTACAATACGAATCTCGGTTACTCGCTGGCGCATTTCACACAAGATTATTTTGACGCCGTGGATCATCGCACCACCGTCATTATTCTCGGCGACGGACGCAACAATTATCTGAATCCGCGCCTCGACGCGGTGGAGGAGATCAAAAAACGCGCGCGCAAAATTTTGTGGTTCAACAACGAAGACCCGCGCTTGTGGGGCACAGGCGACAGCGACATGCTCGAATATCTGCCGTACTTTGATTCCGTGCATGAAGTTTCCAATCTCGCGCAGTTGGCGGAGGCGATAGATAAATTGTTTGATATTTATGCCTGAAAAAAAATCAAAACCCGTTTTCGTTTGACGAAAACGGGTTTTGATTTTTTCCCGAGTCAGCGCGCGATGTTTTTTTGCTTGACATGCGTATCCCAATGCAATACAATGCAATACACAAGGAGACAAGATGGAAAAGCAAATTACCCTTCGCATCTCTTCCGATTTGGAAAAACGTCTCGCCCGCGCAGCACGGTTGTCACGGCGGCGACGTTCTGAAGTCGTGCGCCTAGCGCTTGAGCAGTATCTGGAGACGCCAGACGGCGTCAAACCAATTGATAAAGTACGCGATTTAATTGGCAAGTACGAGAGTGGAATCCCCGATTTGGGGCAACGGCACCGTGAACATTTGCGCGCGAGGATAAAGCGTGATGGATGATCTATTGTTGGATACGGGCGCGTTTGTTGCATTGGTGGACCGCAGCGAAGCCAAGCATGCGATCTGTGTGGCGTTTCTGAATAAATGGTCAGGTTCGATCGTGACAACAGAGGCAGTTTTGACAGAGACGCTTCATCTTGTCAGCGACAATTCGGAAACGCAGCAACGGTGTCTCGCATTTTTTTTGCGGCGCGTAGTTCGGCTTGTGCCCGCAACCGTTACGAGTCTGGAACGGGTCGCCGCGCTCATGAAAAAATACCGCGACTTGCCTATGGATTTTGCGGATGGAACCCTAGTTGCGCTCGGCGAACAGTTGGAAACCGATCTCGTCTTTACCCTCGACCGCCGTGATTTTTCCATCTATCGCTTGAACGGCAAAAAACCTTTTCAAATTTTTCCGTAACTCGAATGGACAAGTTGTTTGACAACTACGCTCGAAAAAAATGTGCCACGCATTTTCGGAAATGCGTGGCACATTTTTTACCAAATCAACGACAAACAGCTCACCCCTCCATCCGCTTTATAAAACTCACTCATCGGCACGCGCAGCACCTCGAATCCCGACACGCGCAATTGCTCAATCGTTTTCGGAAATCCTGCTGGCACAATCACATACTTGCCGATGCCCAATGTACACGCCGCGTATGCTTCTTCCGTTGGCACAATCACTTTTTGAAAACCGCGCAGCGCGGGCGCGTCCGCAAATTCCTCCCACACCACCACGATGCCGTGTCCCACATACGTGACATCGGTGAGCAAATGCAGCATCCCGCGCACGGCAACCGCTTCGACGCCCACCCCGCGCGGTTCAAGCAACGCGCGCAATTGTTCAATCCCCGCGCGATTCGTGCGCTCCGATTCGCCCACCAACACTGAATCACCAACATTCATCACGTCGCCGCCTTCAAGCGTCGCGGGTGCGGTCAAGGCGAGCGTTTCAAACCGCGCGCGCAAAAGATCCGCGACCAAATCCGTCTCGCCCAAACGACTCGGCACACCCATGCGATTCAAAATCGCGATCCCGCCAACAATCATCGCGGGGTCTTGCATAAAACACGAATCGGGAAAGCGTCCGTCCGCGTCCAAAATTTCAACGCTCACGCCCGCCTGCCGCAACGCGGCAATGTATTCCGCGTGTTGTTTCCGCGCGAGTTCCACATCAATTGGAACGGGACTTACCGCCAGCGCGTTCACAAAACTTGATGAGGGCGGGCGCACGAGCGCATGTGAATAATTGTTTGGGGTTTTCATTCGTTTCCTATTCGCTGTCACCACAGATGTTTCAGAAATTGGAAATAAATATTTTTCGAGGAGGCGCGGATTTTTGTCAGACCAGAGACGTTTCACCGAAACGTCTCTACGATTTGTTCTGCGATTTTCGTCGCCCCGCGCACGAGCCAGCCATTGTCCGCCGTGCGCGTGCCGAGAATCGCCCACGAAACATTTTTTTCAGGATCGTGCCACGCGACACAACCCGACGCGCCCGCGTGTCCGAATGTGCGCGGACTCGCGTTGGAGGGTGTCCAATGCGGTTTCTTGTCGCCGCGCAAATCTACGCCAAGACCCCACGGTGCGCGCAGATAATCGAAACGTCCGCCATAGCCGCCTGCGAGATCATCCGTTTGATTTTGTGTCGCTTCATGCCGTAGCGCGTCAGAAAGAAAATCGCGCGGCGCGCCCGCAAACGCGCGCGCGAGTTTCAACGCGCCCTCCGCGTTTGTGATCAAGCCCGCCCACGGCAAACCGAGCAAATGATAGTAATGCGAATTGAACGGCTCGATCGCTGTGCCAACATGCCGACTGCGAACGTCCGTGAGTTGCATTGGCGCGCGCGGTGGTTCATCGCCCAAGTATCCTTCAATGTGTAACGGTGTCAACACGAGTTCGCGCAGCGCGTTCAAGAAATTTTTCCGCGTGAGCATTTCGACAATCAATGCAAGCAAGCCGTACCCCACATTGCCATACACGACGCGCGTGCGCGGCGGCATCTCCAATTCCACTTTCAAACATTCGCGCGTAATTTCCCCACCTGTCATTGACGTGCCGTACAATTCGTGTTCGTTCGGTAAATCTTGAGGCAAACCAGCAGTGTGACACAACATCGTTCGCAGCGTCACGCCCGCTTGCGCGGCAATGTTTACATTGGCGCGCGCAGCGGGCAAAAATTTTTCAAGCGGATCATCCAGCGCGCACGCGCCCGCCTCAACGAGGCGCAGCACGCTCAACGCCGTTGCAAGTTTTGTGATCGAAGCGACGATGAAATAACTGTCGCGCGTGACGGGATTGCCTGCCGCGTCCGCGCCGAGCAATAACGCGTGGGGTTCAGCCGTGCCGTATTGATAAAGAATGGCGAGACCCGACACCTCGAATTTTTCCATTGTCTCGCGTGCGCGCGATTCAATTTCCGTCGTTTGCATGTTATAGCGCCTTGAATTGTTCAAACGGCTGCTGACAATTTCGACAAACATAAATCGCGCGACACAATGTCGGACCAAAATGATTCGTCACGCGCGTATTGGTCGAATCGCAGTACGGACATGCAATCTCGTTCGGGAAAAATAATTGCACGTTGCCACCATGCAGCGGCGGCGGCGCGAGTCCGAACGCTTTCAATTTTGCACGCGCCGTTTCGGAAATCCAATCGCTCGTCCATGGCGGCGACAACACCGTTTTCACCTCGACGCGTTCGATGCCCATTGCGCTCAATTTTTCGACAATCGCGTTTCGCATCACATCGAGCGCGGGGCAGCCCGCGAACGTCGGCGTCATGGAAACAATCACCGCGTCGTTTTCAAATTTCTCGTCGCGCACGATTTTCACGCCGCGCACAATGCCCATTTCCACCATCGAGACGATGGGAATTTCGGGATCCATTATCTCGTCGAGTGCGCGCCAGATGTCGGTGAGTGTGGGGCGGGATAACCCCGCCCCTACCATTGGGGGCATTACCATTCCACTCCAAAATTTTCCAACCGCGCGACTTGCTGCATATCGTTCAACAATTTTGCGAGATGTTCTGCGTGTTGCGCGCGTGATGTAACTACAGGCGTCAATGTTTCTGGCACAATCAGCCCCGACGCCAAAAAATGTGCAACCGTTTTGTCTTGCCATTCCTCGCGCAAAATTTTCAAATCAGGCAAAACATTTTCCGCAATCAATCCCGCTTCATCTTCCAACGGCACAAACAATTGCAGCGCATACCCCCACAATTCATCGAGCGCGCGCTGCATCCGCGCGTGACTCTCTTCCGTTCCCAAACCCAAACGTTTCACCCAATTCGATGTATGCCGCAAATGATAAATTTCTTCGCTGCGAATTTTTGCCGCGATTTCGGCGACGCGCGCATCGGAAGAATTTACCAATTGCGCCAGCAAAACATTTTCGTACCCATCAAACAAATACTGCCGCGTCATCGAAAACGCCCAATCGCCTTTGGGCAACTCGACAAATTGCGTGTTGCGCCATTCCGCCGCGTCCCGAAAATAAATCACGCGGTCAATTTCCGCGCCCGTCAATTCTTGGTGCAGCCCGTACCACAACTGCGCGTGTCCCAATTCATCCAGCGCGAGATTCGCAAACGCAATGTCCTCTTCCAGAATTGGCGCATGTCCCGCCCATTCCGAATTGCGATGTCCGAGTAGGAAAGAATCGTTGGCGAGGGAGAGGAGTTTTGCAGAGAGAGCGTTGGTGTTCATTGTGGAGCGTGTGGCGTGGAGAGTGGAGCGAAAAACCCCGTCACTCGTCACCCGTCATCTGTCCCCCGTCATTCTCCAAAATTTCGCGCGCGGATTTTAATTGGCGCATGATCGGTTCGACGGGATACGAGAGATGATTGCGATATTTTTTTGTGTGCGCGGGATCGAACATGCTCGGCGCGTCGGTGGATTCACTCTTGATGATTGCGCGTTCGGGGACGATCCACCAGACGAAAACATTTTTGCCGCTAAATTTTTCTAGTGCGAGAGAGAGGGCGTGGTGTGGGGAAGAGGCAGAAACATCGCCCACATGCGCGACGAAGGTTTCGCGCGCGGTTTGACCTTGCTTTTGAAAGACGAGATAGGTTTCGGGCGTGGAGGGCGTGGATTGCAAATCCACGCGCGCAGGGGAAGGATCCACGCGCGCGGAGGGGGAATCTGCGCGCGCAAGTGGCGTGGATTGCAAATCCACGCGCGCGGAGGGGGAGTCTGCGCGCGCGAGAGGCGCGGTTTGCAACTCTTGAACGGTTTTGGGAAAAATCGCGCGTTCGGGAACAACCCACATGCTTGTACAATTCGGACGCCGCGCAAAAACATCGCGCGCATTTTCCATCGCCATCTCCGCGTCGGGCGCGTGAACGGAACCCGCGTTGCGATGGGGAAGATCGGCGCGTTCTTGTTCAAACACCTGATAGATGTGCCACTGCGAGTCCATCACCTTAACTTTGCTCCAGCTGGCTTTCAAGTTCGGCGCGGCTGATCGTTTTTTGCGCGCGTCGTCCGGTAATGAGTTGCCAAAACGCATCGCTATTCCCCAATTCCAATTGTTCGTCATCAAATCCTTCCACCCCGATAATGAGCGCAATCGGTTTTCCGCGACGCGTGATCATTACGCGTTCCCGTTGTGCAGCTTGAACGCTCATCATCAAGTTTGCTGTGTCCAGTTCAATAACCTTCATAAAATTTCCTCCGTCGTCTTGTGCGATGGTTTGTGACGCACCGCCCGCACCATGACCAGCGCGTTATCAACATCCACATCATAGAACACGCGAAATTCGCTCACACGCAATTCCCAGACGGGTTCGAGATGTTCCCAGGGCGGCTTGAGCCCGACCAGAATTTTTCGATTGCGCGTGATTGTCGTTGGCTCGTGTGTCAATTGCTCCTCAATCGCATCGAGTACAAGCTTGCGGTCAATCTTTCGCAGCGGCTTGAGGTCTTGGGGTACGCTCTCTGCGTATTTGATAATAAATGGCATCGTAAGCGTAATAGCGTACTGTGGTTACACAAAGCGTTTCGCGGCGATAGAGAACGCCGCCTGCGCGCGTTTTCGTTTCCCGCTAATTGTTCGCGTATCTCTCGGCGTACTTACTCAACGCCTCGCGCACCCACGCGCCCTCTTCATGCGCCTCGCGTCGCGCCCCCAATCGTTCTTTGTTACACGGACCATCCCCGCGCAGCACGCGCTTGAACTCGTCCCAATCAATTTCGCCGGAAATCCAATTGTCGCTCGCGGTATCGAAATGCAATTCGGGATCGGGGATTTTCAAGCCGACGAGCTGCAAGTCGGGAACCATTTTGTTGATGAACTCTTGGCGCAGTTCATCGTTCGATTTTGTTTTTACGCCCCAGCGAATCAATTGCTCGCTGTTTGATGACGCGGCATCGTGCGGTCCAAACATCATTAGCGAGGGCCACCACCAGCGATTGAGCGCGTCTTGAACCATTTCTTTTTGTCTAGCTGTGCCGCGCGCGTAACGGATCACTTGCTCGACACCTTGTTTTTTGTGAAACGTTTCTTCGGTGCAGATGCGAACCATTGCGCGGGAATAGGGTCCGTAGGAACAATGCGCCAGCATCGTTTGATTCATGATCGCCGCGCCGTCCACGAGCCAACCGATCATGCCCATGTCCGCCCACGTCAACGAGGGATAATTGAACACGGACGAGTATTTTGCCTTGCCCGTCAAGAGCGCGTCGATCATTTCTTCGCGTGTCGCGCCGAGCGTTTCCGCCGCGTGATACAAATACTGTCCGTGTCCCGCTTCGTCTTGGACTTTGGCGAGCAAAATAATTTTGCGCCGCAAATTGGGCGCACGCGAAAGCCATGCGCCTTCGGGCAACATGCCAACAATTTCGCTGTGCGCGTGCTGCGAAATCATGCGAATCAATTGCTTGCGATATGCGTCGGGCATCCAATCGCCCGGTTCAATTTTTTCACCGCGCGCAATACGCGCTTCAAATTCGATGAGGTGTTCCGCGTCCGTCATTTCATTTTCTCCTGCGCGACAGGATACAACTGATTGTGGGATTGCGTCAATTATAAATGCAGCGCGCATGTGTGTTAGAATCGCGCTTCCAACCGCCAGCGAGACGTTTCACCGAAACGTCTCTACACATCCAACGACCCAACCACCCAACCACCCAACCACCCATCCAAAAGGAGTCCCATGCTTTCTCTTGCCGAAACTATTGCCGCCGATCAACAACATCTCATTCATCCCCTCCATCACCCCAATCTGCATCGCGCGCCAAAAATTTGGGTGAGGGGGCGCGGCTCGATCATCGAGGACGCGGAAGGGAACGAATACATTGATGGGCTGGCGGGCTTGTGGAATGTGACGGTGGGACACGGACGCCAAGAACTCGCGCAAGCGGCGTTCGACCAAATGTCCACGCTGGCGTATCAGACCGCGTATGTCGGCGGATCGAATTTGCCTGCGATCAATCTCGCGCGCAAACTCTCCCAAATCGCGTATCCGCAAATCAACGCGTTTTTCTTTACGAGCGGCGGCGGGGAATCATCCGAAAGTTCCTTCAAGACGGCGCGCTTTTATTGGAAGGCAGTGGGCAAACCCGAAAAAATAAAAATCATTTCGCGCATGCGCGCCTATCACGGCACGACGATGGCGGCAATGAGCGCGACGGGGATGCCGGCGTATTGGACAATGTTTGAACCGCGCGTGCCGAATTTTTTGCACATCGAATCGCCGTATCCCTACCGCTTCAATCACTCGGAAACGTCCGTGAGCGCGGGCGTTGCAGCGGCAAATTTATTGGAACAGAAAATTTTGGAAGAGGACGCGGATACCATTGCGGCGTTCATTGCGGAACCAGTGCAAGGCGCGGGCGGCGTGATCGTTCCGCCTGCGGATTATTTTCCGCGCATCCGCGAAATTTGTGACAAGTACGAGGTGTTGTTCATCAGCGATGAAGTGATTACGGGGTTTGGGCGCACGGGCAGATGGTTTGGACTCGAACATTACGGCGTGCAGCCCGACATTATGCAATTCGCCAAAGGCATCACGAGTGGTTATGTGCCACTGGGCGGCATTGGCGTTTCCGACAAAATCGCGGAGGTGATCAATTCTGTGCCCGCGTCGCAACGTTACATGCACGCGTTCACATATTCCGCGCATCCGACTAGCTGCGCGGTGGCGTTGGAAAACATCCGCATCATCGAGGAGGAAGGGCTCGTCGAACGTGCACAATTGCAAGGCGCGAAATTGATGCAAGCGTTACAAAGTTTGAAAATGATGGAAGGTGTGGGCAACGTGCGGGGGTTGGGATTGATTGCAGCTGTCGAAATTGTGGCGGACAAAGTATCGAAGGCGCAATTCCCCGCGGACCGCATGTTCAGTCAACGCATGATGGACGCGCTCTTGGCAAAGGGTTTGTACACGCGCGTTTTGTTTGACGCGATCTGTGTGTGTCCGCCATTGATTGTGACGGACGAACAATTGGATCGGATTGTGGAAACGATTCGGGTGACGCTGCCGGAGGTGTTGGACGCGGTGAGTGGGTAAACATCTGCCAACGGATAGGGTAGCGGATAAACGGATAAACGGATAGTCGGGTACTCATCCGATTATCCGTTTATCTGTTTTTACAATCCGTTGGCAGACCTCTCCGTTGGCAGCGTTTTATTTGTGCGTCCAAAACTGATCCCAACACTGCCAAAAATTTTCACCGCGCGAAATGACGGTTCGATCATTGTCCGTAATTTCGACGCCGGGCTTGCCGCGAAATTCTAATGCGCGGTCAGGGCTGGCGAGCATCACTTTGAAGGTGGTGGGGGAGGAGGGTTTGTACGGTTTGAGGCGCGCTAAATTTTTCAACGACGCTTGCACGCGCGTTTCGATCAAGTCACAGGCGACGCTGGGCGCGAGATGTTGCGCGGCGTAGCGATAAGTTCCAACTTTGGTTGGCGCGGTCACAATTTGTTCGCCCAATAATTTTTGCACTTCGCTGCAGGTTGCGACATCGCCCGAAACGAACGCGACGGGACAATCCCAATTCCCACACACGCCCGCGCAAATTCCACTTTCGCCCACCAGATCATTATTGATCCACGCGTTGTACCACGCTTCCGATGAAACGGTGTGGCACAATACGCCATCGGGCGTCCCCGCCATCGCGTGCGCGCCGACGAGCAACGCGGCATCACATCCCTGTTCCAATGGTTTCGTGTATCGCATCCAGCGCGCCCCCAACACATATTCGGCGCGCGGGTCGCAGTCATTGAGCAAGAGGGAGTTGAACGAACCCGCGCCGCCTGCGCCGTGACAATCAATCACAATGATTTCGGTCGCGCCCGCTTTGTGTGCGCCGCGCACAGCGGCATTCACTTCGTTCGTCATCAACACGCGCCCTTCGTGATACAGGCGTCCATCAAAGTTCACTTGATCCCAATTGTGGATGCCCGCCATCCCTTCCATGTCAACCCAAATGGTGATACGCATTTGTCACCTCGTTGATGCGTCAAAGATCGTGATGCCTACCAGTTTCTCATCGCGGTAGCGCACGAGTATTCCATCGTCGCGCAAAAAACTGTCAGTGGCTTGTTGCGGACGCTCAAAGCTTAGATACAGTACATCGGCTTCCGCGTCGTAATCGGTCCAAAGACGATGAGTCGGTAACTTGATTAGATTTGATACTACACCTGAAACATTCTCTAAAAGTTTGGGGTTTAACGTTCTCGGCGCCATATTGCCTTCTTTCGATCCACGCGCGAACTAAAGAAGGCGGAAATGATAAAGCCATCTTTTGCATTTAGTTCGCCATAGACGACGTACAAATAATTTTTCTTGCCTGCGCCACGCACTGCGATCTTTGAACCACCAGTGCCTTGAAAAATCAAATCGGGATTTTCTACTGTGGTATCACATCGTCATAATGCCCTGCCATGTCATCGTGATTTTCAACGATGTGATACCAGCGTTCGGAAGTGAGGCGAATGGGAACGCCTTTTACAGATGTGGCAATGTCCATGCTCTATGATCTCACTTACCTTAAAACTGAAACTGTCCTTTGTACGGCACCATGCGCTTACTATAATTTTTTACAAAGCGCAAAAGTTTGCGTTCGAGGCGTTGAAATTTGTCGCCGTTGAGCGCATCTTTGCAGGTCTCTTGATCCTGCGCGACAAAGACGATCAACCGACGCGGATAATTGCCGTACACCGTTTCCCACACCTCGGCGAGTTCGAGTCCGATGCGATTCACTTGCGGCACAAATTCGCCGGTGACGAACCGATAGTAGGTTTCCTGTACCTCATCGGGAATATCGTATTCGAGTAAAAGTTTGACAGCTGTAATTTCACTCACGCGGCATCTTTCCTGACTTGCTCATGTTACGTATGTTACTTACAAACTGGCGTTACGCAGGGGAAAAACCGGATGGACCGAATTAACAAAATTAACAGAATTTCATTTTGAGTTTGTTATTCATGTTACGCCGTAAATGTCATCCCTCAATTCTTCGGGACAGGTTTTCGAGCGGGTTTTGTGCGATGTAATCATCGCCGAAATCTCGATTGGCAAAAACCGAGATTTCTCATGGAATTTATCCCGAAGCATTGAGGGATTCGAAATGACATGCGTAACGTGAATTTGCAAATTCTGTCAAGGAGCTTGTCATTTAGCTGGTTTGCGCGGGATCAATCTGGCGCAGATATTTCCAATCGTAAATGCCGTAGGTGTGTCCGTCCGCCCAATTGAAATGCAGCGCATAACTGCCGACGGGTTGGATGTCTTGCATCGTTTTCAATTCTCCGCGCGCGTGCTTGACCGCATCCGCTGGTTCGTGCGACAGGGACGCTTTGAGGAGGTCGTGAATCCACGGACGACATTCCGCGCACGGACACGCGCGGCGCAACGCGTCGAAATCAAAAACGCTGACGCGCCCATCGCTCCAATTGATTTGCACCAATTGCTGCGCGAGGTCAACGACGATGCCGTTCGGTTTATATTGCTCAGACGATAGTTCGCTCATTTGGAATATAGCCGCAACTGCAAATCGTCCACGCGGTGTTCGAGCGCTTCGATTTGGGCGACGAGTTGTTTGTGTTGCGCGATCTGTTGGGGCGTATAGTCGCGCGGAAAACGATCGGGTGAGCCAAGCGGATCGGTGTTGGGCGGGAACAGCCGCATCTTTTCAGCTTTGAGCGCGGCGAGCTGCTGCTTGGCTTCGGCGAGCGCATTTTGAATCGTGGGATTGGGGGTTGGCATAGAGATAACTCCGTAGCAACAAGTTTGTTTGTAGTGCGAACATTCTAGGGCGTGTCTGCAAAATCGTCAACCGTTCGGATGCCTAAGAGAGAAAACAGAATTGATTAAGGGGAGCCAAGACCTGACAAGTTTTCAAATCTTGCGCGTCACCCGAACATTCGCGGCGAAAACCTGTCACAGTACTAATACCTTCGCCAAATTAGACTGCGGAGGGCGAGTCAGTCGGATTATGAATGCTGCCCAGCCGTGTGATGGCGCGAAAAATCTGGGCAACTAAATTGGCATCAGGTTTT
>Ga0247727_10010686_pt1 | contig 16205 bp, 16 predicted proteins | sample WisWelCaveWW1625_FD_202498 | JGI IMG/M metagenome (GOLD analysis project Ga0247727, IMG submission 202498) | Biofilm microbial communities from Wishing Well Cave, Virginia, United States - WW16-25 | ecosystem: Environmental > Aquatic > Deep subsurface > Groundwater > Cave microbial mat | place... | reverse complement strand
CGTCGCTGCCCGGTGCGGCCATTACGATGATAAAAATTGACGGCGTTCATCATGAATTTTCAACGATTGCCGGCGTGATCGAAGATGCGTCGGAAATTATTTTGAATTTGAAAGAAGTCCGCTTCAAGCTCATCAACAAAAAACCCGACCGCGTGCTGTTGGAATTGAAAGGCCCGCACGAGTTCAAAGCCGGTGATATTCAAAACGGCACGACGGATTTCGAGATTCTCAATCCCGACCATCATCTGGCGACCTTGAATAAAGGCGCGGAAATCAGAATCGAGCTGCGTATCGGCCGCGGCCACGGCTACGTGCCCGCCGAAGAAAACAAAATTCCGGATATGCCGCTGGGCTCGATCCCGATCGACGCGATTTACACGCCGATTAAAAACGTCAGCTACCGCGTCGAAAATATGCGCGTGCAACAGCGCATCGATTATGAAAAACTGATCATGGAGATCACCACCGACGGCAGCGTGACGCCCGATGACGCGCTCACTTATGCCGGCAAAATTCTCCGCGATCATGTCAATCTTTTCATCAATTTTGATATTAAGCCCGAAGTCGATGAAGAGCCGGTCGAGGTCGATGAAGAGGCGCTGCGCATTCGAAAACTGCTGAAGATGTCCGTCGACGAGCTTGAGCTGTCGGTGCGCTCTTACAACTGCTTGATGGCGGCGAACATCAAAACCATCGGCGATCTCGTCCGCCGCGACGAGCAAGAGATGCTGAAGTTCCGCAACTTCGGACGCAAGTCGCTGCAGGAGCTCACGCAGATTCTTGAGGAAAAAGGCCTGCGCTTCGGCATGGACGTTGAAAAATATCTGGGCAACGGCCACGATTAAAATGTAGGGCAGGCGGCCTCGCCTGTCCGCGCTGTTGCAATGCCGGTTATCGTAAATTTCAAATTGAAAATTTTCAATTTGAAATTTACAAAAGCCTAAACAGACAAAACCAATCATTTTGCCTATTCTCCAATGCGACATCTCAAAGACGTCAAAAAGTTAAACCGCACCGCGAGCCATCGTCACGCGACGCTGGCGAATTTAGCCGCCGCGGTGATCGCGCATAAGCATATTCGCACCACGACGCTGAAAGCCAAAGAAGCGCGCCGGTTTGTCGAGCGTTTGATTACGCACGCCAAAAAGAATACGGTGGCGGCGCGGCGTTTGGTGTTCAGCAAATTGCGCCAACGCGCGGCGGTCACGGAGTTGTTTAACGAGATCGCCCCGAAGTTTGCCACCCGCAACGGCGGCTACACGCGCGTCGTTAAATTGGGCCGACGCCAGGGCGACGGCGCCGAGGTTTCCATTTTAGAAATCGTCGGCTACGAAGGCGTGCAGGTTGAAAAGCAGCAACAGGCCTTTGAAAAACGCGCCGAACGCAAAAAACGCGAAAAGCAAACCGCCTCCGAGCGTGAAAAAGAAAAAGAGAAACAGACGGAAGAAAAATAAGCTTCACGAATTCGTGTCCAGAAATTTGAAAGCCAGAGCGAATTCCGGCGTTCCCTCAGACTCAGCCAACCGAGAATGAGAAGTCGGAGGCCGCGCTGGCTTTTTTGTTTGATTTCTAACTTTGGGATGCTTATTTTATTGTTAAGCGGTTTTTAAAATTTCAGCGTGCTTATGAGATTTCATATGTGGAAGGGAGATTGAATGGCAATCAAACGTAATAATAGCAAAGAACGCGCTTTGCCAAGTTTAGCTTTGATTTGCGGTTATATTGCCGTTAAAGAACTGCAAAGACCGCAGGATCGAATTGCCATTCTTGATCGCCTTGGGTACGGCATTGCGGAAATCGCGACCATAAGCGGTACAACCCCTGCTGCTGTCCGAGCTATTAAATCCGACGCAAATAAAACAAAGATTGTACGGAGACTAAAACGGAAAAAGGTTTTTTAAACACGGAGCAACGGAGTTCACGGAGTGTCACGGAGAAAAGCTTTTAGAAAATATTTATTGCTCTTCGTGCTTTCTCGGTTTGCTCCGTGGTTAATTGGATTTTGATTTAAGGAAACTTTTTGAATTTTAGTCTAATTTTTTGACGCTAAACGCCTAAACAAAACTGATGTTCAATTTAGAATAAAACGTAAAATCTTCCGCCTGATCGGCTAATTGACAGGAATTTATTGATGATGCTCGGCGCTGACGTCATAACCTTTCGGGAGTTTGCCATGCGTGAACCTTTGCCGCTGGCCACCATTCAAAACGCCGTGCTGGAGTTTTTGCGCGGCCGCGACGACGCCGTCGTTTTTGGCGCGCAGGCCGTCAATGCTTACGTCGCCGAACCGCGTATGACGGAAGACGTTGATATTCTTTCGCCGCGCGCCGTCGAATTAGCCGGAGAGCTGCAGGAGCATTTAAGTCAAAAGTTTCACATCGCGATTCGCATCCGAAAAATCGGCGAAGGCAAAGGCTATCGACTCGATCAAGTTCGCAAGTCCGGCAATCGTCATCTGGTTGATTTGAGAGCCGTCGCCAAATTGCCATTGACGAAGCGAATCGCGCAAGTTCTGGTCGTCGCGCCGGCGGAGTTGATTGCCAGTAAAGTTATCGCTTATCACCAACGCCGCGGCAAACCCAAGTCCGGCACCGACTGGCGCGATCTGGCGATGCTGTTGCTGAGATTTCCTGCGCTCAAACGTGATCCACGCCCCGTCGCTGATCGCTTAATAGCTGCTGGCGCGGATGAAGCCGTGTTGAGCGCTTGGAAAAAATTGGTGGTGCAAGAGATCCGACCGGCAGAAGACGATGATGAATTTTGAACGATTCATTATCTCGATTTGCGCTATGAAACGAGTTAAAAATAACATCCCGCTGTTCGCCGTTTGTATTGATAATTCGGGTTATTTAGCCTCGCTCGAATTGCACAAGATTTATCGCGTCTTGCCCGACGAGCGGGCTGCCGCAGATGACTTGTTACGCGTCATTGATGAAAGTGGTGAAGATTACTTGTTTTCTGCCGGACGTTTTATTTTAATGGAGCTGCCTGCTACAGTAAAACGCGCTTTGTTGCAATCATTCAATGGAAGAAAAATGGCAAGAAGGTCGAGTCGTCAAAAACAAACAGTTCGAGCTGCAGCTCACTCGAAGCGTGTAATGACATGAAAATTCCGAATGTCGAATGGGCTTTCGTCGATATTCGCAAGTTGCGAGATTACTGTCTTAATCCCGAACATGACGAAGGCAAGCATAAAGCACGATTGTTTGCTGCGGCACTCGGTATGACGGCCAAGGATGCCGAAGACTTGCGTGACGCGCTGTTACAAATGGTCAGAACGCACGATGCAAAATTGGGACGACGCGATGAATTTGGACAACGCTACTCTGCGGATTTCATGTTTGAGTGGCGTGGCAAGCGTGCAATGATTCGGAGCGGATGGATTATCGAACATGATTCAGACACACCAAGATTGACCACTTGTTATCCATTATAAATTGCGAGGCAAAATGATGAACAAAATCAAACTTCTTGATGTGGTGGCGCTCACAAATGATCTGCCGGAATATAATTTATGGCGCGGGCAAGTCGGCACGGTCGTTGAAATTCTTGCCGGCAGCAGTGCGTTTGAAGTTGAGTTCTGCGACCGAGATGGACGTACTTTTGAATCGTTGGGTTTGCGTCCGGATCAAATTATGGTGTTGCATTACGAACCGTTCGCTAATCAGCAAACCGCAGAAGCGATACCAGCGTAAAGTTTTTTTGTATTTCTTCCTGTGAAAGAGTGACTATGGCCTCATCCGAACCTCGTCAAATCCGCGCGCCGCGCGGCAACACGCTCACCTGCAAAGGCTGGGTGCAGGAAGCCGCGATGCGCATGTTGATGAATAACCTCGATCCCGAAGTGGGAGAGAATCCCGCCGAGCTGGTGGTGTACGGCGGACGCGGCAAAGCGGCGCGCAACTGGGCCTGTTACGACGCCATTGTCCGCAGCTTGCGCGAGTTGGAAAATGACGAGACGCTGCTCGTGCAATCCGGCAAACCCGTCGGCATTTTTTGCACGCACACAGACGCCCCGCGCGTCATCATTGCGAACTCGCTGTTAGTGCCAGCGTGGGCGAATGCCGCGTATTTTCGCGAGTTGGAAGATCGCGGCCTCATCATGTACGGCCAGATGACCGCGGGCAGTTGGATTTACATCGGCACGCAGGGCATTTTGCAGGGAACGTATGAAACCTTTGCCGCAGCGGGGCAACAGCATTTCAGCAGCTCGCTCAAAGGCAAACTCGTTGTCACCGGCGGCATGGGCGGCATGGGCGGCGCGCAACCGCTGGCGGCAACGATGAACGGCGCGGCGTGTCTCGTGATCGAAGTCGATCGCCAAAGAATCGAGCGTCGCGTGCAACAGCGCTATTGTGATCTGCTTGCCGAAACGCTTGATGAAGCGCTGCAATTAATATTAACCGCAAAGCAAAAAGGCGAGGCGCTCTCGGTCGGTCTGGTTGGAAATTGCGCCGACGTTTTGCCGGAAATGATTCATCGTAATATCATTCCCGATATTTTAACCGATCAAACTTCGTCGCACGACGAGTTGAATGGTTACGTGCCGCACGGCCTCTCGTATGAAAAGGCGCTCGAATTGCGCCAGACCAATCCGCCAGAATATATCAAGCGTGCGTATGAGTCGATGGCCGTGCACGTGCGCGCGATGCTCGAATTGCAAAAACGCGGCGCGATCACTTTTGATTATGGCAATAACATTCGCGCGCAAGCGCAGAAAGCCGGCGTGGAGAATGCGTTTGATTTTCCCGGCTTCGTGCCCGCTTACATTCGCCCGCTGTTTTGCGAGGGCAAAGGCCCGTTTCGCTGGGCTGCGCTTTCCGGCGATCCCGAGGATATTCGCGTCACCGACAAACTCGCGCTCGACTTGTTTCCGGAAAACGAACCGCTCAGACGCTGGATTCAACTCGCCGGTGAGCGCGTTAAATTTCAAGGCCTGCCGGCGCGCATTTGCTGGCTCGGTTACGGCGAGCGCGCGAAATTCGGCGTCGCTTTAAATGAGTTGGTTGCCAGCGGCAAAATCAAAGCGCCGGTTGTCATCGGTCGCGATCATCTCGACGCCGGTTCCGTGGCTTCGCCGAATCGTGAAACTGAGAGCATGCTTGACGGCTCCGACGCGATTGCGGACTGGCCGATTCTCAATGCGTTGCTCAACACGGCTTCCGGTGCCTCGTGGGTTTCTGTGCACCACGGCGGCGGCGTCGGCATCGGCTACTCGATTCACGCCGGACAGGTGATCGTCGCCGACGGCACGAAAGAAGCCTCGGCCCGCCTCGAACGCGTGTTGACGAACGACCCCGGCATCGGCGTTGCGCGCCATGCCGACGCGGGCTATGATCTCGCGCGGAACGTCGCGAAGGAGAAAGGGGTGAGGGTTCCGATGATGGGGGAGTGATAAGTTCGTAGTGACGCCTTCAGGCGTTTCAAAGTAGTGGAGGCAAAAACGTGACTTCAGAAAAGCAAAAATCCTTTTACGAGTTGACAAAACGTCTTGCTGGTAGCGTGGAAGGCCCATCTGATCTGGCCCAAGATAAGAAGCACATGCAAGGACTCGTAAAAACCAAAGCTGACATTTGGTTAGCCATTAAGAGCAACCAAAACAGGATTAAAGCTTTTGGGGTGAAAAAGCTTGGCTTGTTTGGCTCTTTTGTTCATGAAGAGCAACGTCATGATAGTGATATAGATTTATTAGTAGAGTTTGAACAAGGCAGCAAAACCTTTAAGAACTTTATGCAGCTTTCGTTTTTGTTGGAAGAGATTCTCAATCGTCAAATTGAATTGGTAACTGTCGAGTCGCTTAGTCCTTATATTCGTCCCTACTTCGTTAAGGAAGTCGAATATGTCACGTTCACCGCTTGAATATTTGCAGCATATTTTAGACGAGACAGAGTACCTCATAACATGCGAGATAAAAAGGAATGAAAATGATCAAAACATAGGAGGCATCGGCGATGAAAAGAATATTTATTGGATCATCTTCAGAGGCTAAGGCTGAAGTTGAGCGGGTTGCTAAGTTTTTGCAAAGTGTTTCTGAAGTGAAAATTGATCCCTGGTTTGAAGTATTTCAGCCAGGTGACTGGACTTTCAAGAAAATTGAACACGAAGCCCGTGAAGTTTCTGGTGCAATATTTCTCGCAACCCCAGATGATCGCGCCAGTCAGAAAAATAAATTGGTAAATCTGCCTCGAACAAACGTTATGCTCGAATTCGGATATTTCGCAGCAATTATGGAACATAATCGAATTGCTTTATGCAAATATGATGGCGCCGAACTCCCTTCTGATCTTGATGGTTTCAATTTTATTGAGATGGGAGAATTGGGAAGCGAGAAAATCGACAAATCTACTATCGATAACGCTCACAGGTCGTTATCGCAATGGGTCAATAATCTCCCCGACGTTTCCGAAGGGATTTCGCTGGTCCAACCACTTCACGTTTATTCAGGGAAATATAGGCTGAAATCGGTTTTTAAGAAATGGCGGGATATATCCCTTGGTAAAAACGACTGCGTACATATCGATGGTCACCTATGTCTTATTCTATCGAAAGATGGCATGAGCGGAGGCGGGTGGGTTTATGGTGAATTGTCAGTCGATGTCAAGGGCTGCGTGACAAGGTTTAGATTGGCCGATGAAATCACGGATGCTTTCTTCAACGCTCAAGGAAAACTGACAATAGAAAGCCTCATGCATTATAGACAACGGGTTGAACCTATCAAAGGGGAAAAGCCTCAGGAAGATGGCTTTGAGCCAAATCTATCAGGACCCCGTAAGTTCAAATGGTCACTTACACCGACATTTGCAGAGCGTTTAATTCTGAAGGGAGAATACAAGAACACTTCTGGTGAAAAAGTGATTTCACAAGCCAAAGTTACACTTTCAAGACTTTAACTGATAAGGAAGTTACAGCGCCTGAAGGCGCAACTACGAACAGTCATGCCCTCGCTCCTCATCCATAGCGCCCGACTCGCCACACCAGTTGCTTCGACTGACGGCGCGCCGAATTGGCAACTGACGGAAATCTTTCCGGCGGCGTTGTATTGCGAAAACGGGCGCATCGTTCGCGTCGGCAAAGAGCAGGAGGTGCTTGCAGGACTTTTGGCTTGCGAGCAATTGGATGCGAAACAAAAATTGATAACGCCCGGTTTAGTTGACTGCCACACGCATCCGGTGTTCTTCAATCTGCGAGCGCACGAGTTCGTGCAGAGAGTGCAGGGCAAAACGTATAAAGAAATTGCCGCGGCGGGCGGCGGCATTCGTTACAGTGTGCGCGATTTGCGGCAGGCCGAAGCCGCGGCGTTGTTGCAGCGAGTTTTACATCGGCTCGATAACTTTTTGCAATACGGCACGACGACGATTGAAGCGAAAAGCGGCTATGGTTTGTCACTCGAACACGAAATGAAGTCTTTGGAAATTTTGCAGCAGGCCGCGAGCCAACATTCGGTCGAAATCGTGCCGACGTTTCTCGGGGCGCACGAAGTGCCGGATGAATTTCGCGAGCGCCGTGAAGATTATATCGCGCTGGTGATTAATGAAATGATTCCGCTTGTCGCGCAACGCCAACTCGCGCGTTTTGCCGATGTGTTTTGTGAAGACCACGTTTTCAAAGCCGAAGAGTCGCGGCGAATTTTGCAAGCCGCAAAGAATGCCGGTTTGCAGCCCAAAATTCACGCCGATCAACTGACGGTGAGCGGCGGTGCGGAAGTCGCCATCGCAGTGGGAGCGGTCTCGGCGGATCATTTGGAAAACACGCCGCCGGCGCTGTTTGAAAATTTGCGCACGAGCGGTGTCGTGCCGGTGTTGTTGCCCGGCGCGGATTTTTTTATTCGCGCCGCAAAATATGCCGACGCCCGCGCGATGATTGCCGCCGGTTTGCCGGTGGCGATCTCGACGGATTTCAATCCCGGCACGTGCATGACGGAGAATCTGCCGATGATCATGACGCTGGCGTGTTTGCACTTGCGCCTGACGCCGGCGGAAGCGCTGATCGCCGCCACTTTGCACGCGGCGCAGGCGCTAACCATGGGGAACCGGATCGGCTCGCTCGAAGTTGGCAAACAGGCAGATGTGGTGATTTGGAATGCGGAAACGGTTGAAGAAATTCCTTATCATTTTGCCGTCAACCTCGTTCTGCAGGTGATTAAAAAAGGTTGCGTGGCCTGGCCGCGTGATCAGAGTGCGAAACTTTAGTTTCGCCTTAAATACTATTCTTTGAACCATCTTGGAGTGATTGTTTTGCGCATGAGAATCTGGAAGAAATTTGCTTCGCCGCTTTTTGCGATGTTCTGTTTTTGTGTGATCCTTTCCCTGAACTGCAACAACGACACGCCGATTGCCAATCGCCCGGATTTGATCGACCCCGACGATCTGGGCAAAAGACTGCAAAGCACCACCGCCGTCGCGATCGATACGTCGGCCGCTGAGGCGATCAACACCTACGGCGGTTCTTATCTGGCGCTCGGCAAATTCGATAATTTCGAAAGCCAGATGCTGATCCGTTTTCCCAAACTAACGCTGGCGGACACGGTTAGTTTTGTGGCAGGAACCCTGAAAATGCCGGAGCATTTGACGGCAGGAAAAGGGGCGGCTTTTGAAGCAACGGTACATGTGGTAACGACGCCGTGGGATTCAAGCAAGGTTATTAAATTGAGCGATGTCATGTCCAATCCGATGCCGTTCGCGCGACAACAGATCGTTCCTCCGGCGAAAGATACGACCGATGTGGACACGGTGTCGTTCAAGCTTGACAGCACGGTGGTGAAGTCCTGGCGCGATTCCCAGGCGGCGGCCAACGGCATACTCATCAAAGCCGCGAACGCCACGTTTCTAAAAACATTCCATTCCTCATTCAGCGTCGCGAAGCGCCCGGTTCTGGAGCTGGTCACGCGGCGAAGGAGCGGCACGAAAAACGACACCACGCGTTTGGGCCTCGGCCCGACGGTTTTTCTTTTTCAGCGTTTCGCGCCTTTGCGGTCCGGCCCCGTGTATGTGGGCAACGGCGAAAAACATACGGCCATTTTGTATTTTAATCTGGACTTCTTGCCGAAGAGCGCCACGATCAACCGCGCGACGCTCACCCTCGAGGTTGATGCCGCGAACTCCGCACTGGCCGCGGACGGCGTGACGCTGCGACTTTTTCCGCTGGATACCAGTTATACCGCGTATCGCTTGAATATCGACACCGTTTCCGTGCGCAGCGAAAAATTAACCATCAGTCAATTGCTGCAGTTGTCGGTTGCAAACGCCAACACAAAAACCCCCTCGTTCAACCTGCCGATGACGAGCATCGTGCAGGCGTGGATTTTAAATCCGTCCCAGAATTTGGGCGTAGCGTTGCTCCCGGCGGTTCCCCGCAACGATTTTTTTCGCGCGGCGCTGTTTTCCAGAGAAACGAATCCGGCGCGCGCGCCGAAATTGGAAATTGTTTATACCACGCCGCCGCAATGACGGCCGTTCCTCTTCAGTTATCAGTGATCAGTAAATTGTTTTAACAAAAACCAATTTAATATGAATTTGAAAACTCAGTTTCGTTTGTTGTGCTGCCTGTCTTTTTTATCCATATTGTTTTTCGGCGATTCCTTCGCGCAATCCATTTTTTCGCGGCGCGGCCTCGGTCTGCTGCGTCATCGCGACAACGTGCGCGCCGTCGGCATGGGCGGCGTCGGCATCGCGCTGAATGACAGCATTTCCTTTTCTTTCCTCAATCCCGCCGGCCTCACGCGCGTCAATCTCACCCGCATTCAGGGCGATTTTCGTTACGAACGCGCCAGCGTCAATCTCGTGCAAAGCGCGTTCAGCGGCTTGTTTCAAGACGCCGGCGTGAACAGCCTCGGCCTCGCCATTCCGATAAAATCCGGACAGGTGATCGCCTTTGGCGTGCGCCCTTACAGTTATAGCGACATTCAATTTATTCGTGAAGACAGCGCTTCCACGGAAAGCCTGAGCAGCCTTGGTGGCGTCAGCGAGCTTTATCTGGGCTATGCCCGGCAACTCGGCGCGTGGCGCGTCGGCGCGATCGCGGATTTTTATTTCGGTCGGATCGACCGCATCTGGCGTTTGAATCACGAGTCCGATGAAATTCGCAACAGCGAAGACGTGATCAATCGTCAGGTCACCGGGGTGGGGTTGCATCTCGGCGCGCAAATTCAGCCGGGGCGTTGGCGCTTGGGCAGCGCCATCGGATTGCCGGCGCGTCTCAATGTGACCACCGAGTTGAATACGCTCCCCGGCTTCACCGGCGTCATCGGCAAGAGCAAATTGAAACTGCCGTTCTGGTGGAGCGCGGGTTTCGGCTATGCACCGAATCGGCGCTGGCTTCTCAGCGTCGATTATCGCACGCAAAAATGGGGTTCGGTGCAGCCCGCCGAGTTGCTGGGCGATCGCGGGGCGAACAGTTTTGAGTTAAGTTTCGGCGGCGAGTTTATTCCGAGTTTCGACGCGCTCAGCGGTTATTTTAAACGCGTGAGTTATCGTCTCGGCGGCAACTATCAGCAATTGCCGTATGAAGAGCCGCTCGGGAAAACCGTGAAACAGATGACGGTGAATTTCGGACTAGGTTTGCCGTTCGGCCGCGGTTACAATCGTTTTGATCTCGCCGTCGAGCTGGGCCAGCGCGGCAGTCTGTCGGATAATCTGGTGAAAGAAAATATCGTGCTCGTGCACGTCGGAATTATCGGCAGCGAGCGTTGGTTCCAACGTCCAAAGCGGCGTTAGTTGTCAGTGACCAGTAACCAGTGACCAGTGACCAGTGACCAGTTTTAACAAAAATCAATTTATATGAGGCGTGCCATGAGCCATTTGGCGCAAATTGATCCGGAAGTGCATCGCTCGATCGTGAGCGAGATCGAGCGGCAGAATAATCAACTTGAATTGATCGCGTCGGAAAATCACGTCAGCCGCGCCGTTCTGGAAGCGATGGGACAGCCGATGACGAACAAATACGCCGAAGGTTATCCTGGCAAGCGATACTACGGCGGCTGCGAATACGTCGATCAGGTTGAAGAGCTGGCGCGCCAGCGGGCTTGCAAGCTTTTTGACGCCGAGCATGCGAACGTGCAGCCGCATTCCGGCAGTCAGGCCAACATTGCGGCGTACTTTGCTTTTCTCAAACCTGGCGACACCGTGCTCGGCATGAATCTCGCGCACGGCGGCCATTTGACGCACGGCAGTCCGGTGAATTTTTCCGGCCGGCTGTTTCGCGTCGTCGCTTACGGCGTCGATCCGGCGACGGGCCGCATCGATATGGACAACGTTCGTGAAGTGGCGCAGCGCGAAAAGCCTAAGATGATCATCGCCGGCGCCAGCGCTTATTCGCGCCAGTTTGATTACAAAGCGTTTCGTGAAATCGCCGACGAGGTTGGCGCGAAACTCTTTGCGGATATCGCGCATCCGGCGGGATTGATAGCGGCGAGGCTGCTCGATAGCCCGATGCCGCATTGCCACGTAGTCACGACGACGACGCACAAAACGTTGCGCGGTCCGCGCGGCGGCATGATTCTCATCGGCAAAGATGAAGAAAACGATCTCGGTATCACCACACCCAAAGGCCGCGCGAAAAAATGGTCGGAGATTGTCGACTCTAACGTGTTCCCCGGTTTTCAGGGAGGCCCGTTGATGCACGTGATTGCCGCGAAAGCCGTGGCCTTTAAAGAAGCCTTGCAACCGGATTTTGTCGAATACTCGCAGCAGGTGATTCGCAACGCTCAGGCGCTGGCACAAAAGCTGATTGATTTGGGTTACGATATCGTTTCCGGCGGCACCGACAATCATTTGATGTTGCTCGATTTGCGCAACCGCCGGCTCACCGGCAAAGACGCCGAACCTGCGCTCGAAGCCGCGGGCATAACGGTCAACAAAAACATGGTGCCGAACGATCCGCAGCCGCCGACGGTCACCAGCGGCGTTCGGATCGGTACGCCGGCCCTGACGACGCGCGGCATGAAAGAAAATGAAATGCGCGAAGTCGCCTTTCTCATTGACAAAATTCTTTCCGATATCGACAACGAATCAACGCTGGAGCTGGTCCGCGCGCAGGTGCTCGATCTGTGCCGGAGATTTCCGCTTTACAACGATTTGCTATGAAATTCAATTTATCTTTTTCACTTTTTAGCTCTTTTTGATCTATGCGTTGTCCATATTGCGAATTTGCGGACAGCAAAGTCATCGACTCGCGCTCCAGCAATGAAGGCCGGGTGGTGCGGCGCCGGCGTGAGTGTCTGGCCTGCGAACGGCGCTTCACCACCAAAGAATATGTCGAAGAAACGCCGCTGATGGTCGTCAAGAGCGACGGTCGCCGCGAAACTTTTGATCGGGAAAAAATTTTGCGCGGCGTGCAGGTGGCCTGCAGCAAGCGCCCGGTATCGATGGAAACGATCAATCGGCTCGTCGAAAAAGTGGAGAGCAGTCTGCGCGACAACAATCGCGAAGAAGTAAGCTCGCGCCAGGTCGGCCAGCAAATTATGGCGCATTTGCGCGAGATCGATGAAGTCGCTTACGTGCGCTTCGCCTCGGTCTATCGTAAATTTCAGGCCAAAGAAGAATTTCTCGAAGAATTAAAAGGGCTGGAGGAAAAACGCGCGTGAGTGCCGAGCAACCTAAAACCGAGTCGAATCCGTCGAAAGCCGAAGAGAAAGAGATGCCGTTTCTCGAGCATCTTGAAGAATTGCGCTCGCGTCTCATCAAGGCGCTTTTATCCGTGACCTTTTTCACCGGCATGAGCTGGTTTTTTATCGAGCGCATTTTCAATTTTCTCGTCATGCCTTACCGGCAGGCCGTCGTGCTCGCCAAAGCGCAGGTGCAGGACCCGGCGACGCTGGAAAGCGTGCGCTTGATTTTTACCAACCCGACCGGCGGGTTCATGATCTATATCAAACTGGCGATCACCGTCGGCATTTTGTTTTCGATTCCGGTGATCGTTTTTCAGGTCTGGCAGTTTATCGCCCCCGGCCTGCTGATGCGCGAGCGGCGCATCGCCGTATGGGTGGTGTTTTTCACGACCTTTTGTTTCATGGCCGGCGCCATGTTTTGTTATTATGTGGTGTTGAAATACGGTTTGGGATTTCTCCTGACGTTCCAATCCGACGTGTTAACGCCGATGGTTTCCATCGACGAATATTTTGGTTTTGTGACGATTCTATTGATCGTCTTCGGGCTGGTGTTTGAAATGCCGATCGTCGCTTTTTTCCTTACGAAGATCGGCCTGCTGACGCCGGAATTTATGCGCCAGAAACGGCGCTACAGCATCGTCACTATTTTTGTCGCCGCCGCCGTGTTGACGCCCTCGACCGATGCGTTCACGATGATGCTGCTGGTCTTTCCCTTGCTGGTACTTTATGAAATCAGTATCTGGGTTTCGAAAGTCGCATTGCCGAAAGAAGTGAAAGAAGCGCTGGTTGCTCGTAGCTGGTAGCTGGTTGCTCGTGGCTTGTTGCTCGTAGCGATGACCACAAGCGCCCAGTAACCAGTAAACAAGCGACCAGTAAACAAGCAACGAACAACGAGCAACCAGTTATGAGCATCAAAGCGGATCGTTGGATAAAAAAAATGTCGCTCGAACAGGGCATGATTTCGCCGTTTGAGGAGAAGCAAGTGCGGCAGGGTGTGATTTCGTACGGCTTGTCTTCTTACGGGTATGACGTTCGCATCGCCGACGAATTTAAAATTTTCACGAACGTGTTCAGCGCCGTCGTCGATCCGAAAAATTTTGACCCGAAATCATTCGTCGATTTCAAAGGCGAGGTCTGCATCATTCCGCCGAACAGTTTCGCGCTCGGCCGCACCGTCGAATATTTTCGCATCCCGCGCAAGGCGATGACGATCTGCGTCGGGAAATCGACGTACGCGCGCTGTTTTCGCGGTGATACCCGCGTGGCCCTCGTCGATGGCACCGCTCCCACGCTTGAAGAAATGACGCGCCGAGCGGAAGATGGACAGATGTTTTGGGGATACAGCATCGGCGAAAACGGGCGATTAATTGTCACGTTGCTAGATGCCCCGCGTTGTGTTGGACGCGATACCCTGATGGAAATGAAACTGGATAACGACCGGACATTTTTTTGCACCCCCGACCACCTCTTTATGCTTCGAGATGGGCGATGGCAGGCTGCGGGCGAGCTTCAAGCCGGTACATCCTTGATGCCTCTCTATCGCACAATCCAACGCGGTTATGAGATGGTTTACCAGCCGCTCAATGGCCACTTATACCCGACCCATCGCCTGGCCGACGAATGGAATCTGCGTCATGGTGTTTACGATGACCAACCCAATACGCACCGCCATCACGTAGATTTTGATCGCCTGAATAATAATCCCTGGAATATCGTTCGGTTAGAGGCCGGCGAGCATATTCGCTTGCACAATGCGGAAAATTATGGCGAGGAGTTCGATCCGGATGAACACAGTCTTGCTATCCGTACGGCTTTGCAGCGTTTGGCGCAAGATCCACAATGGACTGAAAACTATTCGCAGGTACAAAGTGAGCGCGCGATTCGCTTTTGGCATGAAGAAGAATATACTGAAACCCGTGCTAGTCTTCTGGCACAACGTCGTAACCCATCCGAGGCAACTCGACAGGCGCATCGCGAAGCTACTTTGCGTCGTTTTCAGGCTTTAACCGAACGCTTTCGCCATTCTCAATCGATGAAGGCGGCATGGGAAAAAGCCGGTGTCGAGCGGCGCACCAAACAAGCTGAAATCGCCCGTAATATTCGGCTTTGCCGTGAAATTACTGCAGAAGTCGTACGGGATGCCCTCAATCACACCGGCTCCATTCGCGGCGCGGCGCGGTTCTTGAATTGTGATCGGGCCGTATTCCGTCGATTTCCCGAGGTTGTAAGTGCATTCCGTGGGCATTCGGTTGAGGACAATCACAAAGTGATATCCGTGCAATCGCTCCCGGGAGATCACGATGTGTTTTGTTTGGCTGTTCCCGAAGCAGGTAATTTTGCTCTCGAAGACGGCGTTTTTGTTCACAATTGCGGCATTATAACGAATGTTACGCCGCTCGAGCCCGGCTGGGAAGGCCACGTCACGCTGGAAATTTCCAACACCACGCCGCTGCCGGCAAAAATTTACGCCAACGAAGGCATCGTGCAAATTCTCTTTTTTGAAAGCGACGAACAATGTATGGTTTCGTATGCGGATAAAAAAGGCAAATATCAATCGCAGCAGGGCGTGACGTTGCCGAAAGTGTAACGTCGCACAGGCGGCCTCGCCTGTATTTTTGTTTGCAATAAATTCCGAATTTAGTTTTACAGCATTTTTTTAAATTTGTGAACAGGGTCGTAGCCCTGCCCCCTTGTGGGGCACTGTTGTTAACTCGAATTTATCTATTCAAACAGCCGCCCACAAGGGGCCGGGACTACAGTTGATGCCGGTTTTATTTTTATATATAGGACAACGCCTCATGACAGCCAATGGCAAGGTCGATCTGCACATTCACACTAACCAATCCGACGGCCTGCTGCCGCCGGAGAAAGTGGTGCAACTGGCTGCCAGAGCCGGATTACGCACGATTTCGATTACCGATCACGATGAGATCGGCGCACTCGCAGTTGCCATAACGAACGCCGATCAACTCGGCGTGGAAGTGATTGCAGGCGTCGAGTTGAGTGTTTCGCACAACGGTTTCGATATTCATATTCTCGGTTATCTCCTCGATTTTCATCACCCGCATCTGTTGGAGTTTCTCAGCTATTTTCAGAGCGAGCGTGTTCGTCGCGTTCATCGCATTTTGGAAAAATTACAGGCGCAGGGATATGCGGTGCCGCTGGAAACCGTGTTACGCAAAGCCGGCGCCGGCAGCATCGGCCGGCCGCACATTGCCGATGCGCTGGTAGAGGCCGGACATGTTTCTTCCTACTATGAAGCCTTTAATCGTTTCATCGCCGACGGCAAACCGGCGTTCGTCCCCAAAGTTCGCATCTCTGCGGCGCAGGCCGTTGCCATCATCCACGAAGCGCAGGGCCTTGCGTGTCTGGCGCATCCCGGACAAAATCTGCCGGAAGCCGTCATTCTCGATGTCATCAAAGCCGGCGTGGACGGCATCGAAATCGTTCATCCGAAACATTCATTGTCGCAACGCGAGCTTTATAAACAATTGGCGAAGACATACAATTTGCTCGAAACCGGCGGCTCGGATTTTCACGGCGGCCGCAAAGAAGATGAGAAGCTGGGCGATTATGTGATTGAGTATGAAAAGGTGGAAAA
>Ga0247727_10010685_pt1 | contig 16206 bp, 16 predicted proteins | sample WisWelCaveWW1625_FD_202498 | JGI IMG/M metagenome (GOLD analysis project Ga0247727, IMG submission 202498) | Biofilm microbial communities from Wishing Well Cave, Virginia, United States - WW16-25 | ecosystem: Environmental > Aquatic > Deep subsurface > Groundwater > Cave microbial mat | place... | reverse complement strand
CCTTTTTGTGTCATCGATACTGAATTAGTTTTCACTGAATTACTAACTCTTAATGTAGGTCGGATCGTCCGACTTCAGTCGAGACCTCGTCCCGCCACTGGCGGGACGGGCTGATCCGACCAAACCGGAGGACGGGACGGCGTCCCGTCCTACATTTTTCAGTGAGAACGAATGAGAAGCGTGTGAACCGGTCAGAATATATTCATTCTCAGGGACAGAGGCAAATTCTTTCATAAAGTCATACAAAAACAGTCTTTGCAAGTAGAATTACGAAAAAAACGTAACTTTTTGCAGCGATTCGAGCAGTATGCTCATATCGGACGGAAGGTTAGAATCAAATTGCATCGGCTTGTGTGTCGCCGGATGAACAAAACCAATGGTTTTGGCATGAAGGGCCTGCCTTGGCATTAGGCCCAGAAGCCGTTGGACTTCGGCCTTGTGTTTCGGCGTGCGGGGTCCCCAAGCAATTCGCCTGCCGTTGTATGTTGGATCACCAAACACGGGGTGGTTGATGTGAGCGAGGTGCACTCTGATCTGATGTGTGCGGCCCGTCTGAAGCTTCAGTTTCAGGAGAGAAAGATAGTCAAATTGATGAATAACGAAAAATTCCGTCACCGCTTTCTTTCCGCTTTCGAGAACCGCCATCTTTTTCCTGTCCATTTTGCTTCTCCCCAGATGCGCTTCGATGATCCCCTGTGATTCCTCGAATACGCCCCAGACGATTGCCCAGTACTCACGGCTGATCGACCGTTGAGCGAATTGCTTTGCGAGCTTGGCGTGAGCGGAATCGGTCTTCGCAACGACCATCAGGCCCGATGTCTCTTTATCAAGACGATGGACGATACCCGGACGCGTAGAATCATTGAGTGTTGAAAGACGGTTGCAATAATACAGGAGAGCGTTGACCAGAGTTCCCGTGTAATTCCCATACGCCGGATGTGTGACCATTCCTGCAGGCTTGTTCACAACAAGCAGATGTTCGTCCTCGTACAGAATATCAAGAGGGATATTCTCGGGGGTCACCTCCTGGGGTGGTGCCTTGGGGAGGGTGACGTGTATAACTTCACCCGGCGCCACGGCGTGGCTCGCGCGAACGGGTTTCCCGTTGACCAGAACCTTCCCGTCTTTAATCGCCTGCTGGACTTTGTTTCGGGTGGCATTCTTCACATGGTGGGTCAGAAAGACGTCGAGACGCTCCCTGGTTTTACCTGGTGGGACGATGATTTCAAACTCATAAGGCATAGATAGGCGAGATACAATCGCTGAGACGACCCGGCTACTGGAGCGCTGTCGGCGAGGGAGGGTCCGTGTTCTTCTCCTGATCCACTGGCGAGCCCAGGCCACTCTGCACCGGATCGCGGAGTACACCCAGCCGTGCTTTCTCCTGAGGAACATTGACGGTGCGATGGAACAGCAGGAGAAGCACGACGCCGATGGTCACAGATGCGTCGGCAATATTGAACACCGGCCAGCGGGAGAGATGATACCCAAAGATGCTTATGTTAAAAAAATCGACGTCAAGGAAGTCAACAACTTTGCCGAAGAACAACGGGGCATCGCCGAAGAGCACCCCATAGAAGACCCGGTCTATCAAATTGCCGATCGCGCCGCCGAGAATCATTGCAAGTGAAATCCGGAAGCCCAGCCCTTCGTTTCGGGCACGGTAGAGATAGAACAGAATCACACCGCTCGCAACGATGGAGAAGAAAGAAAAAAAGAGCTTCCCGCCGATATCAATCCCGAAGGCCATACCGGGGTTCTCGATATAGGTGAGGCGAAAAAAATCACCGAAGATGGGTATGCTGCTCCCATACTGCATGCCGCGGATGGAGATACCTAGCGCAGGAAGCTCGACCCCTCGAATCCACAGCTTCGTGACCTGGTCTGAGAGGATGATGATTGCGGTAATCACTACCACTTGCACGCTGTACCTTTTCGTTATGCGCGCACGTTAGAGTGTTTGTTCGCTGCGAGTGCAATCTTCCCACGCTGACAGGGATGATTGGTGTTCTTGTACTCTGCGCAGGTCTGGGCGGTCGGAACCGCTTGGAGCCGTTCTTTGGTAATCAGTAACTCGCAGACGCGGCACGTGCCGTAGGTCTTTGAGTCGATGCGGGCAAGAGCGTCATCCAATTGAGTGACGAACTTGCTCCCCCGGGAAGCGAACAAGAATGTTTTCTCGCGCTCCATGGCGTCTGTGCCTTGTTCCATATGCAACGAGTAGGTGGAGTTCTCGCTCACGTACTCTCCGGTCGTCACATCCATCATGCTCTCCTTCAGAGTGTCAAGCTCCTCCACTGTCTCCCGACGTTTTTCAAGAATCAGGCGCTTGAATTCCTGCAGCTCTGCGACACTGTATGCCTTTGGACCCAGCATCTGTGCCATCGCTGCCTTGCTGGCTGCGGCTTTCTTCAACGAGGCCTTGCGGGCAGCAGAGGCTTTCTTCAGGTTCGCCTTTGCCTTCTTGATCTGCTTGGAGCGGCGTGCAGCCCGTTCCCGTATGAGCTCAATCGTTGACTTTGCTATCGATTTCGGACCTTTCTTTGCCATTCGTCTGCTTCTCCTTCCGTTGGGTAATGACTCTTCTCACCGTCGTTCAATTCCCACTTCAACTCTCTCGCCGTTAATATCAAACGTCGACGCGTGGGCACCATCGCGATAGGAATCCGATAACTCCACTGCGAGAGTCTCGATCTTGATGTAGGCCTCCATCGCCTGAACCATTGAACGCACATGGGCCGAGGCGCGATAATAGATGCAAATGCGATCGGTGACCTGGAAGCGGGCATCTTTCCTCATGCTCTGAACGCGGTTGACCAATTCCCGCGCGAATCCCTCTGCAATGAGTGACTCGGAGAGCTCCGTGTCCAGCGCGACGGTCAGCCCGCCGTCAGATTCCACCAACCATCCCTGAATATCCTCTCGAATAATTTCGACATCGTCCTTGGCGATCGTATAGGTGTTCCCGTTGACCGGGATGGTGAGGCTCCCTGTCTTCTCAAGCTCGGCAATTTCTTCACCGCTCATCTCTTGAATCCTCCCCGCGACTTGCTGCACACGCCTCCCAAACTTCGGTCCGATGGATCTAAAATTTGCCCTTGCCTTCTTCTTGACTAGACCTGACTCATCAGTGACATACTCGATCGCCTTCACGTTGATCTCATCAAGAATGACGCTTTCCATGTGCTGCACGAGCTGGCGGTCGTGCTCGTTTGCGATGGGAAGGATGATGCGTTTTAACGGTTGACGCACCTTCAAGTTTGATTTCATCCTCATCGCCCGTACGAGCATCACGATCTTCTCCGCCCGTTCCATCTTCAGCTCCAGTTCTATGTCAATGGCTGATTCATCTGCGCGGGGGAGAAGGGCAAGGTGCACAGATTCGTATTCCTCATGCCTGGTGACCGTGTTCATGTTGCGATAGATCTCTTCCGCCAGAAAAGGAGCGAAAGGGGCCATCAGCTTTGCGATCGTCGTCACGCACTCGTACAACGTCTGGTATGCAGATATTTTGTCCTTGCCCATCTCACTCTTCCAAAACCTTCGGCGGTTCCTCCGGACATACCAGTTGGAGAGCTGGTCGATCGTGAAGTCGCTCACGCTTCTCGCCGCCTTTGTCACGTCGTATGCATCCATGAATGCTGTGTAACGCTTGATCAGCGAATTCAAAGCAGCGATGATCCAGCGATCGATTTCCTGGCGCTCACTGAGGGGGACTTGCGGCTCAGCGTGGGTGAACCGGTCGATATTCGCATAGAGCGCAAAAAACGCATAAGTATTGACCAATGTGCCAAAGAATTTCCGCTGCACATCGACGAGCCCATCCACGTCGAACATCGTGGGACGCCAGGGTGGACTCGTGGTCACGAGATACCATCGGGTCGTATCAGCCCCGTAGCGGCCAATGATATCGAAGGGGTCAACCGTGTTCCCCTTGGACTTCGACATTTTTTGTCCCTGTTTATCGAGCACGAGTTCGTTCACGATCACATTCATGAATGCCGGCTTGTTGAAAAGGAACGACCCAATCGCATGCAGTGAATAGAACCACCCGCGCGTCTGGTCGACCCCTTCACAGATGAAATCGGCCGGGTACTGCTGGCCCCGAGTTCCTCGGGGCTGGCCGGAATCGATGCGCTCGGTGTTCTCGAACGGGTAGTGCCACTGTGCGAACGGCATGGCGCCCGAATCGAACCAGACGTCGATGAGTTCCGGCGTGCGTCTCATCATCCCTCCGCATGAGCATGGGAATGTCACCGCATCGACAAACGGTTTATGAAGATCGAGAGGCTCAGGGACATTCTTCCCTTTCCGCAATTCTGCGATGCTTCCAATGCAGTGTTGCCTCTGGCAGTCATCACACACCCAGATCGGAAGCGGTGTTCCCCAGAACCGGTCACGCGAGAGTGCCCAGTCCTTGTTCTCCTCAAGCCAGTTGCCGAACCGTCCTTCACCGACCTCTGGCGGCACCCAGTTGATCTGATTGTTCAGTTGGATCATCCTCTGCGCGTATTTCGTTGTGCTAATATACCACGAATTCCGCGCGTAGTACAGGAGCGGGGCCTTGCATCGCCAGCAGTGGGGATAGCTATGAGTGATCGTCTCTTTCTTGTAAAGGAGACGCCGCACTTTCAAGTTCTGGATGATGAGCGGGTCGGCATCTTTCACAAATTTCCCCGCAAATTCCGTCACCTCCGGGCCAAACTCTCCACTCTTGTTCACCGCGTGAATCGTGGGAAGTCCGTAGACCTGTGCCGTCAGGTAATCATCTTCGCCATAGGCAGGTGCCATGTGCACGATTCCCGTGCCGTCGTCCGTTCTCACAAAGTCTGCCTCAACAACGTAAAATGCATTCCTATCCACCGGGTGAAAACTGAAGAGGCGCTCGTACTCGATCCCGGCAATGGACCTTCCCTTCATTTTCTCCACAACCTGATACGCACCATCAAGAACCGCGAGCCGCGCTTCAGCAAGAATCATCGTTTCCCCGTTCTGGATGACTTTCACGTAATCGACCTCAGGCGCAACAGCAAGCGCGACATTCGAAATCAATGTCCACGGAGTTGTCGTCCAGACAAGAAATGAGGTATCGGGCTGGTTCTTCAGCCTCATCTTCACGTACACACTTGGGTCTTTCACGTCATCGTAGCCAAGCGAGACTTCGTGCGACGACAGCGGGGTTTCACATCGAGGGCAGTAGGGCTGAATCTTGTATCCCTTATAGATCATCCCTTCGTCGAAGAATCGCTTCAGCGCCCACCAAACCGATTCAATGTAGGAGTTCTCAAATGTGATGTATGGCTTCGTGAGATCGACCCAGTACCCCATCAGTTCCGTCATCTCTTCCCAATCGGACTTGTACTTCCATACCGAGTCGCGGCATTTCTTATTGAACTCCGCCACACCATAGCGGACAATGTCTTCTTTGTGCTTGAAACCGAGTTCTTTTTCAACCTCAATCTCAACGGGAAGTCCATGGGTGTCCCATCCCGCTTTGCGGTGGACCTGGAACCCCTGCATCGTTTTGTACCGGCAGACGAGATCCTTGAGCGTCCGGCTCATCACATGGTGAATGCCGGGCCGTCCATTTGCCGTCGGAGGTCCCTCATAAAATGTGAACCCGGGCCTCCCCTCGCGGCTGGTGATGCTCTTCTGGAAGATTTGGGATTCGCTCCAGAATCGCAGGATCTCCGTCTCCAGCTGAGGATATGCAAGTTTGTCTGTAAGTTCTTTGAACATGGACAATGCCTTCGCTCACACTCCCAAATCGCGTCTGATGGAACTAATCTGGCCTTTCAACTCAATGAGATCAACGGTGACTGTTCGCCAGACTCGTGCCAAAGTTACACCAAAATATTCGTGAATCACAATATCCCTCATTCCTGCTATCTTCCTCCAGGGCACATCTGAATATCCATCTTTGAATTCGACCGAGAGATTCTTAACAGCTTCCCCGATGATTTCTAAGCGTCTGATAACTGCATCCTGTTTTTCAGTATCACTTGCGAATTCTAGTTCAGAAAACGTTGGCAATGTACTTCTCTATCTTTTCGATTGATTCCCAGATATCTTCTATGAAAACTTTTGCATCTCTTTTCATAGAATATGAATTTCTTGCGCCAGTATTCTTTCTCTGAGGGATGGCTTGAGAGACGCATATTCAACGAGATCCATTTTCAGACCGAGAACATCTTCCAGTTCCATCTTTATGCCAACGAAATCAAGAAGGCTGACATTCGAGGCTACTTCAACGAGAATATCGATATCACTTTGCCCCTGATCATCTCCGCGGACATATGACCCAAACAGGCCGGCCCTTTTGATCGCATATTTCTGCAGCACTGGGACTACCTTCTTCGCAATTTGACTTAGTTCCATGACATTAACCTAATTCAATTCAAACACAATACTCACGTTCGACCCGACCACCGGGCGTGAGTGCGGGAGTCGAACGCGGTTGCGGTCCCGGCGAGACCGCGACAAGCCACAAGATGGATAATGGCACAGAGAGCAAGTACTTCATTTCACTATTTCCCTCTCAAGTGAGAAATGATCCATAGGATCAGACTGATGAGAACGCTAAGCACAATGCTTGTCGTAATCGGGAAAAAGAACTGGAAGTTGTCCCGCTTGATGCTGATATCGCCCGGCAATTTACCCAGGAAGGGAATCTTGTCGAAGAACATCAACACGACACCAAGGAGGACACTCACCAGCCCGACCAGCACCAACAGTTTCCCGATCACGTGCATATCCACCGATTCATCTCTGCACTACAACTTTTCAATAACGCCCTTCATCACCAGGGTGAGATTTGGCTCCGCCTTGGCCGCAACGGCAATGATTTCTTCAACGTTCGCCGGCTGGAGGGCATCCGGAAAACATTCATCCGTGATGATTGAGAAGCCCAGTACCTGAAGTCCCATATGATTCGCGACAATATTTTCAGGGACAGTGGACATTCCCACAGCGTCTGCACCGATCAATCGAAGGAAACGGTACTCCGCCCGTGTCTCGAGGTTCGGCCCGGGCACTGCGACAAACACCCCTCGTTCAGTTCTTATCTTCAGGTCAAGCGCTACCTGTTCTGAAAGCGCGATCAGTTTCCTGCTATATGGCTCGGACATGTCCGGGAACCGGGGGCCGAGCGTATCATCATTGGGACCAATGAGCGGATTATCGCCAAGCAGGTTGATGTGGTCGGTGATAATCATGAGGCTCCCCTTCCGGAAATGCAGATTCATGCCCCCCGCGGCATTTGAGATCAGCAAGGTATGCACGCCGAGGAATTTCATGACCCGGACGGGAAAGGTCACCTGCTGCATGGTGTAGCCCTCATAATAATGGAACCGACCCTGCATCGCGACGACGTTTTTCTTTCCAAGTGTTCCAAAAATCAACTTGCCGTGGTGCGACTCGACAGTCGAAAGAGGAAAATGCGGGATATCCCGGTACTCCACAACGGCCGTCGCGGTAATCTCTTTGGCAAGGCCGCCGAGCCCTGTCCCGAGAATGATACCGATGGGCGTTACGATACCGGTCTTCGTTCTCAGGAAGGCGACTGCCTCATCGATATCCTTACGGAGTTCTGTCATCAGTAACGCTCTTGAGAACGTCTTCGAGATGGATGGAGTCTTTTCCCGTTCCGTGCGACGATGTACCCATCATGACATCGTCTTCACCCATCTCCAGGGTCTTAATCAAGTCAAGTTCCGTACTCAATAGTATCCGGAGCCTGCCGATGAGGGACTCTTTCCGCGCCTGAAGGTGTTTCAATTCGTTTTCCAAACGCACAGCATCACTGTTTGCCTGCTCCAGCATCTTGGCGGCTCTCATCTCCGCTTCCTTCAAAATCAACTCGGATTCCTTCCGTGCGGAGTCGTACATGCGCCCGCTCGCTTCCTGCGCATGCAATAGTGTTTGCTGTAGCGATTTCTCGATCTGCCGATAGTCTTTCAGCTGGGTCTCAAGTTCGATAATCTTTTCGCGCAGGTCTTTCTGCTGCTTGAAGAGGTCTTCGAACTCGTCCGCCATCATATCCATAAAGGTGTCCACTTCGACCGGATCGTATCCCCGCATCACTTTCTTGAATTCTTGCTTCTTGATATCGAGTGGTGTGATCTTCATTCTCGCCTCCTTTTGTCTTTCAGATCCAGCGTCTCGACCCGTGCGACTGCAAGCGGACGCAAGGGATTCTTTCGTGGGCCGAATATTGCTGTACCGATGCGTATCAAGGTCGCACCTTCCTCAATTGCAACTTCAAAATCGCCGGTCATCCCCATCGAGAGGTGTTTCATTTCAACGTTCTCCTGATCCAGACTCCCAAGCCGATCTTTCAGCAGTTTGAGCCGCCTGAACATCGGACGCGAGCCCTCGGGGTCAGGTAAAAAGGGACCGATCGTCATCAAGCCCAGCACTCGAATGTGCCGGAACTGGGCGAGGCCCCGCACAAAGTCCACTGTCCGGTCGGGCTCGAGACCGAACTTTGATGGTTCTCCCGTCGTCTTCACTTCGATGAGAATGTCAATACGCCTGTTCACCGAAGCCGCACGCTTGTCAATCTCATTCGCGAGGGCAAGACTGTCTACCGAATGAATCAGGTGAACCCACTCGACAATGTGCTTCACCTTATTCGTCTGGAGATGGCCGATATCGTGCCACCGAATGGAGTCGTCATTGACGGCGTGCCGTTTGTTCAGGAGCTCCTGAACATAGCTCTCAGCGATGTCGGCGACACCGGCGCGAACCGCCGTCTTTACCATCTCGGCCGGGAATGTTTTCGAAACTGCGACCAAGGTGATCTCCGCCGGATCACGACCGGCTCGTCGGCTGGCAAGATCAATTTGTTGCCGTATTTTGGATATGTTGTCGGCAATCATCGAAGCTAAAGGGCTAATATAACCCATTGGTCCGCGAAAATCAATCCATTTTTGGGATTCCACGAGACTCACTCCACAACGAAGGGCGAGAAAACATGATCCTTGACTTAGGGTTTATTTTTGGTTTATTTGAATACGGTTGATCGTGAATCCATCAGGAACATTCATGAGCATCTACGACTTTACCAATTACGAAGACGATGCCGAGGATGACCAAGGCAAGAAGGATCGCTTCGATGAGGAATTGAAGAAGTTCAAGGACATGCTGAAGGATGGGACCTCGAACATTACGAACATCGAAGCGCTCGAGGAGATTGTTAACTACTATTTTGAACACGAGAAATTTGACGATGCCCTGCATTTCGTCAACCAGCTCCTGACGTTTATGCCGTATTGCGCAGATACGTGGCAGCGAAAAGGGCTCATATTGAGCAACCTTGGCAAGCATCAAGAGGCGATTGAATGTCTCGATAAGGCGTTGAGCCTCAATCCTGTCGACCCGGAGTTGCTCGTCAGCAAAGGGATCACCCTGGATGACCTGGGCAAGATGGAAGAGGCCATTACGTTTTTCGATCGGGCGTTGGACATCGACCCCACCAACGAAGAAGCTCTATTCAACAAAGCGGTATCGCTCGAAAAACTCGGACGGTACAGTGACGCAATCGTGATATTCAAGTTCATTCTGGACGGCAATGATGAGCACCGCGATGCGTGGTACGAATTAGGCTATTGTTATGATTATCTGGACAGACTCGAGGAATCACTCCACTGTTATGACCGGCATTTAGATCTGGATCCCTACAACTACAACGCGTGGTACAACCGCGGTATCGTCCTCAACAGGATGTTAAACTACAACAAGGCCATGGAAAGCTATGATATGGCCTTGACCATCAACGAAGGCTTCCCGGCAGCCTGGTACAATAAAGGAAACGCCTTTGCAAACATGGGCCGCCTGCATGACGCAATCACGTGCTACCGGGAAACGCTTCGACTCGATGAGAAGGATGTACCGGCCTGGCACAACCTGGGGAATGCATATGAAGAGCTCGGGGAACTGAAGAAGGCTATCGAGGCCTTCAGCTTGGCAATCAAATACGACATTGAACATTACGAGTCCTACTTCGGCCGTGGGAGTTGCTATGATGCGCTCGAGCAGTACCGCAAGGCACTCAGTGATTATAACAAGGCCCTTTCCTACTGCAAAGATTATCCCGAACTCTGGTACGCCAAAGCCGACCTCCTGTACAACATGGGACGCATGCGCGAGTCACTGATCAGCTACCGGATGGTGACCAAGCTGGAGCCAATGAACTTCGAGGCATGGCTTGACTACGGCGAAACCCTCTTTGAACTCGGCTACCTCAAGCAAGCCTTGAAGTCGTTCGACAGGGCCATTGAGGCCAACCCAAAATCGGCCGACACCTATTACAGCAGGGCAAAAGTCCTTCTCGTGTTAAATCGAACATACGAAGCCCTGGATTCTCTCAAGAATTCTTTCCACCTTGACCCTGACAAAAGGAAGTATTTTGAACAGGAGTTCCCCGGTGTGAGGTCCATAAAAGAGTTTAAAAACCTGCTGAGGAAATAATCAATGCGATCACCGGCAGGTCGTTCGCATGTGAACAGATCTGCGATCGTCGCCACACGACAGCGTACACCATTTCAATTTCACTGAAGGTTTTGTATATTATCCCGCCACGCGGGATTTTTTGTTTACTCGTCAGGTGTGAATGATGCTCACGGACACGACAAAGAACAAGTACGAGAAGCTCCAATCCATTCTTCGCGAAATGGGAAGCGTCACAATCGGGTATTCGGGCGGTGTGGACAGCACCATGCTTCTGAAAGTCGCCGTCGATGTGCTCGGTTCAAAGGTAGTCGCCATGATCGGGCGCTCGGAGACCTATCCGACAAGGGAATTTGAGGAAGCTGTTGCACACGCCGAAGCAATGGGAGCACGATATATGGTTGTTACCACGGAGGAGACGGACGTGGTGAAGTTTAAGGAAAATCCTCCCGACCGGTGCTATTTTTGCAAAACAGAGTTGTTCGGCAAGCTGGAGAGCATTGCGCAGAAGGAAGGACTTGTCTGGATCGCCGATGGCACCATCACAGACGATGTCGGTGATTTCCGTCCCGGGATGCGTGCAAAGGCCGAGAGAAACGTTCGGTCGCCTTTACTGGAGGCAGGATTGAGCAAGGCTGAGGTCCGCGAGATCTCCCGACATCTCAATCTCCCGACCTGGGACAAGCCTGCGTTTGCATGCCTCTCATCACGGTTCCCCTACGGAATGAAGATTACGAAAGAAAATCTCACGAAGATCGATCATGCAGAGACGCTGTTGCGAGACCTGGGATTCCGATTTGTCCGCGTCCGCTTTCATGACGATAGGACAGCACGCATCGAAGTGGGTACCCAGGAAATCCCGCGTCTATTGGATGGTGAGCTCCGGGGGCGCATCGTCACACACATGAAACAGCTCGGTTTCACCTACATCACGCTTGATCTGCAGGGCTACCGCACAGGTTCCATGAACGAGGTGCTCACCGTCGAGCTCAAAAACCAATTCACCGCGTGACCGTTTCTTGATACCTTTTGTCCATTACTCCATTACTCTGCGCCAGAGGCGCATCCGCCTTTGGCGGACAATACTCCATACCTCCTGCGCTTCCGCGGCTCGTTGTCCTCGGCGCCGGTTTCGGCGCATTCAATCTGATCAAAAAACTTGCCGATGACTTCGATATCACCGTCGTCAGCCCGCGGAATCATTTTGTATTTACACCGTTGTTGCCAAGCACGACCGTCGGCACAATCGAATTCCGAAGCATCATCGAACCGATTCGACACGCGCGCAAGGATCTCCGATTCTATCACGCAGACGCAGTCGGTCTGGATGCGGAACATCGGAACGTCACGTGCCGTGGCGTCACCGCCGGTGATGAATTCAAAGTTGAGTACGACATTCTTGTGATTGCAGTCGGAGCAGTGAGTAACACGTTCAACGTGCCTGGCGTCTCAGAGCACGCGCACTTTCTCAGGGATTTGAACGATGCCCGGGAATTGCGCCAGCACATCATTCGCAGCTTTGAGCACGTGAATCTTCCCGGGATACGTACAGCCGAACGTCAACGTCTCCTCCATTTCGTCGTGTGCGGCGGCGGGCCGACGGGGGTGGAATTCGCCGCCGAACTGAACGATTTTCTCGTCGACGACCTGAACAAATCGTATCCTCAACTCGTTCCGGAGACCACGATCACGATCGTCGAAGCAGGAAAGGAAATCCTCAGCACGTTCGACGAAAAACTTCGCCGGTATACCACTGAGGCGTTTCGACGACAGCGCATTCGCATTCTGACCGAGTCGCCCGTTGTGAACGTCGAACAGACAGTGATTCACCTCGCGGATGGCTCACAGATTCCATACGGACTGTTGCTCTGGACTACGGGGAACGGGCCGACGGATTTTGTCAAGGCTGCCCAACTTCTGAAGGACGCACAGGCGCGGATTGTGGTCGACAATTACTTCCGCGTCAAAGAGCACGATGCCATCTATGCGCTTGGGGATTGCAGCGTCATCGAGCACATGCCAGTGCCGGCGACATCACAAGTGGCCCAGCAGCAAGGGAAATATCTTGCAAAGGCACTGACACAGCGTGCTCGCAAGAAATCCGTGGAGCACTTCCGCTACCGCCACCTCGGCATGCTTGCCTACATTGGGGAGAACAAGGCGCTCGCGGACCTCGATCTATTGAAGGGACGCGGGTGGACTGCATGGCTTTTCTGGCGGTCAGCATACCTTTCGAGGATCGTCAGCGTTAAGAACAAGACGTTGGTACTCTTTGACTGGATGAAGACGAAGATTTTTGGGAGGGACATTAGCCAGTTTTGAACGGAAGACTTGAGATCTTGGATTTGAGATTGAAGATTTGGACGGATCCCACAATACAACAACCCCGAAAAGATCCATCAACAGATGGGGGTGAGTGAAGAGACGGAGACGCACGTGTGAAATTCCTGGAACAACACCGAAGCTGAGACAAGAGGATGTCCTACAAGAAGTTCGACACCGAAATGATCGTCCGGCCGGACGACATCGATATGAACAATCATGTTCACGGCTCCAAATACCTCGACTATGTTCTCTTCGCACGGTATGACCAGATGGGCCGCTGCTACGGCATGCCGATGGATGAATTCATCACACAAGGATGGTCATGGTACCAGAAGACATTTCATATCGAATTCAAGCGCCAACTCAACATTGCCGAGCGAATCGTTGTGCGCACGTGGCTTGACTCATTTGAAAAATCGGATGTTAAAGTAGCATTCCAAATCTTCAAAAAAGAGACGATGAAGCTCTCTGCCGAAGGATACTTCGTCAGCACCATGATCAATACACAGACAGGACGTGCTGAAGTGATCCCTGCATGGGTGATCCAACACTACACGCAGTTCACCGAGTGACTCTGTCACATGCAAACGTCCCACTTGAAAATGGAACTTAGGCTTCACGCCGTTCTGAAAACGCTGCTTTTCCTAGCCTGCTGCCTTGCGTCATGCCATGACTATGGCGAATTACAATCCCCCACACCGGGCCTCATGATCTCAACCGATCAGGAACTTTTTGCACTCATCACGCAAACGCAACCCTTTACTTCCTATGCCCTCTTCCCCAACGCGGACTCTGTCACCAGCGGGACGCTGAATGGCTCAACAGCTCACCAACCGCTGGTGCGGGTGAGCATCAACGACACCGCCCAGCGAGCCCTCCAGAACGGACGCCTTCCAGCCGGCACACGCTTCCCCGACGGTTCGATTATCCTTAAGCAGATCATGTCCGGAGGCCCCGATGGTGTCCCGATACACGCCGAACTTTTCGGGGTACATCGGGACGTGGTCGGGGCAGGCCAGACCATCTTGTACGCAGTAATCTACAAGGATCAGAGCAACCCACTTGCCAGCAATGGATGGCTGTGGGCAGAATTCCAGATTGATGGAACTCCATTCTTCTCTATCACCAGGAAAGGTCAGGCGTGCACTGAGTGCCACAGCCGTGAGCAGGGAGTCCAGAATGACTTTGTGCGGACGTTCGAACGGCAGCGGTAATCAAGAGCCGAGGTCAAATGCGGTGGTACGTTCTCGCCAGCATTGCGGCAAAATTGCATCTCGCTTCAAATCCGTGTATCTTCTGCTCAGACTTTCAGTTCACACACCGCTAACAAGCATTCCCGACCGTGAATCACACGGGTAGAGGTATTCACCGAGTCCACGCTCTACTTTTTTCCACAAACATCCTTCTCCTTCCCCAAAAGAAGGGTAAATGAGCGCAAACCTTAAGCAGCTAGTTCCACTACTGATTATTGTAATGATTTACGTTGCGGCGATTGCACTTATTATCTGGGCTTGCGCCCTGTTCTTTATCAAACTGCCCGGGTGTCAAAAGGAGCCTTCGATCGGCAAGATTGTATTCACCTCAAGCCGCGACGGCAATCTGGAGATTTACGCAATGAACGGCGATGGCACGGACCAACGTCGGATAACACATAACCCTGCGAACGACACGGGTCCCTCATGGTCATCCAACGGGGAAACAATCCTCTTCGCCTCAGACCGCGATGGGTTCTGGAATATTTACACTGTACAGGAAGATGGGACCAACGTGAAACAGTTAACCACAGGAGGTGGGTCCAACACTTCACCGTCATGGGCAGTGAACGACACCAAGATCCTCTTCGTGTCGTCTCGCGACGCAGTGAACGGTGATCTGTACCTCATGAATGATGATGGCAGTAACGTTGAACGGCTCACGAACGACGCCATGGTAAAAGATACCCCAGTGATGACACCGGCCGGTGACCATATCCTCGTGACAATGAACGATAAAGAGAGACTGTCGATCGGTTCGTTTTCTCTGTCGTCCAAGACAATGACGCTGTTGACATCACCGGAACACCAGAGCCTCTACATCAGCATATCACGTGATGGTTCGAAAGTTCTCTACATTTCGGCCAAAGATGGCAATTACGAAGTATATTCCATGAGAATTGACGGGCGGGAGCAGACCCGGATCACGAGCAACACTTCGGACGATTTTACGCCTTCCTGGGGACGTGGCACTGAGGAGGTTATGTATTCAAAAAAGGGGGGGATCTATCTTCTCTCTCTGACGTCCGGTGTTGAAAAAATGCTCTCCAACAAGGGCGATACCGCACCCAATTGGTGCGAAAACTGATCGATACCACCTTTGACGTTTTACGATCGGATTCGAACAATCCAGCGCAAGAACAGAAGTCTGCTCTGCGTCGGACTTGATCCCGATGCGGCAAGGATACCGGTATCCCTCCACCACCACCATGATCCCATCGTCGAGTTCAACAAGAGGATTATCGACGCGACCAAGGACATTGTCTGCGCGTACAAGATCAACCTCGCCTTCTATGAGGCGCTGGGCAGCCGCGGATGGGATGCGATCCGGCGTACGCTGGAGGTGATCCCCGAGGGAATTCTAACAATCGGCGACGCGAAGCGTGGCGATATCGGCAACACTGCGGAGCTGTACGCGCGGTCCCTGCTCGTGGATCTTGGGTTTTCCGCATCCACTGTGAACCCGTTCATGGGCACAGATTCGGTGGAACCCTTCATCCGAGACGAGACCAAAGGGGCGTTTGTTCTCACACTCACTTCAAATCCCGGGGCAAAGGATTTCCAGTATCTGAAGGTTAATGAAAAACCACTTTACGCTCACGTGTTGGCGCGGATCAAGAGATGGAACACAAAAAAGAATTGCGGCCTCGTCGTCGGTGCTACCAGGGCCGCCGACCTGAGGAGGATCCGCACGCTTGCGCCGGAGATGCCGATTTTGATTCCCGGTGTTGGAGCGCAGGGTGGCGATTTGAAGTCATCGGTGCGGTACGGATGCGATAAACACGGCGAGATGGCTCTCATCAACGCCAGCCGCAGCGTCATCTATGCCTCCTCGGGTACCGACTTTTCCGACGAGGCACGCCGTGCCGCACAGAAGCTCCGCTCTGAGATCAATACCCTGCGGGAGATGTATTTCCATGGAGATGCTGCACTTCCCTGAAGCGTTCCTTCGCAAGGTCTGGCAGGATCAGTCGTTCACAACATCCGACCTTTGCACAACGAGCGGGAAACAGATCACAATCCTTTCTCCTGGGGTTCCCAACCGGGACGGAGGCCCCGATTTTTTGAACGCCAGAGTCCGGATTGGTGAAATCACCTACCAAGGTGACGTCGAGCTTCACACGAACGCCGCGGAATGGGAAGCACATCACCACGGCGCTGACCCGCACTATAATCAGGT
>Ga0247727_10010684_pt1 | contig 16207 bp, 13 predicted proteins | sample WisWelCaveWW1625_FD_202498 | JGI IMG/M metagenome (GOLD analysis project Ga0247727, IMG submission 202498) | Biofilm microbial communities from Wishing Well Cave, Virginia, United States - WW16-25 | ecosystem: Environmental > Aquatic > Deep subsurface > Groundwater > Cave microbial mat | place... | reverse complement strand
CGGCATCGGCTCCGCCACGAAGACTTTCACCGCGCTGGCCACCGTCATCAGCGCCGACGAAGGCAAGCTGTCGTTGGAGGATGCGCCCCGAAAGTTCCTGCCGTATTTCAAGCTGCGCGACCCCGTGGCGAATGCGCAAGCGACGTTGCGCGACCTGCTCAGTCATCGCACCGGCCTGAAGGCTCATGGCTACGACGGCGCTTGGTACGAGGGGAACTACACGCGCGAAGAAGTGATCAAAATCGGGATGGCGGCCAAACCGACCGCCAAATTTCGCGCGCGCGGGCAATACAGCAACGCGATGTACATCGCCCTCAGCGAAGTGCTTGCCCAAGCGCACCACGCCACCTGGGAAGAGGCCGTGACCCGCCTGATTTTCCAGCCGCTGAGCATGACGGCCAGCAATTGCTCCAGCCGGACGATGCAACAAGCAACAGATTTTGCGCGAGGCTACGACGAGGAAGGAAAGCCGATACACACCGCCGCGCATCGGGACGCCAGCGCGGGCGCGGGCGCGATCAACTCCAACGCCAGAGAGATGGGGCAATGGCTGCGGCTTTTGTTGGGCGGCGGCAGCCTGGACGGCAAGCGCGTGGTTTCGGCGCAAGGGCTGCAAGCGATGATGGCGAAACACAGTGAGGTAAATGATGCGCCTTATGGGCTGGGGCTGTTTGTGACGGATCGGCAGCAGACGCCAGGCGCGCCGTTGTACGGGCATCCGGGCGGCATTGACGGCTTCGAGGCGCAGGTGCTGTTTGCGCCGGAGCAGCGGCTTGGCTTTGCGCTGCTGACCAATTCCGGGCAGGGCGGGCTCGCCTTGTACCAAGCCACCACCCGCATTGTGTTGACGCATCTATTGCACTGACGTTGGCGGGCGGCGCGGTCTTGCCGGATTCCGGCGCGCGGGCGACGAAGGTTGATCCGCTGATTGCGTTGAGATGCGACTGATTCAAATTTAACAAGGAGAAAAATATGCAAACCCTACTACAAGACCTGCGCTACGGCGCGCGAATGTTGGTCAAACAACCCGGCTTCACGCTGATCGCCGTCATCACGCTGGCGCTGGGCATTGGCGCGAATACGACCGCCTTCAGTCTGATCCACACCGTGTTGATTCAACCGTTGCCGTATCGGGACGCAGGGCGTGTGTTATTCGCGCAGGGCTGGGACGTACAGCGCGATCAGCGACAATTCAATGTTGCGGCGGCGGATTTCGAGGACTGGCGCGCGCAGTGCAGTTCGTTCGAGCAGGCGGCGGGCTATCGCTATTGGAGCGTCAACCTCACGGGCAACGGCGAGCCGGAGCGCGTGCAGGGATACAACGTCACGGCCAATCTTTTCCAACTGCTCGGCGTCGAGCCGCTGCTGGGGCGGACGTTTCAGTCCGATGAAGACAAGCCTGGCGCGGCGAAAGTCGCGGTGCTGAGTCACGGCTTTTGGCAGCGGCGCTTTGGCGCGCAGTCGAGCATCGTCGGGCAGACCGTGACGCTCAATGACGAGAGCTACACGATCATCGGCGTGATGCCGCCGAAGTTTGAATTTCCGCAGGTCAATTTCAAAGGCGATTTGTGGGTTCCGTTCTCTCACGACGCGGCGCGTTTGCGCGTAGAGGCCAATGCCAATTTCAGTATGGTCGCCGTCGCGCGGTTGCGACCCGACCGTACACTGGCACAAGCGCAGGCGGAAATGGACGGCATCTATCGGCGGCTGGCGGAGCAGTACCCGCAAACCAATGCCAACGCGGGCATCCGCTTGCTGCCGATGCAGGAGATGATTGCACGTGAAGCGCGCGGGCCATTGCTGGCGTTGCTCGCGGCGGCTTTGTTCGTCTTGCTGATTGCCTGCGCCAACGTGGCGAATCTGTTGCTGGCCCGCGCGCAAACGCGCGTGAAGGAAATGGCTTTGCGCGCGGCGTTGGGAGCCACGGCTTTCCGCGTAGCGCGACAAATGCTGACGGAAAGTTTGTTGCTGGCGCTGCTGGGCGGCGGCCTGGGCGTGATGCTGGGACAGTGGTTGCTGGCGGCGATTCGTTCCATCCTTCCCGAATTCGTCTTGAACACGCAACCGGCGCTGATGGAACTCGGCCTCAATCCGCCCGTTCTGCTCTTTGCGTTGGCGCTGGCGTTGTTGACCAGTGTGCTGTTCGGCCTCGCTCCGGTCTGGCGGCTGACGCGACGCGAATTGGTGAAGGATTTGAAAGAAGGCGGGCGCAATTCGGGCGCGGGAATGCGCCATCGCGCGGGCAATCTGTTGGTCGTGGCTGAAGTCGCCTTGTCGGTTTTGTTGCTGGTCGGCGCAGGGCTGATGCTGCGCAGCTTGTACGCGCTGTTCAATGTCAATGCGGGATTCACGGCGGAAAAATTGCTGGTGGTGGATGTCGCGTTGCCGCCGACGCGCTATGCGCGGCCCGAACAGCAAATGAATTTTTATCGTGAAGCCCTGTCGCGTCTCGCTGCGCTGCCCGGCGTGGAAGCGGTGGGCGCGGTGAATACGCTGCCGCTCAGCACCAGCAATTCCGGCGGGCCGTTTCTGATCGAAGGCCGGCCGTTGCTCGCGCCTGGCACACAACCGAACAGCGATTTTCGCATCATCAATCCCGATTACTTTCGCGCACTCGGCATGCGGCTCGAACGGGGCCGCGCGTTCACGGCGCAGGACAATCAACCAGCACCACTAGCAGCGCCACCGGTCACCATCGTCAATCAAACGTTCGTACGCCGGCATTTCCCCAACGAAGACCCGCTCGGCAAGCGCATTCGTTTCGGACGGCCTACGACGCCGCTGGAGCAACGCCCCTGGATGCTGATCGTCGGCGTCGTGAACGACGTCCGGCATCTGGATTTGGCGACGCCACCGCGCCCGGAAAGTTACATACCGCTGGAACAAGTGCCGCGCCCGGAACTCACGCTGACCGTGCGCACGAGCGGCGCGCCGGAAGCGATGATCGCCGCCGTGCGCGAACGCTTGCGCGCGCTGGATGCGAACCTGCCGCTCTACAACGTGCAGACGATGGAGCAGATCGTCGCGCGTTCACTGTTTACGCAACGGCTGACGACGAATGTGATGCTGATGTTCGGCGGCGTCACGTTGCTGCTGGCGACGATCGGTTTGTTCGGCTTGATCTCTTACACCGTCAGCCAGCGCACCCACGAACTCGGCATCCGCCTGGCGCTCGGCGCGAGCGTGCGCGATGTATTGTGGCTGGTGATGGGGCAAGGCTTGAAACTGGTGTTCGCCGGCCTGGCGCTTGGCCTGGCAGGTAGTTTCGCGTTGATGCAAATGATGAAGACGTTGCTGTTCGGCGTCAGCGCGGCAGACCCGTTGACGTTTGCCGCGAGTGCGTTGTTGCTGGCGCTCGTGGCCTTGGTGGCTTGCTGGATTCCGGCGCGGCGGGCGACGAAGGTGGACCCGCTGATTGCCTTGCGCTGTGAGTAGCGAAGCTCAGACAGGAGTGGTGATGCGTTTTCTGATTATTGGCGGAACAACTTTCATCGGCCCTTGCGTTGTGCGGCATCTGACCGAGGCCGGGCATCGGATCACGGTTTTCAATCGGGGGCAATCTGTTGCCGCCTTGTTGCCGGGCGTGGCGGCAATCAAGGGAGATCGAACCCGGCTCAGCGATTTCGGCGCGGATTTTCGTCGCCTCGCGCCTGAAGTCGTGATTGACATGATCCCTCATGCCGAAGCCGAAGCACAGGCGGTCATGCGGACCTTCAGGGACATTGCCCGGCGCGTGGTCGCCGTCAGCAGCATGGATGTTTACCGCGCTTATGGTTGCTTTACGCGCATTGAAGCGGGAACGCCCGCGACTGAGCCTTTAGCTGAAGACGCGCCGCTGCGCACGCAGCTTTATCCTTACCGCGCGCAGGCGCGGAGCGAGGATGATTTCCTTTACCACTATGACAAGATTCCCGTCGAGCGTGCGGTAATGAATGACGACCGGCTACCAGGAACTGTACTGCGCTTGCCGAAGGTTTACGGCCCTCGCGAGCCGCAACGCAGACTGCGCGAATATGTGCGGCGGATGGCGGATGGGCGTCCCGCCATTCTGTTGGAAGAAGCACAGGCGCAGTGGCGCTGGACGCGCGGTTACGTCGAGAACGTAGCCGCCGCGATTGCGCTGGCTGCCATTGATGAGCGCGCCGCAGGCCGGATTTACAACATCGGCGAAGCCGAGCGCTGACCGAGCGTGAATGGGTGCGCCGCATTGCGCAGACTGTTGGATGGAGTGGCCGGATCATCGCCGCGCCACGCGATTTGTTGCCGGAGTCGCTGCGCCTGCCTTACGACTGGCGACATCATCTGGCCGGCGGCACTGAACGGATGCGCGCTGAACTGGATTTTGTTGAGCCGGTAGCGGCAGATGCGGCGCTCAAACACGCCGTCGAATGGGAACAGCAGCAGACCGCGTCAGCCGGCGCATGCGATTATGCGGCAGAGGACGAAGCCCTCAGACGGATTGAGCGTTTGCTGTGAGGGTGAAGAACGGCAGTAGTAGCTGACCACTGACCCGGCTCAGGCGCGCTGTTCGGATGGTGAAGCAGCCGGATTTTATTGTCGTGAATTGCCTGGAGGAAGATGATGCAAAGTATCTGGCAAGACCTGCGCTACGGCGCGCGAATGTTGATGAAACAACCGGGCTTCACCTTAATTGCCATACTGACGCTGGCGCTCGGCATTGGCGCGAACGCCTCGCTCTTTTCGGTGGTCAATGGCGTGCTGCTCAATCCGTTGCCTTATCCGCAGCCGGAGCAGTTAATCGCGCTCAGCCAGAGCAAGCCGAATTTTCCGCGCGGCGCGATTCCTTACCTGAATTTTCGGGACTGGCAACGCGAAAACCAGACCTTCTCAACGATGGCGATTTCGCGCCGAACCAGTTTCAGTCTGCTCGGCGCAGGCGAAGCCGAACAGGTGGATGGGCGCTGGGTCTCGGCGGAGTACTTTTCCGTGCTGGGCGTGAAGCCCGCGCTCGGACGTGACTTTGCGCCGGGCGAAGACGAGCGCGGCGCCGGGCCGGTCGTGCTCATCAATGCGGAGTTCTGGCGACGCAAGTTCGCCGCGTCGCCGGATGTGTTGGGCCAGAGCCTGACGCTGGATGACAGGAGTTACACGGTTGTCGGCGTGCTGCCGGCGAGCTTCACGCTCCATCGCGGCCCGGATGTGAACGTAGATGTCTACGTGCCTATCGGTCAGTGGAATACGCCCGCGCTGCAAAATCGTCAGGCGGCTTTGGCGCTGCACGGCATTGGGCGGCTCAAGCCCGGCGTCACGCTCGCGCAGGCGCAGGCCAATCTGGACGGCGTCATGCGACGGCTGGCTGAAACTTATCCCGAAGCCAATCGAGGCCACGGCGCGGCGCTCCTGCCCCTCAAGGAAGCGCTGGTGGGCGAGGTCGAGCGGACGCTCTGGCTGTTGTTAGGCGCAGTCGGCTTCGTGTTGTTGATTGCTTGTGTGAACGTCAGCAACCTGTTGCTGGCGCGCTCGACTGCGCGCACGCGCGAATTCGCCATCCGCGCCGCGCTGGGCGCAGGCCAATGGCGCTTGTTGCGGCAGATGCTGACGGAAAGCCTGCTGCTGTCCCTGCTCGGCGGCGGATTGGGATTGCTGCTGGCAAGCTGGCTGACGAGCGCCGCGCTCAACGCGCTGCCGACGGCGTTGCCGCGCGCGGCAGACATATCATTGGACTCGCGCGTGTTGCTTTTTACCTGCGGCATCTCGCTGCTGACGGGCTTGCTGGCGGGACTGGCTCCGGCGTTGAAGACTGCGCAGGGGCGTTTATCGGAAACCCTCAAGGAAGGCGGACGCAGCGCGGGCACAGCGCGTCAGCATGCGCAGGGCGCACTGGTTGTGGTGGAAATGGCGCTGGCGCTGGTCTTGCTCATCGGCGCGGGCCTGATGATCCGCAGCCTCTACGCGCTCTGGCACGTTGATCCGGGCTTTCGCGCGGACAATGTGTTGACCTTCGGATTGAGATTCCCACCCTCGATGAGAACCGCCAGCCCGGAAACGGTTCGCGTCAACTTGCGTGAATTGAGCGACAAGCTCAACTCCCTGCCGGGTGTCCGGGCCGCTTCTTTCTCGACGGGCGCGGCTCCCTTGCAGACCGAAGACGACGACTATTTCTGGCTCGCTGACCGGCCCAAACCGGCGAGCGCGAGCGAGATGAACATGTCGCTGGTCTATCGGGTCGAACCCGCCTATCTGACCGCGCTGGGCATTCCGCTCAAGCAAGGCCGCTTCTTCACCGATCAAGATAACGAACGATCTCCGAATGTCGCGGTGATTGACGAAGCCTTCGCCCACCAATTCTTCGGGCGCGAAAGCCCCCTCGGCAAGCGCCTTGATATGGAGGGCGCCCGCGAGCCGTTCCGGATTGTCGGCGTGGTCGGGCACGTGAAACAGTGGAGCCTCGACGCGGATGACCAGCAATCGCTCCAGGCGCAACTCTACTTGCCGTTCAGGCAGTTGGGGGGCAATCCTTCCGGCGTGGGCGTGGTGGTTCGCGCCACAGGCGGCGCCGAGGCGGCGCTGTTCGATTCGATGCGCCGCGCCATCCAAAGCCAGCACAGCCAGAACGTGGTTTACGGTTTGCAGACAATGAACGAAGTGATCGCTGATTCAATGGCCGCGCAACGCTTCTCGCTGATGCTGCTCAATGGTTTCGCCGCCGTGGCGCTGTTGTTGGCGAGCCTCGGTCTTTACGGCGTCATCTCGTATCTGGTCAGCCAACGCACGCACGAGATCAGCATCCGCCTCGCGCTGGGCGCGCGTCGCACAGACGTGTTGCGCCTCGTCTTCCGACACGGACTGAAGTTGGCGCTGGGCGGCGTGGCGCTCGGCCTGATCGCCGCGCTGGGATTGACCCGGCTGCTGGCGAAGCTGCTCTACGGCGTGAGCGCAACCGACCTGCTGACATTCGCCGGAGTCGCGGCAGTATTGATTGCCATTGCTTGCCTGGCTTGCTGGATTCCGGCGCGGCGGGCGACGAAGGTTGATCCGATGATCGCGTTGCGCTGTGACTGAGCCGATTTCGACAAGGAGGAAATTATGCAGACATTGTGGCAAGACCTGCGCTACGGCGCGCAAATGTTGTGGAAACAACCGGGCTTCACGTTGATTGCCGCGCTGACGCTGGCGTTGGGCATCGGCGCAAATACGGCTGTGTTCACCTGGCTCAAGGCAGTCTATCTGCAACCGCTGCCTGGCGTAACAAATAGCGCGCGGCTGGTGATGTTGCATAGCGTACTCACGCAGTCGGAGCAGCGCGCTATTTCCGTTTCGTATCCCGATTATCAGGATTACCGCGACCGCAACGAAGTGTTCAGCGGGTTGGCCGTGTTCAATCTGGAAGCATTCAACCTATCGGATGGCGGCGGGCAGCCCGAACGGGTTTTTGGGTCGCTGGCGTCGGGCAATTACTTCGACGTGCTGGGCGCGCGCGCAGTGTTGGGACGCGCCTTCGCGGCAACGGAAGACAACGCCGCCAGCGTGCAGCCGGTGGCCGTCATCAGCCATCAGCTTTGGCAGCGGCGCTTCGCGGCAGACCCGGCGCTGATCGGCAAAACCATTCGCCTCAACAATCGTGAGTTCACGGTGATCGGCGTAACGGCGGCGGGCTTCAGCGGCAGCTACGTCGGGTTGAAGCTGGACGTGTGGCTGCCGGTGCTGCTGACGCCGCAACTGGCGCAACTGAGCGACAAGCTCGACAAACGCGGCGCGCAATGGTTGCAGGCCATCGGACGGTTGAAAGACGGCGTAACGCTCGCGCGGGCGCAAGCCAATATGCAAAGCATTGCGGCGCAACTTACGCAAGAGCATCCGCAAACGAATGAAGGCATCGGCGCGACGCTCTTCACGCTGGTCAATGAACCGAACAGCGCGAGTCAGATGATGCCCGCGCTGGCGTTGTTGCTGGCCGTCGCCGGATTGGTGTTGTTGCTGGCCTGCGCCAATGTCGCCAATTTGCTATTAGCGCGGGCGCTGAATCGGCGGCGCGAACTCGGCATCCGCAGGGCGCTCGGCGCGAGTCGCGCGCGCTTGCTGGCGCAGATGTTGAGCGAAAGTTTTTTGCTGGCCGCACTGGGCGGCGCGGCGGGCTTGTTGCTGGCGGCGTGGCTGAGCGAGGCGATGAGTTGGCTGTTGCCGCCGCTGGGGTTGCCGCTCGAATTGAATCTGGCGTGGGATGCGCGCGTGCCCGGTTTCGCGTTGGCGCTGACTTTGCTGACGGTCGCGGCTATCGGCTTATTGCCCGCGTGGCGGGCGTCGCGGGTTGACCCGCTGGCCGCGCTCAAAGACGACGCCGGAGGATTGGCTGCCGGCGGACACCGCGCGCGGTTGCGGGGCGCACTGGTGGTGACGCAGGTAGCCGTCTCGCTGGTCTTGCTCGTCGGCGCGGGCTTGTTTCTGCGCAGCCTCGCCGCGCAGCGCAAGATCAATCTGGGCTTCGCGCCGGAACACGCGCTGCTGGTTTCGATGGATTTGTTTCCGAACGGCTACGATCAAAAACGCGGCGCGGAGTTTTACCGCCAACTCACGTCGCGCGTCGTGGCCTTGCCCGGCGTCGCATCCGTCAGTTTGTCGAGCCGCGTGCCGCCGCAATTTTTCGAGAGCAGTTCGATGGACTTCGACCTCGAAGGGTATGCGCCGCGCAAGGACGAGCTGCTGAACTTTCAATACGAAACCGTCGCGCCGCGCTACTTTCAGACGATGCAGATTCCATTGGTCGAAGGGCGCGAATTCAGCGCGAGCGATGAAGCCAAAACCGCGCCCGTCGCCATCGTCAACGAAACGCTGGCGCGACGTTATTGGGGCGGACAAAGCGCCCTCGGTCGGCGGCTGCGCGACAGCACAGGCAAGTGGTACACCGTCGTCGGCGTGGCGCGCGACGCCAAATACCTCGGCGTGACCGAGGCGGCGCGGCCCTGGATTTACTTTGCACACGCCCAGGAGCAATACGGTTCGCTGATGACGCTGATCGTGCGCACGGCGGGCGAGCCTTTGGCCTTGCGCGCGAGCGTGCGCGATGCGGTGCGGGGGCTGGATGGGACGCTGGCGGTCTTCGACGAAAAGACGCTGGCGGCGCATAGCAATGGCGCGCTCTTTCTGGATCGGCTGACGGTGATTTTCCTGAGCACGTTCGGGCTGCTTGCGCTGCTGCTCGCGGCGCTGGGGCTTTACGGCGTGCTGGCTTATGCAGTGGCCGAGCGCACGCGCGAACTCGGCATCCGCATGGCGCTCGGCGCGCAGGCGAGCGCGGTGTTGCGATTGGTGTTGCGGCAGGGGCTGCGGCTGGCGCTGCTGGGCGTGGCGCTCGGATTGGCGGCGGCATTCGCACTGACGCGCTGGCTGAATACGCTGTTGTTCGGCGTGAGCGCGACTGATCCGCTGACGTTTGCCGGCATCGCGCTGTTGTTGACGTTCGTGGCGCTGGTGGCCTGCTGGATTCCGGCGCGGCGGGCGACGAAGGTTGATCCGATGATTGCTCTTCGATGTGAATGAACCATTTTCGACAAGGAGGAATTTATGCAAACTCTGTGGCAAGACCTGCGCTACGGCGCGCGAATGTTGCCCGGCCTCACTTCTGGCCTGCTGGCTTCCGGCAGGACGGGCGGCGAGGTTGAGCGAATGATTGCTACGCGTAGTTGCTAACAAGGGGCGAGATGGAGGCCGAAGCCTTGTCGGGGTGCAACATCATTCCGGCGCTAAGAATTGTCTGGGATATGAACCCTGCGATGTGTCGAAATCAAAACGCCGGAATGATGTTGCCCGGAACTTATTTCTGCCGTTTCAATGTCCAGGTGGTCGGATGTACTTCTAACCAGTTTTCCTCACCGTAATAATCAAGCGGATTGATTGCCTCAAACAAGATTTCGTTCTCGCTCAGCAGCCTTACTTGACTGACCAAGACTAACTTTGGTCGCCTCGGGTCTTTTTCCTTCCATGACACCTCTCTGGCTGACACCCTGAGCGGTGGAAGCGGCTTGAATTCACCATCGGCGATACGCATCGAACCGACCAACTTATCACCTTCCAGCTTGAAGATGAGTTCATGATTTCTCTCATTGGGATTGTTTTCGACGACTCCTTGCCAGCGGCCCACGAAGCGCGCCGCATTGTTCGCTTGATTGGATGCAGCCTGTTCTGCGCGAAGATTGAGCGGCAGCGCGGCGGCTCCTGCACCCACTAACGCCAACGCGAAAAGAGCAATGCTCAACAATGCCGTCGCGCGGCGCGAGTTGGTGGATGGTTGATTCGCAAGCAATTTCATAACACGTTCCTCCAGGATGTCAGCGTCGTTGACGCTGAGAGAATAGGTCGAGTGATGGGGAAAAGACGCCGCGCTCGCCAGTTTGACCAGCGCACTGGCATACGGCTGTGCTGCCATCAGCAACGTGCTGACGACTTCATCGCAGGCCAGTTCGCGCGTCTCCTTGATGCGTCGCTTCACCAGCGTGGCTGCCGGATGAAACGAGATAGATAGAAACAAAATTTCGTACAGCAGATTCCAGGCGAAATCGCGGCGCTGGATGTGCGCTAGTTCGTGCCCCAGCGCGGCGCGCAGCAAGTCAACGGAAGTCTCGGCGAGTAGTGACTCCGGCAAAATGATGATCGGTTGTCGCAGCCCCAACGTGACGGGAACGGTGACGGAAGGCGAGCCAAACAATGCGACTTCCTTGAGGTTCAGCGCGGCGCGGCAATGCGTCAGCGATTCTTCCAACGTGGTCGAAGCCACGACCGGAAACGCGCCTTGACGAATCGCCGACGTGAGCCGCCACGCGCGCCACAGCCTGGCAACGTGGTAGAGCAGAAACAACAGATACACCCCAACGATGATTTGGCCGAACGGAAGACTGCGCCAGCTCGCACGATTGCCGGCCTGTGACGGCGCTGCTGGCGCAGGGCTGGTCTGCACTTGCGTGCCAACATTCAAGGCTGCGATTGGCGCAGTGAATTGCGGCAGGCTGAACGTCGCGCGCGGCAAGGGCAACGCGCTCCACAAGGGCAACATGACACTCAACACCAGCGCCGCGACCCAGAGGAAATGCCGCTGCCGCGCCGCCGCGACACGCCGCAGCAACCAATCGCCTAACGCCGCGAGCGCCGCCACCACCAGCACTTGCCATAACGCATTCACGATGAAGTTCAGCGCAAAGTCGTGGAAAGCGATCACGGCTTACCTCCTTCTTTCGCAGCGGCGCTAACGGTCTTTTGCAATTGCGTCAGTTTTTCCGGCGTCAGATGTTTGGTTTCCAGCAAACTCATCACCAGACTTTCTACCGAGCCGCCGAAGAGCTTGTCTACCAAACCGCCGATGGTGTGGCTGACGACCTGCTGGCGACTGACGATGGCTTTGTAAACATACGCCCGCTGCTTGAGCGTGCGTTTCACTTTGCCTTTGCGATGCAGAATATTGAGCATCGTCTGCACCGTCGTGTACGCCAATTCGCGCGGCATGTGCTGCTGAATCATTTGCACATTGGCCGGGCCGGTTTCCCACAACGCGCTCATAATTTCCAACTCCGCTGGTGTGAGCGTGTGATCTTTGCTTTTGCTCATGGTGATTTGTCTCCTAAGATGTTAGGAGTTTAGGACGGAAAAGCGTGCTTGTCAACTAAAAGTTTAGGAGTGATCTAAAAGCGCAAAAAAGTGGCTGAACACGAGGCGCGGGATGATTGCCCCCGTCCTCAGCCGAACAGCGTAACCCCGCGCTGACCTGCTTGGCGACAGTACAAAACCACCGCACAGCCGTCCCAATTCTGAGAATTCGCCATCCTACAAACGAACAGCGAAACGCCGTGACTGGCAGGCGCTTTCAGCTAACCCCCTTACTTACATCATCTCGCCGCTAAACGATTCCGGCACGGCATTTGGTAAATAGAAATGCTCTCCGCAATGTGCCTGGTATTCGGCAATTGAAAGATTGATTCAGATTTTATTGGAGATCGTCTTATGCAAACCCTTTGGCAAGACCTGCGCTACGGCGCGGCGGGCGACGAAGGTAGACCTGATGGTTGCCCTCAGGTGTGAATAGCCGCGCTCAATGCTCCGGCAATATTTCCGGCGGATGTTCCTGGGCTTGATAAAGCACGCGGCGCAAGTTGACGACGCGTTCGCGGTTGAGTTGCAGCGCGTTGACGGTGGCGCGTCCGGTTGGCGTCAGACCCAGGATGAGCGAGCAGTCTTCGTTCCAACCGAAATGCTCCTCCCAAGCGTGCTCACGTGGATGAAAGAGCGCAACGGTGTTGCCCGTGCCCGGATCGCGCGCAGTGACTTTGGTGTACTTGTGGCTGTTGCAACCCTGGCAGGCCAGCGCGAGGTTTTCGGCGACGGTCGCGCCGCCCAACTCCACGGGATGAATGTGTTCGATATGAAAATTGCCGGGCGAGTAGCGCACCTGGCAGCGGCAGTATTCACAACAGCCGCGCGCACGGGCGAAAACCAGGCGGCGCAGTTCGGCGCTGATGTAAGGTCTACTCATAAGCAGGCGTATCGAGACCTAATTGCCGCATCACTTCGGGGAGCGAGACCTGCCGCAACCGCGCCAGGTCGGCCAGCGCTTTGACGCGCTCCACATTGAAAGCCTCGACCTGATCGGTCAGCGCCAGCAGTTCCTGGTATTCCGCCGGCGTGAGCGTGCGCGCATCGCGTTTTTCCAGTAATTCATCATAGCGTTGCTGCAACGCGGGCGCGAACCCCTGATTGATTTTGAGTAATAGCTCCGTTTCGGCGGCTGACAGGCGCGGCGCGGCGTTCATCAACTGTCCGCGCCACGCCAACAGGCGATCCACCAGTTGATTGAACTCCGGCGGCGGCAATTGCCGCGCGGCCTCCAGTAGTTGATCGGCGGCGATCTGAATGGTTGGCATAAAGACTCTACTCCTTTCGAGTACATCATACGCCAGCCGCCGGTTGGCTGGCTATTCAAGCGAGGGACAAATGCAAACACTCTGGCAAGACCTGCGCTACGGCGCGCGAATGTTGATGAAACAACCGGGCTTCACGTTGATTGCCGTGTTGACGCTGGCGCTGGGCATCGGCGCGAACACGGTGATTTTTACGGTAGTGAATGGCGTGTTGCTCAGACCTCTGCCGTTCACAGAGCCGGAGCGCATCCTGAGCGTTTGGGCCACGGATGCGAAACGGGGAGAGGATCGGCGGGTGGTTTCGTATCCGAATTTTGTTGACTGGCGGGCGCAGCAATCCGTCTTTGAGCGCATCGCGGGTTACAGCGGCGCGAACGTGACATTGACGGGGATGGGCGCGCCGGAACAATTGCGCGGTCTGGATGCTTCCGCCGATCTCTTTCCGCTGCTGGGCGTGCAGCCGTTGCTTGGTCGCTGGTTCTCTGAGCAGGAAGCACAGGCGAACGATGCTGCGGCCATCCTCATCAGCGAGGGCTTATGGCAGTGGCGCTTTGGCGCAGATGGGCAAATCGTTGGACGTACGATCACACTTGACGGCCAGTCCCGCGTCATCATCGGCATCATGCCCGCGCGTTTCAGTTTTCCGCTCGATACGCTGAAGGCGAAGGAATTCTGGCAATTGCTGAAGCCGGACCAGCAACGTGGGAGCAACCGTCTCAATGTCGTGGCGCGGCTCAAGCCAGGCGTGACGATGGCGCAGGCGCAAGCTGAAATGAATGCCGTAGCAAGCCGGCTGACCGCGCAGTATCCACAATTCAATACCGGACGCGGCATTCGCCTGATTGGTATGCAGGAGGATTTGACGCGCAATGTGCGCCGTGCGCTGTGGCTCCTGTGGGCCAGTGTCGGTTGTGTGTTGCTGATCGCCTGCGCCAATGTGGCGAACCTGTTGCTGGCGCGGGCGGCGGGGCGGCAAAAAGAGATTGCCGTGCGCACTGCGCTGGGCGCGACGCGCGGGCGCGTGATCCGCCAATTGCTGGCGGAAAGCACGCTGCTGGCTTGCGCGGGCGGGGCGGCGGGAGTGCTGTTGGCGGCGTGGGGCATTGCCAGTCTGAAGCCGCTCTTGCCGCCTGAGGCGCCGTTCGTGCAGGCAATAACGCTCGATGCGCGTGTGGTCAGTGTGGCGCTGGCGCTTTCCGTATTGACAGGGATCGTCTTCGGCTTGCTGCCCGCGCTCCAAACTTCCCAGGCTAATCTGACGACGGCGCTCAAAGAAGAAGGACGCGGTCTGGCCGGCGGAGTGCAGCGCAATCGCACGCGCAGCGCGCTCGTCGTTGCTGAAATCGCGCTGTCACTGGTGTTGTTGGCCGGCGCGGGATTGCTGCTGCGCAGTTTCCTGCATTTGCTCCAGGTCAATCCGGGTTTCAATCCCGAACGTGTCATCGCGTTTGCAGTTGCGCTGCCGGAAGCCAGATACGCGCAGCCGCAGCAAATAGCCGCTTTTTACCAACAACTCGTCGAACGTGTCGCTGCCTTACCTGGCGTCGAAGCCGCCAGCGTGAGCCAATCGCTCCCGTTACTTGGCGGCAGCTCTTCGGCCAGCATCATCATTGAAGGCCATCCGCCTCTGACTTCCGCCGAGCGCCCCAAGACGCAATTGCAGTTCATCAGCCCGGATTATCAGCGCACGCTGAGTATCCCGCTGCGTGCGGGTCGCCTGTTGGATAGCAGTGATCGTCAGGATGCGCCGAAGGTGATGTTGATTAGCGAAACTTTTGCGCGCCGTTTCTTTCCGCATGAAAACCCGTTGGGCAAGCGCGTGAACCTCGCCATCGGCAAGGACTTCACCTGTGAAATCGTCGGCGTGGTGGGCGATGTCAGAATGCGCAGTCTGAGCACAGAGGACGAGCCTGCTTGTTATCTGTCTTATCTGCAATACCCGCTGCCGGAAATGTCGCTGCTGGTACGCACCGCCGCGCCTGACCCCAACAGCCTCGTTTCCGCCGTGCGCCAGGAAACAGAACAAATGGATCCGGGGTTGGCGCTCTCCGACATCCGAACGGTGAATCAACTGGTCACGGCATCGGTTGCGTCGCAACGTTTCATTTTGCTCCTGCTTGGCTTGTTTGCGGGACTCGCGCTGTTGCTGGCAGCCCTCGGCATTTACAGCGTCATGGCCTACGCCGTCACACAACGCACGCACGAACTCGGAATTCGCCTGGCCTTAGGCGCACAACCCGCCGGAGTTATGCGGCTGATACTCAGCCAGGGCATGCGTCTGGCAGGCACGGGCGTGGCGATTGGGTTGCTTGCCTCGCTCGCATTGATGCGCCTGCTGAAAACCTTATTGTTCGGCGTGAGCGCAAACGACCCGCTGACCTTTGGCGCGATCACATTGCTATTGCTGGGCGTAGCGTTGCTGGCCTGCTGGATACCGGCGCGGCGGGCGACGAAGATTGATCCGATGATTGCGATTCGCAGCGAATAGAAAACGAGGGGGAACTATGCAAACACTCTGGCAAGATCTGCGCTACGGTGCGCGAATGTTGGTGAAGAATCCGGTTTTCACCTTGATTGCGGTCATGACACTCGCTATAGGTATCGGCGCGAATACGGCGATCTTCAGCGTCGTCAACGGCGTGTTGCTGCGCCCGCTGCCGTACCCTGAACCGGAGCGATTGGTGATGGTGTGGGAAAAACGAATTCGGGAAGGCGTCAATAACAACGTGGTCGCCCCGGCGGATTTCCGCGACTGGCAGGCGCGCAATCAGGTCTTTGAGAACATGGCGGCGTACACCAACACGGACATGGCGCTCAGCGGCGATGGCGAGCCGGAACGAATCAGGTCGGGCAACGTGTCGGCGGCGTTCTTCGACGTGGTTGGCGTGAAGCCGATGCTGGGGCGCGGCTTTCTCGCGGAAGAAGAACAGCCGGGGCGTAATCGCATCGTCGTGCTCAGTCACGCCCTTTGGCAGCGGCGCTTCGGCGCGGAAGGCGGCGTGATCGGCAGGACAATCCAATTGAACAGTGAGCCGTATGAAGTGATCGGCGTGCTGCCGCCCTCGTTCCGTTTCGTGGATGCGCAGATCGAATTGTGGTTCCCGCTCGATTTCACTACTTCTCAAATGCAGGCGCGCGCGAGCCACTTTCTGAACGTCTTTGCCCGGCTCAAACCCGGCGCCACGCTCGAACAATCGCGCAATGAGATGGAACGCATTGGCGCGCAGCTCGAGCAGGAGCATCCGCGGGAGAACCGTGGCCACAGCGCTTGTCTTTAGCCAAAACATGTTAATTTACGGGTGGTCGTTCAGTCTTTCCGAGAAAGGATGCAACTTATGATCACC
>Ga0247727_10010683_pt1 | contig 16207 bp, 18 predicted proteins | sample WisWelCaveWW1625_FD_202498 | JGI IMG/M metagenome (GOLD analysis project Ga0247727, IMG submission 202498) | Biofilm microbial communities from Wishing Well Cave, Virginia, United States - WW16-25 | ecosystem: Environmental > Aquatic > Deep subsurface > Groundwater > Cave microbial mat | place... | reverse complement strand
CCGCCTGCCCCAGCAACCCGGCCACTTTCGTGATCGCCGCCGTCAGCGTCGTCTTCCCATGATCGATGTGCCCCATCGTCCCCACATTCAAATGCGGCTTGCTCCTGTCATATTTCGCTTTCGCCATGTCCATTTCTCCTTTTCAGACACAGAACTTATTTCAGCAACTGAGCCCACAACGGGATTCGGACCCGTGACCTCACCCTTACCAAGGGTGTGCTCTACCGACTGAGCTATGTGGGCAATTCGTGCTGCCGAGAACATCTCGGTAGTGGGCGGTGAAGGATTCGAACCTCCGAAGTCATCTGACAACTGATTTACAGTCAGTCCCCTTTGGCCACTTGGGTAACCGCCCGCAGATAAATTTTATTGGTTGACTGCATGATTATGCAAGATCAGCCATTACTTCTTGTTGAGCCGACGACGAGAGTCGAACTCGTAACCGCCCGCTTACAAGGCGGGTGCTCTGCCGATTGAGCTACGTCGGCACACCCAATTAAGCAGAGCGATTATACCAAAGCCATACTCAATGGGGAAGTGAACACAGGCAATTAAATTGCTCCCGCGCAAAGGGAGCACGGCGGTAGTTTAGCAGGATTCAGGATGATAGTCAAGCACAACAATTGAAACGCAAATCTTGAAATCAGACCCTTGACATCAAATCCATTAAGTTGTATAGTTAGAACAGTTGTTCTAAAGCAGGTGATCCCATGACAGATTTCAATCGCTACGAACTAATGATGGAAGCCTTGGCTGAACTCAAACCTGAGATCGAATCAGCGCGGCAGATCAAGCCTACTCCTACTCTACCGCCTTTGAGCGAGGTCCTGGATGAGTTCGGGCCTATGCCTCCCGAAGCCTTGTTTCTCGGCGTTGCATCTGATGGTCTACCCGTTTTACTTAATATGTATGACCCTATACCAGGACCCATTTTGATCACTGGCGATCCAGGCACAGGCAAGACGGCCTTGCTTCACACGATCGCTGCAGCGGCTGGCAGGATGCATTCGCCCGAGGAATTGCAATTCGGCGCGTTGACCAATCATCCCGATGAATGGAGCGGACTCGAAGATATCCTCAACAACGTAGGCATCTTCCCCTTCTACAACCAGTCATCAGAAGATTTCATTCTATCTCTCGCATCCTGGGCGCATGGCAACAAGACCAGCCGACAGTCAGTTTTGCTTTTGTTGGATGACTTGGAAGCCACATCCAATCTTGATTTCGATGCGCGGCAAAATCTGCGCTGGCTGTTGCTTCGTGGACCGGCACGACGCGTTTGGCCCATCGTCACTCTAAACCCTCATCGAATGGAAAACATCCTGCCCTGGTTGGATGCATTCCGCACTCGTGTCTTTGGTGCTATTCAAAACCCACAATATATTAAACAAATGGACGCTGAGAATGCGGGATTGGATGCTCTAAATACCGGATCGCAATTTTCAATGCGCGAAGGTGATCATTGGCTTCGATTTTGGATACCAGGCATGGATTAGAAAAGGAGATTGATATGCACACTGGAATGCTTTGGTTCGATAATTCGCAAACGACCTTGAACGCCAAAATTCAAAAAGCGATAGATTACTACCATAAAAAATATGGGCGCACTCCCGACCTCTGTCTTGTTCATCCAAGTATGTTGACAGATACAAAGCTCGAAGCAGAGAAGCCTGCCCTGAGTGCAGCCGAAGGGATCACTATTCGGCCCTACCGACCTGTTCTGCCGGGTCACCTTTGGATTGGTGTTGAGGATCAGAATTAGTTCTGGTCTGAGTTTCCCTCCTCACTACCCTCCCGTGGAACTGGCCCATGGGAGGGATTTTTTTAACCGACCGCCACGACAAACGCCACCGAATGACTCTGGCTGTGACTGATGCTCACGGACCACGTGGATAATCCAAGTTCTTTCGCTTTTTGATCGGCTACTCCATATAAAGTCAGCACAGGCGCGTTTTGCTCGTCGCCGAGCACTTCGATCTCCTTCCACGAAACATCTCCAATCCCGCAACCAAGCGCTTTTGCAACTGCTTCCTTCGCCGCAAACCGACCTGCGAGAGATTCAGCGCGCTTCCCACATTGTTCCAATTCAGCAGAAGTATAAATTCGCTCGAGGTAATGCTTGCCGTGCCGCGCGATCACTTCCTCAATGCGAGCGACCTCGATTAAATCAACGCCAGTTGCAAGTTTCACAATCATTTATCCCCCTCTCCTTCTAGGAGAGGGGCCAGGGGTGAGGTCAAGATCCCGCCACAGCAATCGCCAACTTATCCGGGTCAACGAACTTTCGCGCTGTGTTTAAAACATCCTCACGAGTCACTTCATTCACCAAATCTGCGTAACGGCGATAATAATCCAGGCCCAGACCATGCCGTTCAATATTCAACAAGGCGCTTGCCACGCCGCCATTCGACTCCAACGAAAGCGGCAGGCGTCCGATGAAGTTCGCCTTGCTGTCAGCAAGTTCATCTGCTGTCACACCCTCCTGCGCAAAACGTCTCAACTCGGTCACGATCAAGTCAGATGCCTTCTTCACATTTTGTGGATTTACGCCCGCGCTCACCTCCCACGAGCCAGGCCCGATCCCCGCGCTCAAACTCGAACCTGCATAATATGCAAGCCCTGATTTCTCACGCACCACATCGCCAATACGCCCCATCATCCCGAACTGTCCCAAAATACTATTTCCCAGAGAAGCAGACATAAACTCGGGATCGCGGCGTTTTGGTCCGCTTGTTCCAATAACGAGATCGGATTGTGACTTCCCTGCGATGCGATGCTGCTTGCTGGTGGTTTTCTTTAACGGCTTCAATGAAGGAAGTTCAGGCGCCTCTTTCTGACCTTTGACCTGCCACCCGCCCAACGCGCGTTTCACCTGCCTGACAGCTTCCTCCGCTTTCACCGCGCCAACGATCGCGATTACCATCCCGCGCGGACCATAATGTTCGCGATGGAACCTCACCAGGTTATCGCGCGTGATCTTCTTAACTGTTTCAGGATGGCCATCTTCAGGGCGGCTATAGGGATGGTCCTTGAAAAGGATTTCATCAAATACCATAGAAGCCATATCAGAAGTGTCCTGCGCGCGGATCGCGAGACCCGTCAGCAGTTGCGCGCGCAATTTTTCCATTTCGGCTTTCGGAAAGGCAGGTTGTATCAAGGATTCAGACAAAAGGGTGAGCAGGAGCGGCAAATCTTCCGCGAGTGAACGGCCATGGAACCCGGACTTATGCACACCCGAATTGAAACCCAAACTTGCTCCCACCGATTCGAGTTCATGATAGATCCTGTCGAAACTGCGTTTCCTGGTGCCACGCATCAACGCAGATGTGGCGAAATCTGCCAAACCCAGTTTTGCATTGGGATCAAACAACGCGCCCGCCTCAAAATATCCGCTGACCACAACCGATGGACTGTTGAAGTTCGAACGCGTAATAACGATAATGCCATTGGACAATACTTCGCGGTGAATATCGTTGGGCCCGGGTAATGCTGAGTTAAGTTTGTCCATAATTACGCCTTCCCATCCACGGGCACATACGTGCCGACCACGCGGCTTTGGGGTTTGAAATATTCATTCGCGACGCGCTGAACATCCTTCACCGTGACTTTTGAAAGTTTATCGAGATAGGTTTGGAACCAATGATAATTTGCAAACATCTCGGCGTAGCCCATCCAAAAGCCTTGATTGGTGATGTTCTCGCTCCCATAAGCGAACAATGCGCGGGCTTGTTTGATGGCCCGTGTGATTTCCTCTTTTGAAACTTTCTCCTCTTTGACGCGTTGGATTTCCTTGTCCAGCGCGGCGAGTGTTTCTTCCGGCCTGCGTTTGGGATGAACTGTTATGCTGATGGTATAGAGGAACGGGTCAATGGTCGCTTGCGCGCCGCCATGCGCACTAACAGCCAGTTCCTTGTCAACAAGCGCGCGATAGAGACGCGATGTCTTGTTTGAAATGCCTCCGCTGAACATGTTGAGGTTGCTGGGTCCCGCAAACAGACTGTCCAGCACGCTTAATGGGAAGAAATCGGGGTGCGAAGCGGATGGGAAACGATAGCAGACCTGGACGTAGGATGTTGCGCCGGGTCCCTCCACTGAAAGACGCACCTCCCCATTCTGCCTCGGTTCCTCGCGCGCTAGTCGCGCAGGTTCACTTCCAGTTGGGATTGATTCAAACAGTTCCTTTATTCGCGCAAGCATTGTAGTTGTATCGAAATCCCCCGCCAAAGCCATGACCGCGTTGTTGGGAACATAGAAGGCGCGATAATGGCTGTAGAGATCATCGCGCGTCATCGTGTGGAGGTCTGCCATATCGCCGATGACTTCATGATGATATGGGTGAATGCGAAACGCCGATTGCTGGACGGCTTCACCGAGGAGAAATAGAGGTTCGTTCTCGCTGCCTTCACGTTCAGAGATGATGACCGTGCGTTCAGAAGCAACTTCGTTTGCGTCAAACTGGCTGTTGACCATGCGGTCAGACTCCAGCCGCAGTGCAATATCGATCTTATCGGCAGGCATGGTTTCAAAATAGGCAGTCCAATCCATGTAAGTGAACGCGTTCCATGAGCCGCCCTCGCGCGAGATGGCTTTATCAAGAATATTGGCAGGGAATTGCGGCGTGCCTTTGAACTGCATATGCTCGACCCAGTGAGAAATGCCGGTCCGTCCCTGCACTTCATCGCGCGAGCCGACGCGATACCACAGCCAGGATGAAATGATCGGAGCGGTGTGGATTTCTTTGAGAAGGACCTTGAGTCCGTTCGAGAGGGTGGTTTGCGTTAAAGAATTTTTCATGAAGTTAATAGACTCCATTAAGGCTGAGGGGATACAGGTGAACAGACCTGCACGTTATTGATTAATGCATTCGGTTCAACGAGGCAATAGAACGGTTTAACTACTTGCTGCAAACCTGAAAATGGTTCGTGCAGTTCGGTCTGATCGAGTGGGATATCCACTGGCACATCCAACACCGCCAACACTCTCTGGTCAACTGGCACGACCAGATTTTCAATGTTGACGGGCAAAATGGTATTTTGTGGAAGGACAATTGTCGCCCGCGCGTTGACGATATTCAAGCCGCCTGTTTCCACTGTGACCAGCGCGCCGTTGATCGTCACATCCTGGCTCAAGGTTACATTGGTTGGTCCGCTGACATTTAGAGTGAATTGAACGGGAATTTCTTTCTCAACGTGGATATTTGTCCTGATATTCGCCTCGTCCATTTTGACAAAGTTTGTGTAAAGGCCGCCAAGCAAACCGGAGACCTGGTCATTCGCAGTGAATTGGATTGCGCCAAGCATCTGAAGCGCGATTAACAGGATAATGATCAAAACGATATTTACAGTGAAGGACATTACACTGGCTATCGTCCAAAACGCAGGCAGGAATTTGTAGCGCGATGGTTTGGATTCAGCCCCGGGAGCCGCGGAGCGTGAATCGGGAGTCGCCGTTGGTTTGAGAGCGGGCGCTTTTGATGTGTTCCCGTGCGGTAAACGCGCCTTAATGGAATCATCCACGTTTCCGCCCAGCAGTTTGCTCATTTTGCTGGGTTCTTTTTGATTCGAAGCGGGCTGGGACATGGGATCTCCTCTATCTATTCTATGACCACTACTTATCAATTAAATCTTTACGTTGGCATGCGCATTTTATGGTGCAGGAAACCAAACCAGGGAAAAATTTCAAAACAATACCCTGCAATCTTAGCATAAATATGGATTTTCGAGCGGTATTCTTTGAGGACTCCTTGCCTGTTAATGGCTATGAGAGTCCAATTGTTACAAAACTGTTTGCGACCCGTCTTGTACATGAATTTCTTTTTGGCTATAATCAGCCCGCTATCGTCGAAATTCAGGGCAGAAAACTTCAGGAGGCATTGTGACCAATCAATATTTCGTCGCCGTGATCGGCGCAGGACCCGCAGGCTTGTTTGGCGCGCGCGAACTCGCCAATTTGGGCGCGCGCGTTGTGTTGTTCAATCGCGATATCAAACCAGGCGGGCTTGCAGAGTATGGAATTTACCCCAACAAACACACCATGAAGAGCGGGTTACGCAAGCAGTTTCGCCAGACCATGGATTTACCAAACCTTGATTATTACGGAAATGTGACTGTTGGCTCACAGGGTGATCTTACCCTCGATGACCTGCGCGCGCTCGGCTTTCAGGCGATCCTTGTCACGGCTGGGGCGCAGGGCACAAAATGGCTTGGCTTGCCCGGCGAAGATCTCGAAGGGGTCTATCACGCGAAAGATGTTGTTTATTTTTATAACAGCCTGCCTCCATTCAGCCAGAAATCGTTCCGCTTTGGAAAACGCTGCGCAGTGATCGGCGCCGGCAACGTCATGCTTGATATCACCCATTACCTAAGCCGCGAAGCAAAGGTGGATGAGGTCATTGCCATCGTGCGTCGTGGTCCCGCCGAAATCAAATTCGAAAAAAAGGAAATGGAATACGTGATTGACAACCTAGACAAAGCCGCGCTGGATGCAGAGATCCAACGCGTTGCCCCGATCATGCAGGCGGTCAATCAGGACCCTGAGGCTGGCCGCGCTTCGATTCTGGAAGCCCTCCCGAAAGCGTTGCCCAAGGTATCTGATACAAGATTCCGCTTCGAGTTCCTTGCTTCACCTGTTCAAATGCTCGGAGACGCGGAAGGCTGTCTCACTCAAGTTGAAATCGAAGATAATATTCTCGTCGCAAAAGATGGGGATACAAAAGCCAAAGGAACCGGGAACAAGCGTCGGCTGGATGTGGAATCGGTCATCTTCGCCATCGGGGATAAAGTGGATGAGTCGTTTGGTCTTCCCACTGAATGGAACGAGTTCGTCAAGAATCCCAATCCGCGATTTCCGATTGACGGCATCTCTTTTGAATCGCCTTATGAAGATGTGTTTGTCGGAGGCTGGTCGCGACAAGCGAGCACGGGTTTGGTTGGATACGCGCGCAAGGATGGCACCAATTCATCCAAGGCGGTCTGGCAATACCTTCAGACCAAACAGCCAGTTGAGCCAAACACGAAAGCCGTTGCAGAGAAGGTCAAGAACCTGGGCAAGCCTGTTGTCTTGAAAGAGAACGTCAAAAAACTGGAGGCAGTGGAACAGGCGGAGGCGCAAAAGCGCGGCTTGGAAGAGTTCAAGTTCGACGATAACGAGGGTATGTTGCAGGCAATGGGGTTGAAAGCGACGGCGTAGTCATCATCCCGCCTTCCTCAACTTTTGGGGAGGGCTTTTGGTTTCAATGAAAGAGTGAAATAACATGAAATATCTTTTCAGGGTCAATGTTTTCTTCGCGCTATGTGCGCTCTTGTCAGCGTGCGGTCAGACTGCACAACTGACGCCGTCATCCATCCCATCGGCAACTGCTCCTATCACAGCAACGCCGACTGCCACGCTCATTCCTAGCGCGACGCCAACGCTTGAACCTACCTCAACACAAGCCTACGTTCCCCCAACCCTGATACCAACCATTGATCCGACGTTACTGCCTGGGCTATTGAGCAATGCGTTTTCAATCCAAACGCTTGAAGGTGTGAACGGACATAACATGCAGAAAGTTACGGGTTGGGATTATGGGTTTGGAGGAGGGGTATGGACAGGTTCTTGCTCCGGATTCTATTGGCTGGATACAGATCATATACTTCTTTATCCGGCAATAGGTGAAGTACAGGGCCCAGAGGGATTTTGGGCAAATGTAAATGTAGTTCCTCAGCCTGCTGTCATCAACTTTGAAAGCAGGTACACATGGTTGCCACGCGTAAGCCAATTAACATCGCCGCTTTCTTGCAATCGTGTGAATTGGTCGCGAGAACTTGGGATAATTATCCGACCCGGAAGCAATAGCTCTGCCTATGACTACAGTGACAGAGCAGCCATATTCACTTATACATTTGACGGACAGGATATTAATTATTATTGGGGAAAGTTGCTTGCTGTATCACCCAGCGGAACAAAAATCCTGGTTGATGATGATACGATCATTGACCTCGCGAACAATAAAATAATTGAATTGGCATGGTATATGAACTACGACCAAGGAACATCGAACGTATTCTGGTCGTCGGATGAAACCCGCATCTATCGGTGTTGTCATCAGTACGCGGATATCACCAATGGCAGGAGCTATAGCTTTGACGTGACAGAGTTGCTCGGAACGAATGGAAAACCTGCACGCTCCACCATGCTTCCATTTTCCAAGGGTCAATGGGTACGAAATGACACCCATTTCCTGGTCGAGTGGAGTTGGGTAGATGACGGGGATATACGATATCTCCCAATGTTCGACCCCGCGAAAAAGATAATCTACGATGTACGCGAGATGGCAAAGATCCCAAGCGATTCAGGTTGTCCTGAGACATCCGTCTCGCCAAACGGGATATATCTATGGCTGGAGTGTTGGGATGGAACTTACTTGATCAATTTGGAAACCTTCAGTTCACAGGCTTACCCCAATTACATCGTTGATGATATTGAATGGTCTGGAGATGGGAAATTTGCATGGGTCAAAGTTTTTAATACCAATCTTTGGCAAATTCTCTCTGTTTCCAGTAAAGAATTTACGTCCCTATCTGTCCATGCAATTCCTGATACGCCGCTTTGGTGGCATCCCACAGATAATGCCCTTGCGTACATCTCCGAAGATGGTCAGAAAATGGAACTTCTAAACGCTCAAACCATGTCTAATCAAGAATTAGCATTACCTGCCACTTTCCATACTCTGGTTTGGAATCCTTCCGGTGAGCATATCGCGCTTGTCGCGGAAGACGGCAGTCTGTGGCAGGTGGATTATCCAAAACTGGAAAAATTGGAACAGCTAACGACATCATTACCTGATGTGAGCGACGTCAATTGGTCGCCTGATGGTAACTCCATTGCTTTCGTCAGCGGTTCGGATATTTACATCGTTGAGACCTCCAAATAAGCTTCAATGAAACGCGACCTGTATTTTAGCAAACCACTGATGAATGCGGCCGGATCATTGGGATTCGCGCCGGACTTCCGAAGTCTCGGAGACTTCGGAAGTCTTCATGGTTTCGGCGCGTTCGTGACCAATCCGATCTCTCTTCGCCCGCGCCTGCCCACCTCAAAACCAGAATTGATCGAATATCCGGGCGGATTCCTGCTCCACGCCGGTTTGCCGAATCCGGGACTCAAGGCGGGATTGAAAAAATATTCAGCCAAATGGTCACGCGCGAACTTGCCCATTATCGCCCATCTGATGGCAGATCGCCCCGAAGAGACTCAGCGCATGGTTCGCATGTTGGAAACCCAGGAAGATGTGATGGCCGCCGAACTCGGCTTTGCACCTCTTCTTGCAGACGATATTATTATGCTCACACTTGAAATGTGTGTAGGTGAATTGCCATTGATTTTTTCCTTGCCTATTGAGCAAGTGTTGTCGCTCGGTCCGCGTTTGATTCAGACTGGAGCCGATGCGATCAGCATATCAGCTCCGCGCGGCGCGCTAACCAATGGCAATAACCAGGTGATAACTGGACGTTTATTCGGTCCGTCCTTATTTCCTCAATCACTTGATATCGTTCAATCTGCCGCCAAACTTGGAATTCCCATCATCGGCTCAGGCGGAGTCTGGTCAAAAGAAAACGCCGACACAATGCTCGCGGTCGGCGCGCTGGCTGTTCAAGTGGACGCGGCGTTGTGGAATCCTGGGTTATCCTTTATATAGTAAGGGCGACCCGCTCTGCGAGGTCAAGCCCCTGAATCTTCATTGATGGGTCGCCCCTACTCTTTCGGCTCCAACACCATGACGGGGATTTTTCGCGGCGCGGCGCGTTCTTCATATTTCTCGTACCCGGCATAATATGAAATTGCCATTCGAAAATATTTCTCGCGCTCATCACCCATTGATTCACGGGCGATATATCGCAATGACCTGCCATTGATGAATCGCACTTCACATTGCGGGTTTGCTTTCAGGTTGTAATACCAGCCGGGGCTCTGCTTCTGACCAAAGTTCGATGCAATCAGGGCGATCTTCATTCCATCGGGCAGACTCACGAGCGGCATTGTCCGCAGTTGACCGGTCTTTGCGCCCGTTGTTGTCAATTGAATGATCGGTAAGCCAACAATCCTGGTGACTGTATACCGTCCGCGTGTGAGACGAAGCAGGAATGTATCAACATGATGCAAAACGACAGCAAGAAACGCAGACACAGGTTCCAACATCAAGAAGCGATGAATAAGTTTTTGAAAAGCGTTGGGGCTGATATTCATTTCTCCAGCCAGATCGTCACCGGCCCATCATTATGGATTTCCACCAGCATGTGCGCGCCAAATTGACCTGTCTGTGTCGGGACTCCATGTCCGCGCAACAATTCAACGAACCGGTTCACCAATGGTTCAGCAACGTCAGGCAGCGCAGCATCAATGAATGAGGGACGGCGTCCCTTACGGGTATCGGCATACAACGTAAACTGCGAAACGACAATCACATCGCCTCTCACATCAAGGATGGAGAGATTCGTCTTGCCCTGTTCATCTTCAAAGATTCTCAGGTTGGCGGTTTTCTCCGCGAGAAACGTTACCTGCTCCTCCCCATCCCCATGCCCCACTCCAAGCAAAACGACAAGGCCCTTCCCGATTTGAGAAATAATCTTGTCGTCAACAGTCACACTTGCTTTGGAAACTCGTTGTAATAGTGCGCGCATAAATGGGATTCGTGGCCCGTAGATCAGTTTACTCGATCTTATATCCGGTTACTCTGATAAACTCTACTTTTTCTTCAGGTGTCATATGATCGTAAGCGAGTCGGATGGTAAAGCCGCCAATCAGGTTTCCGTCCTCTTCCACGATCACCCAGTCCAGGACGTCATCCAGTGGAACCGTAACAGTGCGCCCTGTGTTTAAACCGGGTTTAATTGTGAGTCCGTCAATCATTTGTATCGTGAAGACGCCCTCGAAATAAGCCACAGGCTCGGTCCATATATCTTCACTCACTTCCCTGCCCGTGAATCGGACTTTTAAGCCAACAAAGGAATAGGATGGTCTCGGAGATAAAAGAGTCTGGAGCAGGGTGTTCAGGGTGTCATGAGCCTGTTCCACAGCCGCATCGAACTGTTCATCAGTAACTGGAGTACCTGAGACTGATGACCCACACGAAGTCACCAAAATCATACAAACGATAAAAAAGATTTTCAAATGGAGAGGCTTGTACATTTTAATTCTCCAATCTGTGACAAAACTACGTTTTGTGTTCAAAAAAACTGAACCATGATTTCTATTAGACGTTACGGCAATTGAATTGCTTCCCTCACTTCTTCCATCGTCTTCTGGGCAATGACGCGCGCACGTTTTCCCCCATCATCCAATACATCCTGAACATAATTGGGTTGGGACTCAAGCTCGGCGCGTTTGGCACGGAAAGGCTCGAGATGTTTGTTCAAATTCGCAGCGAACAATTTCTTGCAATCCACACAACCGATTCCCGCTCGGCGACACTCCACATTGACCATGTCAACATCATCTTTGGGAGAAAAGATTTTGTGCATGGTGAACACGTTGCACACATCGGGATTGCCAGGGTCTGTGCGTTTGACACGCGCAGGATCAGTGACCATCTCTTTCACGCGCGCGACCGTCTCTTCAGATGTTGAGGCGAGCTCGATGTGATTATTCAAACTCTTGCTCATCTTGGCTTTACCGTCTATGCCCAACACTTTGAGAATTTCAGTGTGCTTCACCTGCGGTTCGATCAATACTTTCGTGTTATAGCGATAATTGAACGAACGCACGATCTCACGCGCAAACTCCAGATGTGGAGCCTGGTCCACGCCAACGGGAACCACATCCGACTTATAAAGAACGATGTCCGCAGTCATTAAGATCGGATAACCCAACAAACCATAATTAACGTTCTCGGGTTGCTGCGCGACCTTTTCCTTGAATGTAGGTAGGTCTGTTAATTTCCCCAATTGTGTCACCATCGAAAGATAGGTATGCAACTCCATCACCTCGGGAACATTTGATTGCACAAATAATATCGACTCTTCAGGGCGAATGCCAGCCGCCAGCCAGTCAATTGCCATTTCAAATGTGTTCTGCCTAAGTTCCTGTGTCGTCTCAACCGTCGTCAACGCGTGGACATCCACGATGCAGTAGACACAATCATAGTCATCCTGCAACGCCACATAGTTCTGGATCGCGCCCAGATAGTTCCCTAAATGTTGCCTCCCCGTGGGGCGAGCTCCCGAAAACACGCGTCCTTTTTTGGACATAAAACCTGCCTCCGTTATTTATGTCATTGCGAGGAGTGGCGCCTCGCGCCACGACGAAGCAATCTTCAAATTAACGAGGAGATTGCTTCGACGGGAGAACGCCGTCTCGCAATGACATGCTCTTTACTCACCAACCATCTTCCTCACCAGCCCCAGTACCTCCCCAGGCTCGGCGTGACGATGCGTCTGCAACTTCGAATACAACAACTGCCCGTTGACAGTCACTTCAAAGCGTCCGCCATCCGATGGCACGAGCGTCATCCCTTCGATCGTATGCTCGTAATTCTTGAGCAATTCTTCTGTCAGGCTCACGGCCCGACCCAGATAGTGTCAGACCGCGCAATAGACAATTTCTATTTTGAGCATAAGCCCTCCGCAATGTTGAAGGGATTATATCATTGAGGCAAATCCAGCAAAAATGCCTTCACGGTTTCATCCGCAGGTTTGGATTTGATCTGTTTCGCCGTTCCCACCTGCCGCAATATGCCACTGACGATCACAGCGATGCGATGACTTAACTTCGCGGCTTCGTTCAGATTATGCGTGACAAAGACCGCCGCGCGATGATCCTTCGCCAGCAAAGCCGATAAATCTTCAAGCAATTTCGCGCGCGTGGGCGGATCGAGCGCCGCAAACGGTTCATCGAGTAACAAAAGTTCAGGCTCCAGTACAAATGCCCGCGCAAGACTGACTCTCTGCGCCTCTCCTCCTGACAATTGGCCTGCCCGCCGTTTCGACAGCGACTCTATGCCCAAGCCTTTTACCCACTTCTCCACCCGCGCCTGAATCTCCTTCTTCGGCGTGCCGCGAAACCTCAAGCCCAGCGCGACATTCTGCTCGACCGTCATATCCAGCAATAACGGGTCCTGAAACACAAACGAAATTTTACGGCGATATTCGAGGTCATCCACCTGCATCAGTGACCTGCCATCAAAGATGATTTCGCCGCGCTCAGGTTTGAGCAGACGCGCCAGTGCAAGCAACAGCGTGCTCTTCCCCGCGCCGTTCGGACCGACGACAGCCAGCGTTTCGCCGCGCTGAATATCGAGCGAGTCAATATTCAAAACATCGCGCCCATTACGTTGAACCAGTAAATCACAGATTTGAATCATGTTCATTTCCGTGGGACGGATTGCCAATCCGCCTTACGACTCCTCTGTTGAATCCAAGTCAGCGCGAGCGTGATGAGATACGTCAGCACAAGTAGCAGCGCGCTCAATGCCAGCGCCTGACCAAACTCGCCTTTCGATGTTTCCAACACAATCGCAGTCGTCAGCACGCGCGTCTGACCTTTGATATTTCCTCCCACCATCATGGATGCGCCGACCTCCGAGATAACGGAACCGAATCCCGCCATCAGCGCGGCGAGGAGCGGCAGACGCGCTTCCCGCCACAGGTGCCAGACCATTTGTCCGCGTGAAGCGCCGAGTCCGAGCAGTTGTTGCTGAAGGCGCGGATCAAGTGCTTCCAACGCGGCTGCAGTCAGTCCAGTGACAACAGGCACCGCGATGATCGTCTGCGCGATGATGATAGCTATCGGTGTATAAATTAATCTCAAATTCCCCAGCGGACCCGAACGCCAGAGCATGATCGCAACAACAAGTCCCACCACGACTGGTGGTAATGCCATGCCTGTGTTGATAATACTCAAGATAAATGAACGCCCGCGAAAATTTCCGAGCGCAAGCCATGTGCCGAAGGGCAAACCGATGAACAGGCTGATGAGAGTCGCAATTGTGGAAACTTGCAGGGAGAGAAAAGTGATTTGAGTGATTTCAGAATCGAATGGCATGGTGTTTTAAGTCGTCATTGTGAGGAGTGGCGCCGAGGCGCCACGACGAAGCAATCTCCCCATTATTTTGGAGATTGCTTCGGGCGCGCCCTCGCAATGACATAATAATTACGGCAATCCCAACTCGGCGTCGGTCTTATCTGCATCAGGAAAGAACAAGGGCTGACCATATTCTTCCACGCCAAATTCTCCGATGATCTTTTGGCCTTCGCGTGAAGTGACGAAATCCGCGAACGCCTTCGCACCTTCGAGGTTTACATTAGGCCACTTTTCAGGATTGATTGTGATGACATGATAAATATTCAGCAGGAATGGATCGCCCTCGACAAGAATCTCCAAGTCCACATTTGACTTGTAAGCAAGAAACGTGCCGCGGTCAGTGATTGCATAGCCTTCCTTTTCAGAAGCAATCGAAAGCGTCGCGCCCTGTCCTTGTCCTGTTTCGAGATACCAATCCTGACCAGCGGGGTCGAGACCCGCGTTCTTCCACAGAGCAAGCTCTTTGACATGAGTCCCTGATTCGTCGCCGCGTGAGACAAAGGTCACGCGCGAAGCGAAAATTTCCTTAAGCGCGTCAACAGGTGTGTTGTCGCGAATCCCTGCAGGGTCGGAGGGAGGTCCAACGATCACAAAGTCATTGTGCATCACGAGTCGGCGGTCTATCCCAAATCCGTTCGCGACAAATTCCTGTTCTGCATCGGGCGAATGGAGGAGGATGACATCCGCATTGCCCTGCTCGCCGAGTTTCAACGCCTGCCCTGACCCCACCGCAACAAGTTGAACGCGATAACCCGTTTGCTCGCTAAAGGCTGGCAGGAGTACATCCAACAAGCCCGAGTCCTGCGTGGATGTTGTTGAAACAAGCAACAGTTCTGCGTTTTGAGGTGTACCAGATGTAATCCTTGATCCACAAGCGGGCAAGAACAAGGTAAGAAGCAAGGTCAAAGAAAAAAAGCGTTTCATTGTTTTACTCCTTCGAATCAATGATTTTGGTTTTGATATCCCTCATCCATTCCTGAATGAGTTTCATCTGACGTAAACGGAGATCAAGGCTGAGATGATTGAATTGTTGTTCGGGGGGAAGATTTGCAAATAACGACTCAAGCCGCTCAATGGTCAAATTGATTTCATCACATTGCGCTTCATAGATCTGCGCAACTTTTTCAGGTTTGTAAATTCGCGCAAAATATAAACGGGTAAGAAATTCAAGCCGAATGGAACGTGAGTTGACGCTGATATCCTCCATCCACTCGTTAAAGCGTCTGCCTCCCTGCGCAGTGATGCGCAACATCTGGCGCGCGGGAAGTTTATCCTGCTCAACGATTTGAGCACTGATATCGCCGCGTTGCTCAAGTCGTTTCAATATGGCATATGCCTGGCTTTGACTCATATGCCAGACATGACCTAGTTCAACGATGAAACGCTGATGCAGATCGTAGCCGTGGTTTGGACTCGCAATCAGGAAGCCAAGCAGGGCAAACTCAGGTGATAAGTTGCCAATGTGACGGTCTTTTTGAGCCATATATACTCACTGAGTGAGTATATATGGCTTTTACCATTCTGACAAGATGAACTTCAAGTGATTATTTTATTTTCCCCATCGACAAGACAGGTGGTCTCTTCGATCACCCGTCCGAAAACTACAACCCTAGATCTGCATCTGTTTTATCCGCATCGGGGATGAACAATTGCTGCCCATATTTATCCACGCCGAATTGGCCGATGACCTCCTGTGTTGAAGGCTCGGTCATGAATTTTAGAAATGCAACCGCGCCATCGTAATTAACTTTGGGCCACTTATCGGGATTGACCGAGATGACGTGATATACATTCAACAAAGCCTTATCACCTTCAACCAAAATTTCCAATTGCAGGTTGGCATTGTTGGCGAGATAGGTGGCGCGGTCGGTCAATGTGTACGCGCTCTTCTCCGAAGCAATCGTCAACGTCGCGCCCATGCCCTGACCTGATTCGAGATACCAGGCAGGCGCGGCGGCTTTCGGGTCGAGTTCGGCTTTCTTCCACAAATTCAATTCGGCTTTATGTGTGCCAGAGTCATCGCCGCGCGAAACGAAGGTCGCGCCGTTATCATAGATTGCCTTCAAAGAGTCCGCGACAGGTTTGCCCTTCACACCCGCAGGGTCAGCGGCTGACCCCACGATGATGAAATCATTATGCATGACGAGCG
>Ga0247727_10010682_pt1 | contig 16208 bp, 14 predicted proteins | sample WisWelCaveWW1625_FD_202498 | JGI IMG/M metagenome (GOLD analysis project Ga0247727, IMG submission 202498) | Biofilm microbial communities from Wishing Well Cave, Virginia, United States - WW16-25 | ecosystem: Environmental > Aquatic > Deep subsurface > Groundwater > Cave microbial mat | place... | reverse complement strand
AGCGTCGCACGACTACACCGTCCCCTGCGCAGACCACCCCGGGGCCTGGGTCGGTGATCCGAACGCCCACACCAACCACGACACCTCTACCGACGGCAACGCCGACGCCGACGCAAACAACGACTCAGACGCCAACATCGACTCCGACGTCGACACTGAGCCCGACTCCAACACCGAGGCCGGCTCCAACGGCCACGCCGACCCCGAAGCCCACACCAACCCCGACACTAGCCCCGACACCAACACCGAGGGGACTCCAACGGCCACGCCGACGCCGATGCTAACCTTGACTCCAACAGGGCTGGGGCTGACCATCTCCAGTACTCGCTTTTCCCAAGCCTTGTTGCTGATAACGCTTCGGGCAGTTTGCTGAGGGGATAGCCCATGTTCAAGTCGGCCTTGAGACGACACGCAGCGGCAGTAGCAATCATCTTGATCATAGGCCTCTTCGGCCTTCTTTCATTCCTCACACTGAGAAGCGTTTCGACCTTAGGGGGTATTGCGTTCACGACCGACGTGCGCGGGACCGCGGCCCCGGTGAGCTGGATCGCCTACCAGGACGGGGATGAGCCCTGGCAGACGGTACGGGTCGGAGGAAACCGGTATCGGCTCCCCATCCGCAGCGGCAGGTTCGGACTGGCCCTGGTCTGCCACAGCGAGCCTCTGGTCCGGATCATCCACACCACAAGGCGGGAACTGCGCACCCTCCAGATTTCTTTCACTGGCGGGCTGGTGGAGAAGGTTTGGCCGGAGATCCGCGCGCCGACGTGCTCGAGATGGTTCGACCCCCTGCATACCATCTCCGGCCGAGCGGCCGGTGTGCGCCCAGGCCACAGCCTCCATGTCGTCGAGGACGGCATCGCTTCCCTCCCCCGTGACGAGTACGAACAGCGGGTCTCCGCGGGGACGCGCGACGTGGTTCTGCTGGAGGTGCCGAAGGAGGACGCGGGTCCGGGCGGAACGGAACTCCCGGCCCGTATTGTCCTGGTGCGCGACGTCGTCGTTGACGGCGAAAAGCGCATTGCGACGGGCATAAGTGCCGCAAACGTCCCCGGCTCGCGAAAGGTTGACTGCTCCGAAGCCTCTTACTTCGAGCCGAAATGCAGCGGCCTGCCCGACTACAAGCGAAATTCACCATTCACTTCAGGTAACCCAAAGTACCATACAGCTCTAGCACGCCGTCTAGCCTCCGTCACTACGGCGCCGAAAGACTGCCGGGTTGGGACCGCGTGGTCAGTTCCACAGATCGGAGACGAACCGCTATTGAGCAACATCTGCCGCCCGGGCGATTTCGCGGCACTGAGAGATCTGGTAAGCGCGCTTGCCCCCCGTCTGCAAAAAGGCCGCCTGAGCTTGCGGAAAGCAGACCTGAATGGGGCGGGGCAGTCTGGTCTCGTCGTTGGATATGTCGACATTCGCGATGACCGGTACACCAAGGATCCGTACCTCTCGCTGTGGTGGCTTGAGAACACGCATGGGCGATACGTTGCGGTCTACGGCGGCTCGTATCTTGCGGGGCGGGTCTGGGCGATCCAGCCATTTGGACCGAGCAGCAAGGTCAAACGCGTCTTTGTGCGGCACCAGAATTGTCTTGCATGTCACCCATGGATATTCCTCACTATTCTCGATTTCTCACACTGCCCCACTGCGCGTCCCTTCCAATTTACCTATGATCCTGCCCACAAGAAGTTCGGCGATACAGTTGAATACGAACTGCCCGGATGGGGCCACTCCGTCGATGCGGAAACGATCAGTGGAGTGCCAACGGCGCACGCTGCAAACACGCCCCATTTGATCCAGCATTTTCGGTATCTACATGAGGACAAACACGAGTGGTTGATATTCACGTGCAAGGGGCTCATTTGCGACTACGAGATGCACAATAAACAGAGAATACCGGCGAAGTTTCGAAAGCTGTGGGAGTCGGGTGAGACACTTTAGTCTCATCCTCGCCCTTGCTGCGCCGGGTGCAGGGCAACACCTGTTTCCCGGTCGGGGTGAGAGACAGGTGAACAGGGTCTGGGCGGTAGGCCTTATGTTGCTGGTCCTGTTAATTGTAGTGGCCGGCGGACGAGGACAGACCCCCACGCCTGCCGCGCCGCAGATTTATGTCACCGAAGACCGCAATCATCGCCTCGTCCGGATCGACGATATGACGGGGGCCGGCTGGATCACCCTGGGCACTCAGGGAGGCGGCGCGAATCAGTTTTCGTTTCCTGCGGGGATCTTCGTGGAGGCGACCGGGCGCATCTACATGGCGGACGGAGGGAATAACCGCATCGTTCGCGTTGATGACATGACAGGGGCTGGGTGGACCAGCTTCGGTACCAAGGGGAGCAGCGTCAACCAGTTCTCCTTTCCCGCGGGCGTTGCCGTCGACGGTGCGGGCAGGATTTACGTCGCCGACTACTTCAACAGGCGGATAGTGCGCATGGACGACATGACGGGAGCCGGGTGGGTGACGTTCGGGACCGAAGGCAGCGGGGTCAACCAGTTCGGCAGCCCGTCTGGCATTTCCCTGGACGCGCAGAGCCGCATTCATGTGGTGGACCTCTACGTGAACGAGCGGCTCGTGCGGATAAACGAGATGTCGGGCGCCGGGTGGACGACGCTGAGCATCGGCATCCGCCAGCTGGGTCTCGTGGCGTTGTTTGCTCTCACCCTCGAGGCACCATTCATGTGGGCTGGGAGCGCTATCGACGCGAGTGGCCGCATCTACGTAGCGGATTACTTCACCAACCGCGTCGTGCGCATCGATGACATGTCGGGCGTGGGACGAACGAGCCTGGGCAGCACGGGCGCGGGCGTCAGGCAGTTCAGGTTTCCTGCGGGCATCGCCATCGACGCGACAAGCCGGATTTACGTGGCCGATGCCCTAAACAACCGGATAGTGCGGATGGACGATATCGCCGGAGCCGGCTGGACGACACTAGGCGCGGCCGGAAGCGGCGTGCATCAGTTCCTCAGGCCCAGCGGGATCTTTGTGTATCAGCCGCGTGGCGCGGCAAGAAATCGCTCCCGGCACGATTTCGGCGGAATCCCATTCATCGGGGGGACTGCTGTGCCTCGGGTTTTGGCCCGCTGCCGGGCGGGCCCGCCATGAGGTGGCTGATGGTAGAATCGGCGCGGTGATGTGAGTTCGGCACACGCCGAACCCTTCATCCGATGGCGCATCACGACGCGACTCGTGCTGACCATCCCGGCATCCGTGTCGCCGACCGGAGCGTGACCATCTCGTTCCCGATCGTGCTTGTCCGACCGTGACCTGATTCGCCTCTGGGTCCGCTCAAAGGAGGCATGGCCGTGAGGCTCACCGCGAATGTTCTGGTTTGCTCCCTCGCACTCTTCGGTCTGACGGCGGGAGCGTCGGCTCAGAGCGGACCGCCCGGGCCGTTCTGCCGTAGCGACACCGACTTTCTCACGGCGACCGCCGCCGTGCTGCAGCGCGGGATCCCCGCCTTCCTTGAGGTTGAGGTCGCGCTGCAGAACAAGACCCAGGGCAGGATCCACTTCGATCCCCGCCGGTTCGTCCTGGCACCCGATCAGGGGGAACCGGTGACACCGCTGATGCTGGAGCAGGCAAAGGGGGCCGTCCGGGACCCGGGACAGCAGATCTTTGGCCTCCTGGCGTTTGGGATCTTTGGACTTGCCCAGGCCACGCAGATCCAGGACCAGTGGGCGCGGGAGGTCGAGGCCCGCTTTTTCAGGCCTGGCGAGTTGCCACCCGGCGGCGTCGTCAAGGGCTCGGTGCATTTCATCCCCAATCCGAGGCTGACACAGTTCGCGTTGCGGCTGGAGGGCTTGACGGCGGAGTCGGGAGAGAGACTGGCGACCGTTCACTTGCCGAACTGTCTCCGGCCGCCACGGCCGGCCGCACCGGCGGCTTCCAGTCCGACCTCGGCGCCGGCGCCCAGCCCTACGCCGGCCGCGCGAGTCATCGCCCTCACCGCACGGGCGTCCACCGGCCCGGTCGTCGTGAGCGTCTCGAATGTCGAGTTCGGGCGCGACGCGACCGCGCTGACCGTCATGATCGAAAACACGGGAGCGACAGAGGCCGACATCTTCAGCGCGGTTGGCGACGCGACCCTGATCGACAACACAGGCAAGTCCTATGCGGTCCGAATGCTGCGGACCGACCTCGCCGACCGGGTCGGTCCCCGCGCTCAGATCAGGGGGCGGCTGGCGTTCGAGCCCCTGCCCCTTCCACCGGCGGTCACGTCGGCCACCCTGACGCTACCTGGGATCCGTGTCGGCGATGAGGTGTATGAGATCAAGATCACGCTGCGCTTCTAGGCAGAGCGTAGGGACGAAGGAGGTGTCCGCTGTGTTGATGATCAGAATGGCGGTCTTCGCCATTGTCGCCGCGGCGCTGCTGGCGTCGCGCGATGCCTCGGCCCAGGCGCCACCGCCGAGTGGGGTGTACATCGTGGATTCCCGCAACGATCGCATCGTGCGGATCGACGACATGACGGGTGCCGGCTGGACTGTCCTCGGCACCCGAGGCACCGGTACCAACCAGTTTGCCGACCCGTACGGCATCGCGATCGACCAGGCGGGGCGCATCTATGTGACAGATACGGGGAACGACCGGATCGTGCGAGTCGACGACATGTCGGGAGCGGCGTGGGTGGCGTTCGGCGGTCGGGGGGCCGGCATGCACCAATTCTCCAGCCCCCGCGGCATTGCCGTTGATCGGTCGGGCCGCATCTACGTCGTGGATGGCGGCAACGATCGCATCGTGCGGTTCGATGACATGACGGGTGCGGGGTGGGTCGCCTTTGGGAGCCGAGGCGGGCAGGCCAACCAGTTCTTGGATCCTGCGGGGATCGCGCTCGATCAGTCTGGGCGCATCTACATCATCGATTTTGGCAACAGTCGGCTCGCGCGGATGGACGACATGACGGGTGCCGGATGGTTTGTCCAGGGCCCCCGGATCCAGGTGCCGATCGCGAGTCCCTTCACTGGTGGCCCGGTGGGGATCGCCGTGGACCGCGCGACCCGAGTGCACATCACCGAGCTGCGCCATTCTGTCACGCGGTTTACGCTTCCGAACATGTTTGATCTGACCGGGATGGGCATCAGGAGCCCTGGTAGCGGGGTGGGTCAGTTTGCCTCGCCTACCGGCGTCGCGGTCGATGCGGCGGATCGGATCTACGTGGCCGACACGGACAATCGCCGGATCGTTCGTTCCGATAACATGCGCGCCGCCGGGTGGGTCGCGCTGGGGGCCGAGGGGAGGGGAGCCAACCAGTTCGACAGACCGATCGGAATCGCCGTGCGGTAGGGACCTGAATGAGGAGGGGTGACCCATGACGGCGCTCATCTGGTTGTTTCTAATCGCGTTTTTTGCTCTGCTCACGTTCTCAACGGGCCGCTGAGCTCGAACGAACGCCCATCTCCCTACGGCCGGTACCCCAGCAGCGGCCAGTAGAAGAGGGCCGCGGCCCACGTCAGCAGGATCAGCACGATCGACGCCGGCAGCCCCGAGCGCAGGTAGTCGCGCGTCGTGTAGTACTCATAGCCCATCGTGATCATGCCCGTCGGCGTCTGTGTCGGCAGCATGAAGCCCGGCCCGGCGGTGAGGACCACGAGCATCCCGATCCAGAGTGGACTGAGCCCCCAGCCTTTGGCGAGCGTGAAGGCGAGCGGCAGCCCTGCGGCGGTCATGCCCAGGTTGTTCACGAAGCCGATGCGGATCAGGACGACAAGCGGGGCCAGGAGCAGCGCCGCGGTCAGCGGCGAGGGGTGCCGGAGGACGCCGATCACGCCCGTGGTGAGCCACGGGCCCGCCCCGGTCTGCTCAAGCGCCCCGGCGATCGTGAGGGAGACCGCGAAGAGGATGACGACATTCCACCGGACCGCGGCGAGCGCGCGGTCCCACGTCAGCAGTCGAACCCCCGGCAGCATCAACACCAGGGCACCCAGCGTGCCGGCCTGCGCCGTCGTGATCTCCCACCGGGGGCCGAAGATCCACAGCGCGTACATGCCGGCGAACACCCCGAGCATCTTCCGTTCGGCCGCACCCAGCGGGCCCAGGCGCGCGAGCTCCTCCCGCACGTAGGCCGCACCGCCGACCAGCTCTTCGCGCTCCGGCGGAAAGACACGCAGCAGTATCCGCCAGAGCACCGGGACGAAGACCACGACGATCGGGAAGAACGCCGCCAGCCATCCCAGGTAGGTCCACCGGAAGCTGATGAGGGTGTCGAAGGCGCCGGCCGCGTAGACCGTGGCGCCGGCCGCGGTCATCAGGCCGATCCCGGCCATGATCGAGACGTGTGATGTGCCGATGAACATGGCTTTCGCGAAGTTCGACGGCGCGCGGATACCGGCCGCGCCGATGATGCCCAGACAGACGGGCAGGATCATCGAGATGCGCCCGGCGGCCGTCGGGACCATGAACGACAGCACCAGCACGACGGTCAGCAGCGCGAGCAAGACGAGCGACGCGCGGCCGCCGGCGAGCCGCAGGATCCCGAGCGCGATGCGGCGGCCCAGGCCGGAGTCCGCCATCCCCTGGGCGATGATGAACGTCGCGGCCAGCAGCCAGACGAACTCCGCGCCGAAGCTCGCGACCGCATCCTTGAAGGGCATCACCCTGAGCAGCGTGAGCAGCACGGCGATCAGCAAGCCGGTGAGGGAGGGATCCTGCACGCCGCTGGCCCAGAACACGACGGCTGCGCCGAGGGCGGCCAGGGCATACGCCCCCGCCCGCGTCAGGTTGGTAGGAAGCGGCAGCCAGGCCGCGGCCAGAAACATCACGATCGCCAGGAGCCACACGACCGTGGGCCCGTACGCGCGCACGGACGACAGGTCGTCAGGCTGCAGGGCGTTGGTGGTCGTACCGTCGGGGGGCATCCGGGCTACAGCCGCAGCGCACCATGGTCGAGCAGGGTATCCCCATCTAGCGTGAGCGTCGGGCGATACATCATGCCATCGAAGTGAGCCGCGGCCTTCGTCGTCCCCCCAAGGTTCGCACTCGTCCCGATGCCGATGTGTACGGTGCCAAAGGCCCCGTGGTCCTGCGCCCAGACGCCGGTGAGCATCAGGATCTCGGGGTTCAGACCGATGGCCAGCTGCGCGATGTTGTACACGGCCGCGTCGCCCAGGGCCGCCCACACCTTGCGGATCATCTCCGCCTCCCACCCGCCATCGACGTTCACAATGCGCCCGCGCTCGACGGTGCAGATGACGGGGTCCCGCAACGGCCGTCCCAAGCGGAGGTTGGGGATGCTGCCGTCGAAGGCGAGTACACCTTGTGCCGTGCCGTCGACCGGCGAGATGTTTGCCTCGATGTTGGGAAACGCCGAAAACTTTCCGGGCCGGTCGAGGATGCAGTCGTGGGCGTTGCCTGTGCGTCCGCGCAGATCGAACGCGCAGTCGGTGCCGGCGGGCGTGCGGAGGTGCGCGACCGATGCCCCGCTCAGGCGCTCGGCGACGCGGCGCACCGTCGGGGCCGCGGCCTCGAAGTCCGCCTCGGCGCCGCCGCGCACGAGCTGGTCGGGTGTCGGGGCCGGCAGGGACAGGACCCGGGTGCCGCCCTGCAAGGCCATGCGCACCGCCGTGGAGTGGCTGATCGAGTAGCTCACCGGCAGCAGCGCCACGTCGGCGGCCAGCAGGGCGGAGGCGACGACCGCTGGCGGCTCGTCGCCGTCGACGCGCCGCGGCGTCATGAACGTCGTGACCACCTCCGGCGTGATCTCCAGCGCCGCCGCGGTGAGAGCCTCGGCGACGGCGGCGGTGTCGGTGTCGGCCACGATGAGCACTTTCTCCCCGCCCTGAACACGCGCCAGGGTCCGTACGACCTTGCGTGCCCCACCGAACACACCCGCGAGCTGCACTCGTATCCCTCCAGATCAGGTTCGGCGGCGGAGCATCGACGATGCCACCAGCGCCGCCGTGGCTACGAGGAAGGCTGCCGCCAGCGGGCGCGTCACAAAGATCGCCAGGCTCCCGTGCGAGAGCAGCAGCGACTGGCGGACCGATTCCTCTAATGTCTTCCCGAGCACGAGGGCGAGTACCAGGGGCGCCGCCGGATAGCCTTGCCGGTTCATGACGTAGCCGATCGCGGCAGCGGCCAGCGCGAGCCACACTTCAAAGACGCTGTTTTCGAGGCTGTAGACGCCAACCACCGCCAGCGCCACGATGGACGGCAGCAAGACGGCCCGCGGCACGCGCAGCAGCGCCACGAACGCCGGAATGGCGGCGACGTTGAGCGCAACGAGCACCAGGTTGCTGACGTACATGCTCGCGATCACGCCCCACACGAACTGCGGCTGCTGTTGGAAGAGCAGGGGCCCGGGACGCAGCCCGAACACCAGCAGGCCGCCCAGCATGATGGCCGTCGTGGCCGACCCAGGCACACCGATCGTCAGCAACGGCACCATGGCGCCGACCGCCGCCGCGTTGTTGGCGCTCTCCGGAGCCGCGACGCCCTCGATCGCGCCGCGGCCGAACCGCTCGGGCTGGCGCGCGAAGCGCTTCTCCGCCGCGTAGGCGATCATCGACGCGGCCGTCGCGCCGGCGCCGGGGAGGATGCCTACGAAGAACCCGATCAGGCCGCCGCGGAGGATCGCCCACCGGCTCGCCAGCCAATCGGCCGCGGTCGGCAGCACGCCGCGGAGACTCAGATCGGCGCGGACCAGGTCGCCGGCCCGCCCTTCCCTCACTGACGCCAACACTTCAGCCAGCCCAAAGAGCCCGATCGCCACTGGCACGAATGGGATGCCGCTGAGCAGTTTCAACTGCCCGAACGTGAACCGTGGAAGTCCGCTGATCAGGTCGACGCCGACCACAGCCAGCCATAGGCCGAGCAGCGTGGAGACGGCCCCTTTCGCGCGGTCGCGCCCTGTCAGATAGACGACCAGGCTGAACGAAAGCACCAGCAGCGTAGCGTACTCCGGGGGGCCAAACGCGAGCGCCACCGTGGCCAGCGACGGCGCCATGAACATCAGGGCGACCACACCCAGCGTCCCCGCGATGAACGACCCGAACGCGGCGATGCCCAGCGCCGGCCCTGCGCGTCCCTGCAGCGCCATCTGATACCCGTCCAGCGTGGTCATGATCGACGAGGACTCGCCGGGCATGGACAGCAGCACGGAAGTGATCGTGCCGCCGTACTGCGCACCGTAGTAGACGCCGACGAACATGATCATGGCCGCGGTCGGGTTGAGGCTGAAGGTCACCGGCAGGAGGATCGCAATCGTCGAGGCCGGTCCAATGCCCGGCAGCACACCGATGATCTGCCCCACCATGACGCCCGTCACGACGGCCAGCAGGTTCAGCGGCTGGAACGCGACCCCGAAGCCATCGATGAGCAATCGGAGGGCATCCATGATCGATGCTCAGAACCCCCAGGGGCCGCGCGGCAGCGGGACCTGGAGCCAGCGACCGAAGAGGACGTACAGTCCCAGGGGCAGGATGACGGCTGTCAGAGCCGCGCTGCGCCAGGATCCGCCAAAGATGCGGACGAGTCCTCCGAGGAGGAACACGAGCGCGGTGATCATCCCGAGGCGCTCAGCCAGCGCAACCGCCATGATGGTGACCGCGGTGGTGGCGATGAGGGTGGAGGTGGAACCCGTCGCCGGGGAGGCCGGCGAGTCCGCCGCCCGCGCCGGGCCGGTTGGGCGCCTGATCAGGATTGCCAGTGACGCAACCGCCAGTCCGACGCCGATCCAAAACGGCGCGAAGCCGGGCCCGGGCGTGCGACCCTGCATGTAAGACATATCGCGCGCCGCGGCGATCGTGTAGGCTGCGAGCAGCAGCAAGATCAGGGCAACCGGGCGGTCCCGGGCGGGCACGCCTACCGAATCACCCCCAGGTCTCTGAACGTGGCTCGGTACTTCTCGTTAATCTCTTCCAGTGTCTTGCCGAACTCTTGTGGCCCCTGACAGACCGACAGGAGCACGTTCGGCTCAATGTATTCCCTCTGCCATCGTGTGCTGCGGCACATCTTCATCATCGCGTCGGCGATGATGCGCAGCGCATCGGCCGGCACGCCGGGCGCCATCACCACGCCGCGGAACTGCTCCCAGATGATGTCGTGGCCGGCCTCCCGAAACGTGGGAACGTCCGGCAGGATCTTCAGCCGCTCCGTCGAGGTCACTGCCAGGGCCCGTATCTTCCCCGCCTTGATCTGCTCCAACCCCTCGCCCGGGTTGAGCCAGGTGGACGAGACGTGGCCGCCCAGCAACGCCGTCAGCGCGGGCCCGCTGCCCCCAAAAGGAATGTAGTTGAACTTGATGCTGGCCGCCTTTTGGAGCAGCCCCGTCGCCACGGCGTCATCGGACGCGACGGCCGAACCGCTCACGCTGATCAACTCCGGCGACCGGCGCGCGACCTCGATGACCTCGCGCAGTGTGCGGTAGGCGGACTCCCGACGCACCGCCAACAGGAAGGTATCGCGCCCGAGCCCGGCCACCGGCGTGAAGTCCTTGTAGCTGAACGGCGCCAGTCCCACGAGCGGCGTCGTCCAGAATGAGCCGCTGACGGTCGCCAGGAAGTACGGGTCGCCGCGCTTGCTGAGCACGTACGCCCATCCCACGGCGCCGCTTCCGCCGGCTCGATTCGTGACCACCAGCGGAAATGGCAGCAACCGCTCGTCGGCGATGGTCTTGGCGATGGCACGGGCCAGCAGATCGCTCCCGCCGCCAGCACCGAATGGGACGACGAACTCGATGGCACGACCGGGATACGCCTGTCCTCCCGCGGGGGTCCCTGCCCACAGGAGAGCCAGGATCAACGCCAATGCCGGCACGCCGCGGTATCGCTCTCTGCCCATTGCGCTCCCTCCTCGGCCCTTCATCTTGTTGTCGATCACATCGTTTGCCTGCGATCAGACGGCGCGGACGAGCCCGCCGTCCACGATGATCGATTGACCGGTGACGAACGACACCAGAGGCGAGGCGAAAAACACTACGACCGCCGCCACTTCCTGGGGCTCGCCGAGACGGCCCAGGGGCACGTCCGCGGCCTCCTCCGCCAGATGCTGCTCCGGCGACTCACCGGCCGCGCGTGCCTCTGCGACTGCGCGATCACGCCGGCGATCGGTTAGAATCCGGCCCGGCGCGATGCAGTTCACGACCAGGTCGGGCGCCAGCTCCTCGGCCAGGCTCGTCGTCAGGTTTGCGAGCGCCGCCTTGGCGGCGTTCGACGGCGACTGGCGCCGCTGCGGCTGCTTGGCCGAGGCCGCGCCCAGCAGCACAATGCGCCCGCCCTTCTGCATGCGCGGCGCGGCGAGCCGTACCATCCTGACGACGGCGAAGAAGTTCAGCTCAAACGCCTCACGCCAGATCGCTTCGCTCAGGTCGCCGAAAGCGCCTCGGAATCCCCGGCCGGCGGCATGGACGAAGGCGTCGAACGGGCCGAGAGCCTTTGCTGCTGCTCGCACGGTCTGCTCGGCCGCTCCAGGATTGGTGACATCGGCGACGATGGCGTGCGCCTCACCGCCCAGGTGTCGCACCTCGGCGGCCGTCGCGTCGAGCGCGGCCTGGTCGCGCGCGACGAGCGCGACCCGGGCGCCTTCCGACCCAAGCAGCCGCGCCGTCTCTCGGCCGATCCCGCGAGTGCCGCCGACCAGCAGGACGGCACGGCCCCGGAGGTGCAGGTCCACGTGGCGCCTATCGGCGGTGAACGCTGCTCATGAGCGTCCTGAAGCCGCGCGTGCGTCGAACACTTCCTTGGCCGCGACGAGCGCGTCGTGCGTCAACGGTACACCCTGATAGGGCGCGAGCTGCACCAGCGCCTCGATGATCTCTTCGCGTGTCCAGCCCTGGCTGAGCGAGGCGCCGATGTATCCGCGGAGCTGCGCGGTCCGGCCCTGCACCGACAACGCCACCATCGTGATCAGCACGCGCGTCTTGAGGTCGAGCCCCGGCCGCGTGTACAGATCGCCGAAGACACTCTCATAGATCCACCGCGAGAAGAACGGCGCCAGCTCCTGGGTGGCCGGGGTGCCCGGCGGCACCCCCGGCCCCATGATGCGCTCGCGGCTCTTGCGGCCGCGCGCCAGACGATCTTCAGTCTCCTGCGTGGTGCGCTCGCGTTTGTCGTCCACACGACCCTCCTGCCGACCTGGGTGTGATCCGCTTATCGCCGGCGCAATCCGAGCTCGTCGATGATGCGTGTGAGGCGCGCCTCTTCATTGACCAGGAACTGACGGAACTCCAGGGGGCCCAGGTAGAGGTCCACGGCCTTGGCGTTCCCGTTGAAGCGCTTCCAGGAGTCCGACGCCAGGGCCTTCTGGAAGGCGACGGTGAGCGCGGCGATCCGTGACGGTGGCGTCCCGGCCGGTGCAAGCACGCTGCGCCACTGGGCGTAGACGACGTCCCAGCCCTTTTCCTTCATCGTGGGCACGTTTGGGAAGATCGAGCTGCGCCGCTCGCTGGCGACCAGGAACGGCACCATGCGCTTGGCTTCGATGTGCTGGAAGACTTCGGAGACGTTGCCGACCAGCATCTCGGCGTTGCCGCCGAGGAAGGTGAGCGTGGCCGGCCCGCCGCCTTCGTGGGGGATGTACTGCGTGCTGATACCCGCGGCCTTGTCCCATGTGAGCACCACGAAGCTGTCGATCCCGCCGATGGCCGATCCGGCGACGCGGATCCGCCGGGGATTGGCCTTCGCAAACGCAACGAGCTCTTCCGGCGTCTTCCACTGCGCGTCGGGGCGGACAAACAGCCACTCCTCTTCACCGTGGATGCGGGCCACCGGGTCGAAGGCGTCCCACTTCAAGCCGGGCTGGTTGGTGATGAGCGGGGTGATGATCGAGGACCCAGCGTGCGCGAACAGGATCGTGTACCCGTCGGTCGGCCGGCCAGAGGCATAGGCGTTCGCGGCCGTACCGCCGGCGCCGGGGCGATTCTCCACCGCGATGGCCTGTGGGAGAATCCCCTTGGTCGCGTCGGCAAGGGCTCGGGCGAACACATCGGCTCCGCCGCCGGGCGCGAAGCCCACGACGAACGTGATCGGCCGGGTCGGGTAGTCCGCCGCCTGTGGCGATGCCGGCCGGGCCACAAAGACCATGAGCACCAGCGCGACGACCAGGATCGTCAGAGCACGTCCCGGGGACTGCCTGCTCATTGCCGTTTCCCCCCTTCGGATTGGCACAACAATTCAGCCTGTGCCCGCCGCTCCGCCCGCGGACACCAGGCGTGCGCGCCGGCGGGTTTGAGCGTACATCACGGCGGGGTAGATCAGGACACCCAGCGTCAAGACCAAGAGCACGGCCGAGATCGGGCGTGTGACAAAGATGGACCAACTTCCCAGTGAGATCAGCAGGGACCGTCGCAGCTCGCTTTCCACGAGCACTCCCAGGACCATGCCCAGCACGGTAGCCGCGGCCGAGAACCCGTAGATCCGCATCCCGTACCCGATAATCCCAAAGACGAGCGCCAGCACCGGATTCAAGATGAAGAGGTCAGCCGCGTAGGTCCCGATGACGACGATGGCCAGGATCGACCCGACCAGCACTGGTGGGGCGAGCCTGAGGACCGCCAGGCACCCGCGCAGGATGACGAGGCCGACAGGAATCATCAGGAGATTGACGATGATGAGCCCGGCGAACAGCGTGAAGACGAGCCCGGTGTGTCTTGTGAGCAAGAACGGGCCGGGCACGATGCCGTGGAGGATGAGCGCGGCCAGCATGATCGCCGCCGAGTTCGAGCCGGGGATCCCGAGCGCGAGTGTTGGAACGAGGTCGCCGCCCTGGACGGCGTTGTTGGCCGTCTCCGGCGCTGCCACGCCCTCCATGGATCCCTTGCCGAAGAGGTCCGGCCGCTTCGACCAGCGCCTGGCTTCGTTGTATGCGACAAACGACGACGCCGTAGCCCCGGCGCCGGGCATGATGCCTACAATGATGCCGACGATCGTGCCGACGACCGTCGCGCGTCCGACGGAGCGCAGCTCGGCGAGGGTCGGGAGGGCGGTCGAGGCGTTCCCCTCCAACTCCGGGGGCCGGCCTGCCGGGTGCGAGAGCTGGTAGAACATCTCGGAGACGGCGAAGAGGCCGACCATAACCGAGACGATGTCCATGCCGCTGAGGAACTCTGAGCGGCCGAAGGTGAAGCGCAGCGAGCCGGTGAGCGTGTCGAGACCGATGGTGGTCAGCAAGAGCCCGAAGAAACCGGCGGCCAGACCCTTGAGAAAGCTCCGCTCGGTGAGGCCGGCGATGAGCGTCAGGCCGAACAAAGCAAGCGCAAAGGTCTCGGGCGATGCAAACGCGAGGACAGCGTTTCCCAACGGGACAACCATGGCGATGAGCACGATGACGCTGACCAGGCCGCCGATGGTGCCGCAGATGAGCGAGATGCCGAGGGCTTTCGAGGCGTAACCCTGTCGCTTCAACTCGTAGCCGTCGAGCAATGCCGCGGCTGCGGCAGGTGTGCCAGGCATGCGCATGAGGATCGCGGGGATTGAGCCGCCGTAGTTGGCGCCGGCCCAGACACCGGCCAGCATGACCAGTGCGGTGGCCGCGTCGAGGCCAAACGTGTACGGCAGCGCCAGGGCCATCGCGACGGCGCCGCTGATCCCGGGGATGGCGCCGCCAATAATACCCCAGGCGACGCCACCGATCATGACCAGGATCCCGGGCCCCGCCAGAGCCGTCGCGAACCCGGCCAGGAGGTTGTCGATAAAACTCACCGATGGCCTCTCTTCATCGGACGATGCCCTCTAGAATACCCGCCGGCACGGGGATCAACAGCCCGTACCTGAAGGTCGCGTAGAGCGCAGCCGTGACGAGGAGCGGGGCGAGCAGCAGCGCGCGCTTCCCGGCGCCGCCGTGGATGAGCATGACGACGACGACATACAGCGGCGTCGCCAGCAGGTAACCCAGCGGCGTGAAGGCCGCCAGGTACGCGGCCGTGGCCACGATCGCCCCGATCAGCCGTGCGGGCGAGAAGGGCCCTCCTTCGGCCGACGCATCATCGTCCGGAGTGGCGTCGGCGAGCACGGCCGTGGTGCCCGACGATTGCCCGCGGAAGACCAGCGTCGCCGCCCCCAGGAGCAGCCCGCAGACCGCGATGCCCCATCCCAGGGCGCTGGGAAAGGCGGCGGGGCCCAGGGGGTCCGTGGTCACGCCGGGGGGAATCTGGCGCGCCTGGGCGACCACCGCTCCGCCGAACGCGATGAGGAACGCGGCAATCACCAGTTCCCTTCGGACGGTGCTGTTCATCACGGCACGTGCGCGGTCTGCAGCGCGGTCTGCTTTCGGTCCTCACGGACCTGACGCACGATGGGCCACAGCAGGGTGATGAGCGCGAAGACCAGCAGCGCCAGCGAGATGGGGCGGGTAAAGAACACCCACGGGTTCCCGATCGAGATCATGAGACTGCGTCTGAGGTTGACCTCCACCAGAAAGCCCAGCACCAGGCCCAGCACCATCGCCAGGATGTTGAATCCAAACCGGCGCATGCCGTAGCCGAGGAGCCCGGTGCCCAGGACCACCCATACCTCGAACATCCGGTTGCTGATCGAGTAGGCGCCGATCAGGACCAGCGCGAGGATGGACGCAAGGAGCAGCGGCCGCTTGATGTTGACGATGGCGATCGCCGGGCGGAGCGAGAGGTACCCCAGGCCGAGCATCATGATGTTGGCGACAAACATCCCGACGAACAGCCCATAGACGATCTGCGGGGTGCGCTCGAAGAGCTGCGGCCCGGGCGAGACCCCGTGCAGCGTCATTGCCGCCAGCATGATCGCCGCAGAGTTCGACCCTGGGACGCCGAAGGTCAGCAACGGGATCATCGCGGTGCCCGTGACCACGTTGTTGGCCGTCTCGGGCGCGGCCACGCCTTCGAACGACCCGTGGCCGAACTCTTCGGGGTGCTTCGACCACCGCTTGGCCTCGTTATAGGAGATGAAGGCCGCAATCGCGCCGCCCCCGCCCGGCAGGAGCCCTTCGATCGTCCCCATGATGATGCCGACGATCATCGCCGTCTTCAGTTTGACGAGCTCGATCCACGTCGGCAGGTCGGTGCTGAACTTGCCCTTGATCACCGCCCAGGCCTCGGACTCGGCGATCTGATGGAGCATCTCCGAGACCGCGAACAGTCCGATCATCCCGGCGACGAGCTCGACGCCCGTGAGCAGGTCAGTGCCCCCAAAGATGAACCGGGGCGTGCCCGAGAACGGATCGGTGCCGGCCGTGGCAAGAATCAAGCCCAGCAGGCCCGAGATCGCGCCTTTCAGGAGGTCACGGCCAACAAAGCTGCTGA
>Ga0247727_10010681_pt1 | contig 16208 bp, 17 predicted proteins | sample WisWelCaveWW1625_FD_202498 | JGI IMG/M metagenome (GOLD analysis project Ga0247727, IMG submission 202498) | Biofilm microbial communities from Wishing Well Cave, Virginia, United States - WW16-25 | ecosystem: Environmental > Aquatic > Deep subsurface > Groundwater > Cave microbial mat | place... | reverse complement strand
ATGAGTGCTTTGCGACGCGCCGTGAAACAAGCATTCGCTCAGGTCACGAAAAAAGATATTCGTGGCTGGTTTCGGCATTGCGGCTATATCATAACATGAACACTCAATTGAAAAACGCTGTAAGATAGAGATGATGGGCCGGGTGATGCGCTCAAATCAAGCAAGGTCAGAGGTTGGCAAGACGAGGGGGAGCGCACGATTTTTTACAGCTTTGCAGAATGATTATTTCTATACCGGAATAGCGGGCCTCGCTTATCTTCCCGAGCTTTCATGGCTAGCATGGCGGGCCTCGCTTTCGAGGGCGCGCTAATTCATGCCGTGCTCCGCCGCGCCGTTGCTCAACCAGGCTTGCAACTCGTCGATGCTATTGAGGCTCAACACGATGGCACCGAGGCGATCCAGTTGCTCGTTGCTGCTGAGTTGGAGCTTGAGCAAAAGCTCGGGCGCGAGGTTGCCGAATTTCTGTGTCAGTATGGATTGCAGAAGTAGGCGCTTGCCTTCAATTTTGCCTTTGATTTCGCCTTTGATTTCGCCTTTCAACTCTCCATTCAATTCCCCCTCGCGATATTTTTCATCCAACCAATCTTGTACGAAGCTGGATTCCTTCAACATGTTTACCTCCTTTTTGAATTTTTCAAACACCAAATCATAACCGAAAACACGAGCATCGACCACCATTGCAATAGCGAGCAAATCGCTTTGCAGTTTCGGGTCGGAAATTTGGTTGAGGAGCCCTTTCTGTGTGTCCATGATCGCTGGAGCAGACTGCTCATCCAGCAATGCTAAAAACGGCGCAAGCTCTTTAAGTTCTCCGCTCAGAATGCGGTCTTTGTGCTCCCACAACAAAATTTTGGACAACTGATATTGATTAGCCACCCCATCGACGCGGTTTTCAAAGCCGGCCGGAAAGGAAGCGTACCTTCCTTTCTCGAGATAGACAATGGCGACCAACACGCGCCGTTTCTGAATGTACTGCATGCCCAAAGCTTTGAGCGCGAACGTCGGCAGCTTTTCCGGTTCCGGGCGAAGCATAGCTTCGAACATGATGTAACATACTTCGCCGTCTTCTTCCACCACCAGCGCTTTATCACCGCGCAGCTCCGGCAAATTGATTTGCGGATCGGTTATCTCTTTGAAGACGACGTTGCGCTCTTTGGTGAAGAGTAAATCCAACCAACAATTCGGCTGCAATGTGAGCGCGGTTTTGAAAGCATTGTCGAGGTCTTGCATGCCCACTCCCCTTTGTCGGAAAGATAAACAAAAAGCGTCGGCAGTCAATGAGTATTTTACCTTGCGAAGACTATGAGCCTTCACAAGGGTTAAAAAGTCGTGCAATCTTCGATTACGTGTGGAAAACGTAGCGCAGTCATCCCTGACTGCAGGCAAAGATGCCTGCGCTACTATACCCGTTAAATTTTCTTTCTCGCCACACGATACAGCGTCCAACCCATGATAATGAAACAGAGCGTGCCGAGGATTTGATAACCGCCGCCACCTAACAAGCCGGAAAGGCCGTGTTCAGCGCTCAAGCTTTGCAGCCCGTTGTAGATATTGTCATTCACGGAGAGCAACGCCACGATGACGCCCGCCAATGCGCCGCCGGCGACCAAACCGGTTGCGAATAAGCTGCCGCGTCCCAACTCCGCATCCTCGGTTTCTTCATTTTTGGCTTTCGCGCGCCAATCGGCAATGCCTTTGATCGCGCCGCCGATAAAAATGGGCAATGTCGTGGAGAGGGGCAAATACGCGCCGACCGCAAAAGATAGCGACTTCACGCTGCAAAGTTCCATCGTGATCGAAAGAAACACGCCGACGAGCACGAATTGCCAATCAAGATTGAACGAGAGCAGACCTTTGATCAATGTCGCCATGAGCGTGCCTTGCGGCGCGGGAAACTTGTCGCTACCAATCGCGTGGGTGATGCCTTGCGCCACCATGTCGGGATTCGGCTTGTCGAGCAAAATTACGGTGGCGCCGATAGCAATAGAGGACACGATCGCGCCGACGAACAAGCTCATCTGCTGATACTTGGGCGTCGCGCCGACGATGTAGCCGGTTTTTAAATCTTGCGAGGTCGCGCCGCCGTTTGCTGCGGCAATGCAAATCATACTACCGACCACGAGCGCCATGGGTTCATACACGATGCCGGTCCACGAAACCGCGATGAAGATCAGCGCCGTGCCCATGAGCGTCGCGATGGTCATGCCCGAGATTGGGTTCGAGCTGGTGCCGATGATACCCACAATGCGGCTCGAAACCGTCACGAAAAAAAATCCAAAGACCACGACCAGCGCACCGAGGAGCAGCTTGTTCAAAATCGAGTCACCAGGAATCTGCGGCAACACAGCCATCAAAGCAACCAAAGCGAGGCTGCCAAAGATAACGGTTTTGAAGGAGAGGTCGCGTTCGGTTCTTGCCACGCCGCCTTCGCCGCGCTCTTTCATCGAGGCCACGCTGCCTTTGAACGAAGACACGATCGTGGGAATGGTTTTGAGCAGCGTGATGAATCCGCCCGCAGCCACCGCGCCCGCGCCAACCTGGCGAATATACGCGCGATAGATCGCCATCGCCGTGTTGCCGAAGGTGTGCGTTTCGGGATTCCAACTCCCGCTGCTGGAAGTGCCGGCGGTCGCGAGGTCTTTCAAATACCCGAGCTTCACCAGTTGCGTTGCAATCACGTCCGCAGGCACGAGCGAGGCGAGCAAAGGAATGAGACCGAGCCAGCCAAGCACGCCGCCCGCAACCAACACTCCGGCGATCTTCGGCCCGATGATGTAGCCCACGCCAAGATATTCCGGCGTGATTTCGCCATTAACCGTAGCGGAAGGAAAATATTTATTGGTTTGCCTCGTGACCCAAGCCGGTGTTTCTGCAATCACGTGAAAAACTTTTTGGAGAACGGCGTAACTCATGGCGAAGCCGAGGCCTTGATATGCGGTCTTCGCAAAATCACCGCCTTTCTCACCTGCCACGAGAACGCTCGCGCAAGCCGTGCCCTCGGGATAAGGCAAAACGCCGTGCTCTTTGACGATCAACGAGCGGCGCAGCGGAATCATCATCAACGTGCCGAGCACGCCGCCCAAAGCCGCGAGCGTGAAGATCGTCCAATAATTGAAGAAGGGCGAGCCGACGCTGGCACCGCTCTCCGTCAAAGACATAAACAAAAAAGCGGGCAACGTGAACACGACGCCCGCCGCAATCGATTCGCCTGCAGAGCCCGTAGTTTGAATGATGTTGTTTTCGAGGATGGTGGTCTTGAGAAATTTGCGGCCGAGCGAGATCGCGAGCACCGCGATTGGGATCGAGGCCGAGACGGTGAGTCCCGCTTTCAAGGCGAGGTAAACAGTGGCCGCGCCGAAGATGATGCCGAAGAGCGCGCCCACGACGACAGATTTGACCGTAAACTCTGGGATGATTTTATCATCGGGAGTGAACGGCTTGAACTTTTCGGTGGTCGCTTTCGCGTCTACCATGCAGAATCCCTCCGTGATGGGGTTGCACAGCTAGGAGTGAGTTTATGAAAAAGTGGATTGCGCTAATTCAGCAACAACTAAAATCTCGGCTCGGAATAAACCCAAAAGAGACGGCAATATCATTTCTGTGGAGAGTTCGAGGTGAAGAATTGCTATGATTGCAGCGGGCGAAATAATATCATGACATGCCGCCAAAGTCAAGGGAAAATTTGGTTTGTATTTCTGCGAAGAATTTCTATATTGCTCCGCAAAAAATTTTAAGCGCTATGAGTTTATGGCAGAACCTCACCCTCGGTAGATACTACGCCGGCTCCTCGTGGGCGCATCGCCTCGATCCACGACTCAAGTTGGTGATCAGCATGGCGATCATGATCACGCTCACATTATCCGAAGCGTGGAGCGTGCTCGGTTGGTGGACACTCTTATTGCTCGCGACGATCGCAACGACTCACATCCCGCCGAAAGTTTTTGTCAAAAATTTACGCGCGTTCCTGTGGCTCTTCGGCTTGACGGTTTTACTGCACGCACTCAGCGATCCTTCTGCCCCTCATTTTCAAATGTGGGGCATTTCCATTTCATGGCCTGGTGTCATCACGGGCTGCAAATACGCCGTGCGGCTCGGCCTGCTTGTGCTCGTCGCGGCCCTGCTTTCCTTCACGACGATGCCGTTGGATTTGACCGAAGGCGTGGAACGCTTGCTCGGTTTTCTGCGACGCTTTCGTTTTCCCGTGCACGAGCTGGCTTTGATGACTTCGCTCGCGCTACGCTTCGTGCCCACAATAGTTGAGGAAGCGCAACGCATTCAACGCGCGCAAATCTCGCGCGGCGCGAACTTCAGCGGGGGAATTTTGCGGCGCGTGCAAGCGCTCGTGCCGATGCTCGTGCCGCTCTTCGTTGCAACCTTCAATCGCGCGGATGAGCTCGCGGTGGCGATGGAAGCGCGTTGCTATCACGGCGGCGAAGGCCGGGTGTCTTTTCGCGAGATGAAGCTGGAGCGGGTAGATTGGTGGGCGATGGCGGCGACCGGCGTGGCGATGGCATTCACCTTCGCGTTGTCTGCGAGCACTTTTTGAAAGAAGGTTCTCGCAACGGCTTGGCCGTTGCATTAAAAATCTCTTCGCACTCACGACGGCAAGATCGTAAAACCTCGGCCAAGCCGAGGTTGGAACTTTTCCAGCATGCTCAATCTCAAACTCACTTTAGAATATGACGGCAGCAAATTTTACGGTTGGCAATATCAACCCAAGCTGCGCACCGTGCAAAGTGAGTTGGAGCGCGCGCTTGAAATCTTGTTGCGCGAGAAAGTTCACGTAAGCGTCGCGGGTCGTACGGATGCAGGCGTGCACGCGCTCGGCCAAGTCAGCAATTTTATAACGACTGTTGAAGTCGATCCGAATACGACTCCTCGTTCTTTGAATGGCATCTTGCCGCACGATGTGGTCGTGAAAGCCATTGAGTTCGTGCCGCTGGAATTTCACGCGCGCTACGATGCGTTGAGCCGGCAGTATCGTTACGTGATCAGCCGCTATCCCGTTGCCGTCGGTCGCGGCTATACGTTCTTCTACAAATTTCCGCTCGATCTCGCGGCGATCAAACAAGCCTCGCTGCACTTGTTGGGCGAGCACAACTTCCGCGCGTTTTGCAGCAGCGCAACAGAAGACCCGCACTATCTCAGCAACGTGGAAGAGATCGCGTGGGAAGATCACGGCGACAAAATTTTCATGCGCATTCGCGCGAATCGTTTTCTGCGCAGTATGGTGCGCGTCATCGTCGGTTCGCTGTTGCAAGTCGGTCGCGGCAAAATGGCTCCTGATGACATAGCCAAAATTCTCGCGGAGCAAAACCGCGTGGCCGCGGGCGTCACCGCGCCGCCGCACGGCCTCTTTCTTGAAAAAGTTTTCTACGCGCCCGATCACATCGCGCCGAGACGCAAAGCACGCTTCGAAGAGCCGGTGCTCATTGAAAATGAAGAATAAAATTCTTTTACGCTTTTAATCGTTTTGCCGGAAATCGTTTTGCTTTAAAAACTCAACGGAGGTTTTATGAAAATTTTTCTAGACACCGCCAATCTCGATGAAATCAAAAAAGTCGCGGCCATGGGTTTGCTCGACGGCGTGACCACCAATCCCACACTCGTCTCACGAGAAAAAGGCGCGTTCAAAGACATTCTGCGCAACATCTGCGAAGTCGTGCCCGGCCCGGTGAATGCTGAAGTGGTCTCGACTGATACGGAAGGCATGCTCAAAGAAGGCCACGAGCTTGCCAAAATCCATCCCAACATCGTGGTCAAAATTCCGATGACGCGCGCAGGTCTCGTTGCCGTGCGCAAGCTTGCGAATGAAAAAATCTCCACGAACGTCACGCTCATTTTCAGCCCCAATCAAGCCCTGCTCGCGGCAAAGGCCGGCGCCTCCTACGTCAGCCCGTTCCTCGGCCGTTTGGATGACATCAGCCACGTCGGCATGGACCTCGTGCGGGACATCGTGACGATCTTCGACAACTATGAATTTGAAACCGAAGTGCTCGCCGCGAGTTTGCGCAACCCCGTGCATGTCGTTGACGCGGCGCTCGCGGGCGCGGATATTTCCACGCTGCCCGCAAAGGTATTCGATCAACTGTTCGATCACCCGCTCACCGACATCGGCTTGCGCAAGTTTTTGGAAGATTGGGAAAAGGTGAAGCAGTCGATTTAAGTAACCTTCGGCAGGTTCCTTCATAAAACATCTTGCATTGAGTTATGAAGAAAAAGATCTCGACAAAAAAGAAAGTCATCGCCGGCAAGAACGGCGGTGTTTACTTTACGGCAGTCTTTCGCAAAGTCTCCCGGGGCTACATTGGTTTCGTCGAAGAACTTCCCGGCGCCAATACGCAGGGCAGGACTCTGAAGGAAACGCGTGAAAATTTGAGCGAGGCGATTGCGTTGGTGCTTGAAGCCAATCGCACACTGGCGGAAGAAGCCCTAGTCGGGCAAGAGGTGATTCGCGAACCCTTCTTGTTGGCTATCGCGTGAAACGCCGCGATCTCATTCGCCACTTGGAACGGCACGGATGTGATTTCTTACGTGAAGGCGGCAAGCACTCCGTCCATGTCAATCGCGCGACCAGGAAGAGCACAGCAGTTCCTCGACATCGTGAGATCGACGATTTTTTGGTGTGAAAGATTTGCCGTGACTTAGAGATTCCCAAGCCATGACCGAGCTTCTTTCTGATGATCTGAAAAAGAGATTTGCAAAACGATGATCCCGCGCTACACCCGCCCGGAGATGGGCCGCATTTGGAGCGAAGAAAACAAGTTCGCCGCCTGGCTGCAAGTCGAGTTGCTCGCCTGTGAAGCGCAAGCCGAACTCGGCGTTGTGCCGGCCGAAGCGCTCGCGGCGATTCGAGAGCGGGCCCGATTCGACACGACGAGAGTTTTGGAAATCGAAGAAACGGTGAAGCATGACGTCATCGCGTTTCTCACCAATGTTGCCGAACACGTCGGCAGTGAGAGCCGCTTCATTCATCTCGGCATGACCTCTTCGGATTTGCTCGATACCGCGCTCGCGCTGCAAATCAAACAAGCGAGCGCTTTGATCTTTGATAAACTCGCCAAACTGCGCGAGGCGATTTGCAAGCAAGCGCTCGCGCATCGCAATACGGTGTGCATCGGTCGCTCGCACGGCGTGCACGCCGAGCCGACGACCTTCGGCTTGAAAATGGCGATGTGGCACGCGGAAGTCGGGAGGCAGATCGAGCGGTTCGAGCATGCGGTGAAATCCGTAGCCGTGGGAAAAATTTCCGGCGCGGTTGGAACGTATGCGCACATTGATCCCGACGTCGAAGTTTACGTATGCGAGCAACTTGGCTTGACGCCCGCGCCGATCTCCACGCAAATCGTGCAGCGCGATCGCCACGCGGAATTTCTCAACACGCTCGCGCTCATTGCGGCCTCGCTCGAAAAATTTGCGACCGAAATCCGCAGCCTGCAGCGCACGGAAATTTTGGAAGTCGAAGAGCCGTTTAGCAAAGGGCAAAAAGGCTCTTCGGCCATGCCGCACAAGCGCAATCCCATCATGTGCGAGCGCATTGCCGGCTTGGCGCGCGTGCTGCGCGGCCACGCGGTTGCGGCGATGGAGAACGTTGCGCTCTGGCACGAACGCGATATTTCGCACAGCTCCGTCGAACGCATCGTTCTGCCCGATAGCCTCATTCTATTGGATTACATGCTGCACCAATTCACGCGCGTCGTAGCAGATATGCACGTCTATCCCGAAAACATGCGACGCAATCTTGAGCGCACACAGGGTTTGATCTTCTCACAACAAGTGCTGCTCGCGCTCACGCACAAAGGCATGGTGCGGGAAGAAGCTTATCGCGTGGTGCAAGAGCATGCGATGGCGATTTGGCAAGGACTCGATTATAAAACGCGCGCCGCAGAACCGCTGTTCAAAACACGTTTGCAAAGCGACGCCACGATTCGACGTTACCTCGACGAGCGCGAGTTAGGGCAATGCTTCGATTTGGAGAAGAACTTGAGGCACGTTGACACGATTTTCGAACGTTTGCAATTGCAGTAGGCGATTAGCAAAATAAACTCAGAATAATATTCTGAAAGTTTTTTGACAGGATAAACAAGATTTACAGGATGAAGATCGATCCTGTTCATCCTGTAAATCCTGTCGAAAAAGAAGTGGCAGCGCAGCGGCTTCTGTTTTCAGCTTGCCTGAAAACTGGTGTAGTCTTTAACAAGTTCAAACAATGCTAAAAAGCAAAAGCTTTTTTGTAAGCGGATTGAACCGATGAAGCGGACTGCTCGGGTTTATCTGATAGATCCGTTCAATCCGCTTACAAAAATCTTTTAAATCGCGGCGCGTTCGTGTTGCGACGAGGGTATACGCGAAGGCTTTATTTTGATTCTCCGTGAAAATGTTTTTTAAAAGTTCCCGGCTTGCCCAGATTGAGGTGTTGAGAGGAAACGGCTATGGCATTGAAGAAAAAGAAAAAGCTGTATGAAGGCAAAACCAAAACCCTGTTTGAAACCGAAGCGCCGGATCAAATCGTCATCACTTTTCGCGACGACATTTCCGGCGGCAACGGCGCAAAGGCGGTGACGATAGCGGGCAAAGGCGCGATCGACAACCAAATCTCCGGTTTGCTCTTTCGCGTGCTGGAGAGTTATTTCGTGCCGACGCACTTCATCACTTCTGCGGGCAAGGACAGCATGGTGGTGCGCCACATGGAAATGATTCCACTCCAGTTCATCACGCACAATATCGCCAGCTCTTCGCTCGCGCGGCGAACCGGCGCAAAAGAAGGCAAGCCGTTGGAGAAACCGTTGTTGGAGTATTACCCAAAAGACGCCTCGAAAAAAGACGCGGGCTTGAGCCGCAACGATACGCTCTCCACCGGTTTCGTCAATTCCAACGAATTGCGCCACGTCGAGCGCTGCGCGAGTAAAGCGAATGCCGTGCTGCGCGGCTTCTTCGAGCGTCGCGGCCTCAAAGTCGAAAGCTTCAAGCTGGAATTTGGCCGCAGCAAAGGCCGCATTTTGATCGGCGACGAGCTTTCGCTCGAGAACTTGCGCCTGTTGGATGCGAAAGCCGGAGATCGTTTGATGCCGAGTCGCACCTCGAATGATCCCGCCGAGATGCAAAGGCTCTATGAAGAGGCGGCGCGCAGAATTTTGAATGAATTTGAAAAGTAAAGGAATACTTGTGCATCGTGAGGGTTATACCATCGTTTTTGCTTTAGCGATTGCAGCGCTCATTCTCACGCTCGCGTATCGCCTCATGGACGGCGGCGTTTGGCTGCGCGGCTTCAGCGTCTTGCTTTGGGCGTTTGCGGCGATGTCGGCATTTTTCTTTCGCGACCCGGAACGCCAAACGCCTGCGGGAGAGGGCAAAGTGGTTTCGCCCGCGGACGGCCGCGTGATTGCGATTGAAGAAATCGACGAGCCGGAATTTATGGGTGGAAAATCCAAACGCATCAGCATTTTTCTTTCGGTGTTCGACGTCCATGTCAACCGCGCGCCGGTCTCGGGCGTAGTGAAATTGGTGCAGTATCAACCCGGACGTTTTCACGTCGCCTCTCTGCCGCAAGCTTCGGTGGAGAACGAGCAGTCGATCATCGGCGTGGAATCGCCCTGGGGCAAAGTGCTGTTCAAACAAATTGCCGGACTGATTGCGCGACGCATCGTATACGATTTGCGGGAAGGCCATCGCGTGCAATGCGGAGAAAGGTTCGGCATCATCAAATTCGGCTCGCGTATGGAAGTATACCTTCCGCTCTCTGCGGAAGTAAAAGTCCGGTTACGCGAGAAGGTTCGGGCCGGAGAGAGCATCATAGGAGAATTTAAAAATGCGAAATAAACGCGTGCTGGCTCCCAATCTCATGACGGTTCTCAATCTACTCTGCGGCTTTCTATCCGTCGTTTTCGCTTTCAAAGGCAACTATCCCATGAGCGCCTGGCTCATCATCTTCGCCGGCGTCTTCGACGTGCTCGACGGCAAGATCGCGCGCATTACTTCCGGCCATTCCGACTTCGGCATTCAATTCGACTCGCTCGCGGACGTCGTTTCTTTCGGCGTTGCGCCGGCTTTTTTAATTTACACCTCGCAGATGCAGAAACTCGAGCCGGAAATGCTCGGCTTGTTTTTCAGCTTTCTGCCGCTCGCCGCAGGGGCCATTCGTCTCGCGCGTTTCAACACCATGGTCTCCGGTTTGGAAAAACGCAATTTCACCGGCATGCCCATTCCCGCCTCGGCCGGCTTGATTTGCTCCTACGTGCTCTTTTGCAATCACTTTTGGGACGAAATGCGTTTTCCCGGTTTCAGCGCGGTGCTGTTGATCATGGCGGCGTTCTTGATGGTCTCCACGATTCCTTTCGAAGCCATGCCCAAATTCTCTTTCCGTCGCGGACGGCAAAACACACGGTTGATTGTTTTGGTGGCCATGGCGCTCGGCTTGATCGTCGTGTTTCCGGAATGGGCGCTGTTCCCGGTCGCGCTTGTTTACATCTTGATGCAACTCGGCCGCGCCGCGTATCACTTCTTGCGCGATGAAGAAGAAGAGCCGGTGCCGGATGTTTCGATCAGCAAGAGGTGAGAGTTTGAAAGCCAAAATCCACGTCACCCTCAAGCCCGGCATTCTCGATCCCCAAGGCAAGACCATTCAGCACGCGCTCGACACGCTTGGTTTCTCCGGCATTGCAGACGTGCGCGTCGGCAAGCTCATCGAAATGTCTTTTGACGGTCTTTCTGCGGAACGCTCGCGCGCCGTTGCCGAAGAAGCTTGCCAAAAACTTCTGGCCAACCCCGTGATCGAGAATTACAGCTTGAGTTTTGAATGACAAGCAACCGCTCCCTCAAAATGTCATTTGTAAGAACCTTCCCTCGCGCTGGGCATAAATCATAAAATCGGCTTTATTCCCAGAGCTAAAAAAGATTCTTTCAGAATGACAACGAAGAGGGCGAGCTGACTAAACAAGCGGACCCCTCATGCGTTTCGGCATCGTCGTCTTTCCCGGCTCGAATTGCGATCATGATTGCTACCACGCGCTCAAACACGTGCTCAATCAAGACGCCCGCTTCATCTGGCACAAAGAGCGCGAGCTGGGCGAGTTAGACGCTGTCATTCTCCCCGGCGGATTTTCCTATGGCGATTATCTGCGCACCGGCGCTATTGCACGCTTCGCTCCGGTGATGGAAGAAGTCGTTCGCTTCGCGCACGCGGGCGGAGCAGTCATCGGCATCTGCAACGGCTTTCAAATTCTCTGCGAAGCCGGATTGCTGCCCGGCGTGCTCATGCGCAATGCGCATCTGCGCTTCGCTTCACAATCGGTTTATCTCAAAGTCGAAAACTCCGGCGCGCGCTTCACCCAAGGCATTCGCAAGCCGGTTCTGAAAATGCCCATTGCGCATGGCGACGGCAATTACTTCGCGCCGCCTGAAGTAGTCCAACGGCTGCATGAGAACGGGCAAATCCTGTTTCGCTATTGCGCGGCGAACGGCGAAATCGCAAGCTCGGCAAATCCCAACGGCGCTTTTGAAAACATCGCGGGCATCATGAACGAGCGCGGCAACGTGATGGGCCTCATGCCGCACCCCGAACGCGCCGCCGAAGCCCTGCTTGGCTCGGATGATGGGTTGCAGATTTTCATGACTTTGCTCAACGCTTCCTTGAGCTGATAAACTCAAAGCGCGGCTTTTATTAGTTGCCGGTTTATTCGTTGCAATTCAAGCTCAAAGCTTTTTAGTTGTCGTTCCTCTACGTTGCGGGTGCAGAGATTTAACTTGTAAAGCGCCTGAAGGCGCCACTACGAACAAAGTTGCGCGTGTTGACTTTATAACAATTTTTGCTTACCATGCCCGCGTCGTTAAACAAGTTGAGCGAGAGAAAGGAGATCGCGTGCGTTCGCGCCGGACGTTTGGTTTTGTCGTGTTAATCATATTTGTGGGCGCAGCCGTTGGCACGGTGCTGGGAGAATTGATGGCGCTGGCGCTGCCCCAAGGCGTCGTGCAAGAATTTTTCACCAAAAGCTGGACGCCGGCGCTCGGCCCCGGCACGCTTGATCTCGTGCTGTTCAGTATGACGCTCGGCATGACTTTGAAAGTGAATGGCGCGGGCATCATCGGCATACTCGTCGCCATTTATCTGTTGCGTTGGGTTTTTGATTAGAACTCTACGAAGGTTTCAAACCTTCGTGGAGTTGCTCACCATGGAGTCGCAAGATGTTCGGCCAAATCGGAATGAGTGAATTGCTCGTGATTCTCGTGATCGTGTTGTTGGTTTTCGGTCCGAAGAAACTGCCGGAACTGGCGCGTGGCATCGGCAAAGCCATGACTGATTTCAAGCGCGCCGCCGACGATGTGAAACAGGAGCTACAAATCGACTATGATCGTACGGCGCCGTCTCAACCTTCAAAGAAAAACGACTCAGCAGCGCTGAGTTAAAACGAGCGGATACTTCCGCATTATTATTAGGAGGTCGATATGCCAGGTCCACAAGAAATGTTCATCGTTCTCATCATTGTCTTGGTTTTGTTCGGCGCCAAAAAACTGCCGGAATTGGCGCGCGGGCTGGGGCAGGGCATCCGCGAATTCAAAAAAGCCTCGAATGAACCCGCCGAGCCGGAAAAAGTCGAGCCGCCCAAAACGCAAGCGAGCGCGTGAGGCGTTCTAGGCGTATTCGCTTTTCAGTCTCAAAATTAAATTCTGTACGCCTGTGGCAGGATGATTTACCGGAGAATGATTGTCAAATCATTCTGCCGGTAAATCATCCTGCCCAAATTTTTCGGCTACAAGCTGTTGACGTAACCTTGCCCTCTCGAAATTTAAAACCGCCCTCACTTCCAATCATAATGAATCATCACTTTGGCATTCGCGCCGCGCAGGAAAGCTTGCGTCGCAATGAAACGAGTGGCATTGCGCTCGTCGAAGAATATTTATCTCGCCTCGCAAAGCAGCCTTCCTTGAATGCCTTTCTCACGGTTCTCGCGGATCGCGCGCGTGCGCACGCGCAACGCGTCGATGCCAAAATCAAAGCGGGCAACGGGGGGAAACTGGCGGGCTGTATCATTGCCGTGAAAGACATTCTCGCCATGAAAGACGAGCGCCTCACCTGCGGCTCGCGCATTTTGGAAAATTTTATTTCGCCTTACGACGCCACGGCCCTCGCGCGCTTGGAGCAAGCCGATGCGATCATCATCGGCAAAACGAACATGGATGAGTTCGCGATGGGCAGCTCGAACGAAAATTCCGCGTTCGGGCCGGTGAAAAATCCGCGCAACGAAGAATACGTTCCCGGCGGCTCTTCGGGCGGTTCGGCAGTCGCGGTCGCGGCGCACATGGCAATGGCAGCGCTCGGTTCCGATACCGGCGGCTCGGTGCGGCAACCGGCCGCGCTCACGGGTGTGGTGGGATTGAAGCCGACTTACGGTCGCGTCTCGCGTTGGGGGCTCGTCGCGTTTGCTTCTTCGCTCGATCAAGTCGGCGTGTTCGCAAACTCGGTGGAAGACGCGGCTGGCGTGCTCGAAGTCATTGCCGGAGTCGACGAACACGACTCGACTTCCGCGCCGATTCCCGTGCCGCAGTATGCGCAACTTCTCACTGGCGAGATCAAAGGAAAAGTAATCGGCTTGCCGAAAGAATATCTCTCTTCCGGTGTGCAAACGGAAATTCTCGAGGCCATCGAACGCGCGAAAGCTCTTCTTGAAAAGGGCGGCGCAATGCTCAAAGAAGTTTCATTGCCGCACACGCAGTACGCCATTGCCACTTACTACATCATCTGCACCGCCGAGGCTTCTTCGAATCTCGCGCGTTATGACGGCGCGCGTTACGGCCGTCGCGCGCAGAACGCGAACTCGCTTGAAGAGCTATACGTCAAGAGCCGCAGCGAAGGCTTTGGGCCGGAAGTGAAACGCCGCATCATGCTCGGCACGTATGTGCTCTCCTCGGGTTATTACGACGCGTATTATCGCCGCGCCATGAAAGTGCGCACGCTCATTCGCCGCGATTTCGAGCGCGCCTTCCAACAATGCGATGCGCTGCTCACTCCCACCACCTCGACGACGGCATTCAAACTCGGTGAGAAAGTGTCCGACCCGTTGACGATGTATCTCTCCGACATCTTCACCGTCTCGATGAATCTCGCCGGCGTGCCTGCGCTTTCGCTGCCTGCGGGAAAAGATAGGCAAGGCCTGCCCATCGGCTTGCAAATCGTGGCCAAAGCTTTTGATGAGACGACGATGCTGCAGCTTGCGCAGCATTTGGAGCAAGCCGGCATTGATGAATGAACGCGCCTTCGTGCTGTCATTCTGGAAGAACCCTCCCTCGCTCTGGGAGCAAATCTCAAAACTAGATTTGTTTCGAGCACTAGGGAAGATTCTTCCAGAATGACATTCAAGAGAGGCATTCCTCGAACTCATACAATCCTTCAAAACATCATCAACCATGCCCTACGAACCCGTCATCGGCCTTGAAGTTCACGCGCAGCTTCTCACCGAATCGAAAATTTTCTCGCCCATCAGCACGAAGTTCGGCGCGGCGGCGAATGCGCAAGTCTCGCCCATTTGCGCGGGCCTGCCCGGCGTGTTGCCCGTGCTCAATCGCAAGGCCGTGGAGTTCGCGATCAAGATTGGACTCGCGACGAATTGCAAGATCGCGCCGCTCTCGATTTTCGCGCGCAAGCATTATTTCTATCCCGATCTGCCCAAAGGTTATCAAATCTCGCAATATGAAGAGCCGATCTGTGAACACGGTGAGATTGAGATCGAGCAAGCGGACGGTTCGAAGAAACGCGTGAGTCTCATTCGCATTCATTTGGAAGAAGACGCGGGCAAGTCGGTGCATGCGGAGTCTTTTGTGGCAGAAGATGAAACGCTCATCGATCTGAACCGCTGCGGCACGCCGCTCATCGAAATCGTGAGTGGGCCGGATCTTTCCACGCCGCGTGAGGCTTATCTTTATCTCCAATACATGCGGCAGCTCGTGCGTTATCTCGGCATTTGCGATGGCAACATGGAGGAGGGCAGCCTGCGTTGCGACGTGAATATTTCCGTGCGCCCGGTCGGCCAAAAAGAGTTCGGCGTCAAAACCGAAATTAAAAACATGAACTCGTTTCGCCACGTCGAACGCGCGCTCGAATATGAAATTCAGCGGCAAATCAGCGTGCTCGACAGTGGCGGCAAAATTGTACAGGAGACTTTGTTGTGGGATGCGAATCGCAATCAAGTGGTGAGCATGCGCTCAAAAGAGTTCGCGCACGATTATCGCTATTTTCCCGAGCCGGATTTGACGCCGGTGCGCGTGGATGAAGCGTGGCTGCACGAGGCGCGCGCTGCATTGCCGGAATTGCCGCGGGCGAGGCGCAATCGTTTTATCGAGCAATATAAACTCTCACAGCAACACGCCGAAGTGCTCACCGAAGAAAAGGCGTTGGCCGATTATTTTGAAGCTGTAGCGCAACACGTGCGCGAACCGCAGCAAGCCGCGAATTGGATGATGGGCGAAGTGATGCGCACTTTGCGCGAGCAGAAGATTGAGATCGCTGCGTTCAAACTCTCGCCGCAAGGCCTCGCGGAAGCTTTGCGATTGCTCGACAGCGGCAAGATCACTGCGAAGATTGCGAAAGAAATTTTTGAAGAGATGCTCGCCACCGGTAAATCCGCGCCAGCGCTCGTGGCGGAAAAGGGGCTCGAACAAGTTTCGGATAGCGGCGCCATCGCGCAAGCCGTGGCGGACATCATCGCCGCGCACCCGAAAGAAGTGGAGCGCTATCGCAGCGGCGACGTGAAAGTGTTCGGCTTTTTGGTTGGGCAATTGATGCGCGCGATGAAGGGGAAAGCGAATCCGAAAGTGGTGAATGAGGTTTTGAAAGAGAGGTTGGATGAAAAAACTCGTTGAGCAGCTTAAAGCATAGCGCAGACTTCCAGTCCGCCTGATGATGAATCATCAGGCTAGGAGTTGAAAGCCGACTGAAGTCGGCTATCACCCGGCGGATTATTAGTCGTCTTTAAACGACTTGCGCCTCTTAGCCTGCGATTTCAATCGCAGGCGGAGGTGGCGTCGAGCATCAATGCAAAATTAAGGTACTAGGCAGGATGCCTGCGCTACGTAATCTTCGTCCCGCAAAGGCGCATGCGCGTCAACCGAAGACGAGAGGACAAAAGTCCAATGGAGGACAAACAGTCCACTAGATTTTTAACAATATCTTGCTAGCTTATTTTGCTCCGAGTCCGATTAACTTTTGATCAGGAGCG
>Ga0247727_10010680_pt1 | contig 16211 bp, 10 predicted proteins | sample WisWelCaveWW1625_FD_202498 | JGI IMG/M metagenome (GOLD analysis project Ga0247727, IMG submission 202498) | Biofilm microbial communities from Wishing Well Cave, Virginia, United States - WW16-25 | ecosystem: Environmental > Aquatic > Deep subsurface > Groundwater > Cave microbial mat | place... | reverse complement strand
ACATCATCGAGCCAAAGCCGGACCGGAATCTGGGCTACCCGCTGATGTCGTACTTCCTGGTTTTCGCGGCCTATCTGCCCTATCTGGGATGGCTGTGGCTCACGGGCGCGCTGAGCGGGATCAGCGGCGTCTACCCGTTCGGGCTGTCCGATCCGGCGCATCAATTGCAGGCGCTGGCGCTGATTGGGATCGGAGTTTCGACGGTGATGGCAGTTGGCATTGTGCTGGCGGCTTACGAGGCGGCGCGCGCGCTTTGGGATCACGCCACCGGCCTGCTGTGCGGATCGATGACGGCGTTGTGTTATCCGATCGTGTATTACTCCAGAGCCGGCAACCCGGATGTTCCGATGTTGTTCTTCATCGCGCTGGCGCTGGCCGTTTTCGCGCGCGGACTTAGCGGTGGATTTACCCTGCGGCGCACCATCTGGCTCGGCCTGTGGATTGGATTCGCTATGGCGACCAAGGAGCCTGCCCTAGCCTCCTTTCTGGCCGTGCCTTTCGTCGTGCTGTTCCACCGGCGAGAAGGACAAGGCCACTGGCGGCGCTGGACCTTCTGGCGGATTCCTCTTGCCGGAGCGGCGGCGGCGCTGCTGAGCTTCGGCGCCGGGAGCGGGCTGTTCATTGATCCTCAGCGCTACTTCGCGCACATCCAGTTCGGCCGCGAACGGGTGTCGGCGTTGACCTCCGGACAGATCCATTTCGTGCAGCCGGCGCCGAACACCTGGGAAGGCAATCTCCAACTGCTGGGGCAATTGGCCGGGGCGCTGGCGGATTCGATGACCTGGCCCGGCCTGCTGCTGGCGGTCGCCGGTCTCCTTTGGTGCGCGATGCGCGAACTGCGGCAGGCAGTCTTCGCGCTGTCGGCGCTGACCTACCTGGCGACCTTGTTATCCGGCGCGCGGGTCGTGCAGCTTCGCTACGTGATGCCGGCGGCGTTCGTGCTGGCGTTCTTCGCCGCTCGCGGCATGATTGTTGCCTGGCGTTCCGGGATGCCCTGGTTGCGCTGGAGCGCGGCAGCCTGGGGACTGCTCGGGATCGGGCTGGGGGCCGCTCACGCCGCGGACCTGAACCACGCGATGCTGCGCGATTCCCGCTACGCCGCCGCGCGCTGGCTGGCGTCGCGAACCCAACCGGGGGATCGCGTGGAAACCTTCGGACCGATCGCGAACCTTCCGCCGCTGAAGGCAGGCGTGGTCAGCGCGCAATCGATTCAATTCTTCGGATTGATGAAGCCGCCGCGGCTGGACCCAACCGCGGTCGAGGAGATTCTCGCCGCCTGGAAACGTCACCGGCCGAAGTTCGTCCTCATCCAGCCGGATTACACCAGCCGCGGCGCGCCGTTCAGCGCTTCCTGCCCACCGCAGATTTACGACGGCCTGATCCTGGGCCGTTATGGCTACCGGCTGGCGATGGTGTTCCACACGCCCTCGCTGCTGCCCTGGGCGGCGCGGCCGCCACTCGACTACCCCGTGGTGAACCCGCCCATCCGCATCTTCGCGCGAGTGGAGGAACCGGGCTCATGAAATCCTTGCTGCTGGGCGCTGTCCGCGCCGCGATAGCGGTGAGCTTGCTGGTCTGGCTCAGCCGCTCCGGCGTGCTGGAGTTCTCCGCCCTGCTCCGGCTGCTGACGGCCTGGCCGTTGACTCTGGCGGCGCTGGCGCTGCTGGCGGCCGACATGGCCGTGACGGCCTGGCGGCTGTGCGTGCTGGTTAAGCCGATGGGCTTCGATCTGACCCTCTGGTCATCTCTCCGGCTGAGCCTGATCGGAGTTTTCTTCAGCTCGTTTCTGCCCGGCGGCGGCGGCGGCGACCTGGTGCGGATCTACTACGCGCTGCACGGCAACCGCGGGCAGCGAACCGAACTAGGCACCGTCATGCTGCTGGACCGCGCCGCCGGACTGGTGGCGCTGTTGCTGTGGCCGCTGCTGGCGGCCGCCTGGTTCCGCGGTCTGCTGGCGACGCACGCGGTTCTGCAATCGCTGCTCTGGGGCGCTGCTCTGTTCTTCGCCACGCTGGTGGCGGGAGCGATGGCTGGATTCTCTCCGATGGTGGTGAAGCACGCGCTGGTGCGCTCGCTGCTGCGGCGCATGCCGCTGGGGGCGTATCTGGAGCGCGCGCTCGCGACCGTTCACGCGTATCGCAACCACGCCGGCTCCTTGCTGGCCGCTGTCGGCATCTCCCTGGCGGCGCATACCATGTCCATCGGGGTGATGCTGCTGGTGGCGCGCGCGATGCACCCGGCCTCCTTCGACTGGAGCATGAGCCTGCTGATTCCTCTGGGCGCGCTCGCCAACGCGCTGCCGGTAACGCCCGGCGGCATCGGGGTGGGCGAAGCGGCCATGAACAGCCTGTTTCAGATCGCCGGCCTTTCGGGCGGAGCGGACATCCTGCTCGGGTGGCGCCTGCTGATGCTTTGCCTGGGATTGTCGGGCCTGGTGTTCTATTTGCAAGGCAGCCGTCGCCTGGTGCACGCGGCTCCCGGGCAACAAGGGGAGGCAACGCCATGACCCCGCGCATCGCCGTGGCCGGCTGCGGGTACTGGGGTAAGAACCTGGTCCGGAACTTCGCCCATTTGGGCGCGCTGGATCTGATTTGCGACGAGCATCCGCCGGCGCTCGCGCGCCAGGCGGCCCTCCACCCGCAGGCGAGGACGGCCGCGAGCTTCGACCAGATCCTGTCCGATGAGCGCATCCGCGGCGTGGTGATCGCCACTCCGGCGGCGATGCACTACCAGCAGGCCCGGCAGGCGCTGGAGGCGGGCAAGGACGTGTTCGTCGAGAAGCCCCTGGCGTTGAACTATCGTGAGGGTCGCGACTTGCTCGAACTGGCCGCGCGGCGCGGCGCGGTTCTGATGGTGGGCCATGTGCTCGAATACCATCCTGCGATTACCTTGCTCCGCGACTTGATCGCGCGCGGAGAGCTGGGCCGCATCTGGTATCTCTACTCCAATCGCCTGAACCTGGGAAAAGTGCGCCAGGTGGAAAACATTCTGTGGAGCTTCGCCCCGCATGACATCGCGATCCTCAACCGGCTGGTGGGCGCCGAACCGATCCAGGTCCACGCGGCGGGCGGCGAGTATCTACAGGGAGGCGTGATGGACGTCACCGTCACCCACCTCACCTACTCCGGCCCTGTGCGCGCGCACATCTTCGTCAGTTGGCTGCATCCTTACAAGGAGCAGAAACTGGTGGTGGTGGGCGATCGCAAGATGGCGGTGTTCGACGACACGGCGCGTGAGGGCAAGCTGAAGATCTACGACAAGGGGATCGAATGGAAGGACGGCGTGCCGGTGCCGCGCCAGACCGCCGAGACCACTCTGTACTTCGAGGAAACCGAGCCGCTGCGTCTGGAGTGCGAGCATTTCCTGGCGTGCCTGGGAAGCCGCGCCCGGCCGCTCACCGACGGCGCCTCGGCGCTGAACGTGCTGAAAGTTCTGCAGGCCAGCCAGGCGTCGCTGGAGCGCGGCGGAGCTCCAGTGAGTCTGGCGGAGATCACCGAGGGAGATGCGCCTCATGAGTGACTACTTCGTGCACGAATCCAGCTTCGTCGATGAGGGCGCGGCGATCGGCGCCGGCACGAAGATCTGGCACTTCTGCCACGTAATGCCTGGCGCGGTGATCGGAGGCCGCTGCAACATCGGCCAGAATGTGCTGGTCGCCGCCGGAGTCCGCATCGGCGACAACGTCAAGATTCAGAACAACGTCTCGCTCTACACGGGCGTCGAAGTGGAAGACGACGTCTTCCTGGGACCCTCGATGGTATTCACCAACGTAGTCAACCCGCGCAGCCATGTTTCGAGAAAGGACGAGTACCGCCGCACGCTGGTGAAGCGCGGCGCTTCCATCGGGGCCAACGCGACCATCGTCTGCGGCGTCACGCTGGGCCGCTACTGCTTCGTGGGGGCCGGCGCGGTCGTCACTCGCGACGTGCCCGACTACGCGCTGGTCCACGGCAATCCCTCGCGCCTGCAAGGCTGGATGTGCCAGTGCGGCATCAAGCTCCAGTTCGGCGACACCGCTCGCGGCTCCTGTGCGGATTGCGGGGCGGCTTACGAAAAACGCGGCTCGGTAGTGACCCCGATCCTTCCATGAAGATCGTCACCGTGCTGGGGGCCCGGCCGCAGTTCATCAAGGCCGCGCCGGTCACGCAGGCGCTGCGCTCCGCAGGCCACCACGAGTTCCTGGTCCACACCGGACAACATTACGACCACCTGATGTCGGCGGTGTTCTTCGAGGAGATGGGGCTTCCGTCGCCCGATGTGAATCTGGGTGTGGGCTCCGACACCCACGCGCGGCAGACGGCCCAGATGATGATCGGAATCGAGGAGATCCTGAAGGAGCAGCAGCCCGATTGGGCGCTGGTCTACGGCGACACCAATTCCACGCTGGCCGGAGCTTTGGCGGCAGCCAAGCTCGGAGTTCCCCTGGCTCACGTCGAAGCCGGACTCCGTTCGTTCAACCGCTCGATGCCCGAGGAACATAATCGCGTCCTCACCGACCATTGTGCGAATCTGCTGCTGTGCCCCACCCGAACCGCAGTTGCCAACCTGGGGCGCGAAGGGATCATCAGCGGCGTCCACCAGGTGGGCGACACCATGTACGACGTCATCCTCCAATACGCCGACACTGCCCGCCGGAGACCGATCGTCTCGGAGCTGGGACTATCGAGGAAGCAGTACTACCTGGCAACCGTCCACCGTCCATCCAACACCGACGACCCGGCGCGATTGCGAAATCTGCTGGAGGCTTTCGCGGCGCTGGATGCTCCTGTAGTTTTTCCCGTCCATCCCCGGACCCGCCAGAAGATCGACGAGCTAGGCCGTCTGACGCTGTCACCGGTGCTCCGGCTGATTGAGCCGGCCGGCTACCTGGACATGCTGGCGCTGGAACAGGGTGCTCGCGCTATCCTCACCGACTCCGGCGGTGTCCAGAAGGAGGCGTTCTTCTGTGGAGTGCCTTGCATCACGCTCCGGGAGGAAACCGAATGGACAGAAACGGTGGACTCGGGGTGGAACACGCTCACTGGCGCCGATCCTGCCGCGATTGCTGAAGCCGCCCGGCGCTCTCCGCCGCCGGCTTCGCCACCCGGATTGTTTGGCGATGGCAAGGCAGCGACTCGGATCGTCTCCCACCTCGAATCCGACAGTGGTACGTCAGTACGCTGAGATTCAGTACTCGACCTATCTGAGTTACTACGACCATGGCTCCGCACCGTGGGAAACGGCAGGTTCTGACGCCTAATCAACGCTCGGCAGCTAAGCCGGCAGTCGTGTTCGCGATCGCACTTAGCCAAAACATACTTAGTTCTTGAAAAACCCTGGAAAGCTTGTGTACTCGATGTTATCCTGGCTGTGGGACATCATGTCGAAGCGCTCATGCTCAGGGAGAATGTGCTGAATGCTTGCTAGTGTACTCATCATCGGAATCTCGACGATCCTGTTCCTCTACTGGTTCCGCTACACCTGTGCGTTGATTCTGAGCACGAAGACCGCCAAGGATTACACCAGGCAGGTGGCGGCCACCAACCAACTTTGTTTCCTGGCTGTCCAGGAAGCTCTGGCCGACCAACCGCTGAACTTGGAACCGCTGCGCGAGTCTTTGGATCAGGACTACAAGGTTGTGACCTACCTCAACCGGAACACGGGCGAGGCCGATACGCTGGTGCTCGAGCAATGGATGTTGAAAGCGGATTTCCATCTGATGCGCGGCTGGTACTCGGTGGTTCGCAGTGTCTCGGAAGGCCAGGCACGAGGAGCGCTAGGAGAAATGGCGCAGATCGTGGGCCACTTCGCCAACGCCTTCGGAGAGCGGACGGCCACGGCCTCCGCCTCGGCCGCCTCGGCTTGAGCTTCCAGTCCGTTCCACATTTCCGCCTCGGTTCTCATAGAATAGGTGTGTGCCTTCTGACATCCTCACCGAGTCTGCCGTTGCCCGGCTGGACGAGGTTCGCCAAGCCATTGGGAAGATCATCGTTGGACAGCAGAATGTTGTCGACGGCGTACTGATCTGCCTGCTGGCCGGCGGCCACGTGCTGCTGGAAGGCGTCCCCGGACTCGGAAAAACAACCCTGCTGCGCACTTTAGCGCGCGTTCTCCATCTGCACTACTCCCGCATCCAGTTCACGCCGGATCTGATGCCGGCCGACATTGTCGGCAGCATGATCATCGAGACTGACGAGCGCGGCTCCAAGTCCCTGCGCTTCCAGCCGGGCCCGATCTTCGCTCACCTGGTGCTGGCCGACGAGATCAACCGGGCGACTCCGAAGACCCAGTCGGCGCTGCTGGAGGCGATGCAGGAGCGCACCGTCACCAGCGGCACCAGCACACACCATCTGGAAGCGCCATTTCTCGTGATGGCGACTCAGAATCCGATCGAGATGGAGGGCACCTATCCGCTGCCGGAAGCCCAGCTCGATCGGTTCCTGATGAAGATCCTGGTGGACTATCCGTCCCGGGACGAGCTGAACCAGATCGTGGAGCGCACTATCCAGCAGGAAGAGATTACGCTGGAGACCGTCATGGACCGGCCGGCCATCATGGAGCTGAAGACGGTGTGCCACCAGGTGCTGGTGGCGCCGCACGTACAAAGCTTCGCCATCGATCTGGTGATGTCCACGCAGCCGCAAAGCTCAATGGCGCACGAACTGGCGCGCAAGTACATCCGCTACGGCAGCTCCCCGCGCGGAGCTCAGGCGCTGGTGGAATGCGGCCGGGTGCTGGCGCTGCTGAAGGGACGCTTCCACCTGAGCATCGAAGATATTTGCAGCATCGCACCGGCGGTGCTTCGCCACCGCATCATTTTGAACTTCGACGCCCACGCCGAAGGCCAGACGCCGGAGACGTTGCTGACCGAGCTGATTCAGGCCCAGACCCGAAAGGCGGCCTGAGCGATGGCGCAGCCCCTGGTGGACCGGGCTTTTCTGGAAAAACTGGAGCGGCTCACCATCCACTGGCAGAAATCGTTCCACGGGCTGGTGGGCGGGGTCAACACCTCGCGCTTTGCCGGCGGGGGCCAGGAATTTCTGGACCATCGCCACTTCCACCATGGCGACGACCTGCGCGCGGTGAACTGGCGCGCCTACCTGCGGCTGGAGAAGCTGTTCCTGAAGATGTTCCAGATCGAGCCGCGGGTGCCGGTCCGGATGCTGCTGGATTGCAGCCAGTCGATGTCCACCGGCGTCTCATCGAAATTCGATTACGCGCGCAAGCTGGCGGCGGCCATGGCCTACGTCGGCCTGGTGCGCCTCGACACCATCTCCATCCACCCGTTCAGCGAGACGCTGGGCGACCGCTATCTGTGCTCCGGCGGCCGCCACCGCTTCGGTCCTGCGGCCGACTATCTGGGTCAACTGTCGCTCCAGGGCTCGACCGATTATTTCCAGGTCGCCCGCCAGTTCATCGGCCGATACACGCAGCGCGGCCTGCTCATCGTGATCTCCGATTTCCTGAGCGAAGCCGATTGCGACAAGCCCCTGCAGTATCTGGCCGACTTCGGCCACGAGCTGCTGCTGATTCATTTGTGGGCCGAGGAAGATCAATCGCCACCCTGGGAAGGCGAACTGGAACTGGTGGACGCCGAGACCGGCGCGCGCCTGGAGCTGGAATTTGACGCCGAGGCGCGCGAGCGCTACCGCGAACGTTTCGAGGCGTTCAGCCGCGCGCTGCAACGCACGGCGCTGCGCAACGGCGGCCGCTACACCGGCTGCGCCACCAGCATGCCGCTGGAAGAAGTGATCTTCGGGCCCCTGGCCCCGGTCTGGGGAATGTAGATGTTCCTGGTCAACCTCAGCCTGGGCGAATTCCTCGCGCTGTTCGGCGCCGTCTCCGGCGCGATGGTGGCGTTGTACCTGCTGGACCGCTCACGACGCCGCCAGGTGGTGGCCACGCTGCGCTTCTGGACCGCGGCCGAGCATCCGGTGGAATCGCGGCGGCGGCGGCGCATCCGGCAATGGCCGTCGCTGCTTTTGCAAATCCTGGCGCTGGTGTGCCTGCTGCTGGCGGTGGCGCAGCTTCGCTGGGGATCGCCGGACACTTCTTCGCGCGATCACGTGCTGGTGCTGGATACCTCTTCCTGGATGGCGGCGCGGGTCGCGCAAGGCACGCTGCTGGACCAGGCGCGCACGGGCGCGCTGGCGTGGCTGCGATCGCTGCCCTCCGGCGACCGCGTGCTGGTGCTCTACGCCGATGCCCTGGCGACGCCGGCCACGGCATTCGCCGACGACCGCAAGGCGGCGCGCGAGGCCGTCATACGGGCGCATGCCGGCCCTTCGGCCCTGCGCCTGCGCGACGCCGTCGAAGCGGCGCAACGAATCCTCAAACTGCACGCCCGCCGGCCGGGCGAGATCGTGCTGGCCGGCGCCTCTCGTATTTCCGACGATCCGGAAGGCTGGGCCCCGCCGGCGAACCTGCGGCTGCTGGCCGTGCGCGGCGATCCCGACAACGTCGGACTGCGGCGGCTGGCGCTACGCCGGTCGCCGGTGGAGCCCGACCTGTGGCAGATCTTCGTCTCCGTGCGCAACTATGGGTCCCAGCCGCGCACGATCGATCTGGGACTCCAGTTCGGCGGCGCGCCGGCCGGCGCACGCCGCCTTCGCCTGGCCCCGGGCGCAGAGCAGGAAGGGGCCTTCGAGTACCGCACCCGCGCTGCCGGCTGGATGGAGGCGCGCATCCGTCCCGGCGACGCTTTTACCGCCGACGATCGCGCCGTCGTCGAGGTGCCGGAGCGCAAGCCCGTGACAGTGGCGGTTTGCTCGGCCGAGCCGGAGCTGCTGCGGCCGCTGCTGGCCGCCAATCCGCTGATCGAGGCGACCTTCCTGCCGCCGGCCCGCTGCGCGGAAGCCGGTGCGGCCGCTATCGTGATTCTGGATCGCGTTGCCCCGCAGCCTCTGCCCCAGGGCCACCTGGTGTGGATCGAGCCGCCCTCGGACCGTTCTCCGGCGCGAGTGCGCGCCCGCGCCGCCGACGCCAGAATCGAGCGCTGGCGCACGGGCCACGCATTGGGCGCGGGGCTGCGCGCGCAGGATCTTCGGTTGGAGTCCGCCATGGTATTCGAGGCGGCCGCGGGCGACGTCGCCATCGCCGAGACGGCGCAAGGCGCCGTGATTCTGGCGCGACCGGCCACATCCTCGCGTCCGGCGCGGCAAGTGATCTTCGGTTTTCACCCCATGCGGACGGCTCTTCGTTACGAGCTGACCACGCCGCTGCTGTTCGCCAACGTGATGCGCTGGGCCATGGCGGAGAGCTTCCGCCGCTATGAGCTGCAAGCCGCCGGCGTCGGCGCCATCACTGTCCCGGTGGAGCCTGACCTCGACACAGCGTCGGTCCGCGTTCAGGCGGAGGACGGGCGTGAGTTGCCGTTCACCGTGCAGGAAGGGCAGTTACGTTTTTACGCGGGCGCACCGGGGCGTGTGCAAGTCACCGCGGGCGACCGCGCCTACGCCTACTCGCTCACGCTGCCGGAAGTGGCCGGCACGCGCTGGGAGCCGCCGGACGGAATTCGCAAGGGCGCTCGCGCCGCGTCCACCGGCGTGGCGTCGGCGAGCGATCTTTGGCAGGCACTGGCGGTGTTGGGCGGGCTGCTGCTGCTGATCGAATGGTTCCTGTTCGGCCGCGCGCGCGATGGCGTGCGACGCGTGCCGGCACTCCCCCGCCTGCTTCGGCTCGATTTGCGCGGGCGATTCCGGCGCATGCAGCGTCCTGTCCGGAGGGCGTCATGAGCTTCGGGCATCCCTGGTTTCTGGCGCTGGCGCTGGCCCCGCTGGCCTGGATGGCGTGGGAATGGCGCAAGACCGGCCGTCGCGGCGGCCTGATACTGAAGGCGCTGTCGCTGGTAGCGATCCTGGTGGCGCTGGCGGAACCACGGCTGGCAACCTGGGAGAACAAGGTCGCCGCGGTCGTGCTGGTGGACACCTCCGCCAGCGTTTCGCCGGCGGACCTCGCGCGCGCCTCCGGCATCGTGTCGAGCATCGACCAGGCGCGCGGCCGCCACTTCCTGCGCGTGCTGCCGTTCGCCCGCGAGACGCGAGCGCCCGCCGCCGAGGAGGCCGCCGGCACCTGGAAGCTTCGTCCCACGGCGGGAGACTCCGGCCGCGGGACTAATCTCGAGGCCGCCGTCCGCGACGCCATTGGGGCCGCGCCCGACGGCATGGTGCCGCGCCTGGTCCTGATTTCCGACGGCAAAGAGAATCACGGCAGCGTCAGCCGCGCCGCCTGGCAGGCCCGTCAGTTGGGTGTGCCGGTGGACACCTTCGCGCTGGCCGGCCGCGCCAGGCCCGGCCTGGAACTGCGCACGGTCACGCTTCCGTCGCTGGCCTTCAGCGGCGAGCGATTCCCAGTCGACATCACCATCGTTTCGCCGTCGGCGGCCGCGGGCGCCGTCGAGATTTCCGCCGAGGGCCGCACGCTCGGAACTCATCCAATGCGCCTGGACCGCGGCGAGAATCTGCTCCGCGTCCACGCCAGCCTGGAGGCCACCGGAGCCATCGAACTGACCGGCGCCATCCGCGCCGAGGGGCTGGGCGAGGCGCGCTTCGCCCAGGCGGTCACGCTGCGGCGGCCGCGGGCGCTGATCCTTTCCCAGGACCCCGCCGGTTCGGAGAGCCATCTGCGGCAGACGCTGGAGGCGGCGCAGTTCGACCTCTCTTTCAGCAGGGACGTGTTCCCTTCCCCCCTTTCCGATTACCAGATTCTGGTTCTCAACAACTGGGATCTGGAAGGCATAGCGCCGGCGCGCAAGGCGGACATCGAGGACTTCGTGCGCCAGGGCGGCGGGCTGCTGGTGATCGGCGGCGAGCGCAACGTCTACATGGAGAATAAGGCCGTCGAGGACGCCCTGGATCGCGCCATGCCGGCCAAGCTGGCCCCGCCGCGCTCCCCCGAAGGCACCTGCCTGGTGCTGATCATGGACAAGTCCTCGTCGATGGAAGGCAAGAAGATGGAGCTGGCGCGGCTGGCTGCTCTCGGCGTGATCGACAATCTCCGCCCCATCGATCTCATCGGAGTGCTGATCTTCGACAACTCCTTCCAATGGGCCGTGCCCATCCGCCGCGCCGAGGAGCGTACGCTGATCAAGCGCCTGGTGGCCGGCATCACGCCCGACGGCGGCACGCAGATCGCTCCGGCGCTGGCGGAAGCTTTTCGCAAGATCCAGCCGGTGAACGCTACCTTCAAGCACATCGTGCTGCTCACCGACGGCATCTCGGAGGAAGGCGACAGCATCGCGGTGGCCAAGGAAGCCACGCTGCAACGCGTCACCATTTCGACGGTGGGGCTGGGCCAGGACGTCAACCGTGCCTATCTGGAGAAAGTGGCTTCGTTCGCCAAAGGCAAATCGTACTTCCTGACCGACCCGTCGGGCCTGGAGCAGATCCTGCTGCGCGACGTGATGGAGCACACCGGCTCCACGGCGGTGGAAAAACCGACAGCTCCGGTGGTGATGACGCAGGCTGAGATTCTGGACGGGGTGGGCATGGAGTCGGCGCCGGCATTGCGCGGCTACGTGCGCTTCATCGCCAAACCCAGCGCCGAGACCATCCTGTCGATTGAGCGCAAGGATCCATTGCTGGCGCGCTGGCAGTACGGCCTGGGCCGTTCGGCCGTGTTCGCTTCCGACGCCAAGGCCCGCTGGGCCGATGCCTGGGTGCGCTGGCCGGGATTTGACCGGTTCTGGGCGAACCTGTTCCGCGACCTGCTGCCGCACGCGCAAGCCGGCGAGGCGGCGCTCACCTGGGACAGCGCGCACGGGCAACTGATCGCCGAGTACCGTCTGGCGCGGCACGTCCCCGAGCCGTCCGTGCCGCCGGCGATCTACGTGATCGGCGCCGAAGGTTTCCGCCAGCCGGTCGAGGTCCGCAAGGTGAGCCACGGTGTGTATCGCGGCCAGGTCGCGATTGGCAACCGCCAGGGATTGTTCCGCGTACGGCCACTGGAAGACTCGCGCTCATTCCCCGAGATCGGTTTGTATCGCCAGCAGGACGAACTGGCCGACCATGGCTCCAATGAACCCCTGCTGCGCCAGTTGGCGGCGTTCACCGGCGGCCGCTTCCAGCCGACGCCGCGTCAGGTTTTCGATGCCGGCGGCCGCGCCGTTCCCACGTCCATGCGGCTGTGGCCGGGCTTGCTGGCTTTGGCCATCGCGCTGAGCGTGACCGAGTTGCTGCTCAGGAAATGGAAAGGGATCGCCGAGTGGATTGGCGGCCTGCGGGCCGCCCGTGCCTAACGCCGGGCCACCAGGCTCGTCCAATCACTAAGGAGTGCCATGAAAACCACACGCCGATCGATGATCTCCGCGGTTGCGCTGGCGCCGGCGGCGCTGGCCCAGTCGCGCATTCCAGCTCGCGGACCACAACTGGACGCCACCCTCGTGAAGGACTTCGTCGGCGCCGCCCACGGCAATATCGAGAAGACACGAGCGCTGCTCGAACAGCAGCCCGCGCTCGTCAACTCGACCTGGGACTGGGGCGGCGGCGACTGGGAGACCGGCTTGGGCGGCGCCTCCCACATGGGCAATCGCGAGATCGCGCTCTACCTGCTGGATCACGGCGCCCGCATGGATCTGTTCGCGGCGGCGATGCTGGGCAAGCTCGACGTCGTGAAGGCCGCGATGGCGGCGTTTCCCGGCGCCCACAAGATCCTGGGACCGCACAAGATCCCCCTCATCGCCCACGCCCGCAAGGGTGGGCCCGAGGCTGAGGCGGTGGTGCGGTTCCTGGAGGAGCTGACATAACTCGCCCGGAGCTTGCTGCAAATTTGCAGCAAGTCCTTATCTGCTGGAAAAACAGTTGGTCGCAAATTTGCAACCAACTTAGAACTGCATCTTGACACCGAACTGGATGATCCGCGGCTCCCCGGCGGATGTTACCTGGCCGAAGCTGGCGGCGCCCAGGTCGCGGCCGGGCTGGTTCATCGAGGTGTGATTGAAGGCGTTGAAAAACTCGCTGCGGAACTGAAGCTGCCAGCCTTCCCGGATTCTGAAACTCTTGGCGATGCCGATGTCCCACAGGTTGCGGCCGGGTCCCTCGACGGTGGAGCGGCCGGCGTTGCCGAAGCGGTCAGCCGGCGCGAAGAAGCATTCGGAGCGGAAGTAGCGGTCCACCGTGCGCTCGCCGCGAGGCAGGTTCGGGCTGCACGTCATGTCGGGGCGCACGGGGCCGTTGGTGCCTACTCCCAGCGGGTCGCCGTTGCGGCGGACGGTGACGGGGAATCCGGTTTGCACGCTCCAGATGCCGTTCACCTGCCAGCCGCCGATCACGTGACCCAGCACGCCGGTGGCGCCGCTCGCGAAGCGCCGGCCCTTGCCGAACGGCAGGTCGTAAATCATCGATGACACGAAGCGGAACTTGTGGTCGTGCGCGGCCAGTCCCTTGTCGGCCTTCTTGTTGAAGATGTCCTGGATGCGGTTGCCGGTGTCGTTGTCGCCGCCCTGGAACGGCTGAGCGTCGCTGATGGCTTTGGCCCAGGTGAACGAGTTGATGAAAGTCAGTCCGCTGGAATACCGTTTTTCGAAGCGGGCCAGGAGCGCGTGATACGTGGAGAAGGCGGTGGCCGTGGTTTCAAACCAGTTGTCGAGCGGCACCAGGATGCCGTCAAATACCGCGTAGGGCAGCAGGCGGCGCAGGTGGGGATGGACGTTGGGGCTGATGGCAGCGTTGTTGGAGCGGGCCTCCTGCGTGTTCAGATTCTCGCGCCGGTTCAGGCGAGTTCCCTTGCTGCCGGCATAGCTGACCTCGGCGACGAATTCGTTGCGGAACTGCCGCTGGACACCGAAGTTCCAGTGCTGGACATAGGAGTTTTGAAAGTTCACCGAGTAGGTGTTGGGGCCGGGCGTGAACGAGCCGATCGGCGGATCGTCGAGCAGGTATCCGAGGAACGCTTCCGACGGAGGCGGGCCGAATTGGAACGCCGACAGCGACTGCTGGTCCTCGCGCACGAACGGAATATTCTCCACGGCGTCCTGAAAATTGCGCATGGGATCGGTGTCGAAAAACAGACCGTAGCCAGTTCGGACCACGGTGTTTGAGGTCAGCCGGTAAGCGATGCCGATGCGCGGGCCGAAATCGTATTTCTCCACCGGGACTAGCGAGCGCGGCACCTCGCGCCCGGCAAGCACCACCTGCGGAAGCCGGTCGACGCGCAGATCGTTCAGCGTCAATCCCAGCCCCAGCACCGGCAGGCTCCGGTTGATGGCGGCGCAGCGCTGCGGATCCTTGCAAAGATTGATGCCGCCCTCTCCGAAGTGGCCGGGAAATGGTTTGGCGCGGATGGCGGAGATGTGATCGCGCGTCTCTTTGGGCGGGATGTAGAGCTGATACCGCACCCCGATGTTCAAGGTCAGCTTGGAAGTGGCTTTGAAGTCGTCCTGGATGTAGCCGGCGTACTCGGTGGCGCGGAGAATGCTGGAGTGGTCGCCCGGGCGGCGCCCCTTCTGGCGCGGCAAGCCCAGCAGGAAGTTCGCGAATACGTTGCCCGTGCCCGGAAAGCCTTCCAGGCCGGACCATTCCTGGTTGCCGAAATCCCAGGTCCCGCGCGTGGTTTCGGGGTTGTTAAGGAAATCGACGTGGATGCGGCGATACTCGGCGCCTGCCTTCAGGAAATGCCGGCCGCGATTGAATGAGAACATCTCGATGAGCTGCCAGGTTTCGTCCTTGCGCCGGGTTTCGCTGCCGTCGCTGAAGCCGGTGAAACCGCTGACCGTGATGGCAGGCGATCCGGCGCCGGCCAGGGGCAGGCCGCGGATGCCCAGTTGTTTGACTACGTTCACTTCCTCCAAAATCCGTTTGGCCCCGGATGCATTGGTTTCACGCTGGTAGACGAAGCGGACCTCGTTGAGCGTGGTGGGGTTGAGCAGACGCGTGAACACACCACTGGCGACATGCTTCTGGCCCGGGCCGAAGCGCTCGTTGCCCTCGAAGTTGCCCGGACTGAACGAATCGGCGTTCTGGTAGCCGTAGCGGCCATAGACAGTGTTGGCAGCGGAGAAGCGGTGGTCCAGACGGGACATCATCTGGTCCGTGCGCGACCGGTTGCTGCGCCCGTCCAGGTAGTTGAAGCGCGGATTGCCCGTGGCGGCGTCACGCTCACCGACATTGTTGGGCTGCGGCCACAGATCGCTCTGCAACGTCTTCAGCGCCACCGGGTCCCAACGATTCTGCGGGACGATGTTTCCGGGGAACGGATCGCGGATGTAGCGGGTGGAACCGGGAATCAGTCGCGACGATCGCGCGTCGTAGATCATGTTGGCCAGTGAGGAGCGCCCCATGGCGTCGGTTCCAAGACCGCGGCCCAGGTTGGAGGAGAAGTTGCCGGCACGCACCGCAGCATCGGGAACAGTGCGGCGGCCAGTCGCTCCGCGGACATTCCGGAAGCCATCGTAATAGCCGAAGTAGAAAGTCTTGTCCTTGATGATCGGCCCGCCGGCGGCGGCGCCGAATTCATTGCGATTGAACGGCGGGGCGATGAAGCGGCCGCGGGTGTCGACAAAGGCCGGGTCGCGCTGGAAAAAATTGCGCGCCTGCACGGCGTCGTTGCGGTTGAACTCGTAGAGCGTCCCGTGCACGTCGTTGGTGCCGGACTTGGTGATCACGTTGATCTGACCGCCGGCGCCCTTGCCGAACTCGGCCGAGTAGTTGTTGACTTCGATCTTGAACTCCTCCACGGCCCCGATGGAGGGGCGGAAGGAGATGTTGTTGTCCCACTGATCGGAATTGGTGACCCCGTCGAGCTGGAAGGCGTTCTGTTCCGAGCGCGCCCCGCCGATGGAAATCCCGCCGCCGGCGCCGGCGCCGGGCTGCCCGGTGTTCACTCCCGGCAGCAGCAGCGCCAGTTGGACGAAGTTCTGGCCGTTGAGCGGCAGGTCCTGGATCTTGCGCCGGTCGATGACCGAGCCGACCGTGGCATTTTCCGTGTGCAGCAGTTGGGCGGTCCCTTTGACCTCGATCTGCTCGGTCACCTGGCCCACCTGGAGCTGCACATCCAGCCGCGCCGTCTGGTCGATCTCGATTTGGAAACCGCTGAGTCGATGACGCCGGAATCCCTGCGACTCAACAGTGATCTCGTAGGTGGACGGGCGCATGCCGGGCATGTTGAAGTTCCCCGACTCGTTTGTGACCGTTTCGCGGGTAGAGCCGGTCTGCGGGTCTCGGGCGACTACTTTAGCGTCCAGGATCGCGGCGCCGCTTTGGTCGGTGACCGTGCCGGTGATGGTGGCTGTGCCGGCC
>Ga0247727_10010679_pt1 | contig 16211 bp, 12 predicted proteins | sample WisWelCaveWW1625_FD_202498 | JGI IMG/M metagenome (GOLD analysis project Ga0247727, IMG submission 202498) | Biofilm microbial communities from Wishing Well Cave, Virginia, United States - WW16-25 | ecosystem: Environmental > Aquatic > Deep subsurface > Groundwater > Cave microbial mat | place... | reverse complement strand
CCATCGCCGCTTCCAGGGAGAGATGCGACAGACCATATTTTTCCAGGGAGAAGGGGCTAACCCCTTGCGCGTCCGCCATTTTCATTGCCGTGTACCCCAAATTTTAGCGGCCCACTATACCATATCCGATAGGCGGCTGTATCTGCTGTGAGCCTGTTGCACGAATCCGCCATGCCCGTCCGAAAAGCCATGCACTGAAAAAATGACCTCTCAGGATGCCCAGGATCGACGATCACAGGGTCAGGATGGGTTTTGGTCGTCCTGAAAACTGCTGGTAACGATTCGTGCAACAGGTTGCGATGAGCCATGAATTACGGCCGAGTCGGTGTTGGAACCGTAAAAAATGCGGGTGCTAAAAGCGAGAGAAGAAAAAGGGACATAAATCCACTGATGGACAATGCCAGTGCAACCAATCCACCCAGATAAATAATGGGTGTAAATTCAGAAGCAATCAATGATAGGAAGCCCAATGAGAAAATCAACACATTAAAAACAATTGAACGTCCCGAATGCTGTAGGGCATGAACTAAGGCATCGTCCAAATTCAATCCCTGTGCCAACGCCGCCTTGATACTACAGAGGTAATGGACCGAATAATCCACAATACCGACGACCAGAAAAGAAATGATTGCGGTTCCAATATTGAGGTCAATGTTGAGCAGGGTCATGATCCCATAGTATGAAATCATGGTACAGGCCAGGGGCAAGGCCGTGAGGAGTCCATGTCGCCAGGAGCATAACCACAACATGAGTACGAGCGTAATGGCGATCAGCCCGAGAACAAAACTGGTGAATTGGCCCTTAATAATTTCATGGAGTACCCCAGACCAGATCACCGGCGTTCCTCCAATTTGAACATCCAGGTCCTTCGGTTTGTTTTGTTTCAACCAGGCATAGAATTGATCTAAAAACAACTGGTAATCACTTGCGCGTGTTGTATTCATCGTCAAGAGGGTTACGGCTTTGGAAAAGTCGCGATTGATTACATTGGTTAATTCTGATCCTCCCCCATTTTCGTACATGAGAATGGCCTGCGAGATCACGTCATCGCCCGCAACCGTTTCGTACTCCATGTTCCCAGTGACAGGATCAACGCTTTCAACGCGTTCCAGTCTGTTCGGAAGCCGATCGTAACGTGGATCCATATCGTGCATCACGCGGTTCATCCGTTTGACATATTTTGCCAGAGAATAGGTATAGGTGACGTGGGGTTGGCTTTCCAGAAATTTGTCTAGCTTTTCGATAAACGTGACCTGTTCGACCGACACCATCGAACGTTCTCCCTGTTTTCCAATGCTAATCCACGCGGGACTCGTTCCGGCAAGATGACTGTTGATAAATTCATCCGAAATTCGAAAGGCGTTTTTTTCTGCAAAATAACTTGATCCGGCATCTTCGACATGAATACGGGTGGCCAGATAACCCAGGGTCACTAAGAGTCCTAGAAAGATCACAAATACAGGTTTACGATGTCTGAAGAGCATTCTAAAATAACGTTCAAAAGGATGAGGTGAACTTTCCGGAGTGCCTGGAGACACTGGGGCTATTTCATTGGCCCGCAACACATGTTTGCGCGATCCAAATAAACCGATCCAGGCAGGAAGCAGCAGCAAAGAAATGAGTTGGGCGCTGGCTAACCCAATCGCCATAAAGAGGCCAAACATGCGAATGCTTTCGATATTCGTTGCGGTTGAAAAAATAAACCCGACGACTGTCGTGATCGTTGTTAAGATGACCGGAGAAATCATGAGGCGCATCATTTTTCCGGCCCCTTCACGCGCGGGGTATCCCTGGGCGCGCTGACTATAATATTCGTTCATCATGTGAATGGCGTCGGCGCCACAAATGGTGATTAAAAAAACAGGGAGGGCACTGGTAATCAGGTCCAGTGGGATATTGAACAGTGCCATTAAGCCCATTGTCCAGATTGTTGATATTCCCACATTGATCAGCGGAAGGAGTACCCCCATCGGACGGCGAAAGAAGACGATTAACAATGTGGTTATCACTCCAATGACAATGGGGAGCAAGGTTGCCAGGTCGCGATCAATGAGCTTTTTCTGTTCTGCGATAAAAATCGGTACGCCTGCGATGTGCACCTCATTTTCTTTTCTAAAGGCCGGATACTGGACTGCATACGTATCCAGCATCTTACGAAACGTGTCATACGCACGCAGTTGCCCTTCGGCATCCTCCTGTTTCAAAAAGAGCTCAACGACGACCAGCGTGACTTTTTCATCGATCGATACGGATCCCCCGACCATGAGGGCGTTACTCATTACTTCTTTTTGAATTTGCTCTGGCGGTGTGTGCGTATTGCTTAAACTATAGTGAACGATCAATTCCTTGTTTTGGCTTACGATATTTTCCGTGGCGGCGAGTCCGGCCATCTCCTTAATGGGATTCAGCCGATTGGGGAGGAAGTTCAGAAAGGCGCGCTCTCCCGCACGGAGCGGGAGCGTTGCTCCCATCTTACGCAAGGATTGCGCCAGGGTCGCATCGTTTTGTTCCAGCCCTCCATCGAGTAGCCGAAGAGCAACCGATTTGAATTGTGGCGCGCGCCCCCCATATTTTTCGGCTAAGCGGTTCAGAAAGTGCGTGTCCGCTTCATTCGCCAGAATAATCTGACGGGAAGCTTGGGTCAGTGTATAAACGGCATCCAGGGTAACGCGGTTAAAAATCCCGTTCTTATTGTGTATGGCAATCAGTACGGCATCGTAGGTACCGGTAAATTCCTTTTGCATGTCCAGAATCGTTTTTCGTGCGGGATGATCATCGGAAAGCAAATAGGGATTGCTGTCCATTCCCAACTTGGGCAATTGCCATGCAAAAAAAACGGTCAATGCCAAGAGTCCGGAGAGAATGAATCGAGGAAACCGATTAACGAAGTCCAGGTATTGTTTCACGGCTTACTCCTGTTTTCATAATGGTTTGACTGAATAGGTGGTCCTGAAGGCCCACATTATATTGAACGTTCGTGAAGATTAAACTCGATGATCGTTTCTGAGCGAAATTCGTCATATCGGCCTGCATCACGGACCAGATATTCTGAATCTTCTCCATCTTCTTGACCGTCATTGTCTTAAAGAGGACCCCTGTGATGTCGTAATAGTCCTGTTTCAAAACAACACGGCTCTCTTGATCCACCCAGATGATCGTTTTCTGATAGCCTGTTTTTTTAAGAATGACTTCTGAAGATGGCTTTCGTTCGATTCGATCACACAGCCGACCATTTACCTTTTCGGTGTCCAGAAAGACTTGGGTATAATCCGTTATGCGCAGCTTATCCATATCAATATATGAAAAATCGCTTCCCATGAAGGCTCCTCGTTTATCGGCCGTCGCAATGCGACGGGACTGTCGAAAGGCAGGGAGGTAAAGCCATTGGTCATCGTCCTGGTGCTTTGTCTCATTGTAATTCACGCTCTGGAAGACCACACCGCGCACATCCGATGGTCCCGTAAAATAGAGCGTCAATTTATCGTTATCCTCCGCATCTTTTTGAAGGTAGTAGAGATCCCGAACCCGGCGTCTCCCGCTTTCGTCGGTTAAGACGAGTTGGACATCGGCATAAATATCATTTCCATCAAATCGGTCACGGCTTTTTGTTAAAATTTCATCGGCCGATAAGGCAAACGCCGGATGTGAAATTCCGACGATCAGTCCCAGCATTAAAACAGTTTTCAATAATATTTGCTCCATTTTACACTCCTTCTTTTTAGTGATTCGTTGTTTTGAAACATGTCCTCCCCTTTTCTTATAGGGCTAAAACAGATACCGTATGTCCAGTTGTAGCCGATCTTGTCGGCGAAATTGCCCGAAGAAACCAGACGGGTCTCCACTGAGCAAATCCAGGGTGCAGCCCAGACTGATCTGATCATTTGGTTTGAAGTTGTTTTTAACCTGGAGCCATTGGCCATTACGCTGGGACATGAGCGTGAGGGCCAGACGGGTTTCCAGGCGGGCCGATAAGCTGCTGCCTGTTGCAGAAAATGTGGTGACTATTTGGTGTTCAGGGTCCCAATAACCCGTTTGCCAGTTTGAGATAAACCGATCACTGGTTTGGACTGATACGAGCCAATCCCGCCAGAGATAGTCGAGGCCCAATAGCCCCCGAAGGGTTGAACTCTGGATGACCCCGTCTGGTTCTTCAAGGCTTGTATAGGAGAGCGAGGGGATCAAATTCCATTCGCTTCGGAAGATAAATCCTTGCTGAACGGGCTGGGCGAATCCAAACCCCATTTGGATGTGCCGTGGATAGTCGGGTTGTAGCACGAGGGTGCTGGTTCCCGTTGGCACAATGCGATAAATAGGGTCGTCATTGCGTGTATAAAAGAGAACACCGCTGACATCGCGTGCGCCAAAACTACGGGAGAGATGAACCCCAATCTCGGCGCTTCCGAGCAGATTTTTTGGATAGCGATGCGGTCGTATTTCAACGCCTTGTGCAATCAACGGTTCCACTGTTGGAATAAAAAACGGGCTTCCTTCGGCGGCCATTCGGTTTCCAACGAAGCCCGGCAGGTAAATAGCCTCGACCATCCAGTCGCCCCATTGACCCAGGGTCCGGAGCATCAAAACAGAACGTCGGTAATCATTCAGTTCGGGGAGGACAAATTCTCGAAAGTCCAGGGGGTTTACTTGATCTAAAATACGCAAATTATCGGCACGCCCCCAAACCACCTGTTGCCAACCGAGGCTGTTTTGCCAGCCATTACGTTGTGTTGCAACATAGATCTCACGCCAATCCGCGTCCAACCGATATGCCTTGCGCGCGGCCTTGCTATAGGTCTGGGTGTCGGCGTAGCTTTCGTTCCAGCGCACGCGGCCTTCGGCGTGAAGTTCCCAGTTGCGGAGAATCCAGCGACCTTGGGTATGGAGTTGTAGTTCCGAGTGAGGAGAGGTCTCTCCGTGGAGCCAATCGGTCGAACGCAGACGGATGTCCGTATCGAATTGCGCGTTTGCATGAGCACAGACCGGCCCAGAAAAAAAGAGGATCAGAAAAATTACATGCCGCACGTGTACCCTCCGTCAATGGTGAAGCTTTGTGCGGTGATCCCTGCAGCTTGATCCGACACGAGGAAACCGATTAGATCCGCGGCTTCACGGGCACCAACAAAGCGCCGCAAGGGAATGGTTTTTTTTGCATGACGCAAAACCTGTTTGATATCGGCGCCCATCAGCGCAGCCTGCGCGGCCAATTCCTGTTGTAACATGGGGGTATCAATCCATCCCGGTAAAATGGCGTTGACGGTAATTTTTCGTAGGGCGAGATCCATAGCCAGTGCCTTCGTATAACCGAGTAATCCGTGTTTTGACGCGCAATAGGCCGTATTCCGGATCTTGCCGGCACGGCCCAGGATCGACGCGACATTTACAATGCGACCCTCCGGGGCAAGCACCGAAAGGCAGTGCAAGGTGATCGTAAAAGTTCCATGCAAATTAATTCCAATAATACGATCCCAGGCGGCCGGGTCATCCGGCTCATTTTCATCTGAAACCCCGGCATTGTTGACCAGAATATGAAGCCCTCCCTGACTGGGCAATACCGCGATTAAGCGTTTCTGGAGTTCTTCGCGCGATGCAAGGTCTGCCGTACAGCAGACAGGATCAACCCCGTATTCTGATAATGCGATCGTGAGCGTCTCCAATCCCGCTTCGTCCCGATCCAGAAGGATGAGCCGAGTAATGCCGTCTTCGGCAAACCGCAAGGCTGTTTCCCGCCCAATCCCTTGAGCCGCCCCTGTAATCAGTGCTGTTTTCCCATCGAGTGCGTACTTCATCATCCACTCTTCTCTTTTAGGCCATCTTAAGGCCGCCATCAAGATGGAGAATTTCGCCGGTTATATATTGATTGCGCGGACTCGCCAGAAAGGTTACGGCGTCAGCAACTTCTTCCGGTTCGGCAAACCGTTTCAAAAGGAGCCGGGCCATTATTTCTTTTTCGCCCTGTAGACGAATCTGTTCCGACATGTCGGTTCGAATAACCCCTGGCGCTACCGCATTGACGAGAATGTTTCGTGGGGCCAATTCTACCGCAAGGGCTTTGGTAAAGGCTTCCAATCCGCCTTTCGCGGCGGCGTAGTTCGATTGTCCACGCCCCGGTTTACTGGCGGCGCAGGAAGAAATATTAATAATCCGTCCATAGCGTTGACGCATCATTGTTAATGCGGCGCTCCGTGAGATAAGAATGGGCGCAAGCAAATTGACGCCCAGAACCTCTTCAATCTGTGCAAGGCTTAGGTTGGCCAAAAGTTCGTCACGGGTTATCCCCGCATTATTGACGACAATATCCAATCGCGTGAAGGTTTCGATGACCCCCTGTACCAGCGGATCAATCGTTGAGGGTTGAGCCAGGTTTGCCTGGAAGCGTTCCACCCGTCGGCCCAAACCCTGAATTTGGTTGGCGACGGCAGTGGCGTCGCGATCAGAGGAACAATAATGCAAGGCGATATTGCAGCCCTTTTGCGCCAGTTGTAACGCAATAGCCCGACCAATTCCCCGACTTCCACCCGTAATCAATGCAACCTGTCCTTGAAATTCCATCCCTTGGACTCCTTAAGACGCTGCTTAAAACTGCTCTGTTTTTTATGTTGATCATTGCATTCACTTTGCTTTCGTCTTTGCCGAATTAGAAAGAATGCTCCCTTTTATATTCGGCAAGGCGGAATCCATGCGCTTTTGACAAAAGCCCAATCTCGCGTACCTGTGCACTGTGGATTGCCCCATAGGAATAATGCTCTTTAAAACCTGACAATCCCAACACCGCCGTTTCTGCCATGCAGGCAAATAACTGCCCTTCGCTCAGAAATGCCCGCGTGCCTGCGGGCAGGCTTTCTCCATTCGGTGTAGCCACAATCCCTCCCTGAAGCGTTAAAAGGTCTGGGCGTTCTGACGAAAGGCCTGAAACGATGTTTCCGGGAACGGCAATATCACAAATAACCGCTGCCTCTTGAAAATGATCGGTATTCAGGAACGGGGTAGGGCTATTGGCGGCACAGAGAACGAGTTGCCCTTGGCGAATGACCTGATCGTCGTTTCCAATTGTAATAAAGGGGTCTTGGCCATATTGTTTTTCCAGGAATTCTGAAATGGCACGACCGGCCTCTTTCGTTGGCGGTTGACCGTGACGCCAGAATCGAATCAACGGTTCGTCCATCAGGCGGGCTGGAATCCCATGCAATGCCCTGCCTGCAACAATCTGTTCCCAACAATGCTGGTAAATAGCATAGACAACTTTTTTCATCCGCTGCGCTGATGTATGGTGTTGCGTCCCCACAAGGATGATCCGTGACAATCGTTCTGCAAACAGTGTGCAATACGTTGATGCGATATTTCCGGCGGCCCCCACGACGACGAGGGAGAGTGTCTCCATATTCCAATGCCGATCCATGGCCGCTTTTTCCATCGCTTCAATACCCATGGCGATCGTCAAAGCGTTTCCAGAGGTTAATCCGATTTGAGAGACCTTTAATGTTGTACAATTTTTGGTGACAATCGAAGTATACATGCCGAGTCCTGCCACTTCACATCCGTCTTCTTTTGCTGCAAGAACGCGTTCTTCGATGTCGTGACGGATGTCGTCAAATTCGCCCGTGGCCAGGTAGTGGCCCATCTGCTCGGAGGCAACGCAAAGTGGGTATAAGATAAAATCGACCGCCGTGCCGAGAGGCGAATGAATCCGGACGGGGGGATAGGGGGCGGTTTTTTTCATCGGATCCATCCGTAGAACAAACTCTCGTAATTTATGTTCCGCGAGTCCAGCCAGGGAGGGATCGACCTGACGCAATCCTTCGGGCGATATCAAATGGTTGATAAAGGCCACTTTACGTACCGGACGGGAGAGGGTTTCTTCAGAGGTCCTGTGATGAGAAATCTCTATCGTCCGAAAATCCCGTGCTCTTGTATTAGACGATGTGCGGGATTGATCGGCAAACGGTGCAACGAGCGCCTGCACATCTTGAAAGCGGAGCAGGTCGCACACGGATCGTAGGGCCATTTCCAGACGCTGAATTTCCGCATCCGTTATAAAGATAGAGGGTTCAAAACGCAGGACATGGGAGGCGCTACCGGTTGGGGCGACACGAATTCCTTGATTGCGGAGTAGGTATCCGGCCAAAAGGTATCCGAGCGAATCGGAATAGGCGCTTCCCCTCAAAATCATCGAAGACGCATGGTCCTGCGGGTGAAATTCAATGCCGATAAATAAGCCCTTACCTCGGACCTCTTTTACGATCTCCGGATAGTCGGCCTTCAGCCGGTTGAACGCCCTCATCATCTGTTCTCCGCGTTCAGCGGCTTGGTGATAGGCGGCTCCGTTGTTCTCTTCCAGCATGTCTAAAACCTGGAGTGCAATCGCGCACGAAAAATCATCGTCGGCAAAGGTCGAGCTGTGAATCACACCAAATTTCTCGCAGTATAAGGATTGGCGTACGAGCAGGACCGAGATTTTTGCAATGCCCCCGCCAAGAGATTTTGAAAGCAGGTAGTAATCTCCCTGCAGGCCGATTAACGAACTGGCGAGAAACGTGCCGGCGCGGCCCAGACCGCTTTGAATCTCATCGACAATGAGGGGACACCCAACGGTATTACAGAAGCGGCGAATAATATGGGCGAACTCTGGTGTGAGGAGCCGGATTCCTCCTTCGCCCTGAATGGGTTCGATGATAAACGCCGAAAAGACTGGAAGTTCGCGCTCCACAAGGCGAACAACCCCGTTTTCAATGGCCAGATCAAATAAAACCCGTCGTTCATCTTTCAGAATGCGTTCGAGAATATCGGGCTGATCCATGGGTACAAAACGTACGTTCAGACCTAAATATTGAAACGGCCTGCGGAACATTTTATTGTAGGTCAATTGGACACTTCCCATCAGCTTGCCGTGGAACGATTTTTCCAGTGCGAGGAAGAGGGGGCGTTTGGATAATTGGGTCGCATTGTAATTGATGATGCCGACGATCAGGTCTTCAAAATTTTGTACATCAAAAACAGTCTCACGAAGACTGGAAAAGGCGTAGATGTTTTCTGGAATAGTCGCTTCCCCACGTCGGAGGCTGTTGCGGACGGTTTCAATGTTTAAACTGATGTCATCAAGCAACGCAGAGAGTTTCAGTATTCGCGCAAACTCGGCGTGTTTCAGCGCGGTCTCGACGGCTTCGGCGCCGCTGTTGGCAAACGTTGCCAGAAAAGGCTCCTCCGTCCGAATTTCCCTTCGGAGTATCCGGTTTAAAACCTCGGCGACCTTGCCGGCATTACCACGGAGAGAAAATTGGGCATGAATGGCGGTCCCTGCATCTAGGACTTGTTTGGCATGGGCAATAATCCGTGGATGATTATGGCCGAAAATCAATGATCCGTACCCCCCAATCATATCCAGGACGGGGACCTCGGCACCCGATGCGTCATGATAATAAAGCATATCCCTTTCGGCGCGGATATATTCCACATCCAGGCAAATCGCTGAAAGCACTTTTCCGAGATAGGGTTTTACATATTGGGTAAAAAGTGATGTCATGGTCTTCAAACTCCAGGGCGCACCAACAACAGGGCGCCAAAAAAACCATTAAAACTCGTATGCAGTGTGATGCCGACTGTACAGGATTTCTGACGAACCGCGCCTTGCACGAAATCAATGCGCGCTGATGTCGGATGGCGCAGCGTGGCGATGGGGGGGATCGCTTCTTTGTGGAACATCGCGCTGACACCTGCAATGTCTGCCAGTGGGCCGGCGGCGTTTAGAACGCCCAGGATTGGACGGAGACTGGTCACCGAAACGGATGTCTCCGCGAACAGAGATTCCAGCAGTGCGGTTTCAGCGGCGTCATGTTGGGCCGTGCCTTTTCCATCGGCACAGATGACCCCACAATCGTCCGGTTGAACGCCTGTCTTGGCGAGAAGGGATCGTACCGCTTCCCCGGTCTGGGGGCTGTACATGGATGCGCGTTGATCAAGCGGCGTATTGACAATCCCTCCGATGATGATCTGGGGCTTGGCTCCACGGCGTTTGGCACTACTCTCGCGCTCCAACACGAACGCAACGGCGCCTTCGGCCAACACGGTTCCATCCCGCTCACAATCAAAACTGCGGAGGGAGTGTGGTCCCGCGTGACAGGGACTTAAATGGCCAAGTTTATAATGCTCCGTTAAGACCATGGCTTCGTTATAGGTGCCTGCCCCGACCACGAGCGCAATGTCCGAGTAGTCATGACGCAGACTGAAACAGGCGCGTTGCAATGCAGGAAGCGTGGCGCTTTCGTCTTGAACATATGCGCCGCAATCGCCGCGAAAGCGATAGATTAAGCTAAGGAGGGCCAGGACGTTGTTGCTTAGATTTTTAATGGCCAGGAACGGATCAGATCCCCGACGATGCAGACTTTCCTGTGTGAATTTTTTAAAATCAATGCGATTGGTTTGATAGGCCACCTCCAGGGCACGCACAAATGAGAAGATATCTGCGGACGTTGAGTCGCTCTGGCAGGTATAAAGTCCCCTGCGTTCTTCGGCCACGTCACTCCAGTTGCTACCGGCGTTCTCCAGGGCGTCTCGGACGGCCAAGGCGGTACAGGCGGTATAGTCTGGTGAGAATCGGCGCAGCTTGTGTGGAATGATCTGGCGTGCTTCGGCAAGTAAGGCCTCGGGTATGTGACCGAAGAATGGGATTTTCTGGGTCCGAATCCGCTCATGGCGATAGGGGAAGAATGCGGGTTGACCGGTGCTCCACGCCGACCACAACGCGTTCAATCCGCGACCGGTAGGCAACACCATCCCGATACCCGTAACCACAATGTTCTCTTGGTTTTCAGTTCTCATAGCGACGCACCACCAATGTGGCGTTGAGCCCTCCAAAACCAAAGGAATTACTCAACGCAACGGGCACCATTTTTTGCCGTGCCGTATTTGGAACATAATCCAGATCACAGGCGGGATCCGGGTTTTCAAGATTTATAGTGGGAGGGATTTTCCCCTCGCGAACCGAAAGAACCGTCGCAATGCATTCTGGCGCGCCGGCGGCGGCGATCAGATGCCCCAACATCGATTTATTGGCCGTTACCATAAGCCGTTGATAATGCTGATCGGTTGCGAAGATGGTTTTGATGGCCAGCGTTTCCGCCGGATCATTCAAGGGCGTGGAGGTTCCATGGGCATTGATACAGGTAACGGCCGTTGGTTCAACGTGGGCATCGGAAAGCGCCCGTTGCATGGAGAGGGCTGCCCCCGTGCCACTTGGGTGCGGCGCCGTAATCCGATAGGCATCCATTGAACTTCCAAAACCGACGATTTCGGCGTAAGGGGTTACACCGCGTGCTTGGGCACACTGTTCACTTTCCAGGAGAAGCATGCCGGCCCCCTCTGCGGCGACAAATCCGCTTCGATCTTTGTCGAAGGGACGACAGAGACGATCTCCAAATTGATCGCTTATGGATGGCGCCCCCAGTAAATGTAACCCAACCATTGTGGGAAGATTCAGTACGGAATCCGCGCCGCCGACGAGCATGGCGCTTACTTCGTTGCGTCGGATCATACGGAATCCCAGACCAATGGCATGGGTTGCACCGGCACACGCCGTGCTGATATTGAGGACCGGTCCTTTCAGGCAATGGTGTGCGGCAATTCGCATGGCCAGGGCGTCATTTCCGCAGGTCAATCCTGTTCCCGGATTTAAGTGGGCTTTGTTTCGAAAGAGTTCGTCCCAACGGGGGCCTTGTGCTGTGAGCGCTAATAAAAAGTCGTCTGGATCGCGTTCAGGTACCCCGGAGCCAACGGCGACCCCTACGGTTCCCAGCGTCGATACGTTTTTTACCCCCGCATCGGCAAGTGCATCGAGGGTTGCGGCGAGGCCAAAACGAACCCGCCGTTCCATCGGCTGTTTTAGATGAGGAAGGTCGCCAAAGCGTTTTGCGAAATCATGATCATCAACGGGTGCTGCATAGCGAACGGGAAAATCTGTAATCCCGGGCAACTGCCAAGGCCGAATGGCCGAACGTCCCGCCAGAAGATTGGACCACAGTGTTGGCCAATCCAACCCCAGACCGCACACCACACCCATGCCTGTCACAAAGACGCGCGAGGGCATGGATGTCTCCCTTGTAGAATGACGGCCACACATTGGCCATAGACCCCGCAGGCGATAACGAGAACGGATTGTTCTCCAATCAGCGCTTCTTCCTGGAGTGTTCCGTCAGGGTTTTGTAGCAATCGCCGTCCTTGGCGCATACCGTGTTGCGCGAGTAAAACATGCATTAAGGGCTGGGCAGGGCCGAGGATACCTGTCACACGCTCGGCGCTTAAAATGGGTAACGCGTTTCGACGCTCCATAAAGTGGGTCTCCAAGGCGTGATGCTGTGCCTGGCGATTGATTTCTGTCCATGGACTGTCTGCTAAAATCCAATGAATATCGGAGGGGTGAACCTTGGCCATGTCCAGGGCCTGTGCGATAGCATGGGATAAGGCGTCTGCCCGATCATCTAGGGTCGTTCCAAAAGTACGGCCATAGCCCGCGATCCATACCCCCGATTCGGTGGTGTCTCCTTTTCGAAGCATCAGAGAGGCGACGCCCTCGCCCAGATATTGGGGGGAGTGCCAAGCGAGGGCGTCATACTGGAGAATGCGAACCGGTGTTACGCCAGGGCTTACGGCGCCGACTAAGGCCATGTCATTCTCGTTTTCAACTAAGGACAAGGCTCCCTCAATGAGGGCCTGCAGTCCGGCATCGCTAAACGGGGAGAAGGTGGCCAATGCCCCGGTCAGTTCAAAGGTTGCGGAAATATGCGCGCATGCGCTGCTATTTAAGAAGGTGAGTCCGCTAAACGGGGGTGTTTCGCGTAGGAATAATGTGGCAAGATCCTCCAAACTGGGGCGTGTCTCCAGGCGTTCTAAAACAGACCAGGACGGAATTTCTTCATCCACGGTCGGTAAGCCTAAATAGAGGCCACAGGTATGACCATTTTGTTTGATGGATGGGGCCATCTGCGCGAGGCTCAACCGGGCGCCATAGAGGGCAAGATGCGATTGTCGTGTCATGGTCCGCAATGTTTTTCGGTCTACGCCAAGAAAGGAGAGATTCAGATTTTGAATGGGATAAGCCTGTTGCTGGGGCCAATACTCACTGGCACCTTCCAGGGGTTGCGGGCCAATAGATTCAGTACGGAGGGCCTGCCATAAGGGATTTGTTCCAATACCAACGGAAGAATAAAGCCCCGGATATTCCAAATAGATTTTTTGAGAGGATTGAATACGCATGACCTACCTTTTAAGCGGCCTTCAAGACCAAGGCGCAATTTTCACCGCCGAACCCGAAGGAGTTGGAGAGGATCACATTAACCGGTTCGGGTCGTAGCTCGGTTACGATGTTTAGCGCGTCCCCTTCGAGATCGCCTTCCGTATAATTTAAGGTGGGTAATATCATTTGTTTCTTCAAGCTCATCACGGAAAGGACCGCTTCGATGGCGCCGCTATTTCCCAAAGAATGGCCTAATGCAGATTTATTCGCCGTAATAGCGATTTGCCCTGCATTTGCGCCGAAAACCTGCCGAATGGCAGCGGCTTCACAGGCATCACTGACTTGCGTGGATGTTCCATGGGCATTGATATGATCCACTTGATCCGGTTCGATGCCCGCATCGGCGAGTGCAGATTGGATACAGCGGGCATATTCGGACCCATCCCGTTTGCTCGCGGTGATGCTGTGGGCTTCTGCGATTCCCGCATAGCCACCAATTTCAGCCAGAATGCGTGCGCCACGGGCTTCCGCATGGTCCCGTGATTCGAGTACAAGGCAGGCGCTGCCTTCCCCCATCACAAATCCGCCCCGTTGTTTATCAAAAGGCCGGCTGCTAGATGCGTCCGGAAAGGCACTTTCCTGTGCATGCGCACCGATCATCGAAAACGCAAGTAATGGCATGAGGCTACACATCACCTCTGTGCCGCCGGCCAGGGCTACGTCAAGGACACCGTGTCGGATATATCGGTAGGCATTGCCAATGGCCATGCCGCCCGCAGCACACGCATCCCCATGGGTCATGATGACCTGGGTGAGCCCAAAGCGTTGTGCGAGGATGAGTGCGGTATGGTCCTGTAATCTTTGGTAGAAGCGTTTCGGGTCATGGGTGCTCGTGGTGATATATTGATCAAGGTCTAATTGGCCTTTTTCAAAATCACAACATTGTGCCAATTCGGCAAGGCGCTCCGTTTCCATCGGATGTTTATTACACGCGATAAAAACCCCACCACACGCTTGATCGAGTTGGAGAGGTAAACCGCTTTGTTCCCAAGCTTTGCCTGCGGTATACCAAGCCAGACGTGCGGCAGGGCCAAGCGTTTCTTTGTTTTCCAGTACGGCATATTCATCCACGATGTCCCATGTGGTGGGATCGAGAAATGCCGAAGCGGGATTGGGGAAACCGCAAGCGGCATGAAAGGGATGCACCCGGATTAGCGACCCTCCAGATCCGATATGATTAAATAAGGCATCCGGCTCAACAAAGCTTCCGGCGGCAACGCCAATTCCAGTGACCACGACATCTTGTTCCATGGTGTTTTCTCCTTTCATGTTTAGGGGGTTTCAACGGGACAACGTGTTAATATCCGTGGGAGTTCATTGATGAGAATGGTATCCCCTGTTTGGGGTTTTATCGTGGCGCAGCAATGGCTACAAATGACTTTACCCAGGGGTGATTGTGTGGTTTCGATTGCCTGACAATGCGGACAAACATCAGGGAGATAATTGAAGAGAGAATAACAGCATGCGGTCCAGTTTCTAATCGTGGTCACCTGCATAATCTCGTAGGGCAACATACCCGCGTGCACGTGTTGGGCATCATAGTGAAAAAAACTCTGATGCAATACGGTTGCGGCAAGTGGCGTGATGCGTCCATTTTCGTAGACATGTTGTGAACTGCCCAGCGCGTTGCTTAAATGATCTAGAACGCTTTTTTGTGGCAAAGTGATTTCAAGCCGTTTTTCCAGGATGTGACGGAATTCTATGAAATCGAGCGAATCAGCATTCAGATCGTTTACCAGGGCAGCGTCGGGGGTGACGTCGTTTGCGTTACAGCCGAGGACTTGCACCAATGTTTCTTTGATCAGATCAAAAATTTGATATTCCTGATAGGGGTTATTCATGGTTGTGCTCCTTGTGTGTCAAAAAAGTGGGGGTTATGTTCCATGCTTCGTCCGACCTCACCACCGCCCCGCGATGGTGACGTCTTAAGGCATCTGCCAGGGTATTTACCTGCTGTCATACATACATTGCTAAAGCAATTTTCATGCCAAACACTAAAACAATGAAATGGCCTCTATATTACGTGTATTTTCAATAGAGACGTGAGTTTTCCAGATAGGAGATGAACTTCAAAGTGTATCTAAAAAGATACACACGCTGCATAAGCTAAGATATGGGAGCCTGTTGCGCAAATCTCTACGGGAACGGGTTGAACCGACCCGTCCGAGAAATCAGTCACACAATCTGCGCTGGAATCGGCATATCACGGCTCAAAAAGAGACTTTGGACGGTTGGTTTTGGAAGAATCCTAAGGCCTCAGCCCCATCCTGATACTTCTACGAGACCGCCAGAGGTAAAATCCCCCTTCCACTTCGCCACAACTTCAGAAGATTGTGTGTTGCGCAAATCAATGTCCATGCCTGTACAAGCTGTAAGTCCTCTGCGCATAAAATGCCGAATCCCACGACCCGCCTTGATCTGACCCAACACAGGCTCCACCGTTTAACCACGCTTCTTGTACAACGCGCGGCCCCGCAGGGGCGGCACCCCCTCATCCCACGCCCGATTCGATGCCCGACCGCGACTCCGATGTACCAGCCCACCCGCACCTTCTGCCCCATACCGCTTCGCAATCCGAGACGTCTGCCGATAGCTCAAACCCAGCAGCTCCGATGCCTCGCTGATCTTCATCTCTGACTTCATCACCTTCGCCATCACAACCAGGCGTGCTCTCTCTTTCTTGCTCATCGTCAAATGTCCTTCCATCTAACACCTCCTTATCCCAAGAAGGTATTATCCAAGAATAGGACATTTCTAACGAGTCACAGATATGACATGATCACGGAGTTATGACACCCTCCTTTGGGGGGGAGTGACTTATGGGATTGCTGTATGTATACTGCGCCGTCTATTTAAGGTTTGGCACCTGGGAGCCGAAATGGCGCGGGTGTCCATCTGGCGTGTGGGGGTCGTGCGTTGGGCGTAAGCCAGC
>Ga0247727_10010678_pt1 | contig 16212 bp, 17 predicted proteins | sample WisWelCaveWW1625_FD_202498 | JGI IMG/M metagenome (GOLD analysis project Ga0247727, IMG submission 202498) | Biofilm microbial communities from Wishing Well Cave, Virginia, United States - WW16-25 | ecosystem: Environmental > Aquatic > Deep subsurface > Groundwater > Cave microbial mat | place... | reverse complement strand
TGTTCGCGATTGAAGATATTCATGTCGTGATCGAGGATAAAGAGATTGTCAAAGGGGTTTCTCTATCGATCCAACCAGGCGAGCGACATGCCTTGATGGGCCGGAACGGTTCGGGGAAAAGTACCTTATCGTGTGCTTTGATGGGGCATCCCGCCTATCGCGTGACCAAAGGGAAGATCTATTTCAAAGGGGAAGAGGTTACCGACCTTTCCGCCGATGAGAAGGCGCGGCGGGGGATGTTTCTTGCCTTTCAATACCCGATCGCGATCCCCGGTGTATCGGTTGCCAATTTCTTGCGAGCTGCGGTGAAAGCCCGACGCGGGCAAGAGGTTCCGGTCTCAGAGTTTCGTAAAGAGCTGCTGGACGAATTTGACAAATTGGGGATTGATCGTTCATTTGCGGGGCGCTATTTGAATGACGGATTCTCGGGAGGTGAAAAGAAGCGTCTTGAGATTTTACAGATGGCGCTCTTGAAACCATCGTTCGCGCTGCTGGATGAGACCGATTCTGGTTTGGATATCGATGCCTTAAAAGCGGTATCCGAAGGAATCAAGCGGATCTGCGGGCACGAGACCGGACTGTTGATTGTGACCCACTACCAGCGAATCTTAAACCATGTACAACCAGATGTTGTTCATATCATGCAGGACGGAAAACTGGCTCGTTCCGGTGGCCCCGAATTGGCGCAGCGCCTCGAGGACGAAGGGTATGAGTTTTTGGCGACAGGGACGTGAGCGGCATCGGGTATGAGTCGTCGGCAACCGTCGATGTCGCTTGGCAAACCGAAGACGTCGAGAGGTTGTTGAGGTTAATCGCAGCAGGAGGTGCACCATGAACGAAACGTTACCGGTCGAACTCAAAAGACAGCCCGATATTGCCGCAATCGGGACCGACTACGAGGCGAAATATGGCTTCAAAGATCCGGCCGAATATTTTCATAAGGGTCGCAAGGGCGTAGATCATGAAGTCGTTGAAATGATCTCGCGTATGAAGAATGAGCCCGATTGGATGCGCGACTTCAGGCATCAGTCGCTCGATATTTTTTTGCGAAAACCGATGCCAACCTGGGGGAATACGGAGCTGCTTAACCAGATCAATTTTGATGAAATCTATTATTACGTCAAACCAACGGAGGCGAGTTCGGGCAACTGGGATGATGTGCCGGATTATATCAAAAACACTTTTGATCGTTTAGGAATTCCTGAGGCTGAACGAAAATTTTTGGCCGGCGTCTCGGCGCAATATGAATCCGAGGTGGTTTATCATTCGATGAAAGAGGAGCTGGTCAAACAGGGAATCCTATTTACCGACATGGATAGTGGCCTGCGTGAACATCCAGAGATCGTAAAAAAATTCTTCGCGACCGTCATCCCGCCGACGGACAATAAGTTCGCGGCGTTAAACAGTGCAGTTTGGTCAGGCGGGTCATTTATCTACATACCCCCAGGGGTGCATGTTGATATTCCGCTTCAGGCCTATTTCCGTATTAACATGGAAAACATGGGACAGTTCGAGAGAACCTTGATCATCGCTGATAAGGGCGCGCGTGTTCATTATATCGAAGGCTGTACAGCGCCGGTTTATTCGACGAATTCGTTGCATTCGGCCGTCGTCGAACTGATTGCGCTCGAAGGGGCCTATATCCGTTACACGACCATCCAGAACTGGGCGAATAACATTTATAATTTGGTAACGAAGCGAGCCGTGGCACACAAGCATGCAACGGTTGAATGGGTCGATGGAAATATCGGTTCTAAGCTGACGATGAAGTTCCCCTGTATCTATCTGATGGACGAAGGAGCCCATGGTGAGATCTTGTCTGTTGCCTTTGCCGGAACCGGACAACATCAAGATGCGGGTGCGAAAGTGATTCATGCCGCGCCGAATACGACGTCGACCATCACCAGCAAGTCGATTTCGAAAGATAAGGGCCGGGCGTCGTATCGCGGGATGGTCAAGGTTTATCCGGGTGCAACCGGGTCGAAGGTTGCTGTCGAATGCGATGCCTTGCTGATCGGAAAGGAAGCCCGTTCGGATACCTATCCGACGATGGAAATCGACGAAAAAGATGTATCGATCGAACACGAAGCGCGGGTGAGTAAAGTCGGCGATGAGCAGATCTTCTACCTGATGAGCCGCGGGCTTACGGAAGCGCAAGCCAGGCTGATGATCGTCAACGGTTTTATTGAACCATTTGTGAAAGAGTTGCCGATGGAATATGCGGTTGAGCTCAACCGGTTAATCGAGATGGAGATGGAAGGGAGTATCGGCTGATGAGTCGACTAGCGCGAAGGATGGATAGCGAAACCGGTGGTTTTGTCGAATCCGGTAAGGGGAGACACGCGGTGATGGAGAACCCTCAAGAAACTCCACAATGGTTAGCGGAGCTGCGTGATACGGCGTTGCAACAATGTCGGACTGCTGCCTTACCCGATCGTGTCGCACATCTCTGGCGTTATTCCGATCCGAATTGGTTTGTACCAGAGACCGCACCAGACAAACCGATCAACCGCGGCAAGAAACAGGGGGCGCTTCCCGATTGGCTTAAACCACGTATCGGAGAGCTCGAACGGTCGCAAGCTCCGCACCTGGCATTATGCAATGGGCAGATCGTTTCAACTTATCAGCCACCAGGGCTTTTGACATCGGGTGTTACCCTGTCGACACTGGCTGCCGGAATAGTTACCGATGAGGCGTTGGTGCGGGCCCACCTTGGGCGATATGTGGGTCCATCGTTTGGAAAATTCGAGGCGCTCAATCTTGCGACCTGGGATACGGGTGTGTTGGTTGCCGTTCCTAAGAACTTTGTTTCCGTGCAGCCCCTTCAACTGATTATCGCCACTGATGCCTCCCGGGCCTTTTCGTCGATTCGTCTGTTAATCGTTCTGGCTCAGCAATCTGCAGCGACGGTGGCGATCGAACTATTGGGAGATCCCAAGGCCTCTACAGCGCAGCAGCTTAATATCGTGTTAGAGGTCGCCGTTGGCGCGGGTGCTGCGTTGAAACAGATAATGGTGCAAAACCTCTCGAACCGGACCCATGCGCTCCTGACCAACCGTGGATCTGTCGATCGCGACGGGCACCTAACGGCGATCCTTACGAGCTTTGGTGGAGAGAAAGTTAAGGCTGATCTTGGAACCGTTCTCACGGGGAAAGGCGCAGAGACAAAATTTGTCGGAGTCGCTTTTGCGCAAGATCGCCAACATTTGGATCATCATACGGTTCATCAGCACCTCGCGGGAAATACGACCAGTGATCTTGATTTTAAGGTTGTCTTGAAAGGCAAAGCGCGTAGTGCCTACACGGGATTAATTCGTATTGAGAAAGATGCGCCATTTTGCGAAGCCTACCAGGAGAATCGCAACCTGCTGCTTTCAAAAAATGCCCGGGCAGATTCGATTCCGGAACTCGAGATCATGACCGACGAGGTTCGCTGTACCCATGGGGCGACGGTGGGATCGATCGACTTAAATCAGGTATTTTATCTTATGTCGCGCGGAATCCCCAACGATGAGGCGATACGCTTGATCGTCGCAGGCTTTCTCGAGCATACCATACAGATCGTTCCCGACGAGTTGCGAGAGCAGATTCGGGAATTGGCGGCACAACGAATCAGCGATTTTTGATAGCTCTTTAACGATGTGATCAATACACCTGTAAGGGGAGTTGGGGGCATAACAATGGGTGTCCGGTATATCGCTGTTGCGGACAGTCACGAAGTTCAAGAGGGGAAATGTATTGTGGTCAACGCGGAAGGTGAGGCAGTGGTCGTCTGTCGCGTCAACCGTCAGTTGTTTGCGGTTCAAGATCTTTGTTCCCATGACGACGGGCCACTTGGAGACGGCTTTTTAGACGGTTTTGAAATCGAATGCCCACGACATGGCGCGCGATTTGATGTGCGAGATGGCGCTGTCAAGCGGATGCCGGCTGCAGCGCCGATCCGAACCTATCCGCTAAAAACCGAGAATGGAAAGATTTTGATTGGGCTAGATGATGATTAATCCAGCATCTGCTGGGCCGAAGGCGACGGTTGGTCGTTTGGTCGATCGCAACGATTTCCCGATTTTGTCTCGTACAATCAATAATCACCCGCTAGTCTACCTCGACAGCGCTGCGACCACACAAAAACCAACCGCGGTCATTGACGCGATCGCTAATTATTATCGTACGACGAATGCGAACGTCCATCGCGGCCTTCATCGCTTGGCCGAGGAAGCCACAACGGCTTATGAAGCGAGTCGAAGAACGGTCGCGCGGTTCATTGGTACAAACGACGATCAGGTCATCTTTACGCGCAATACAACGGAAGCGATCAATCTCGTGGCATATGCCTATGGCCGTGAGCAGCTTAAACCGGGGGATGAAATTCTCTTTACCGAGATGGAACATCATAGCAACCTGGTTCCATGGCTAATCTTGTCGAAAAGAACAGGTGCGACCTGTCGCGCCTTACCCATCGATGACAGCGGAAATCTTCGACTGGACGACCTTGGAAAGCATCTGACGGCGCGCACGAAGATTGTGGCCGTTACGCACAAATCAAACGTATTAGGAACCTTGAACGATATCCAGACAATCATTCAGCGCGCGAAAGAGGTTGGTGCCGTTACGGTCATCGATGGGGCCCAGGCGGTACCGCATCTCCCGGTTCATTGTAATGATCTTGGAGCTGATTTTTATGCGTTTAGCGGGCACAAGATGCTCGGTCCCACCGGTGTTGGCGTCTTGGTTGGGAAGCGAGATCTGTTGTGCGAGATGGAGCCGTTTTTGGGGGGAGGGGAAATGATCCGCGAGGTCACATTAACACACGCCACCTGGAACGACCTGCCATGGAAATTCGAAGCGGGAACTCCGAACATTGCGGATGTCATCGCTTTTGCTACGGCGATTGCTTATCTGCAGCAGATCGGGATGGAAACGATCTATCGCCATGAGTGTGAGCTGACGGCTTATGCACTGGAGCGGTTGACTGAGATGCCGTCCATCACGGTATTTGGCCCACGGTCTGTCGATCAGCGGAGCGGGGTGGTCTCGTTTGTCGATCGAGATGTTCATCCCCACGACCTTAGCCAGCTGCTTGATCAAAAAGGGATTGCCATTCGTGCGGGGCATCATTGTGCGCAGCCGTTGATGCGTCGGTTAGGCCAGGTTGCGACCGCGAGAGCTTCATTTTACATTTATAACGAAAAGCAAGATGTCGATGCACTCATCGACGGTCTGCGATATGCACGCAGCTATTTGGGGTTTCGGGATGAAGCCTGCTGAACCAAAACTCGACGATCTTTACCGTGAGGTGGTGTTGGATCATTATCGACATCCTCGCGGGAAACATGTGATTGAAACGCCAAACGTAGCGAATGAAGGCCATAACCCGGTATGTGGTGACCAGGTCAAGATTGCGCTGAAAATCCGCGAAGGGGTTATCGAAGACGCCCAGGTGATCAGTCAAGGTTGTTCGATATCCGTTGCCTCTGGTTCGATCCTTGCTGAGCAACTGAAGGGTAAGTCCGTGTCGGCTGCTCAACAGCTATTCGCCGCTTTTTCAGCACTGATGAAGGGGGAACTGCTGCCGGACGACGTTGATCTTGGGGACTTGATGGCGTTGGAAGGGGTGAAACAGTTTCCGATACGGATCAAATGTGCACTACTCCCTTGGATGACGACCCGTGACGCATTGAACGCGTATGAAACCGGGCAGGTCACTCCTGCCGAGCCCACGACCACAGAGGGCGCCGCGAAATGACCGAATCGATTTAAGTACCGAGAATTTGAGGAGGTGAGCATGAGCGGTTCCACGGAAGAAAAGGTAGCGCTGTCTGGCCTTACCGATCGCGTTCGGGAGGCTTTGAAAGCCGTCATCGATCCGGAGGTCGGCTATAATATTGTCGAATTGGGTTTGGTCTACGATGTCGTGGTCGATGATGCCGGGTATGCCTCAGTTCGGATGACGTTGACGAGCCCGATGTGTCCGATGGGGCCACAGATCATCAACGCGGCGAAAGCCGCTGTCACAACGGTGGAGGGAATCTCTGCCGCGGAAATCGAGCTGGTTTGGTCTCCCCCGTGGGATCCTCGGCAGCATGCATCCGATGATATCAAGGCCGCACTTGGGATCTGGGACTAGTCATCATCCCAGTCGCGATGGCTACGGCGCGGATCGGGACGGATATCGGCCTCTTCATCGACGACATCATCGTCGTAGCTTTCAAACCCCGCGTCTTCACTCTCTTCATCGCTCCCCAGTCGTGACACGGCACGTTCAACATCAGGTGAATGACAGCTGGGACAGACGATTTCAGTGCGGTCGTTGACATTCTTCTCAAACGTTTCGCCACACTGCTGACAGCAAAATTCGTAGACCGGCATGGCACGATCTCCTTGCATTTTCAAAAACCGCTGTCTGTTATAGCAAATTTCGGGGAAATGCAAGCTAGTCGTTCCCACGCCGTGACCCAGCAACCGATCGGGTTTTCCCGCCGATACCTAAACACGGGACTGGACTAAGGTAACCGCAGTTGTGAGGGATGAGTCTTGGGCGTCACGGGTAAAGCAACAGCGCTTCGTTCGATCGATATGCGGACCGGCGCGGGAGATGAAAAGACGCCACAGCAGGTTGTCTATGCTTATTACGCCGCGGTTATTCAACCGTTGATCGGCGACCTTGCTGCACAATTTAGCGCCAATCAACGGGTTAGTCGCAAAGCGATAAAATCGCTTTTGGGCGACCAAACACTCGATAAGGGTTATCGTGACGCACTGACAAGACTGCTTGTGCTGATGGTCCAAGAAGACGTCGATGCATTTAACCTTAATGTGTCGGGTTCAACACCCAGATTTAGTCGTCGGTTAGTAACCGGCGCAAAAAACGCGGTTGCGCTGAATCTGGCTTTTGAGTGGGGTGATGATCTGTATCGTCGACAATTTGGCAAGTCGCTTCCGTTGGTTGGAAAGAATCGGTCGTTAGTCGATTTTGGCGGCGATGTCTTCTTTGACACGGTCCCGGCGATATTGCCGTTGCCGACCTATGCAAGTTGGCACTCGGTCTTTTCGCTTCATGCAGACGACGCTGAGCGTTTTCTGCTCGTTGGTTTTTCTAGCGGGGTATTAAGGCGGAGCATGGTCGTTGGGCAAAAGCCAACCCCGAAGTCGTTTTTAGTTGAAGGTCTTAAGCCACTTTTGATTAATCGGGGACTTTGGATCGGACGCAAAGCCTGGAATTGGGTGCGGGGGAAGTAGATCGAACCCGTTGGGCCTAGTTTTATTGAACCAAAAACATCCGTTCGCCTCAACATTCTTGCGTAACTGTCCATGTAACCGACAGAACTACAGCTGGGTTTTTATACAAAATGAAAGTGCGCCACAATTGGATTTGGCCAGCGTACGTCAGGCTTCGCCATACGACTCAACGGCATTCCGCTGTGGTTTCCGGTTTGAATGATTGTTAGATGGCATCCAAGCTAAACAGGCTGCATGATTGATTCGTCTATCCAGCCATTTTTACTCTTTTCGAGCCGCAGAGGTACTTTTTTCGGGGATCCTGAGGCTAAATCTTTTAATGAATAGTCCTTGATTGGCGAATCCCTGAGTACCATTAAACGCAACAATTTTTCGGTTGGTATCGCCATTTTCTTCGGATCGGTTTCACTCTCCCAGCGAGACACTGTTTCCTGCGTAACACCGATTGTTTCGGCGAAATCTTTGCTTGAATAACCAAGGTGCGTGCGCAGAAACCGAATTTCTTTCGAAGTAAGTTTGGAGTTTTTTCGTGTAAGCAACATCGCAATGGTTTTGTGTAGTTCTTCAATCGACGGAATCAATGCTTCTTTCTCGCCGCACTCAGTACAATGTTGCACCTCGATGTTGATGAGCGTAATTCCCTCAAGTCCTGACTCGTTATACTTGTAATTTTCCCGAGTCTTTTTCATCCCGTGGCCACAGTTCAAACACTTCATTTTTTTCTCCAGGCAGTCACGACAACCAATACTGTTTCCGATCTAAAAGCTACTACGACGCAAATACGACTTGTATGCACTCGATATCTCCAACTATTGTTTTCGAACTCCCCGGGTTCATTAACCTGACCACACCGCAAAACATTAATAATGTCTGTCATTATCAGGTTGTCGTTGGCCATCTCACGTTTTGCATGAGTTGTTACTGCGATTTTTCCTTTTTGGAGGATCCACGAAATACATTTACGAACCTGATTCTGATGCAGCTGTTTGTCGATATTCACCAAAGTAACAGATCTCACGAATGGCTCTTAATTGATATAATATCAATAATTGATGTATAGTCAATATGGGGATAGCCTGATAAAATCGACACAATTGAACTACGCCATTGTGCGTAGGGGGGTATTGAGGCGCAAAGTGTTGATTTCGGCCAAGCTCTTGTGAAGTCGTGGCTGTCATCGTTTTCCCTCGCTATCTTCTCCCATGGGCTGTTGTACAACCAATACTGTCGCTGCTTCTGAGTTCGATTTTTGGAGACTGGGCGAAAATAGAATCAATAGGTTATGAAATAAGTCCCTTTCGGGGTATTTAGGGATAGAGTCAAACAAATTTGAGTTATGGGTCCGTTCAGCAAAGAGAGCCCGTATGACAACACCCCGCTTATTAACGTACAACGCAGCGGTTGTTGCTCGCGAAATGATCAGCGATAGCTTATCGATCTTTCGCATCGCCTTGGATCCAGAGTCTGGGGAAATTCCCGACTTCATCCCAGGGCAATACCTAGTATTGGGGGCGAACAACGAGCGAGATCCGACTAAAGGCTCGGTCCGACGCTCTTATTCGATCTGCAGCCAGCCCGAAGAAAAACGGTATTTCGAATTCTTCGTTCGTGCGAGTAAACACCACTACACGGATAACCCGATGACCGAACAGCTGTGGCGAATGCAGGTCGGATCGCGACTCTGGGTTGGGCCAAAAATCACAGGGAATTTTACGATCGACCATACGGTGGGGCGGAACGATCCGCGGTTGAAAATTTTGGTCGGTTCCGGGACCGGGATTGGGCCATTTGTGTCGTTGGTGCGACATGCGGCCGCAGCTCGGGATCCGTCGCGGATCGCCCGATTGAGGGTGCTGTATGGCGCACGTTATCCGGAAGAGCTTGCCTATCAAACGGAACTGCTGGCGCTGAATGACGCAGGTCAGACTCGATACCTTGCGAGCGTCAGTCGATCCCCGGAACGACCCGATTGGCCAGGGTTCACAGGCCGTATCGAGACATTATTCGACCGTCCCGACATCGACACGCTGTTGGGACTCGACACCGGGGATTTCGATCCGGGCCATACGGTGATCTACATCTGCGGACAGCAGGGAACGATCTCAGAAACAATTCGTCGCTTGTTGCCAAAGGGATTTGTTCCGCACGACCGACGACTTAAACGTGTGTTAGGGATCGCAGAAGAAGAGCCGTCTTCGTTATTTTTTGAGCAATATGACGCTACCCCAATCTTCGATATACAAAATCAGCAGATTGTTCAGGAGCTGAAGGCACTACGGCAGCGGGCCTGAATTCTCGTGCGGATGAGCGAATAGACTAAAACCCGACCTGTTCAACCCGCAGCATGTTGGTCGTGCCTGATTGTCCAAACGGAACGCCAGCGGTGATCACCACCACATCCCGTGCCTGCACCATGCGTGATCGTTGCAAGATACTGATCGCTTCTTGAGACAGATGATCGGAGCTGGTCGGATCGGGAGCGATCAATGCGATGATTCCCCAGCCGATCGAGAGTTGTCGCGCAACATTTTCGAATGGGGTCAACGCAACCGTTGGTGCACGAGGCCGATATCGCGCCATACGCCATGCGGTTGAGCCGGTCGATGTAAAACTTGCCACGACGTTCGCTGGAAGGGCGTGTGCAATGCGGCTTGCCGAGTGGCAGACAGCATCCTGAGAGGTCTGTTTGGCTTCAACTGTATCAAAACGATAGAAACGATTTTCGTATTCGGGCGATTCCTCGACCTGGCGTGCAATGCGATCCATCATGTCAACTGCCTTCGCCGGATATTGACCCGTAGCTGTTTCAGCCGACAACATCACGGCATCGGTTCCGTCGAAGATTGCATTGGCGACATCACTCGCTTCAGCGCGGGTTGGCGTCGGGGCCTGGATCATCGATTCAAGCATCTGGGTGGCCGTGACGACCGGCTTACCAGCATCGTTACACAGGCGGATGATCTTTTTTTGGATGATCGGCACAATTTCGGGACGCATTTCAACGCCCAAGTCCCCTCGCGCCACCATAATTCCATCTGCTTCAGTCAAGATTTCCTCAAAGCGGAGAACCGCTGAGTAGCGTTCGATTTTTGCCATGACTTTTGCATTTGATCCCTTTTGGCGAAGCAATTCACGTGCATGGCGGATATCGTCGGACGAGCGCACAAACGACAACGCCACCCAATCAATGCCGAGTTCAGCGCCGACCTCCAGATCGATCTTGTCTTTTTCGGTCATCGCCCCCAGCGCGAGTTCGCAATCCGGAAGATTGATCCCTTTATTGTCGGTTAGCCGACCGCCGACAACGACCGTTGTGATGATCTCATCAGACAGGATTTTTGTTGCACGTAGTTCGATCAGCCCATCATTGATCAAGATGCGTTGGTTCACCGATAGATCACGCATCAATTCGGGGTAGGTAAATCCGATTCGCTCGTGGGTTCCAGGTGAATCATCGATCGTCAGGCGGAAGGTCGCTCCTGGCTTGAGCTCAATTCCAGCCTTGTCCAAGGACTTACCAACGCGAATTTTCGGGCCTTGAACGTCTTGCAGGATTCCAACAGGCCGTCCGATGGCGTTTTCGAGTTTCCGGACGGTGGTGACGACTTGCGCATGGTCATCGCGGGTGCCGTGGCTAAAATTTAGCCGAAAAACATTGACCCCACGTTCTAATAGTTCTCGTAACAATGCTTCACTCGAAGAGGCTGGCCCCACCGTTGCAACAATTTTAGTTCGTCGAACGCGTCGGATCTTCTGTTCCAATGCTAATCCCTTAAAAAATGGGGAAGGTGCGGTAAATTTGATCGTAGAGAAGTTCTTGCAGGAAGTCTATTCTATGAATCAGCCGACGTTGAATTGTGGTCGTTGGCATCGTTAAGCGAGGAGCGCGCGTGATGAGTAGCAGATGGGGCTGGTTGGTGGGGGAGGCGGCGTGGGGCGGGTTACTTGTTGCCGGATTGCTTGGCAGCGGTCAGCGGGTGATTGCTTCGGATCAATTTTGGATGCGATGGGGGGATGGCCGCGCGGAGTTATCCGGATATCAGATCACGACGCCGCGCTATGGCGAACTTCGGCAGGGTACGGTGGTATTGATCTATGTTACCGAAGATCTCGATCGACGAACCTTGGTGAAAGACGACCTGGGGCAAGTTGCCAAAGAAGATCGGATGACGGTCTTAAAGCTCAATCATGTGCTAAAGTTTCAGACGGGAATATATCCCTATTCGGTCATGACAAGCGTCTTTGCAAGGCTTGATGAACAACACACCTTTCCCCCGGTGAAGATCGCGTTGTCGTCACAAGAATGGTGTGGACATGTCTACCACGTCTTACGGCCAGCAGCGGGAGCGGTTGAATCAGAGCTACACTCCTATTTCGGCGCGGAAGGAGATCGTTGGGTGAAAGTCCCGATTCCATCGGGGACATTATATGAAGATGATTTATTGATTCAGCTACGAGAATTAACTGGACCCTTTGCCGGAGGGAAGGACTGGAAGGGGATGATGATTCCGTCGCTCTGGTCATTGCGAAAGGCCCATCAGGAGTTGAAGGCGGTAACCGCCTCAATCCAGCGGGAACGGGTGATGATTGGAAACCAAGCGCTCAATCGGTTTACCGTTGTTCGGGAAGGCGATAAACGAGTCATCTTTGTCGAAACGGGCGGTGCACATCGCGTCATGCGCTGGGAGGGAAGTGATGGTGAAGTCGCCCTGATCAAAAAAACAGCTCGACTTCCGTATTGGACGCTAAACCATTTGGGCGATGAAAAATTTCTTTCCAAACTCGGTTTGACAGGGCTTTGATCAGCACGTGGCTTTCGTTGTGCGGTGTAAGATGGCACAATGAACGGTGGGTTGTTGGCTGTAGAAAAGGCACGCAGAATTCGTTACAACATATTAATGATAAGGGACATGAGGAACGCATGGAATTCTCGGCACCGTGGATCATCGGGGGAATCGTCGGCAGTCAGTTTTTTTTATTTTTTGCGCGCCAGCCAATCCATCGGGCATTGACCGCGCTCGGGATGATTTGTTCCGGAGGTTTCCGGCTTTCGGCACGGTGGGCGCGATCGGTGGCCGACCAGCTATGGGAGCATAATCGTCAGACGGTCCTTAATGCTGGACGACACGACAGTGCCAAGAAGCTCGAACGCGAATTTATTCGCTTAGAAAAGACATTCGGGAAAGAGATGAGCAGTTATCCCACCTATCACCGGAAGCTGTCGGAAGCGATTACCCAGATCGAAAAAGATTTCGCGGAATGTGGGGACACTCCTCCCGAGGCCCCGGGCTGGACAACCGCCGTCAAAGAACTCTCCAAGCTGGCCAAGGGGAGTGATCGCATGGTCGAAACCGTATTACAGGAGATTCACAAATCGGCGGTCTCGGCAGAAAAGCGAGCGATTCAAGAATATCAGCAGGCGACCGGGAAGCGACACAAGCTCTTGGCCGGATTGCAACCCCATTGGAAGGCTGCGCGATCGGCGCTGGAGTCGACCGGGAAAGTTGTCGAGGAGACATTATCTGCCACCCGACACATTGACGAGGTGATGACGAAATATGAGCAGGTCAGCCAACAGAAGCCGCCGGCGGTAACCGCGTTGATCGGGTCGCGCGTGCAACTCTTTTTGATTTCGTTGATCGTGATGGCCATCGCGTTGGGGGGGGCATTCATCAATTTTAACCTTATCGCATTACCGATGTCGGAACTGGTTCCCGCCGGCACCCGGATCGGGACGATGCCGGTATCAACGGTTGCGGCCTTGGTGATTGTGCTTTTGGAAATCGTAACGGGTATTTTTGTAATGGAAACACTCGGGATTACGAGTTTTTTCCCGCGGCTGGAGAATCTCCCGCGGTCGCGGCGGCGGTTACTGCTAACCGGGTCGCTGATCTTTCTGTTTGTTTTGGCGCTGATCGAGTCTTCGCTGGCGATCTTGCGCGAACAGTTGGTGGAGCAGGAAGGAGCACTCAAGCAGGCTTTGGCTGGGGTTGATGCCGTTATTGCGGCGCCAGCTCAGTCGTCGATTCCCGTGATTGGGCAGGCGATACTCGGATTTATTTTACCCTGGGTCTTGGCGATGGTCGCGATTCCGCTTGAAATGTTGATGTCGAGCGGTGGGACGGTGATCGCCGCGCTCGTGACCTTTGTACTTCGGCTCTTTGGATATCTCACGCGGGTGATCGCACACCTGATTCGGTTCGTGGTGCTCATTCTTAAACATCTCTATGACATTTACATCATTATCCCGCTACAAGTCGGGCGGTTGATGAGATCGAAACAGGCACGGAGCACGAGCGATGGTTAGTTTTTGGCCGAGGGTATTATTAACCAGCATGATCTTGCTGGCGATGTCGGGTTGTTCAAAACAGAATTGGGCAAAAGCGGTCGGGGTTCTGATCGATGTGTCAGGGACATACAAAGATCAGTTGCCGGACGTGGTGAAGATCGTCAATGCCGGGATTCTCGCCAGCCTCGATCCCGGTGATAGCCTGTTTGTTGTGCTGATTGACGATCGAAGTTATGAACAAGCCAATCTGATTGCGTCGATCAAGTTGGACGTCCGTCCGTCAAAGGCAAACCAACAGAAGTTAGAGACAAAGCAAAAATTGCAGAGCTTTGCGATGACGGCAAGAGGTTCCGCCTATAGCGATATCAGTGGTGCATTGTTGCTTGCGGCCGAGTATCTCCGCGAGACAGGTGCCAGACGACAGGTGATGCTGATTTTTAGTGATCTCCAGGAGACGTTGCCCAAGGGGACCACTCGGCGCTTCGGGTCACAAGATCTTCGATCGATGAGGGTGGCGGCGCTGAACGTCATCAAGCTGAAAACCGACAACCTTGACCCAAGCAGTTATCGTAAGCGCTGTGACGAATGGAACGCACGGATGACCCATGCTGGGGCCCAAGAGTTACAGGTGATTCACGATATCAACCGACTACCTGAGCTGTTGGCGGAGTGATCTTCATGGCTCCGTTCGCTGTCGACCCGCAGTGGATTCAATCGTTGTTCCAATGGTGTGTGTTCGTTTTGCGGGAAACCGCGAAGCTCCTGGGTATCTCCTATGAAGCAATCAACGTTTGGCTATTTGTTTTTATTCTACCCGGGTCGCTGATCTCGTCTGTTGTACTGAATTTTGTCCTGTTGGGTAAAGTAAGACGGCGAGGCCACTGGTCAGATGATTAGAGGCGCTTTTTATATACGTCGCGGAGGTGTGACAACACGCCGAAGGCGCCACGTGTCTTGGTACTGAAGCCCGAACGCAGTAAGAGCGCTGTCGACTTGAAGGACTGGAAGCTTGGCTCGGCGTAATGAAACCACCAAGGATTTTTAACACCGGTCCATCGATTAAGATGAATATGCTTCATTTCGGTAAATTCAAGTAGGCCGTATTTCCCGTGTGTTCGACCGATACCGGTGTTCTTGGGGCCGCCCCAAGGCGTCTCAGCCAGCGCATGGCTCAAGACGCAGTCATTGACGATGACGGATCCGGCGATTATCTGCCGCGCAAGAGCCTTGCCACGACGCAGATCTTGCGTCCAGATGGAAGCGGTCAGGCCATATTTGCTGTCGTTAGCCAGCGCAATGGCTTCTTCTTCTGTACGAAATCGAATGATCGGTAAGGTCGGGCCAAACGTCTCTTCTTGCACGCATTCCCAATCTTGACCGATGTTGGTGAGAATCGTTGGTTTATAGAAGTAACCGGGTCCGGCGGCCGGGTTGGGTTCTCCGCCGAGCAAAAAGGTTGCTCCGTTACGTCGGGCATTCTCCATTTGACGGCTTACAACATTGAACTGATCTTGGGTCGTTAGCGGACCGATATCGGTGTTGGGATCGATCCCACGGCCCTGACGAAGTTGGCGGGTCTTCTCGACCAGACGGCGAATAAAGTCGTCGGCGATTGCGTGATCGACGTACAAACGTTCAACGGAGGCACAGGTTTGGCCGCTATTCATAAAGGCACCCCAAACAGCGGCGCTTGCCGCGACCTCAAGATTTGCATCGCGACAAACAATCATCGGATCTTTGCCCCCTAATTCGAGCATCACGGGGATCAGCTGTTCCGCAGCCACGGCCATGACTTTTTTCCCCGTTTCGACCGAGCCGGTGAACGAGATAAAATCGACTGGCTGTTTGATCAGTTCCGCACCCGAACAGTGCAAGACCTGGAACAACCCATCCGGCAGGCCAGACGCGTTCAAAACTTCTCCGATCGCTTCGCCGATTAAGCAGGTCGCCTGTGCCGGTTTGAGGATGGCGGCGTTGCCGGCGATGAGCGCCATCACCGCTTCTCCCGCCGGTATGGAAAACGGGTAGTTCCAGGGCGAGATGATGGCGACCACGCCACGCGGGTCGCGCACCAGAGCGCTGCTCCGCCTAAGCCAACGACCGAAGCGGATTCGAACCGGCTCGTCCGCAAGAAATTTTGGTGCCATGCGGGAAAAATAGTCGATCAAATAGACGATCGGGAATAGATCGCTGGTCAGCGCCTCGACCCGCGGTTTTCCATTTTCATGGCTGATCAGATCCGCCAAACGATCGATATGGTCGATCAGGTAGTCTTTAGAACGGAGGAGGTACGCGACTCTCTCTTGGACTGTATAGCGCGCCCATTTCGCTTGTGCCGATCGTGCATGCTGAATCGCGGAGGTGATCTCAGCGGACGAATGCGCGGGGACGTCACCCAGTTTTTCAAGGGTTGCCGGATCGAACGACTCAATGTGATGGCGCGAGATCGATACCGGCTGCGGAAGTCCAGCCATACGCTGCTCCTATTCGGTTGTTCCATACCTCCAACGGGGGTATTCCCTAAACCTATTGAGATGATTTCTGCCGAATCTCGAAAAATCGAATTCGGGGACAGCACCCTAAGAAAAGTTAGAATTTATTGACCGTTTGGTCAAGTCATTGAATAGCACGGCCGTCGAATTGGTTTTGGAGATTTAAAGGGTGGCTACCATCACCATTCGGGGGGA
>Ga0247727_10010677_pt1 | contig 16213 bp, 12 predicted proteins | sample WisWelCaveWW1625_FD_202498 | JGI IMG/M metagenome (GOLD analysis project Ga0247727, IMG submission 202498) | Biofilm microbial communities from Wishing Well Cave, Virginia, United States - WW16-25 | ecosystem: Environmental > Aquatic > Deep subsurface > Groundwater > Cave microbial mat | place... | reverse complement strand
AATGGCAATACACACGAATCCGCTGCAAAGCACCTGCACAGCGTGCGCTCTTGCTCCGTGTGTGGTTCATAAAATCGTCAAAAGTATATTCACCTAGCTGAATAGGTATCACATGGCCTCTTCTCCCTCCCTGCAAAAGAAAACGCTTTGGCTTTGGGTGAAACGCATCTTGCTCGCCCTCGGCATTTTGGTTTTTATTTTCATCTTCCTCGTGGTGCCCTTTTTCTTTTCATGGGTGCTGACGCACTCCGGCTCGCGCCCGAACGATCGCGAAATGACGGTCACTCCGGAAAAATTCGGCGTCGCGTTTCAGCCAATCAAATTCGCCTCGCACGACGGCGCGCCGCTCGCGGGTTGGTGGCTGCCTGCGGAAGAGTCGCCGGTCATTATCATCTATTGCCACGGCATGTTTCGCTCGCGTTTGGAAATGCTGGAGCGCGCCGCCTACTTTCGCCAAAAAGGTTATGCGGGTTTGCTCTTCGATTTTCGCCGCCACGGCGAGAGCAAAGGTGAGTTGAGCGCCGCGGGCTTTCTCGAACGGCTTGACGTGCTCGGCGCGGTGAAATTTCTGCGCGATAGCTTGCACGTCACCAAGCCGATTGTCACGTGTGCGGTGTCCATGGGCACCGGCGCGACGATGCTTGCCGCGGCAGAGTCGCCGGAGATCGCGGGCTTGATTCTAGACAGCAGCTTCTTGTCGTTCGATCATCTCATCGCGCACCACGCAAAAATTTGGTTGGGCCTTCCGAAGTTTCCGCTCGTGGATGAGATCATTCTCTTCACCAAATGGCGCACGGGCTTTCGCAGCGAGCAGTTCGATATGAAGCTCGCGCTGGATAAAATCGGCGACCGGCCCTTGCTGTTCATCGCCGGCGGCAAAGACGTGCGCATGCCTCCGGAAATTTCGCGGCAGCTTTATGCGCATTCCACGAGCACGCGCAAACGGCTCGTCGTGTTTGAAGAAGCCACGCACGGCGCCGCGTTCACGCTCGATGCCGCGCGTTACGAGAAAGAGCTGATCGGTTTTCTCACGGAAAATTTCGGCGCACCAGCCGCCAACGCGCAAGCGACGACGGCGCATTGAATTTTTGCCGCGGAAGAACACCGAAGGCCGCGAAAAAAAATCGCAAACCGCTTTAGCGGAAGTAAATTCCGTGTGCTTCCGTGTGCTTCCGTGGCTAAGATTCTTTTTGCAATTGCACATTGTATATGAAAGCAGACCATGAAACCGCATTGTGAAATTTTTCTTTGCGCAGCGCTCGCACTGATTTTAGTGATACCGCTCAACGCGCAAGACAAGCCGAAAAAGCCGCGCCCCACCGCGATGGCGCCCACGTGAAGCGGTTGACCGGGCGAAGGCGGCCCGCTCCGTGGGAGCGGCTTGGAAACGAAATGGGTGTTCTCTGCGCGCTTTGTCGATACCGCGCTCGAACGTGCGCGCTGGCGCTTCACCGCGAATTATCGCGTGTTGCGCACGCTGCAACTCGGCGTGGAGTTCAACGCCGCGGCGGAAGAACTCGGCCCGCTGTTGACGTGGTATTGGCTCACCGAAACGCACACGAAGCCTGCGCTCTTTGCCGGCACGAGTTCGGATCGCATCGGCTCGCCGCCGCACACGCAATCATACTATCTCACGCTCGCCAAGCACATACCTCGCACGCCGCTCGCGCCATATGTGAGCTTGAATTATTCGGAGTGGGACAAGGGCTTCAACGTGCCGTTCGGCGCGAATATCACCCTGCCTAAAAATTTCGCGCTGCGTCCGATGTTCGACGGCGCGCGCGCGCATCTTGTGCTCACCTATTACCATCGCCAATCGAGTTTTTCGGCAATGTATGTTTGGTTTGAAAAAATCGGCGTCGCAATGTCGCTCGGGCTTTAATGGGTTGGAGTTGTGGAGTGATGGAGTTGTTCATGCCGTTTGAAAGTTGTTTGGTAACACTGCCCTCACTGTTGTCATTCTGAAGAACCTTCCCTGGTGCTTGAGACACAACCGATTTTATGAGATGTATCGGGTGCGAGGGAAGATTCTTCAGAATGACATGGCAACACTCCATCATTTCAACGAGAAGAGAGAGGCCTCCATGAACTTCCGTCTTGCTTGTGTGCAATTCCGCTCGCGCTTGGGAGCGATTGATTATAACCTCGCGCGGATGGCGCAATGGTGCGAGCACGCTGCGGCGCAAAATGTTCGCGTGCTCGTTTTTCCCGAAGCCTGTCTCACCGGCTATTGCCGGCCGCGATCAATGGCGGAACTCGCGCAGCCATTTGCCGGCGAATTGCGCGAGCGCGTGGCGCACATTGCACGCGCGAACAAAATGCTTTTCACTTTCGGCATGCCCGAGCGCGAGGGCGAGGCAACATTCAACACCATGATTGCAATGGGCGCGAACGGCGAAATGCTCGCACGTTATCGCAAGATGCACCTCTGGGCCGCGGAGAGCAAATGGGCGCAAGCCGGCGACGAGTATGTGACTTTCAAAACCGAGCCGGCGCACTTTGGCCTATGGCTATGTTATGACACGCGCTTTCCCGAAGTCGCACGCGTGCATGCGTTGCGTGGCGTCGAAGCAGCGCTCGTGGCCAGTGCATGGCGCTCATCGCACGTGGAAGAATGGCGCTTGTGCGCCCGCGCCCGCGCGATTGACAACGGCATCTTCGTCGCGGGCAGCGATGCCGTGCTCGAGGCTGATCATTTCAATTGCGCCGGCGGCAGCATTATCGCCGGGCCGGAGGGCAGCGTGCTCGCATTGGCGGAGAAAGGGCAAGAAGGCATGATCGTGGCGGAGATTGACCTCGCCGCGTTGCACGAACGCAGAAAAGATTTGCCGCTGCTGCTACATCGCCGGCCGGAACTATATAGAGAGCTCGTGAAACAGGGCTTGCGGCATTAAGCTCGGAGTCCAACAATGAAATCATTCGACGCGTTGCTCACCGAAGTGCGCGCTTGCACGATCTGCGCGGAACATTTGCCGCACGGCCCTCGCCCGGTTGTGCAGTTGCATCCGCAAGCGCGCATACTCATCGCCGGACAAGCGCCGGGGAGAAAAGTGCACGCTTCGGGTGTGCCGTTCGATGATGCGAGCGGCGATCGTTTGCGCGAATGGCTGGGCGTCACGCGCGAGATTTTTTATGACCCAAAGCAAATCGCGATTTTGCCCATGGGCTTTTGCTATCCGGGCACGGGCAAGTCCGGCGATCTTCCGCCACGGCCGGAATGCGCACCCGCATGGCGCAAGCAATTGCTGGCACGATTGCGCCGCCTGGAGTTGACCATCGTGTTAGGGCAATATGCGCAAGCCTATCATCTCAAACGTTCGGACTTATCGCTCACAGACACCGTACACGCATGGCGCGACTATTGGCCCGCGGCCGTTCCTCTGCCGCATCCCAGCCCGCGCAACAATTTGTGGCTGCGGCGGAATCCGTGGTTTGAAACGGAGTTGCTTCCGGTGCTACGAAGGCGCGTAGTGAAAATTCTGGAGAGGTGAAATAAACGCGTGCAAGCGCTGTTTAAAATAGAAGCCCTGCCAGGCAAATAACCACGGCTGCAAGCAACTGCCTCGCCTTAGCACTCGCACCGACGCTGCAACTTTGAATTGGGCAAATTCTAAGCAGCCGGTAGAGTGCGACAGCAAAAAATTCTGCGAACCGCACGTGCACACGCAAGCCGAGGCGATGGCGAAGGCGATGGAGAGGCGTTGGTGCCAGAGATGATAGCGCTTCGCCCTCGTTACTCAGCACACTTCTACCAATTGAAAATTCATTCACGAAGCAACGCTTCCTTGTCATCCGAGGGAACTTTTAAGCCCTAGGCACGGCGCCGATGCTGAAAAGCATTTTTATAGGGGAAGCTTTTTCAGCATAACCACTGCCCCAGCGCTTAAAAGGATTCCTGCTGAATGACATGTCTGGGGCATCGCTGGTTTCATTCTTCAAACCCATTCCTCCAAAACCACCTGATCAGGTGATTGAGACACTCCCCCTCCCTTCTTATCATCCCCACACATTCTCACAAGCTCTTCGCAACATTACTCAACTCACGATTAGGAGGTTGGTATGTTCCGTGCGCGATGCATTCGAAAAATTCTGCTCACAAGCGCTGTTGTGCTCACATTCTTGCAAAACGATCTCTCCGCACAAACGTTTATTCGCGTCACCGATCCGAACAATCCCATTGCCGTGGATCAAGGCGATGCGAGCTACACCGGCAGCAGTTGGGTTGACTACGACAACGACGGCAGACTCGATCTGTTCGTCAATCGCGGCAAGCTGTATCATAATGAGGGCAACGGCAATTTCACGCGCGTGGCGAATCACGGCATTGGCGCGGGCTTGCAGCAAGGCCTCGGCAGCGGCAACAGTTGGGCGGATATCGACAACGACGGGGACCTGGATTGCTTCTATTCCGGCGCGCGCTCCAAACTTTATCGCAACGACGGCAACGGCATTTTCACTGCCATCGATGCCGGAGAAATCGGCTCGAGCTTCGACACGCGCGGCTGGTCATGCGCCTGGGCGGATTATGACAACGACGGCTTTGTCGATTTGGTCATCACACACCCTGCCGGCTTCATTGGCGCTGCGACGACAAATCATCTTTTTCATAACGACGGTGCGGGTCGCTTCACGCGCGTGACGAATAGCGACGTGGTCACCGGCCTCGCGCCTTATACCGTTGCGACGTGGGCGGATTACGACGACGACGGCGACCAAGATCTTTTCATCGGCTCCGGCCCGGCGAATGGCAGCGTTGCGCCGGATTATCTTTATCAAAACCTGCTGAAAGAAACGGGCACGGCCACGTTGCAAAGAATCACGGCAGGCGCTTTTGCCATTGAGCCGCGCGACGGACAGAATTATAATTGGATCGATTACGACAATGACGGCGACCTCGACATGTATTTGACCAACTATGCCGGAACTGCGAGCGGCATGGCGAATCACATGTATCGCAACGACAACGGTACCTTCACCAAAATCACCACGGGCGCAATCGTCACCGACCGCGAGGTTTCGCTCGGAAATATTTGGGGAGATTTTGACAACGACGGCGATCTCGATTGCTTCGTCACCAACGAAGCGGGCGCGCCGAATCGTTACTACACGAACAACGGCAACGGCACTTTCACGCGCGTGACGAATTTGCCTTTCATCACCAAACCGGCGACCAGCAACAACGCCGGCGCGACTGCGGGCGATTATGACGACGACGGCGATTTGGATATCTTCACGACCGGGCAAGGCACGGCAGCCGCGCTCTATCGCAACGAGTTGAATTCCGGCGCGCATTGGTTGAGCATTTCAAGCGAAGGCACGCTCTCCAATCGCAGCGCCCTCGGCGCGAGCGTGCGCGCGAAGGCAACGATCAACGGCAAAAGCGTGTGGCAGCGCCGCGAGATTTCCAGCCAGAACGGCTTCAACAGCCACAACAGCCTGCGCGTGCACTTCGGTTTGGGTGACGCGACGCAAGTGGATTCGTTGGTGTTCATTTGGCCTCCGGGCGCAAGAGAAGTGATGACCAACGTTGCAGCGGATCAATTTCTGCGCGTGGTCGAGACTATTCCCGGCGGCGGCTTGAAGGCGAATTTTGTGAGCAACGTTTTAGAAGGGACTCCTCCGCTTGTCGTGCAATTCACGGATTTGTCCGTGCACAATGCCAACACCACGATCACTGAATGGGCGTGGGATTTCAACGGCGACGGCGTGACGGATTCGCGCGAGCAAAATCCCACGTGGACTTTCACACGTGTGGGCAAGCATCCCGTGCGGTTGCTCGTCGCGGGCAATGGCAGAGTCAATACGATCACGCGCAACGATTTCATCAACGTGCTGCAATTCGGCAAAACCAACGCGGGTGAAATTGGAATCGAAGTCGCGGTCTCGCAAGGCAGCAGTTGGGCCGATGCCGACGGCGACGGCGATCTCGATCTGTACGTCGCCAACGCCGGCAATCAAAATGATTTCTTTTATGTGAACAACGGCAACGGCGTTTTCGCCAAAGACGTCCCCAGCGTGATTTCGAGCGATGGCGGCGCTTCGTTCAGCTCAAGTTGGGGCGATTATGATCACGACGGCGATTTGGATTTGTTCGTCGCAAACCTCGGCACGAATGAATCGCTCTATCGCAACAACGGCGACCGCACTTTCACAAAAGAAACGGCGGGCAGCATTGTGAATGATCGCGGCTTTTCGCAAAGCGCGAGTTGGGCGGATTTTGACAACGACAACGATATGGACGTGTTCGTGGCGAATGATCGCAATGAGAACAATGCGCTCTACGCCAACAATGGCGATGGCACATTCACGAAAGTCACGAGCGGCCCGGTGGTGAGCGACGGCGGCAATTCCTTCGGCGGAAGTTGGGGCGATTATGACAACGACGGCGATTTCGATTTGTTTGTGGCCAACGCGCAGAGTCAAAATGATTTCTTATATCAAAACAACGGCAACGGCACTTTCACCAAAGTGACCGCCGGGCCGCTCGTTGCCGACGGCGCTTCTTCGCAAGCTTCGGGCTGGAGCGATTTTGACAACGACGGTGATTTGGATTTGTTCGTGACCACGGTCGATCGCGAGAGTTTTATGTATGCGAACAACGGCGACGGCACGTTCACGAGACTCACGGACAATCCCTTTCGCGGCGACGTGCAAAATGCCACGAGCGCAAGCTGGGGCGATTATGACAACGACGGCGACAGCGATCTGTTCGTGTCGGTGAATGGCGGAAGCAACGTGCTCTACTTCAATGCAGGCAATGACAATCATTGGCTGAAGATCAAATGCGCCGGCGTCACTTCGAACACCACAGGCATTGGCGCAAAGGTGCGCGTCAAAGCCACGATCAACGGCAAGAGCGTTTGGCAAATGCGGCAGATCGCCATGCAAACCGGGTACAACAGTCACAGCAGCTTGCTCGCGGAGTTTGGCCTCGGCGACGCGACGCAGGTGGATTCGATCAAAGTGGAATGGCCTTCGAAGAAAGTTGAGGTGTTGACCAACGTTGCTGCCGGCGCTTATGTGATCACAGAAGGCTCGACCACGGCAGTGGCTGGCGGAAATAGCGAACTGCCGCTGCGTTTCGCGCTGCAGCAAAATTATCCCAATCCCTTCAATCCGTCCACGACGATTGCCTATGCGCTGGCCAAGCAAACGAAAGTCGCGCTGCGCCTCTTCAATCTGCTCGGCGAAGAGGTTGCGCAGCTTGTCAATCGCACGCAGCCCGCGGGCGTGTATCGCGTGCAATGGAACGGTAAAGACGGTCGCGGTTTGTCCTTGCCTTCGGGTCTGTATCTTTACAAGCTCGAAACCGAGGCGTTCACGGAAACGAAACGGCTCGTGTTGGTGAAGTAAAATGTGCATGGTCATTCAGGAGGAACTTTTTCAAGTACTGGAGTTGTTGCCCAGAGCGAAAAAGGTTTCCTTCTGAATGACATATCTTCGGGCGCGATGGCCAAATTTGAAAGCCAATACCCATGAGAAACGCCACTGCGTTTGAAACTTCGAAAGGAATCGAATGAACTTCTCTCTTCCTCTTCTCGCCTGCTTCATGAGTTTGCTCTCACATTGGGATATGCTCTTCATCAAAGCAGCGATGCTCGAAATACAAAACGCGAAGCCGTGTGTCTCGGTGGAAGCGCGGCAATTTGATTTTTGGGTGGGCAGCGACGGCGGCGTCCTCACGTTGCTCGGCGAGTATCAAAACAATAAAATGATTCTGACGGGTGAAACGCAAAGCGCGGGCAAGAAAATTTGGGATCGCATCACTTGGCACAACAACGTCGATCACACCGTGCGGCAAGTGTGGGATCGCTCCGAAGATGACGGCAAAACGTGGAGCAATTCGTTTGACGGGTTGTATACGAAGAAGAAGTGAAGCAGGGATTGCTCTTAGATCATCTTGCACAGTTCATTGGGCAGAAGGTGATTCGTTTGTGGAGGCGCTATCGCGCTGTAAGTCAGTCAACAATTGCGAGATTTCAGCGATGAGCTTTGGGATATCTCTTTGCGTGGTATCCCACACCAAAGAGTAATCGACACCGAAGTATCCGTGAATCAAACGATCTCTCATGCCGGCAACTGCCTTCCATTTGATAGACGGAGACTTTTCTTTGATTGCATCGGGAACGTGCTTCACGGCTTCGCCGATGATCTCAAGCTTTCGAATGACTGCGCTGGTGGTTTTGTCGTCATTTTGAAATTTCAAATAATCGAACCCCTCCACGAATTGTACGATGTGCTGGGAGGCCTCTAAGATATCCTGCAAAAAGAGTTTTAAATCCCTTTTCATAGGTAGATCATATCTTCGTAAATCTGCGTTCTCAACTCTTTGCGAATTGCGGCTGGTGTAACAATATCGACTTTGCGTTGCAACTTCTCTTCAAGAAAATCGCCCAGCGCGGTCAAATCTAGAAAGGTCGCCCCCGGCTCAAATTCCACTAAAATATCGACGTCGCTATTCGATCGGGCTTCGCCACGAGCAAAGGAGCCAAATACTCCTTTTAGTTCGGCGCGATATTGGGAACGGGCAACAGCCTTCATGCTTTGAAGGGCTGTTTGAAGTTGAGCTTGCGTCATCATACAATAGCTCTTCGATAAAAACCGCAGCAGAAACTTTCGTTGTTGTGGCAAAGGTATTTCAGGCTTGCATGAAAGTCAAGTCGCATATCAGCAACGGAATACAAGTCACCTCGCCGCGCTCCAACTCTGCAAGCCGGCGTTGCGCTTCGCGTTGCCAGGCCAGTTCCACATGATTGAATGTCCGCGGCAACGATACAGAACGGGCGGTGAAAAGTAAAGGAAGAGTTCTACTTGAAAAGCGCCTTAAGGCGCAACTACGAGCATAAAACAAAAAAAGCCTAAGCTTGTTGCCAAGCTTAGGCTTCATGTATGAAAGTCAAACCCCGCGAGTCGGCGCGGGATTCTACGAGATAGATTACAGCTTCACCGACAAGCCCACCCCATAGGTCGAGCCTTTGAGATTGCTCTTCACTTTGCGGCCGTCTTGCAGAAACACTTGCTCCTTGCCCAAAATATCTTTCGCGGTGATTTTGATTTCATAACGTGAGGCGAAGCTCTGCGTGAGCGCCACGTCGATAAGATCGCGCGGCGCTTCGATAATGTCGGCGTCGTAGAGGGAGCCAACTTGCGCGATGCGCTCGCCAAAGCGATTGTAGAGCACGCTCACGGAAGTGCCGAAGCTCAAGCTGTTATACACCAAACCGAAATTGAGCATGTACGGCGACTGGCCCTGTAAGCGGCGATTCTTTTTGCCGATCACGGTCGCGGAGCCGGCGATATCGACTTTGGAATCGATCCACGTGTAGTTGCCGGTGAGAGAAAAGTTCGCGAGTTCGCGATGCACAAAGTCGAGCGACTTGCGGGCTTCCACTTCGAAACCGAAATTTTTCGCGCGCTCGGCATTGCCAAAACTGCGCGTCAACTCCGAGACCGGCACCACGACTTCTTCAATCGCCTCGACGAAATTTTTGAAGAAGAGGCTCGTGGAGAACATCTCGCCCACACGCGGGAAGACTTCGAAACGAAAATCGTAGTTGGTGATCAAGGCGCGGCGCAAATCCGGATTGCCGTAAACCACGCTCAACGTCGAGAAGTCATAGAAGGCAAAGGGCGCAAGCTCGCGAAATTCCGGGCGCGAGACGGTGCGGCTATATGCGGCGCGCAGATTCGCGGCATTGCTGAGGCTGTAGGTCAAATTGACGGCCGGCAGCAGATCGGTGTTCTTCAAATTAACCGTGAGGGGGCGATCTTGCGTGTCGAACGAGCGGAGCGTTTGCTCGTTGCTCTCCACGCGCGCGCCGACGATTATGCGCAGATCTTGTTGCGCGATTTGAAAGGGCAGGTCGAACATCGCATAACCGGCATAAAGCTTTTCGCTCGCGTCATACTTGTCGGCTTTGTTGGTGATCTCGTCGATCACGAAGCCGCGGTCGCCGAGGTGCTCTTCCACAAAAAGCTCGTCCAGCTCGGAAGACAAAAAGCGCGAGTCGGTTTGCGCCGTGGTTTTGAAAGCAAAGTTGCGCGCGGAGAAGTCGCGTGCGGTGCGATTGTGCAAGCCGCCGAACTTGACTTTGCCGATGGCGACGGGCAAGCTGAAATCCGAAGCGAAGCCGCGCACTTCGTCGTTCATGTTCGCGAAGAAACGTCCGCCGCTTGCGGGGTTCGGCGCGAACGTGACATTCGCGACCAAGGGAGCGCTTGTGCCCAGCTCGCGTTGATAAATGATGCGGCGATAATCCGGCTCGTCACGGCGCGAAGCGGAATATGAGGCGCGCCAATCCCACTTCAAACCGAGCAGCGCGGGGAAGGCGTGCTCGCCGAGCAATTGGCCGGAGTACGTCCAACGCGAGACGAAGCGCAAGCCGGTGTTGCGCCACTCCGAGCCGGCATCAAAGTTGTCGCCGCGAAACTCGGTCACTTCATCGTCGCCCGCACGATTGTACAAATTCTTGAAACTGACTTTGTGCAGATTGCCGGGCTTGAAGCTCACGTTCATCAACCCGCCCCAGAGCACGGAAAATTTGCTCTGTTCGCCGTTAAACAGATATTGCGGCGAGCCGTCGAAGTTGAAATCGTTGCGCTCCAATTCCACGCGCTCATAGGTGTTGCGATAAGAGAGCGCCGCGATATAGCCCAAGCTTTTGCCGAAGAGCCGCGTGCCGTCGCCCACGGAGAGCATGAAGCCTGTGTTCAACGGCGCTTTGTTGGTGACCGGCGACCACACATTGTTGAAAGCGCGACCGATGTTTTGCAATTGCTGTTTGGAATAATTCGAAGAGATGACTTTGCTGCCGTTGACCGAGCTTGGCAAAGCGCGAACGCCGTCGTCGATGCCGAGGAAATCCCACTTGCCGCCGGTGTAAGTTTTAAACGGCGCGCTCGTGGCTTGCGAATTATACGCGCCGGACAAACTCACGCGCAGGCTGAACTCTTCGGGAAACTCGATGGTGTTGATTTGCACGAGGCCGCCGGAAAAGTTGCCGGGCAAATCCGGCGTGAAGGATTTGGAGATGATCGTGGTTTCCAAAAGGTTCGAGGGCAGCGTATCGAACGCATAAGCTTTCTTATCCGGCTCCGTGCTCGAAAGCTGCGTGCCGTTGAGCAGCGCGCTGCTATAGCGTTCGCTGGTGCCGCGCACGTAAAGAAATTTGTTGTCAACCAGCGCAACGCCGGTGACGCGCCGCAACGCATCGCCGGAAGTCGCATCGGGCGAGCGCTTGATTTGTTCCGCGGCCACGCCGTCGCCGATGGTGGCGGCATTGCGCTGTTGCTGCAACACCGCGTTTTCCGAGTCCGTGATGAGGCTCGCTTCCACCACAATCTCCTTGCCTTGCACCGTGGTCTCGGTCAAAGCCACGTCGAGCTTCATGGCGCGATCCGCTACAATGACCACGCTATTCACGATTTTGGTGGCATAGCTGATATAGGAGAAGCGCATCGTATACGTGCCGGGCGGAACGTTGCGAATCGTGTAGTTGCCGTCGAGATCAGCCCCCACTCCGGCCGGGAGCTCGACAATCGCAACGTGCGCGCCGATCAAAGCCTCGCCGGTTTTCGCGTCCGTCACTTTACCGGAAATTTTTCCCGTGCCCGTAAATTGCGCCCACGCGCTCGCGCTGCACAGCAGCAACGTCATCATAGCTTGTCTGAGTTTTTTCATCTTTGCTCCGTCTCGTTTTTTTTACGTGCATGTCTTCATCCATTTCCGCTTTGCTTCCCTGCTCTGTATCGCTCCGCCGCCTCTTTCATGTCATTCAGAAGGAATCTTTTTCTGTGCTTGAGACAATCGCTCGAATGGAGGTTTTCCCAGCGCTGAAAAAGATTCCTACTGAATGACACTCTGAGAGAGGTCTCGCTTCTTCCCCACCTCATACTCCTATTCAAGTATACTATCCTGTATCTCAAATAGGAGTACGAGTTGGAGTAAGAGAAGCAGTCGTTGATCGTTGATCGTTGGTTGCTGGTTGCTGGTTGCTGGTATCTGGTTTCATCGAGCAACCAACAACCAACGACCAACAACCAGCATCACTTCACCAACAGCATGCGTTTCACTTCGACATTATCTCCCACGCTCAAGCGATAGAAGTACAAGCCCGTGGGCATGCCGCTCGCATTGAAGCGCACTTGATAAGTGCCCGCGGGCTGCGCTTGATTCACGAGCGTTGCTACTTCGCGGCCGAGCATGTCATACACTTTCAACATGACGCGGCCGGATTTGGGCAGGCCATATTTGATGTTCGTGCTCGGATTGAACGGGTTGGGATAATTTTGTTCGAGCAAGTAACTCGACGGAATCGTTTCGCTGTAACGCACTTCGACTTCGCTGACGATGGAGTACACGGTGTATTGCGGATTGTAATTCGCCCACTTCGCATCCCAGCGTGTGTCGCCGCCGAAAGCGCCGCGATAAATCGTCGCAGTGAAAAACGCCTCGGTCAAACGCGCGTTGGTAAAATCTCCGCCGCTCAAAGCCAGCGAGCCGACCGTGGGCCTGAAATCGGCATTCGTCAAATTGAACGCATTCGACAGCTTCACCTCCGAAGTTGTGGCCACGCGGTTGTTGCCGTAGCCGGGCGTATCAAACCATGAAAGCGCAACAAAGCCGTTGGAGGCGTTGGTGATGACCGTGTCGCTGCTCGCGAGAATCGTGTTGCGAATTTGCAGCTTGTTCGTGGTCGCGTTGTCCGCGGTGGAATTGGCGTCGATCAGCACGCCGGTGGGCCAACCCATGATCAGGCTGTTGTAGAGCGACAACTCCGTATTGCGACGCAGGTGCAAACCGCGACGATAGTTCGCATTGACCACGTCGCTCTTGTTGGCCTTTGGGCCAATGAGCGTCACGTTGGAAAAGAGCGCGCTCGTCTTGGGCGTTCCAGGCGTGCCGGTCGCGTCGTTGTCGGATTCAAAACCGTTGCTGCCGCTTTGATCCGCGGCATTGGGATCGCGCAGGCTGAGCGCGAATTGCACTTTGCCGGAGTAGCCGTTGTCCGTGTCGAAATCATCGTCCAAGCCCGCGAGCGCGATGAGATATTTGCAATTCACCGTGCCGCCAAACCATTCGAACGAATCATCGCCGGAATAACTGACTTGCACATATTCGATGGTCGTTGCGTTGCCCACGCCGCCGAGCGTGAGGCCGTTGATCTCATTGCTGGGTTGAAACGCGATGCCGGGATATTCGATGCGCACGTGACGCAGCACGCCGCTGTTGTCGGCCGGATCGTTGCCGCCGTAGGTTGAGCCCACGCCGCCTTCAATCACGCCGGAGCCGCCGGGAAGATTCACCGGCGCTTTGCCGCAGATGATGATGCCGCCCCAATCGCCATATGTGCGTTGCCCGGTAGGTTGATCGCTGGTGAAAACCACGGGACGATCCGGTGTGCCGGTCGCATTCATTTTCGCGCCTTGTTCGACGATCAAAGAACCTTTCGAAGCTTTTTCGCCGAAGATGATCGTGCCCGCTTCGACGTTCAGTGTTGCGCCGGACTTGACGTAGACAAAACCTTTCAGCAGATATTTGTTGTTGCTCGTGAGCGTGGTGTTCGCGGTAATGTTGCCGGAGATTTCAATCCAATTGCCGGAAGAAGTTTGCTGCGGATTATAATTCGTCCAGCCCAAATCCCAGCGCCCTGCGCCGAAGGCGCCGCGATAACTCGTCGGCGTGAAGAAAGCATTCGCCAAACGCGTAGCAGTGAAATCCGCGCCGCTCAAGGCCGGTGAGCCGCTCTTGGGCGTGAAGTTGGGATTGTAGAGATTGAATGCTTCAACGAGCTGCACGTCCGCAGCATTCGCCGAGCGCGTGTTGCCAAACGCCGCGGTTCCAAACCATGCGAGCGCATTGAAGCCGTTGGTCGCGTTTGTGATCACGGTATCGCTGCCGGCCACGATGGTGTTGCGCACTTCGAGCTTGCCGGTGTTGGCGTTGTCCGCGGTCGAGTTCGCGTCGATCAAAATGCCGGAGGGCCAGCCCATGATGATGCTGTTGTATAAAGACATCTCGGTGTTGCGGCGCAAGTGCGCGCCGCGGCGATAGTTCGCATTCACCACGTCGCTCTTGCTCGCCTTCGGCCCGACCACGGTGAAATTCGAAAACGTGGCGCTAGTTTTTGGTGAAGCCGGAGTCCCCGTCGCATCATTGTCGGATTCGAAACCGGAGCTGCCGCTTTGATCCGCGGCCTCGGGATCGCGCAGCGCGAGCGCGAATTGAATTTTTCCGGAATAGCCGTTATCCGTATCGAAGTCGTCATCCAACGTGCGATAGGAGATCAAATATTTCGCATTGACCGCGCCGCCGAAAAATTCGAAGCCGTCGTCGCCGGAATAACTGACTTGCACATACTCGATAGTCGTGCCGCTGCCCACACCGCCGAGCGTCAAGCCGTTAATCTCGTTGTTGGGCTGAAACGCGATGCCGGGATATTCGATGCGCACGTAGCGCAGCACGCCGCTGTTGTCATTGGGATCGCTGCCGCCGAAGATCGCGCCGACGCCGCCTTCGATGATACCCGAGCCGCCGGGAAGATTCACCGGCGCTTTGCCGCAGATGATGATGCCGCCCCAATCGCCATACGAACGCTGGCCCGCGGGCAACGCGCTCGTGAACACCACGGGCTGCGCCGCGGTGCCTTCGGCCATGATCTTCGCGTCTTGCTCGATGATCAATGCGCCTTTCGTATCTTTATCGCCGTAGATAACGGTGCCGGCTTGGATCGTGAGCGTTGCGCCGCTTTTGACATAAACGAAGCCTTTGATGAGATACGCATTATTGCTCGTCCACGTCGTATTCGTGGTGATATTGCCGGAGACTTCGATGCTGCTGCCGCGCACCAACGTCGCCGCGAACAGCACGAGCGTGAATAAACTGGAAACAATTTTGCGATACATGATTCCTCCACGAGGTTAGGTTCGGTTTTTCGATCCGAGCGAAGGATTAAAACCTTCGCTCGGACACTGCGGGCAGTTTACGGTAACGCGGTTAATCGAGGATAAAGCCGCCGTTAAAAAATCATTACGCCGCGATTTGAATCGCGTCCACATGAACGAAATCCATGTCCGCCGAGATCAGCTCTTTTTCCGTGAGCCACATGCTCTCCGAAGAGCCGTCCCAACGCAGGAACTGCACCTCGTAATAGGGCCAGCGCCTCGTCGGCAGCCCCACGATGACGCCGTTCACAAATTCTTCATCCAACTCCGCGAGCTTGACTAATTGCCTGAGTTTAAATCCGCTCATGTGATCTCCTTTGCCAGATCGCTCTTAAAAATTTCATACAGCCTAAACCTTGCGCGGCGCTCCCGCTTTTTAATCCGCCCAAGCAAAGACTTGGTCATGTCCGGCTTCGCGCAGCGTGGCATAGACGTTTCGATGAATGCCGCGCACTTCCACGGCGCAGCCGCGCTTGCGCATGATCTTCGCGAAGCGGATGAGATAGCGCATGCCATGAACGCTGATAATTTTCAAATCCTGCATTTGCAGCGTCCAGCGCGTGCCCACGAAGCTCGAGACGGCTTTGAGGAAATCGAGCAGCGTATTCGCGCTGTCGCCGGCAATCGCGCCGCGCAGCGTGATGTTCACGATTTTTTCGTTGCCATACAGATCGAGATCGACCATCGCCACGGAATGCCACTCCGCGCAAATCGAATGATCGGCGGAAGCGCTCGGGGTCAAAGGCATGGTGATTTTCAGCATGTTGTGTTCCTCCAACATTATGGTTCCTTGCATTTGATTATGTCGATTGCAGGCGACAGCCGGCTTCCTGCCCGCCGTCTTTTTTGGTTTACTCGCCCAAAGATAACGCCGCAACGTCAGGGCAAGATGAATCGCCCATCAAGAAATCATTAAGCCTCTCGTTCCGCCGCTCCGCGGCGGAATGCAGCCCACGACGCTCCGCGTCCAGTGTTGCAAGCAATGCCACGGCTCTTAATCTACCCTTAATCTCACACCGGACGCAGAGCGCCCAGTCTGCACTCCCACGCGGCGCGTGGCAACGAGTTTTTTTCCGTGCACACAAAATCCCTTTGGTCTTTTGAGCAAGACGGCATTACATTGACGCCAACAAACGAGGAGCACAGCATGTCCGCAAAGCAACGCGTCATCTTCATCTGCACGCACAACTCCGCGCGCAGCCAAATGGCCGAGGGCCTGTTGCGCCATCTCGCCGGCGAGCGCTTCGAAACGTTCAGCGCCGGCACGGTT
>Ga0247727_10010676_pt1 | contig 16214 bp, 9 predicted proteins | sample WisWelCaveWW1625_FD_202498 | JGI IMG/M metagenome (GOLD analysis project Ga0247727, IMG submission 202498) | Biofilm microbial communities from Wishing Well Cave, Virginia, United States - WW16-25 | ecosystem: Environmental > Aquatic > Deep subsurface > Groundwater > Cave microbial mat | place... | reverse complement strand
ATAGGAATCCGCCGAATAGAGGAAGCCTTGCTCCTTCATCACCACATCGAGCGAGTGGACCGAGGTGCGGCCCTGGTAGAAGCCGAGCGGCCGCTGACCGGCAATAGCTGCGTGGATGCGGATCGCCGAGTCGCGTGTCTCGGCCTTGTCGCGCTCGGCCTTGAGGGCCGTCAGCGCCGACGCCGGATAGGTCCACGACACCGACGCCATGTAGGTCTTGTCGGACGACTGCAGCTCCAGGTGATACGTGCGTCTGACCTGCATCGGGCCGTCGGATCGGATTACGATGGGGATCGTCGCCCCTAACGCGGCATCGAGAATGACGGTTCTGCCGTTGACGAGTGTCCTGACTGCCTCGTCGACGAGGTCGATTGCGGGCGACGGCAATGCGCCCTGAGCGGTCTGTCGCGGGCTTGCGGAAGCGGACAACGGAAGCCGATCAGGCTCCGCTTTCCTGCACCAGTATGCGCAGAACCCGACGCCACGTGCGTGCCAATAGGCTTTCTGCCGATCCCGTCAGGTGCACCAATCCCCGGTGCTTGCGTTCCGGTGCGCTGAACGGCGTGAGAGGTGGTTGTAGCTCCACCAGATACTGCGCTGAAGTGGGGACAAGCAGCTGGCGCGCATTGGGGTTGGCAACAATGCGGCCGCCGCTCGGCGTGGCAAGTTCACCGATGTCCACTACCGCTGTTCCGCTAACTGCAATTCTTTTGAGTACGACATCGAGCGAAGGCAACTGCGGATCGTCTGGAACGAAGCGACCGGTTGCGCCCGGCTCGACACGACCGATGTCGGACTCTTCGACATAGCCGCGCACCAATGCTTCCGTGCGCCCGACAATCAAGGCGATCCGGTCCTTCGTTGTAATCCAGCGTCCCGGGTGGAGCGCGGAATCCAGCTCGGCAACGACACCGGCTATCGGCGACTTGATCTGAAGTTCGGTGCGTTGCCCCGCGATCGCCCCCAGCCGCATTGTCAGCGCGGCCTGTTCGCTGTCGAGCACAATGCGGTCGTCACGATCAAGTGCGTCAGCCGAGAGACGCGCGAGCCGCAGATCGATTGCTTTCAGTCGAGCACGCTGCGCGCGCTCATCGAAGTCGAGATCGGGCACTTCGAGCACGGCCACGACGGTGCCGGCCTCAATGAACTGTCCGGGCTTCACATGCAACAATGTCACGCGCGCAGGGCGCGGTGCGAATAATTGAGCCGAACTCTGCGCCTCCAGCATGGCTGGAACATGAACTGTCGTCGACCACGGTACGACGAACAATAAAAGTCCTGCTGCCAGTAAAGTGGCTGTCGCGTAGATGCGCTTTCCATTCATGATGTTCGCCCGCAGTTTCCACCATGCGCTGAACTCGTTGCTCAGCGGTCGCAGCACGAAGAACCACATCTCGAATGCGAACATCGCGATGCCGAGCGCTTTGAAGAAGTAGGCATACGCGAGAAGCGCTATGCCGACGTAGGTCACCAACCTCACCAGCCACGTCGTCCAGGCGTAGATGACAAGACCTCGGATGGTGCTGCTGTCGAGCGGCTCGGGGCAACGCTCGCCGAGCCCGAACAGTAGCTCGCGGGTCCACCACACGCCGATCCGGAACGCGCGTGGCTGCAGGTTGGCGATGCCGACAGCGTCGGCAAGAATGTAGTAGCCATCGAACCTCATGAATGGGTTGAGGTTTATGGCAAGGCTCATCACACAGCTGGTCGTCGCCAACAGCAAGGCGATCGATCGCGCCGCACCATCCGGCAAAATCGCCCAGGCCAGTGTCGCGAGGCACGCGATCGCCAGCTCGACAGCGATGCCTGCGGCATCGATCGCAACGCGCTGCCGCCGGTCGCGCAAGCGCCAGCTGTCGGTAACGTCCGTGTAGAGCATCGGTGCCATCATGACGACAGCGAGACCGATGGTGGGCACGCGGCAGCCGTAGCAGGTCGCGACGTAGGCATGCCCCAGCTCATGCAGAGCCTTAACGACGAACAATGCTGCGGCGAGCCCGACGGCCCCCTGGACCGAGGCGAGCGACTGTATCGCCAGCACCAGCTGGTCCCACTGCCGCGAAACGAGATAGACGCCTACGAGGCCGCACAACAGCACGACGGAGAGTGCGGCGGAGGAACCCAGCATCGCCACGGCCGGCGCCGTGCGCGCCAACAGGCGCTCGCTGGGCACCAGCGGGATCTTCAAGAAGAGGTAGTTGTGCGCAAGCCAGCCGGGCAGGCTTTGCTTATGAGCGCCGTCAGCTTTTGCGAGATCGCGCCAGCCCTTGCGCGAGACTTGCAGGAGATGGTGCTGATCGAGGAACTCCACGAGCCGACCAAGCTCTGGCTCGTCCAGCGGCGCCTCGATCCGCGTCTCGACCTCGCGAATGAGCTGCTCGGTGGAGGTGCAACGGCGCCACAGCGCAAGGATGGCGAATGTCGGACCATCGATCTGGATGAAGCGATGCTGCAGCGGATCGTGCACCAGCCAGGAGGCGGTTCCGCCACGCTGGTGCGAACCCTGCAACAGGGCCAAATCCTCTCGCAGTGGCGGCAGGGCGGGCATGGCCGTTACACACCGACCCACTGGCGCAGCGCTGAGATTGGCCGGCGCAGCAGGTAGAATCCGAGCGAGACGCTGTTGCCGTAGAGCTGCGCCGTGCCACGGATTCCGAGCCGCGGCGGTGGCGCGTGCGCATCGGCCAGCTCGGCAACAACGCGGTATGCCATCATGCCATTGTCGCGCGCGCGTGCCTGATAGTCGGCGCGCACGACGATGGCGGATACAGGGCGAAGTGGGGCGGAGTCGAGGTAGCCAGTGACGCGCGCGCCCGGAGCCAGAATGATCGAATCGCTGACCGGCACGTCGATGCGGATCTCCACACGCCTGGGGTCGGCGATCTCCATCAACTTCTCGCCGGTCGCCACGGGGCGGCCAATGAGGTCACGGGCGTCGCCGAACACTGCGATGCCTGCTTTCGGTGCGTTGATCCGTGAGCGACCGAGCTGCTCGCGTGCCAGCTCGCGTTCGGTGGTTTTGATTGCAAGCTCAGCCCGCGCGATGCCCAAATCGTGCCGCCCTCGCACATCGGTGAAAGACTGCAGCGACAGTTTCCTCAATCGGGCGTCTGCAACGCTCACCTCGCGTTCGGCGACTGCGAGGCGACTGCGTAAATTGGTATCGACGAAGCGGACGAGTGCATCGCCGGTGCTGACGGTCATATTGGGCGCAACATCGACGCTCTCAATCACGCCGTCCAGACCGGCCGTGACGATGTAGGGCGCGCGTGGCGCGATCTCGAGCGGGGCGAGCGTGCTCATCGAAACCGGCAGGAAGGCGAGGCAGATTGCCGCCACGACAGCACACGCGATGCTGCGCCGGCTCGGTTGTGGAAGGTGCCATGTCGCCGCCTGCAGCGCACGCCATGCATGCCCGGTGGTGGCAGCCAGCCGCTTGGCCACGACGAAATCGGACTCGCGCCATGGCAGCTCGCGCACCATCAGCAGCCCTGCCAACAGCTCCTTCCTGCGCCCAATGATCGGCACCCATTGCGCCTCCCGGAAGGGAAACGTCAGGCCGTGGTCGTTGCTCGCATCGGTGTAGGCTTGAAGCTGGAACTGTTGCGCGCTGGCAAGGTCGACATCCCCGTGGGCGCGCGCCAACAGGTGCTCCAGCCAGCTGACGAGCGGTGCATTTCGATCGACCGTCGGCAGCCCGGATATCGCCTTGACGACGAATGCATCGCCGGTGAGCTCGACCGCAAAAATCTGACGTGTCCGCATCAGTCCGCGCGATTGAGTGGAAACCGCCACGAGCAATTCGTGAACCGACGCGGCGTCGCGCAGCTCGCCCTCAATCTTGAGTAGCTGCAAAGCCGCATGATGCTCACCAATTGCCGCACCGACCGCCTGCGCCTCGGACTCGGCAGGTGAGGGCGTCTGTGCGTTCGGAGCCGGGTTGCCTTGGAGCATCGACTACTCTCCCGCCCCCGACAGCTCGGCGGTGCCGCTCATGCCGGGCAGGATGCCGGGATGGGTATCGGTGAACCCAGCCACGATCTTGATCGTCTGACTGATCGGGTCGACGGCCGCGCCGATCCGTACCACCGCGATCCGATGGTGCGATTGCAGCTCGTCGATGACGAACGAAAGGGGCGTCCCAATCCGCACGCGCCGCAACCAATCCGCCGGCACGATCACCTCGACCTCCAAACCGCTGTGTGCGACGATTCCGATAAACGGCTTACCCGGCTGAGTTGTCTCATACTGATAGATGGTGAGCTCCGCCACGTGACCGTCATAGGGCGCCACCAGCGTGCACTGGTCGAGGCGTACACGCAGGGCCTCTGCCTCGGCAGCAGCCTTGGCCACGCGAGCCTGGGAGATGTCGAGGTCATGCTTGCCCACGGCTTGCGCCTGACGCAGCACCTTGTTGTTGTCGAGCGTCAACTTCATCTCGAGGAGTTGCGCTTCAGCCGATGCGAGTTCAGCGCGCTGTCGGCGGCAGTCGAACTCGATGAGCAGATCGCCCTTCTGGAACGCCTCCCCTTCCTTCCTGGAAATCGACGACACGCGAACCTGCAGCTCCGTGGAGATCATCGCCTGATTCGGCGATCGCACGACGCCGCGCACGGCATCCGGGGGGACAGATGCGGGCTGTGCGGATGACGGTACCGGCAATGCAGCCGGCCACAGCAGCGCGAGCCCCGCGGCGCTAGCGCGCAGCGATCTTGATTTTGCCATGGCCCCCGAAATCTCCGCGTTCCAGCCAATAGTCACGCAATTGTGCTCCCAGCTCTTTGACGCCGAGCGCCAGGTCGATGCCCTCGACGTAGGGATCGATGCCGACCGAGGCATGCAAGTTGGCGAACGCGTTCTGCACAGCGGCAAAGGCGATGTCGCGCTTCGCCTCGGCGACGAGCGTGTTCATCTCCTCGCGAATCAACGTCTGCTCGCTGATCCGCTCTGCTCTTGCCTCGACACGCATCTGCCGAACGAGCCGCTGCTGAACGTTGAAATACTCGCGCGCTGTCGCCAGCTCCTTGACCACGTGGTGGTAACGGATGCGGCTGACGTGGACTTGCGTCATGATCGCCATGGTCAGCGCCAGCGCTCGCGCGTCGAGCAGCTTGTCCTGTGCGTCGACCACGTTGCGCCGCGCCGGGTACTGAAACAGCCGCACGACGTTCCAGCTCGCCTTGGCACCCCACGTCACCCAACGGTCGTGCATCAGGTACTTGTTGCTGTCGAAGTTCTGCCCCCCGTACATCTGAATACCCGGTAGCAACTCGAGCAGCGCGGCATGCGCCTCGTGGGAGTTGATCCGCTTCTGATAGGAGATGTCGCGAATCTCGGCACGATTGTTGAGTGCGAACTCAACCATACTCACCGCATCATCGTCGAGGTGCGGCGGCTTGGCCTCCAGCTCGGCACCCGACAGCGAGAAATGGGTCTCGGGAGGCACATTCATCAGCGCGACGAGCTGGCTCTTGGCCACGCTCAGTTCGCGTTGCAGCTCCTGCGCAGTGCGCTGAATCTCGACCAGCTCACGCTCGTAGGTCAGCGCGGTGATCGGCGACGTGTCGCCCTTCTGCTGCAGCCAGCGGGCGTTCGCCAGGGCCTTGCGGGTACGGGCCTCGAGCTCGGCCAGCTTCTGTGTCATGCGCTGCGAGCTCAGCGCGCGCCAGTACGCCGTGCGGATATCCTCGATAACGCGCTGCACCACCTTGCGCCGCGCCTCCTCCGCGATCAGCACCCGGTCGGCCGACTGGCGCGCGCGGATGAAGGACAGGCCGAAGTCGAGGATGCTCCAGCTGAAGGCAAGGTCAGACGTGAGCATTTTGCGCTCCTGCGTCGTCGTTCTCGGGCCGGTCTCACGCATGGTGAGGAGATTGAGCTCGCCCAGCGATTGGTACTTGTCGCGCGCCGCATAACCCGAGCTGACGACGGCATTCGGCAGCAGGTTGTAGTGTGCGAGGCTCAACTCCGAGGTACGCAGCGCACGCTGCATGACCTCGACCTTGGCGTCGAGATTGTATTTGAGCGCACGCGCCATCGCCTCGTGGAGGGAGAGGCTGCCGCCCACCGCCTCCTGATCTTGCGCGACCCGCGCGAGGCTGCTCGTCGCGATCTGATCGAGCTGCTGATCGGAAAGCGGACTGGGCCTGATTGCGCAAGCCGACAGCGCCCCCGCGATCAGCACGATCGCCAGCAATAGATTTCCTGTTGTATGCCGCATGCTGCCAGTCCTCGTCGATACCCGCACATGAGCGCCACCCAAATCGACACAACATTTCCGGGGTTCGTCGAGCGGAACCCGACTACTTCACACCGGTGTAGCCGCTCGGCGCCTGCGTGGCGGTCTCCGGCTCATCGTCCTTCAGGCTGCGATGCTTGCCCGTGCGCAGCGCTTCCTGCCGGCGGGCCACGGCCTCATGGCGTTGGCGCAGTTGCACCTCCTGCTTGAGTCGGCGCGCCTCCTCCTCCTGCCGGCGCTTGGCCTCGGCCTTGGCGCGTTCGAGCTCGAGCAGGTAACGGCCGCGCTGCGAAACGTTGCCCCGGCTGCTCCACAATGAGGCCAGCCGCTGAGTCAGCTCCTTGACGCCGAGCGCATGGTCGATCTCGCTCGACTGCAAATCGAGACCCATCGAGCTCATCACGTTGGCAGCGGAGGTATGCAGGTTGGCCAGCATCACGTCGCGTTTGGCCTCCGCCACCACCAGATTGAGCTCCTCGCGCAGCAGCGTCTGCTCGCCGATTGTGTCTGCCTGGGCGGAGGCGCGCAGCTGCTCGACGAGCCTCGTCTGGACGTCGAGGAAATCCTTGGCCGTGTCCAGCTCGCGCGCGAAGTGGTGGTGGCGGATACGGCTGATGTGCACCTGCGTGATGATCACCATCGTCGTTGCCAGCGCCTTGGTGTCTATCAGCTGATCGCGAGCCTCGATGAGCAGGCGTCGGGCCGGAAGCTGGGTGACACGCATCAAGTTCCAGGCCGCGGTTGCACCCCAGCTGGCCCATTGATCGTGCATGAGCAGATGGTTGCTGTCGAAGTTGTCGGCCATGTACGGGTTGAGGCCGGGCAACAGCTCGAGCAACGCGGCTGCAGCCTCGTTCTCGTTGATGCGCCGCTCGTAAGCGATCTCGCGCATCTCGGCGCGGTTGAACAGCGCCTCGGCCACCATCTCCCGCGCGGTCAGGCCCAGCACCGGCGGGGCGATGCCGCCGTCGCGTCCGCTCAGCGTGAAGTCAGTACCGGGAGCAACGTCCATCAGTGCCGCGAGCTGCGACTTGGCTACGGCGTGCTCGCGTTGCAGCTTCTGCAGGGTCTGCTGAATCTCTACGAGATCGCGCTCGAACGTCAGCGCCATCACGGGCGAGACATCCGCTCCATGCTGTAACTTGCGGGCGTTCGCGATCGCGCGGGCCGTGCGCCCCTCCAGCGCGGCGATTTTGCGCGCCATCTTCTCGGCGCTGACGGCACGCCAATATGCCGACCGCGTGTCCTCGATGATGCGCTGGATGATCTTGCGCTTCACCTCCTCGGCGATGAGGTATCGGTCGGCCGCTTGCCGCGCGCGCACATAGGACAGCGCGAAATCGAGGATGTTCCAACTGAAGGTGATGTCCTCGGTATGCGCCTGCTTGTCCTGCGACGTGTTCTGGGCGGGGATCTCGATACCGGTCGGCAGATCGAGTTTGGCGAGGCTCAAGTAGTTGTCGCGGCCGGTGAGCCCGGCCTTGGCCACGAGCTTGGGCAACATATCGGCGCCGGCCAAGCTGGATTCTGCAGCGCGCAGCGTCGTTTGCGCCATTTCCAGCCGGTAGTCGAGATTGTACTTCAGCGCGCGTGCCATCGCCTCGTGGAGCGAGATGGGACCGTTGATCGGGTCCTGGTTGACTGCAACACGCTGGAGCGATTCGGCAGCAAGGTAGCTGATGTGCTCATCGGTCAGCGGACGTGGCCCCACGGAGCATCCAGCCGACGCCGCGGCGAGCAGCAGGGCAACAAGAGTTGATTTGCGGTGCGGAGCACGCATGGAAAATTCCAGGTCGACTCGGGTGGCACTACCAACTCGACTCGGGTGGCACTACCAACAAAACTGGCACGGCAACTCGACTTCGACCTGGAGCAATGGCCCCACTGACGCTTCGCGGTCCACGCAGCAAAATATCGGGCAGGGAGCGAACTCGATCACCCCCATACAGTGACACGCGAAACTTGTCGAACAATATCTGTTTCTCATTGATTGCACTTCAAGTCGGCGTGGTTCCGCTGCGACAGCGGCTCGCCGGGGATCGTCTGAATGCGTACTTTTTCTCGCACAATCAATCGCGTAAACCAACTTCGACAGAGGCGTTGTACCAAGGGGCCGCGATCCGAATCGGCCTCGCGATCTCGCCACTGACGTCAAGAGGCAACTTCAGCTAAACTGTTATCCGCGCAGCATCCTTATCGGCGACGCTTAAGTCTCCTAGTGTTTCGTCACTGACACTGGATTCCCATTGCCCGGCAAATCATGCAAGCTGGGCGCATGAAGACGGACATCATAGTCACTGCTGAAGATCGTGAGCGGCTGGAGCGTTTGGTTGCGGATCGCAACGCGCCGGCGAAGGTTGTGTGGCGGGCTCAGATCGTGCTGTCCACGGCAGACGGCGAGACCATCAAGGCGATTTGTCGAGCGACGGGCAAGTCCAAGCCGTGCGTGTGGCGCTGGCAGAAACGCTTTGCCGACGAAGGTGTCGATGGCCTCAGGCGTGACAAGACGCGGCCGCCGGGCCGCAAGCCGCTGCCGGCCGAGCTGAAAGCCAAGGTGCTGGCCAAGACCGCGCGCGAGACACCGCCCGATGCGACGCACTGGAGCGTGCGCACGATGGCCAAGGCGATGGGCATCAGCCACACCAGCGTGCAGCGCATTTGGCGCGAGGCCGGCCTGAAGCCGCACCTCACGGCCCGGTTCAAGGTCTCCAACGACCCGCAGTTCGAGGAGAAGGTCACCGACATCGTCGGTCTCTACATGAGCCCGCCGGACAAGGCCCTGGTGCTGTGCGTCGACGAGAAGAGCCAGATCCAGGCGCTCGACCGCACCCAGCCGGGCCTGCCTCTCAAGAAGGGCCGGGCGGCGACGATGACGCACGATTACAAGCGTCACGGCGTGACGACGCTCTATGCGGCGATGGACGTGAAGAGCGGCCTCGTCATCGGCGACTGCAAGCCGCGCCATCGCGCCCGCGAGTTCATCGCGTTCCTGAGGCGGATCGATCGAGCCGTGAAGAAGCACCTCGACGTGCACGTCGTGCTCGACAACTCCTCGACGCACAAGACAGACGAGGTGAAGGCTTGGCTCGCCAGGTATCCCCGCTTCAAGCTGCACTTCACACCGACCAGCGCCTCGTGGATGAACCTCGTCGAGCGCTTCTTTGCGGAAATCACGAGGAAGCGGATACGGCGCGGCGCCTTCTCCAGCGTGGCCGAGCTGGAGGAGGCGATCCACGACTACCTCCTGCACCACAATGCCGATCCCAAACCGTTCGTGTGGACCAAGTCCGCCGAGGTCATCCTGAAGAAAGAGCGCCGCGCTTTGGGCGCCTTGGAAACCATCAAGAACGGGGACCAAGCGTCGGAGTCAGAACACTAGCTCTCGGCTCGTATCCAGCGTGTGTGCTCGCGTCGTCGTCCGATCCCCGGACAGGAGAACTCCATGAACAAGTTGATCGCGGTCGCGGCACTCGCACTCGCCCTGGCCACTCCCGCTCTCGCGCAGCAGCCCGCCCCGGCCCCCCAGCCGGGCATCACAGCCAAGGCGGCCGAAGCTGCCGGCGGCATGGCGCAGAAGATGATCGGTGGCGCGACCGCTCAGGCTCCGAGGGTCCTGCTCGTCAACATTAACCGAGCGACCGCTGAAGAACTTGACGCCCTGCCGCAGATAGGCAAGGCGCGCAGCGAGGCGATCATGAAGGCCCGTCCTTACAAGTCGGCAGACGAGCTCGTCACGAAGAAGGTGCTCTCGCCGGGCGTGTACGATGTGATCAAGGACAAGATCAGCGTTCGTTGAGGTGGCGAGCCCCCGCCGCACCTCGGCAGCCCGGGGCCTCCACACATTGACCGCTGTGTGTGGAGGTCCCCCTGCTGGCTCGACAAGAGCGGCGCAGGACTTGTTGGCGACTGTGTGCTCATCTCGTTGCGCGGCGCGCGTCGGTAACCGGGCATAACAACGTTGAGGGCAGTGCACCATGACAGTCATGCGGACAGCGGCGATCGTGCTTGCGGGATGCACGATCGGTTCGGTCCCACTTGCCGCCGAGAATTTCACGATGCCTCCCGAGGTGACGCCGGCGCTGCGATCAGCCTGCGAGTCAGACGTTCGTCGCTTGTGCATCGATGACAGTCCGACCGTCGAGAAGGTCAAGGCTTGCGTGCAGCGGCGCTATTCGGAATTGAGCTCGCGCTGCAAGCTGGCCATCGCTGCCGCCGGTCTCGGTCGCGGTCAGTCGGCCAGCAAGGAGCCGGCGAAGCGTGGCGTGTCAGCTCCTTCAGACCGTTCCTCGGCGGCGCCGGCAAACGGCTCGATCCCGGCAGGTGCGGTCGTGGGCTTCGACGATCGATAGTCTCGCGCTCGCAACTCACGCGCGCGACCATCCGGTCCGCGGCATCCAGAACTCCGACAGTAGTACTCTGAACACGCTGGGGCCCGTGCGACGATTTGGGACGGTTTCAGTACGCTCGAGGTGCATATGTTGCCGTCGCGCCCTTCCAGAGTATCAACCGCAGGACTTGCGGAAAACCTCGTCCCGATTTCCACCACAGCCGCCCTTTGGTCCACAGTAGAGGCGCTCGACCTTCGAATACGACACGATCGCTGTGCCCGACGAGCAGCGCACGATCAGCTCGAAGATCGGACCTCGATCGATCACGGCCTCGATCCGGGGCGGCCGTCGGTTGGAGGGCGGGGCATATTGAATGAACGGCGTGCTGGTCGTCAGGACCAAACTTGCGACTGCCTCGAGCATGAACGGCTCCCGACGCTGTTGGCTGAGGTTGACTTGCAGGTGTGACTTCAGCAAGTCGCGGGCCAACGTGCGCCCCTCTTGACGCGGCAGCCCTGGCGGCTACCGGACGTTGCACGCAGCACTACCAGCCGCCAGCCTATCTGGTTGCCAGGTCGGACCTCAATCCAGCGTGCTACGGAGAATTGTTTCAACGAAAATATAACGTTGGATATAATCCTCGACAGCAGTTATTAACTCGGAGCGCCTATCGTGTCCAAATGTAACGACGCGTCCCAAATCTGGACGCTCCCTGCACTGGATACGCACCATGACCAAGACCTCGATCGATTCGACGCTGCCTGTGCACGCCTCGGTTGGTGATGCCACGCGACAAGCGCGACCCGGCGTCGCGCTCAGCTATCGCGCTCTCGAGCCGCGGATGGTGTTCGACGGCGCGATGACGGATACCATCGATGAGGTTACGGCCGATCCGGCTGCAGCGGCCGCGGACATTGCTTCGGAGGCAGATGCATCGGCATTGGCTGCGGCCTTGACGGCGCCCGATACCTCCGCCCCCGGCCAAACTATAGTCTTCATCGATGCCAGCGTCGTCGATCAGGCCGCACTGCTGGCAAATATTCCCGCTGGCGCCGAGATCGTGACGCTGCAAAGTGATCAGGATGCACTCGCTCAGATCGCGGCTGCATTGCAAGGCCGGACCGGGATCGACAGCATTCATATCGTCTCGCACGGCGAGGCGGGTCAACTCGACTTCAGCGGCGGCGCCATCGGCTTCGTTGACCTGGCCGCACACAGCACGGAGCTCGCATCGATCGGACAGGCCCTGTCAGCCAACGGCGATATCCTCGTCTACGGTTGCGATGTGGCAGCGGGTGACGACGGGCAGGCATTCATCGATGCCTTGGCGACCCTCACCGGCGCCGACATCGCGGCGAGCCTCGACGCGACCGGCCACACTTCGTTCGACGGCAACTGGACCCTTGAATATGGCTCTGGCTCGATCGAATCGCCCGTCATCATCGCTGGCGACGCGCAAGGCGACTGGGCACATTTGCTGGCCGCGCCGGTCATCGCCAGCACCTCTACTTCGGTATTCTACATCGACGCCCCCGACGGCATCACCTCGGCTTATGCCTCCTATAAGATCACAAGCCCCGCTGGCTCTGCAACCATCAGCGACCTCTGGGTCGAGATCAAGAATTTCACCGACGCGTCGGCCACGGCGGGAACGTCCGTCACGCTGGCAGCGAACGAGACCAATCTGGTCAATCTGGGCTCTCTGACGGCGGGCAACTCTAAGACGGCATTCTTCTTTCTCAGCGCCGCCTTTGCCACGACGGTCGAACAATCCCATACGATCGCGGTTTATGACGGCAGACCTGGCGCCGGCGGCGTGCAGCTGAGCACTGGAACATTTGCGTTCACCGACGTGACCTCGACGATTGGCGCCAGCGCAAACAAAGTCACAACCACCGTGACAGGCCCAAATCCCTCGGAGCTCGGCGGACTCGTCACCATGACCGTCACCGGCGAAACAGGCGTTATGGGCGCGAGCAAAATATTCTCGGCAACGCCGGCCTCGTTCTCAAACTGGGATCCGGATGCTTTTGAGCTGCTCAGCTCATCGGTCACCTTCACACTTGGAAATACCGGAATTTATAACGATCAGCTCCTCATCGTATTGCCCTCCAATAACAATTCCGCATACACGGCCACATACATCTTCCGCGCTACGGAAACCACGACGGTTCCAACCGTTGTCAGCCCAATCGCCGAGATCAACAGCGGCGGCACCAACATCAAGCACACAGCCACCAGCTATCTGACGACGCTTGATCCGATCGGCAGCGCAGAAAATCACGTGACATTGCTGAAATCGGTCGACAGCGGAGTGCTAATCTCCGGCGGAACGGCCACTTACACACTGACCCTGAGCAATTCTGGCGTCATGAGCGTTGCAATCGACGACATCGTCGATCTGTTGCCGAGCAGCCCCGGCACATCGACATACATTTCCGGCTCCACCAAGCTCGATGGCGTTGCCTTTGGAGATCCCACGATAACGGGAACGACCCTAACCTGGGGCAACACGTCGAATTTCACCATAGCTGGTGGCGGTACTGTGACGCTGACCTACCAGGCGGTCATTCCGGCGACCGACGGCGCCTATCTCAACCAGGCACTGGCCCATATCGGCGCCACGCAGATCGATACCACGCTCCTGGCTTCGGACGATTCCAAGGCGACGGCGACGGTCATTGTCGGCAGCCCACCGAATGCCGTCGACGACACTGCAACGACGGACGAGGAGATTGCCGTCTCAGGAAACGTAATTGCGAACGACAGCGGCCCCAATGGAGCGCTCACCGTGACGCAGTTTAAGATCGCTGGCGACGCAACCGTCTACACCGCCGGACAGACAGCAAACATCAGCGGTGTCGGAACGCTGCTGATCAACGGAAACGGAACTTACACTTTCGCGCCGGCGCTGAACTACGTCGGCACCGCTCCCATGGCAACCTATACCGTCTCCGATGGCACACTGTCAGACACTGCCACGCTGACGCTCACCGTCACGCCGGTCAACGACGCCCCCGTTGCGGTCGCCGACGCGATCACCACCAACGAGGACACTGCCGTCAGCGGCGACGTGACGCCGGGCACCGCCGGCCAGGACAGCGACGTCGACGGCGACACGCTGACCGTCGACCGGATCAACGGCGCGGCGTTCACGGTCGGCGTGCCGGTGGCGCTAGCGTCGGGCGCCGCTGTCACAATGCAGGCGAACGGCACGTTCTCCTACAACCCCAACAGCGCGTTCGAGCACCTGGGCTCGACTGAAAGCGCCACCGACAGCTTCACCTACCGCATCGCCGACGGCAATGGCGGCTTCTCGATCGCGACAGTCAACGTGACGATCGCCGGGCGAAACGATCCGCTCGTGATCTCGGGCCTTGGCGACGGCACGGTCGCGGGCACCGACGGCTCCGTGCGCGAGGCCGATCTCGCGACCGGCTCGACCCCGGCCGGCACGGCCGAGACCACGTCAGGCACGTTCACCATCGCCACCCCCGACGGCCTGACATCGCTAAGCGTGGCCGGCACCACCATCACCGCGGCGGCGCTCGCCGCCAGCGCCACCACGCCGGTCGCCATTGCGACGGCGCACGGCACGATCACGATCACCGGCTTCAACTCTGCCACCGGCGTCGTCGCCTACGGCTACACGCTGACCAGCACCGCCGACCACAGCTCCGGCAGCGTCAGCGAGAGCATCGGCCTGGTCCTCACCGACGTCGATGGCGACGCGCAGGCCGCCACGCTCGCCATCCTCATCGTCGACGACGCGCCGCTCGCCCGCAACGACACCGATGAGGCGATCAACCTGCCCGGCAATCCGTCGAGCATCGCCACCGGCAACGTCGTCACCGGCAGCGGTGGTACCGATCCCAATACGATGGACGGCACCGCCGACACGATCGGCGCGGATGCCGCCGCTGCCCCCGTCACCGGCGTTGTCGCCGGCACCGGCACGCCGCTTGCCGGCAACGTCGGTGCAACCGTCACCGGCGCTCACGGCAGCCTGGTCCTCAACGCCAACGGCAGCTACGCCTACACGCCCGACTACGCCGACCCCGCTGTCGTCGCGCTCGGTCCCGGGATGACCGTCACCGACACCTTCACCTATCAGATCACCGACGCCGATGGCTCGACGGCCACCGCCACGCTGACCATAACAATCGTCGGCACACCCGCCATCATCGGGCTGGGCGACGGCAGCGTGTCCGGCACCGACGGATCGGTGCTCGAGTCAGACCTTGCCAGCGGCTCCAACGCCGCAGGCCCCGGCGAGACGCTCAACGGTTCGTTCCAGGCGGTCGCACCCTACGGCCTCACGCAGATCACCGTCGGCGGTACGACCATCGGCGCCGCTGCACTCGCAGCCAGCGCTACCGCGCCAATCGCGATCCCGACCGCGCTCGGCACCATCGTCATCACAGGCTTCGACACCGGAACCGCCACCGTCAGCTACAGCTACACGCTTGCCGCCGCGCAGGATCACACGAGTGGCGCGGTCGCCGATGCGATCGCCGTGAGCCTCACCGACAGCCTCGGCGACACCGGCACCGCCACCTTGCGCATCGCCGTCACCGACGACGCACCGGCCGCCTCGGCCGACACCGGCAGCACGGTCGAGGACAGCGGCGTCGCCGCCACCGGCAACGTCAGCACCAACGACACCATCGGCGCCGACGTAATCGCAACCCCGGTCAGCGGCGTGATCGCCGGCACAGGTGTGCCGGTTGCCGGCAACGTCGGCGTCGGCATCGCCGGCCTCTACGGCAGCCTCACGCTCAACGCCGACGGCAGCTACTCCTACACCGCCGACAACGCCAACGCGGCCGTCACCGGCCTGCAGGCCGGCGATCCTGCGCTCAACGACGTGTTCACCTACCGCGTCACCGATGCTGACGGCGACACCTCCACTACCACACTGACCATCGCCATCACAGGCGTCAACGACCCGCCGGTGGTTGCCACCCCGATCGCCGACCAGTCGGCGAGCGACGGCCAGGGCGTGTCGATCCCGACGGCTGGCAACTTCGCCGACATCGACGGCGGCGCCTTCGGCTTCACCGCCACGGGTCTGCCCGCCGGCCTCACCATCGATGCGTCGACCGGCGTGATCGCCGGCACCATCGATCCCGCCGCCTCGGTCGGCGGCCCGTCGAGCAACGGCGTCTACACCGTGGTCGTGACCGTCTCGGACGGCAACGGCGGCAGCGTCACCGACACCTTCACCTACACCGTCGGCAACTTGGCCCCGGTGGCCGGCGACGACACCTTCGCGACGGCCGAGGACACGCCGGTGTCCGGCACGGTCGTCGGCAACGACGCCGACACCGCGCCCGACAGCGACCCGCTCAGCTACGGCCTGGTCACGGGCACCTCGAACGGCACGCTGGCCTTCAACCCCGACGGCACCTTCACCTATACGCCGGCCGCCAACTTCAACGGCACCGACAGCTTCACCTACCAGGTCAGCGACGGCCAGGGCGGGACCGACACCGCCACCGTGACGATCACCGTCGGCGCGGTCAACGACCCGCCGGTGGTTGCCACCCCGATCGCCGACCAGTCGGCGAGCGACGGCCAGGGCGTGTCGATCCCGACGGCTGGCAACTTCGCCGACATCGACGGCGGCGCCTTCGGCTTCACCGCCA
>Ga0247727_10010675_pt1 | contig 16215 bp, 13 predicted proteins | sample WisWelCaveWW1625_FD_202498 | JGI IMG/M metagenome (GOLD analysis project Ga0247727, IMG submission 202498) | Biofilm microbial communities from Wishing Well Cave, Virginia, United States - WW16-25 | ecosystem: Environmental > Aquatic > Deep subsurface > Groundwater > Cave microbial mat | place... | reverse complement strand
CTCGCGCAGGCCCAGGCCGCCGCCGAGGCTGAGCTGCGTCTGCGGCTCGCTCCGAATGGCGGAGCGGCCGCGCCCCCGGTTGCGGCGACGAACCCACCTGACGAGGACTTCGAGTCCCTCCTGCGCAACGCCGCACCGCGGCCGGCGATCGTCGCGCCGGCGGACGGCTCGCGCGCGGTCCGCGACCGCGTGAACGTCGACGTGCTCCACCCGCTCGGCATCGAGCCCGACCTGCGCGTCAACGGCGAACCGGTTCCGTCCACGCGAATCGGTCTACGGTCCGAGCTCGAGTCGCGCGGGACCGCCGTGGCGCGATTCGTCGGCGTGCAGCTCATCCAAGGGACCAACGTGATCGAGCTTCGCGCGGGCGGAGAGGGTGCCTCGGACGGCGTGGTGCGCACGACCGTACTGCTCCCCGGGGATCCGGTCGAGCTTCGCGTGCGATCGGCCGACGTCTGGATCGCGGATCGCGTGACCCCCGTGACCCTCGTCGTCGAGGCGGTCGACGTCGCCGGCGTCCGGAGCAACCAGGCCCTGACCGCGACGCTCGTGATCGAGGGCGCCGAGCCCGTGGCTCCCGATCCCGATCCGGCACAGGACGGTTACCAGGTGCGGCTCCGCGATGGCATCGCCGAGGTGCGTCTCGCCCCGCTGAACGTTCCCGGGCGCGTCCACGTGCTCGGGACGGCGGGCCGGCTCGAGACCGAGGAATTCCTCGTGGTCCGGCCGGCGGGCGGAGCGTGGCAAGTGTTCGGTCTCGTCGAGAGTCACCTGGCGGGGGACGGGGGCGTCGAGGGCGATGGCGGCCGGCCCCCGAGTCTCGACGACGCGATCACGGACGACGGGGGGCGTGTCGCCGTGTTCGCGCGCGGCCCGGTCGGTCACGCCTCGGCCGTCACCGTGTCGGTCGACACCGATCGCGATCCCGATCGCACGCGCCACGCGAACTACTTCACGCTGGATCAGTTCTATCCGGTGTCGGGTGACGCGAGCGCACGCACAAACGAGAGCCCCTCGCAGGGGCCGGTGTTCGTGCGCTACGACGCGCCGGTGGGGTTTGCGCAATGGGGTGATTTCGCGACCGGCTTCGACCGGACCGAGCTTGCCCGCTACGATCGGCGCCTCACCGGCATCTCGGGGCGGTTCGCGGACGAGCGCCTCGCGGTCGAAGGGTTCGGCGCCTCGACCGACCAGCAGGTGGTGCGGGACGTGTTCGACAGCGACGGGACGTCCGGCCCGTACCTGCTCAGCCGATCGCCGGTCGTTGCCGGCTCCGAGGCCGTGTTCGTCGAGGTCCGCGACCGGTTCCGCACGGACGAGGTCGTGTCGCGCCGGGCGCTCGTGCGCGACGCCGACTACGCCCTCGACCCGTACGCCGGCACGATCCTGTTCCGCTCGCCCGTGCCCGCGTTCGATGCGGCGCTCGATCCGGTTCGTGTCGTTGTGCTCTACGAGGCGCTCGGGGGGGGCGACGATCAGCTCGCGGTCGGCGGCCGCGTGACGGTCCGGGCGGCGAGGGGCCTCGACATCGGTGCGTCGGCCGTGGTCGAGGAGCGAGCGGGGCCGGACCTGGCGCTCTACGGCTCCGATCTGACCTGGCGCCCGCGGCCCGGGACGACGGTCGAGCTCGAGGTGGCGGCGACCGAGGAGGCGACGAGCGAAACCGCTGTCCGGCTCGACGTCGCGTCGCGCGCGGGCGCCACGCTCGACTGGGGCGTGTCGTACCTGGACCTCCCGGCGGGGTTCGACAATCCGACGTATCTCGGAAGTCCCGAGCTCGGCAGCGAGCGCGTCGACGGACGACTCGAGTGGCGACCCGACGAGGTGTGGCGCGTGCGCGCGGAGGCGTTCGTCCAGGACGACGAGGCCCGCGAGCTGCAGCAGACCGTCGCCTCGATCGACGTGCGCCGCCCGCTCGGCCGGATGACCGGACTCGTCGGCGCGAAATTCGCTTCTTCGGAGAGTCCGACTCTCGGCGAAGCCAGGGCGCCGCTCGTCATGGCGGGAATCGGCGGGCCGCTCGCCGGTCGCTGGTCGGCCGACCTGCTCCACGAGCACGCGCTCGGCGACGAGAACGTGGCCGGGTATCCGACGCGAACCTCCGCGGGCGTCGCGTACCAGATCCGGGAGGGCACGAAGGCGTTCCTGCGCCAGGAGTGGCAATCGGGAGGGGACGGGCCCGACCGCGATCGCACGCTCGCCGGGATCGAGAGTCGGGTGGGCCGGTACGGACGGGCCCTCGCGCAGTACAGCCTCGAGGACGCGCTCGATGGCTTCGTCGTGCGCTCGCTGACCGGGATCGAGACGGCGATGCCGGCGGGGGCGCGCGGCTCGGTCTTCGCGTCCGCGTCCAAGGTCGAGACGACTACCGGGGACGCCTCATCGGACTACACGTCGCTCGCCGGCGGCTACGAGCATCGCGCCGGGCGCTACGTGCTCGGCACCCGATACGAGCTGCGGCTCGGGGAAGCCGACGATCGACACCTCTTGACCGCATCGGGGACGTTCCACCCCGCCGACGCGTGGACGATGTTCGTGCGCGAGTGGCTGTTCGTGACGGACCCCGAAGCGGGGGCCCAGGTCTGGCGCGACGAGGGCCTCGTCGGTCTGGCGTTCCGGCCCGCCGGCCACGGGTTCCGGTTCCTCGCCCGCATCGACCACACCACGGCCGACGGCGCTCCCGTCGGCCCCGGCGCGAGCACGTCCGGCGGCGTGTACACGACCCCGTCCAGCTCGTTCTTCTCCGCGCCGCCCAGCGCCGCGCCGCCGGGGATCGGCACCGGGTACGACCGCGCGCTCGGTGACCGTGGATGGGTCGCCGTGTCGCTGGCCTCGGGAGCGCGCCTCGCGCGGGCGCATCGCATCGGCTGGACGGCGACGGCGCGACGCGTCTCGGGGGACGACGCGACAGGCGTCGGGCGAACTCTGACCCACCTCCTGGCGCTCCACTACACGGGCCAGGTGCATCCTCGCTGGACGATCGGCTGGAGCGCGCGCCGCTTCGCGCAGCGCGAAACCGGCGTCGCGACCTACGGCTACGGCGCCGAGGCGGGGTATCTCGCCGCGCGGAACGTATGGCTCGTCAGCGGCTACAACTTCGCCGGGGTCGAGGACGAAACGATCCCCGGCCTCGATCGCGCCGTCGAAGGGCCGTTCGTCGGGCTGCGGCTGAAGTTCGACGAGTCGAGCTTGACGAGCCTAAGCGACCTCAGGCTCGATCGGCCGTGACCCCGACCGGGCGGGAATCCGATGCCGCCGTGTGCTCGGCGGTTGGCGCCATGCGCTCGCACGCGACGAGGAAGCCTCTCGTCGCGGCGGCGATCCGCTCCGCCGCGCGACGGGCGTCCTCGACGTGGCCGTTTGCGCGCTCGGTCTCGGACTGGTCGAGGTAGCTTCGAACGAGCGATAGATGGCCGACGAGCGCCATCAGAGCGTTATTCACGTCGGCCACGAAAGAAGCGGCGCGCTCGCGTGTTGCTTCGTTTTGTCGCGCGCTCGCCTCGGCGCGCGCGGCGTCCCGGGCGCGCAGCCCGGCACGCACGGTCGCGACGATCGCCTTCACGTCGAGAACACCGGCCAGCACTCCGTCGGCTCCCGCGTCGAGGACGGCGCCCTGATCGACTCCGGCGGGATCCGAGGCTAGCACGATCACGAATGCCGTCGCGAGGCCCGGCTCGTGCCGGATCGTGCGGCAGAGATCGATCGCCGAGAGGCGCGGGGCGGTTGCGTCGCACAGGACGACCGTCGGCTCGAGGCGGCGAGCCGCCAGGAGACCGTCGATGCCGTCCGCCACGATCTCGGTCGCGAAACCCGATCGAGCGAGTGTTTGTCCGATGGCCGAGCCCAACTCGCGGTCCCGATGGATCACGAGCAGGCGATCCGATGCCCCGTCTTGCATCCCTGAGTGCCCCCCTGTCTTTGCGCCGGTTCCGCCGACGCTCGCCCCGAAAATAAGGATCCGTCGGCCCGCGTGCAACCCCGGCGGTCCGGCCGGGTGCCAGAGCCCAGAGATCTACGGCTCGAGGGCGACCTTGATGCAGCCGTCGTCCTTGGCGTCGAACAGCTGGTAGGCTGTGGTGCCACGCGAGAGTGGCAGGCAGTGCGTAAACACCGAGCCGACTTCGGGATGCCCGGCGAGGATCCACGCCAGCAACGGCTCGATCAGCCGTCGAGCCGGGCAGCGGCCGACCCGGTACGTCAGGTTACGGTCGTACAACTCGGCCGGGGTGAACGGGAACGCGGCTTCCGTGTGCACACCGACGACCGAGATCGTCCCACCGGGCCGCACGAGGTCGAGCGCCAGTCGATGGGACGCGGCGTTCCCAACCGCTTCGAGGACCGCGTCGGCCCCGCGACCGTCCGTCGCGTCGCGGACGATCGCCGAGGCGTCGTCGCGCCCGAGAGCGAGCGGGGTGGCGCCGAACACCCGGGCTCGGGCCAGTCGCTCGGGGACGGTGTCGACCGCCCACACCATTCGAGCGCCGAGCGCCCGTGCGGCGACGACCGCCATCAAGCCGACCGGGCCGCAGCCGACGACTGCGTAGGCTCCTCCCGGAATGACGCCGGCGCGCTCCGCGCAGTACCAGCCGGTCGGGAGCACGTCGGCGAGAAGGAGCGCGGTCTCGGCCGAGATCGCGGCGGGGATCGCGACGAGCGTCGAATCGGCGAGCGGAACCCGGACGAGCTCGGCCTGTGCCCCGTGCAGGCCGTGGCCATCCTGGACCCAGCCGTAGATCTCGGACCGCGTGCAGCGCGCGGTCAGGCCGTCCCGGCAGAAGAAGCACGCGCCGCAGCTCGTCGTGAACGGACTCACGACGCGCGTGCCGGTGGAGAGCGTCCGGACTTCGCGCCCGATTTCGACCACGCGACCGACGAACTCGTGTCCCAGGACCGTGCCCGGATCGAGACCCCGCTCGCGGCCGTGCCAGATGTGGAGGTCCGAGCCGCACACCGCCGCACGCTCGACGCTGACGATCGCGTCGGTCGGCGCGAGGATCCGCGGGTCCGAGACCTCTTCGACCCGCACGTCGCGCACGCCGTGGAACACGATCCCTTTCATAGATCCTCCGCGCGAGCGCGCCCTGGGTTCACGAGCGTCAGCAGGCCGTCGAGGAACTGCACGTCGCCGAGCCGAGTGCGTTCGCGCCTGTGGCAGCGGAAGTCGTCGACGATGCGCCAGCCCGCGTCGACGAACCGCCGGCGCAGATCGCGATGGATCCGCCGCGAGTGCGTCGCACAGACGATGCGCCCCACGTGTCGGCCGAGCGCGTCCACCGCGCTCGCGAGGGCACGGCCCTCTTCACCCTGCAGGTCCGCGTGCAGCAGGTCGACGCTCCCCGTCTCGCGCAGCAGCCGATCGAGAGCCAGGGCTTCGACGCGCACGAGGTCCCGCGATCCCAAGACGGTCCCTTTGGCCGGCGCTCGGTCGACGACCGTCTGTCCGTAGTCGAGCCACGGGTTCTCCTCGGGCCGGTACCATGCGATCCCATCGCGATCGCTGACGGCCGCATGCACGATCCGATGGTCCGCGGGGTCGATCCCGTTGTGCTCGAAGTGCGCACGCATCCACACCACGTGCCGCTCGACCATCTCGACGCCGACGAGCCGGATCGCTCCGCCGGATGTCCGCCGTCGCGCGTGATGCGCGACGACGAGCCAGTGCCCGTAGCCCGCGCCCAGCTCGACGACGGTGAACGACGGGCGGAGAGCGGCCCGGTACACGGTGTCGAGCAGGAACGCGAGCTCGAAGTAGGCGCCGTGCGGTGCGGGATAGCGGGTCTCGATCGGTCCTGCGGGGTCGGGGCGGACCTGCGGGCGGAAGCGGCCGTCGGTCTTGATCCCGAGAAAGTCGTGTTGGAACGAGCCGCCGGCCACGCCGGACCACGGCGGAAAGCGCAGCAGGGCAGGGTCGTGGACGCCGTTCCACGGGATCGGCGGTCGCACGATCCGACCGATGCGCTGGCGTGTGCGCCGCGCTGCGAACACCACCGGTCGAAGCATCGCGCGCGCCCGCGCGGCGAGGCTCACCGTGTGCACCCGCGGGGAAAAACGCGGTCGGGTGGCGGGCGCTCCGCCGCCCGGAGCGGGGTCGACATCCACGCGAGACAGCCCGCGGCGATCCGGCACACGCCCTGCTCCTCGCCCCCCGACTGCGGGACGCGGTTGTATCCTAGTGGGTCCTCGTGTTCCCTGTCGCGGCGAAGAGGGCGATGACGCCTCGCGTGCAATGTCCTGCCGAGCGATGTGGTGCGGTGTTCGAGCCGCCCGCGGGCTGGCTCGGCCGCAACGTCCACTGTCCGGCGTGCGGCGAGCGGATGACGGCGAAGCCGCACACCTCAAACATCGTGCTCCGCGAAAGACCGTCGGCCGTCGGCCCGGAGCCCGCGGCGCTCGCGGAGCGCCTGCCGTTCACGGTCCTCGTGGACAACGTGCGGAGCCTGTGGAACGTCGGCTCGATCTTTCGAACGGCGGACGCGTGCGGCGTGGAGCGGGTCGTCCTGTGTGGGATCACCGGCTGCCCGCCGCGGCCGGAGATCGCGAAGACGGCCCTCGGTGCGGACGAGATGGTGGCGTGGGAGTACCACGCCGACGCCGGGCGGGCCCTCGCCGGTCTGACCGCGCGCGGACTGCGTGCCGTGGCCCTCGAGACGGGGCCGCGCGCCGTTTCGATCGACGAGATCGTGTGGCCAGAGCCGCTCCTGCTCGTCGTGGGCAACGAAGTGGCGGGCGTGTCGCCCGACGTGCGCGAGGCGTGCGAGCGGCTCGTTGTGATCCCGATGCGCGGCGAGAAGCGGTCGCTCAACGTCGCGGTCGCGTTCGGCGTCGCGGCGTACGCCGCGGCCCGCGCACTCGACCGGCGGGGACAGGTCGTGGCGTCGTGAGGTGGCGCGGGGTCGTTTGCGCGCTCGTGCTCGCGGGTCCCGCCTCCGCGGAAGAGCCGTTCGCGCTTCCGCACACGATCGCGAACGTCTGGTATCGCACCGACACGCAGCGTGGCGCGTTCGGACCGAAGCACGAGGGCGATCTGCGCATCACGAGCGAGGCGCTCGAGTTTTCGGCCCGCAAGATCGAGCTCGTGATCCCGCTCGCGTCGCTGCAGATCATCTCGTTCGGCCCCTTGGGCGCAGATTTCGACACCGATTGGGTCGTGATCGGGACCGAACGCGACGGCGTTCGGGGTCTGCTCGGACTGCGCGACGGAAGCCGACTCGGCTACGGCGGGCGGACGCCCCGTATCTTCGCCACGCTGATGCGGGTGGTGCGGGAGCGGGGCGTCGCACAATTCGCGGCCCCGGACGGGCTCGAGCCGTACACGCAGCTCGACCGCCAGATCGCGCTCGCCACCCCGCGGGGCTGGGGGGCGTTCCAGCACGGGATCGCGGGGCTCAGCGAGACCGGCGTGACGGGAACGATCCTGTTCTCGCCAGAGTTCGCCTCAGACCGGAGCGGGGCGGCCGCAGCCGATCCGGACACCGAGCGCGCGGAGCCCGTGTGCCGCATCCGCACCGGCGAATCGCCGGGCTGGATCCTCGACATCCGCAAGGCCAAGCGCGGCATGCGCTGCACCGGGTTCACCGACAAGGGACTGGCCGAGCTGAAACGCTGGATCGCAGCCGACGAGCTCCTCGGGCGTGACCTCACTGGCCCCACCGGGGGCGCGCTCACGCCCGTTTCGATCGATCGGTGCTCCGGGGTCTCGGGCGTCTGGCGCGGATCGGTCGACGGGGCGATCGACGTCGTGGTCGAGCTGCGCGCGACGAGCGACGACGACTTCGTCTATCTCTTGGCGCTGCGCACGAGCGCCGAGCACGCGGTCGAGCTCGGGCCCACCTTTTCGAGCGGCCTCGGCACCGTGCGCTTCGCGGTTGCCCGCCCGCCCCGACCGAACCCCCTGTGACGTCGCCTCCGCGCTCGGTCGCGATCGTCGGCGCTGGGGCGATCGGGCTGGCGACGGCGCTCGAGCTGCACCGCCGCGGGTTCCGCGTCCACGTCGTCGAGGCCGGTGTGCCGCCCCACCCCGATGCGTCGTCGACCGACATCAGCAAGGCCGTGCGCATGGACTACGGCACGGACGAGTTCTACACCCGATTGGGCGAGCGGGCGATCGGCGCGTGGCGGGCGTGGAACGCGGCGTTCGCGGAGGACGTGTACCACGAGGTCGGTTTCCTGTTGCTGACGCGCGAGCCGCTGCGCGACGGAACGTTCGAGGGCGACAGCTTCGCGGTGCTCTCCCGACTCGGCCACCGGCTCGTGCGGCTCGACGAGCGGACGATCGAGGATCGCTTTCCCGCCTGGGCCCGCGCGGGCCATGTCGACGGGTACTTCAATCCGACCGCCGGCTTCGCCTCGAGCGGCCGCGCGGTCGCGCTCCTGGCCCGGCAGGCGATCGCGGTCGGTGTCGACCTGCGCACGCGCGCCCCGTTCGCGCGGCTCGTCGAGCGCGGGTCGCGCGTCATCGGGATCGAGTGCACGGGGGGCGAACGGGTCGATGCGGATGACGTCGTCGTCGCCGCGGGGGCGTGGACCCCGTCGCTCCTGCCGACCCTCGCGGGCGTGCTCCATGCCACGGCGCAACCCGTGGTCCACTTCCGGCCGCTCGCACCGGAGCGGTTCCTCGCGCCGTCGTTTCCGGTGTGGGGCGCGGATATCGCGCGCACCGGCTGGTACGGCTTTCCGCTGACCGAGCACGTGGTCAAGATCGGAAACCACGGGCCCGGTCGTCGCGCCGACCCGAGCGGACCGCGTGCGGTCGACTCCGCAACGATCGACCGGTTCCGCGAGTTCGTCCGGACGACGCTGCCCGATCTCGCGGATGCGCCGGTCGTCGCGAGCCGAATCTGTTTCTATTGCGACACCCCCGACGGCGACTTCTGGATCGACCGCGATCCGGACCGACCGGGGCTCGTCGTCGCGGCCGGGGGGAGCGGGCACGCGTTCAAGTTCGCCCCGGTGCTCGGCCCGATCGTCGCCGACGTGGTCGAGGGGCGGCCCAACGAGGACGCCCGGCGCTTCGCCTGGCGTACGCCGAGCGCCGCGCAGCGCGAGCAGGCGCGTCACTCCGGAGGCTGATCCGCGCGCAGGAAGCGCAGGATCGCGTCCGCTGCCAGACCGTGCGCGCGCGCATTCGGGTGCGCGTCGTAGCGGTTCACGATCAGCTCCCGTGACTGCCTTCCGGCGAACGCCTCGCGCAGATCGAGGAGCGGCACGCCCCGGTCTTGGCCGAACCGCGCGATCTGCTCGTGAATCGCGGCGAACCGGGGCTCGCCGACCACCTCGAAGAACGGGAACACGACGATGCGCAGCGTCCCGCGGTGGCGCAGCACGAGCTCTTCCAGCGCGACGAGCCGGGCTTGCTGCACAGACCACACCGGCGAGGTATACGCCTGGGCGAGCTGGTCGAAATAGCCGGCGAGGCGCGGGTCGTAGAGCGCCCGGAGCCGCGCGTGCCACGTGTTCACGGCCCAGCTGTTCTCGACGAGCCAGCCCGGCTTCTCCGCGTAGGCTTGGGCGACGCGGGCCTGCCAGGCGGAGACGAGGTCGGACAGATCGTTCAGGCAGTACGCGTACAGGACGCGGTCGACCTGGTAGCCGCGGGCGATCCGCTCTTCCAGCAGCGTGTGCAGCGCGCCGGTTTCGAGACCGTCCGCCGCGAGGAGGTGGACCTCCCAGCCCGGCTCCGCGCGCCGCAGCCGGTTGACGAAGCGATCGTCGATCTGGGCGAGGCCGTGGCCGTTGGCGAACGAGTCGCCGAGCACGGTGATCCGTGTCCGTCCGGTCTGGCGTGCGTCGGCGTAGTCGACGTCGTCGCGTACCCCGAAGTTGTTGTAGCGGTAGTGACGCTCGATCCATCGCTCGCTTGTTCGCCCGAGGTGGAACCCATCCGACTCGTCGTACACGAAGCGGTAATGGATTTCCGCGCCGGCCAGGGCGATTGCGAGAAGCCCGGCGAGAAGCGCCAGGTTGCCCAGCACGAGGAGCGCAGCGCGCGGGCGCGCGCGGTATCGACCGACGACGCTCCAGAAGAGCGCGCCCGCCCCGACGGGCACCGCCAAAAACAACAGCAGCGCGAGATCGCTCGGGTTCATGCCGAAGCGAGAGACGACCGAGGACGCCAAGCGCTCGAAGGGACGATTCGATTCATGCGAAGTAGCGGTCGAACTCCGCGCCGGGGTAGCGTCGACGCAGGGACTCCGGCCGGTGCACCCGCAGCGTGAATTCGTACAACGGGCCGCTGGCGTCGATTTCGACGTGGCGCGACAGCCGGCGCGTCGCGAAATCGAGGATCTCCGCCGGGTCCTGGTAGTGCAGCTCCGGTCGCCGCCGGTCCGGGTCGCCGTACGAGGTCAGGAAGTTCGCGGCCATCCCGCGGCGACACATGGCGTACATCGTGCCGAGCATCGTCTCGACCAGCTCCCGCCATTCGTCTTCCGGGGCGGACAATCGACCGTTGAGCGTCCCGCTCATCGTCACGTAGTCGTGCCGGTCCTCCGGCATCTCGGCCACGACGTCCCGCACATGGAATGAGTCACGGGGAAACTTCCGTCGGCATTCGGCGACGAACTCGTCGACGATGTCGCTCCCGGAGTACCTGGCCATCGGGTAGCGGAGCGCGAGGAACTCCCCGAAGTGCCCGAGGCCGCAGCCGACCTCATGCACGGTGAACGGCTCCCGTTCGCCGTCGAACAGGCGGGCCAGGCGAGCGAAGCGCTCGTCGCGCGTCGGGGCGTCGTTGTAGCCCATGGCCCGCGGATCGTCGCCGTGCGCCCGAAACAGCGCGCGATAGTAGGCCTGTTGCTCGGGAACGATCGCCGCTCGGCGCTTTCTCGGGGACACGGTCGATCCCTCGCCGCGCCGACCGCGCCCGGACGCGGCCGTGCACGACCACGCAGACGATCGTCGAAACGACGGCGGGTCGGCGGTATGATGGACCGCACCTGAGGGGTCGTCAATCCAGCGCGTCCCCGATCGGCGGACGCGGACGGCGATGAGAGTCGGCATGATCCAATCGAACTACCTGCCCTGGCGGGGGTACTTCGATCTCATCGACGACGTTGACCTGTTCGTGTTCTACGACGACGTGCAGTACACCCCGCGCAGCTGGCGCAACCGGAACCGCATCAAGACCCCCCGAGGGCCGGCCTGGATCACGGTGCCCGTACTCCACGATCGGACGACGCTGGTCCAGGAGGCGCGGATCGATCACGAGCAGCGCTGGGTGGCCAAGCACACGAGAGCGTTGAGCGTGGCCTACGCCAAGGCACCGTACTTCGCACGCTATGCGGAGTCGCTGTTCTCGGTCCTGCGAACCGAGGCGTCGACCCTCTCCGACCTGAACATCGCCTTGTGCCGGTGGGGGATGGAGCAGCTCGGCATCCGCACCGCGCTCCGCCGGTCGAGCGAGTTCGCGGTGCAGGACGAGAAGTCCCTGCGCCCGTTGCGGATCCTCGAGAGCCTGGGCGCAACCGCCTACCTCTCGGGCCCCACGGCCCGGGCGTATACCGATCCCGAGCGCTTCCGTGCCTCGGGAATCGCGCTCGAGTTCAAGAGCTACGACTATCCCGACTATCCGCAGCTGTACGGTGCCTTCGAGCCCGCGGTGACGGTGCTCGACCTGCTGTTCAACTGCGGGTCGGAGTCGCGCGCGTACCTGAAGAGTCGGACGCCGAACGAGCGGGTCGCTTGACAGAGGACCGCGCCATGTGGAGTGCGACGGTCGCGAGCGGCGCCGTGGAATGACCGTATAATCCAGCCTGTCCGCGCCGGCGGTCTCCCTGGAGGGGTTCGTGCGCATCGAGATCAACGACGAGTCGATCACCTACGCGAAGGGCATGAGCGGGATCGTCGGTCCGGACGAGGTCCTCCTCGACCGGGACGACAACCTCGTCGCCGGAACGAGCTGGGAGCAGCAGGGCTACACCGTCGAGCCGTTCCTGCCCCAGGAGGCGCAGGATCGACTCCGGGAGGGGATCTCGGATCTCATCCGAGACCTGCTCGTGCAGCACGGCGTTGAGCTTCGCGAGGAGTTCGTCCTCGAGCAGTACCACCACGCTCTCGACGGGCGCGACGACGTGCACCTGCAGGTCGCCCGGGCAGCCGCCCGGGGCTTTCCGTTCCGCCAGTTCCCGATCGCCGTGGACCGGGTCATCGCACGCATCGGCGAGATCTGCCGCAAGCCGCTGCGCTGCGGCGATCCAGCGGCTGGGGAGGACGTGTTCAACCTGCGGGTCATCCGGCCCCGGTCGAACGACAACAGCCCGCTGCATCGGGACGTCTGGCTCGACCACCTGCGCAACGCGGTGAACATCTACGTGCCCCTGGCGGGGAGCAACCATCTCTCGTCCCTGGCGCTCGTTCCGGGAAGCCACCTGTGGAAGGAGTCGGAGATCGAGCGTACCGAGAGCGGGGCGGTGATCAACGCCATCCGCTACACGGTTCCGGCGGTGGTCGGTGCGGCACGCTGCCTGGAAGTGGTTCGGCCCGATCCACAGTCCGACCAGGTTCTCGTGTTCTCGCCCTACATGATTCACGGCGGGGCGACGAACCTGAATCCCGACCGGACGCGGGTTTCGCTGGAAATGCGATTCTGGAGAGACAAGGCTTGAGGCACAGGCGGCTCGGAGGCAGCGGTCTGGCGCTCAGCGAGATCAGCCTCGGCAGCTATCAGACGTTCGGTACGACCCTCGACCTCGAACAGTCCCGGCGCTGCATCCATCGCGCGCTCGAGCTCGGCATCAACGCCTTCGACACCGCGGACGGATACGGCGACGGGGAAGGCGAGCGCATTCTCGGGCGGGTGCTCCGCGACTTCGATCGGGGCGATTGGATCATCGCCACGAAGTGCTTCTTCCCGCGGTCCGGCGTCCCCACGAACCGTGGCCTGTCGCGCAAGCACGTGATCGAGTCCGTCGACCGCTCGCTGCGCAACCTGGGAATCGACCACATCGATCTGATGCAGTGTCACCGCTTCGACGCGGAGACCCCGCTCGAAGAGACGATCGATGCGATGAATCTCCTGATCCAGCGCGGGAAGGTCCTGTACTGGGGGATCGGACGGTTCGATGCGGCGCAGATCGGCGCCGCCGTCCGGACGGCCGGCGAGGTCGGCGCGCGCCGGCCGGTGTCCCACCAGACCGTGTACAGCCTGTTGAATCGGTCGGTCGAGGGCGAGATCCTCGACGCGGCAGACCGGCACGGCCTGGGAACGCTCGTGTACGGGGCACTGTGCCAGGGCGTGCTTACCGGGAAGTACGCCGTGGGCGCGATCCCCGAAGACAGCCGCGCCGCACGGCCCAGCCAGCGCGACGGGATGTACGATCTGACCGCGGACGGCGTCCGCCGCGCCGGGCGGCTGGGTGCGCTCGCCGCGCAAGCCGGACTGACGCCGGCGCAGCTTTCGATCGCGTGGTGCCTGCGGCAACGCGCGGTGACGAGCGTGATCATCGGAGCGAGCCGGCCGGAGCAGCTCGAGGACAACGTCGGCGCATCCGGCGTGCTCCTATCGGCAGATCTCCTCGCCGCGATCGAAGCGGCGCTCGCGGCTCCGGTCGACGAGACCGTGGCGGATCCCCGCTCGTGAGCGGGGCGGCGGAACCAGCCGGTGTCTCGGTCGTCATCCCCGTGTTCAACTCCGTCGCGGGGATCCCCGCCTTGCTCGAGCGGCTCGAGAGCGTGCTGCGCGGCCTGGGCCAGCCCTTCGAAGTCGTGCTGGTCGACGACTGCAGCGAGGACGGGAGCTGGGAGGCCATCGTCCGCAGCGCCGAGGTGCGTCCGTGGCTGCGCGGCTTGCACCTGATGCGCAACTACGGGCAGCACAACGCGCTGCTGTGCGGGATCCGCGCCGCGCGCTACGCGACCTGCGTCACGCTCGACGACGACCTGCAGAATCCACCGGAGGAGATCCCGAAGCTCCTGGCGCGGCTCGCTCAGGGCTACGATCTCGTCTATGGCGTGCCGGTCTCGGTGCGCCACGCCCGTGGCCACCGACTGGCTTCGGCGATGCTCAAGCTGGCGCTGGCGCTGGCGCTGGGAGCGAAGACGGCTCGCAACGTCAGCCCGCAGCGCGCCTTTCGCACGCGGCTGCGCCGCGCCTTCGCCGACGTTCGCACGCCGTGGGTCATCGTCGACATCCTGTTCACCTGGGCCACGACCCACATCGCGACCGTCGCCGTGCAGCACGACCGCCGCGCGCACGGACGCACCACGTACACGTTCCGGCGCCGCTTCGTTCAAGCGCTCGATCTGGTCACGGGGTTCAGCACGCTGCCGCTGAAGATCGCGAGCGTCGTCGGCTTCGTCTTCACGCTGTTCGGGCTCGGCGTGCTGGCCTACGTCATCGGGATCTACTTCCTCTACGGGGGCGTTCCGGGCTTTCCGTTCCTGGCCTCGACGATCGCCATCTTCTCCGGAGCGCAGCTGTTCGCGCTCGGAGTCCTCGGTGAATACCTGGCCCGCATGTTCCAGCGGATCATGGACCGGCCTCCGTACACGGTCGGGGAGACCACGGAACGGCAACCGGACACAGGTACGCCTCAGCCGAACACTCGAACGCCGGCTGCTCGGTGATCCCACCGTAGCGCGGGGCTGCGGATGAGGCTCGAAGCTGCGATGAGCGTCGGGCTCGCGGTGTGGTGCGCGGGCACGTCCGTCGCCTCGTGCGTGTACTACGTGCGAGCGCTGCTCGGTGGGCGACACCTGTCCTGGCTCGAGCGGCTCACGCCTCGCGAGCCCGAACGCTGGCCGCGCCTCAGCGTCGTGATCCCGGCCTGCAACGAGGGTGAGTCGCTCCGTTCGGCGATCGCGACGCTCCTCGGCCAGGACTACACGGACCTCGAGCTGGTGCTGATCGACGACCGCTCCAGCGACGCCACAGGACGCATCGCCGACGAGCTGGCGGCGGCGGACCCGCGGGTCGTCGCGCTGCACGTCGCCGAGCTGCCGCCGAATTGGCTCGGCAAGGTCCACGCGCTCGAGGTCGGCACGCGCGCGGCGCGCGGGGAGTGGCTGCTCTACACCGACGCCGACGTGCACTTCGCTCCGGGAGCGCTGCGCCGCGCCGTGGCCTGGGCGATCGAAGAGCGACTCGACCACCTCACGGTGGCCCCCGAGCTCCACGCCGCATCGTTCTGGCACGACGCGACCCAGGCCGCGTTCGCCACCGCCTACCTCCAGCGCACGCGAGCCGAGCGGGCGGGCCGACCCGGCTCGCGCGCGTACGTCGGGATCGGCGCGTTCAACCTGGTGCGGCGGGAATTCTTCGAGCGCACCTCGGGGTTCGACTGGCTGCGCTTGGAGGTCCTCGACGACGTCGGGCTCGGCTTGATGGTGACGCGGCACGGCGGGCGGAGTCGGCTCGCGCTCGGGCTCCACCAGGTCGAGGTCCGCTGGTACGGGTCGTTGCGCGAGATGGCGCGGGGCCTCGAGAAGAACCTGTTCGCGTTCGTCGGGCACTACCGGCTCTGGAGGGCCGTGGCGGTCGCCGCCGCCGTGGCGGCCTTCGTGCTGGGGCCATTCGCGGCGCTCGTCCACCCGTCGTGGCCCGTCGTGGCCCTCGGGACGGCGGCGCTGCTGTCCCTGCTGTCCTACGCGGCCCTCGTCTCGCTGGCGATCGGCCGGAGCTTCCTCGTGCTTTTGGCCCAGCCACTCGGTCAGCTGCTGCTGGCTGGAATGCTCGTGCGGTCCGCCGTCGCCTGCACGCGCCGGGGAGGGGTCTCCTGGCGCGGGACGACCTACGGTCTCGACGCCCTGCGGGCGGGCCAGCGAGTCCGGTTCTGAGCCGAGCCGAGGTCGTGGTAATCTCTGCGCCGCCCCGCCCAAAGAAGGAGAACCCGTCGTGTCACCGTCCCGTCGGGACATGCTCAAGGTCCTGGGCGCCACCGCTGCAGCGGCGACGGTCGTCGATCTTCTCGGCGGCCCGGCTTGGTCGGGGCGCGAGCCCGCTGCGCCCGTGCTCGACGCGAGCGACCTCGAGCGCCTGGGCGCCGTGGCGCTCGACCGTGCGCGCAAGCTCGGTTGCTCGTACGCGGACATCCGCATCAACCGCTATCGCAACCGCACGATCGGCCTGCGCACGAGCCCCGACCGTTCCGCCGGCGCCGGCAAGCACCACCACGTGCCGACGGCGACCGACAGCGAGACGTTCGGCTTCGGCGTGCGTGTGCTGCGCGCGGGAACGTGGGGCTTCGCGGCGAGCCCGCGTGTGACCAAGGACGAGATCGC
>Ga0247727_10010673_pt1 | contig 16216 bp, 11 predicted proteins | sample WisWelCaveWW1625_FD_202498 | JGI IMG/M metagenome (GOLD analysis project Ga0247727, IMG submission 202498) | Biofilm microbial communities from Wishing Well Cave, Virginia, United States - WW16-25 | ecosystem: Environmental > Aquatic > Deep subsurface > Groundwater > Cave microbial mat | place... | reverse complement strand
TTGAGCGAGCCGTGGACCTGGCGACAGGGGCGCTACGAACAATTTTTGCGCCATTGTTATGCGCACGTCGTCACCTGCCTTTTAAAGCAAGAGCAGCAGATGGGAAAAGCCCCGCTGGCGCACTATTTTCGCGCGCTGCGGGAATGGTACGGTTGTCTGACCACCGACGATCCGGTTCGCAGCTTGAGCACGATCCTGCAAGCCTGCAAAGCCTTTCGTGAAAACTGTGAGCGGCGCAGTGATTTGCAAATGGAGTTGGAAACCGCGGACCGTCTCGCCGACGTTTGTGAAAGCCTGGTGTTTTTCGATCACGAAACGGAGATTTCTCATCAGGAAGAGCAGGTCCTGCAGCCCTTCGAGGTGACCAATTATCTCCGCGAGGTCGTTGATAGCCGTATTCCCATTCGCGCGCCTTCCAAACCGTTTAAGCCGCGGCTTCGCGATTATTGCGTTGCCCATGCGGAATGGCGCAAGATGTATGAAACGATCAGTGTGAGCCGCCCCTCACTCGAAAAATTTAACCGGCTGCTGGCCACTTACAAAAACCAGGAACGCGTAGCGTATGCGGCGGCGCACGAATTAGCCGTGCTGCAAAACGCCCATCACCGCGACGTGGAACGCATCAACCGTTTCACCCATGCCGTCGAAACCGGGCCGATCATCAAAATCACCCTGCGAAATCCCTGGGTCACGCTCGGCGTGCGCGAAAAATTGGCGCTGGAAGTTGAAAACGTCGGCGGCGCCGTGGCCAATCAGTTTAAATTGGAGCTCAACCCGACCAAAGAGTTCGAGCTTTTCACGGCCGTCGTTCCCCTGGCGCTCGAGGTTTTCGAGCTGGGGAAGCGCCACCGTCTCGAATATGAGATACGCGTGAAGGAAACGGCGTTGGCGTTGAATCTGAGTTATAGTTATCGCGACCATCGCAATCAGCAACAACACCACCGTGAGATCATCAATCTCGAAATCCGCGAACCGCACGCGACCAATGTCAAACCGCGAGGCAACCTCTACGAAGTGGGGCGTCCGGTTTCCACCCGCGATCGCTTCTTTGGCCGCCGGGCAGAATTGGAACAGATTCTGACTCGTCTCGTCGGCGGCTCGACCCAACCCATTCTCTTGCGCGGTCCGCGCCGCATGGGCAAAACTTCCCTTTTGCACCAGCTTGAATTGGTTCTTCGCGATCACCAGGAACTTCGCCGTTTGGGATTATCCCACGAGCTGGAAACCCAGCTCAGCGCCGTGCACCCCGTGTTTGCCAGCTTGCAGTCGCTCAGCCTGTCCATGAATGGCAGCGGGCAAAACTATTATGTGGCGCGTTTTCTCCAGACCATCATTGAAGACATTTGCCACGTCTTGCACATCGAATGGAGCACGGAACAGATTCACAAGTCCTTCGATCAGCTTTCGCCATCGCGCGCGTTTATCAAGCAAATCAACGGCATCTTCAGCCAACGTCCGGGGAAGCGGCTGTTGGTGCTCATCGACGAATGGGACGAAATCTTTCGTGAAGAATACAGCGAGCTGGGAACCAACCTGCGCTATCTACTACAACAGGAGCAGCGCATCAGTTGGGTCTTCTCGAGCACCTGGGCTTTGCACAAGGAAATCGGCCAACATGGCTCGCCTTTTTATAATCAGTGTTTCACCATCGAGCTCAAAGAAATGGACTGGGAATCCGCGGTCCGCCTCGTGATCGAGCTCAGCAACGAAGTCGGGGTCGATTGGCATGGCGATGCCGTCGTCGCTTTGTTGGAATTGACCGGGCAACGCCCCTACCTGACGCAATTGCTCTGTTCCAGGATTATGGATTGTCTGATTGAAAAGAGCACCAACGTCGTCGACACCAATTTGGTGGCGTTCGTCGCCAGCCAGATGATCACCCAGGCCCAGGCGACCGCGCACTATTTCGGCTCGCTGTGGAACGATGAGAGTGTGCGAAAAGGCGATAAAAACGGTGTGCGTTGGATGGGACGGCTGATTTTATGGGCGCTCGAGGCGAGCGGTTCCAAGTCTCTCGCCCGCTCCGAGATTCGCGAGGAAATCGCCAACGAGTTCAAGCAGTTCGCGCTCGCGCTGCCCAACCAGGATTTTGTCAATCAGGAATTTGACGACCAAATGACCAAACTCCAGTGGATCTTCGACGCCATCACCCTGGCGGATAAGCGCTACACTTTCGGCATCCCGCTGATTCAGCGCTGGCTGCACCAGGTGATCTCACACGAGGAAGACTTCATCAAACAAGCCCATGCTGGGCTGATGCAAGATGTGCAAAGACAATAAGCCATTGCGCAGCAAAAGTTAGAAAAAAATTCTGAGTTTTAAATTTCCAACGGATTGAAGAACCCAGCGGATTTTTTAATCAGTTGGGTTTTTTCTATCCGTTGGAAAACTTTTCTTTATTACTGGATAAGTTAATCCGGGCGATTCGGCAAATCCGGATACCAAAAGCTTTTTTCTTTTTGGTTCCGGCTCGGCCGTTTCGGGAACAAATCTATGACGGCATTGCAGAGCTTTTTCGCCATCACCTTCGTCTTTTTAATTGGCTTTCTCTTGCCGATTTTCTTTGGAAGGCGAGCGGCGGCGTTTTACACGTCCCTCTTTCTGGCGCTTGCCGGCAGCTTGTTGAGCTTGCTTGTGGCTATCTGGTTCTTCTGGCTGCAAAAGGAAAAGTACCTCGCCTTTTCCATTTTCAAAAGTTCGTGGTTGGAAGTCCTTCCGGCCCTGCAAGGGGAAATTCGCGTCGATCATTTGTCGGCGTTTTTCGTGTTGCTCATTGCGGCCTTTTCTGTGAGCGTGGCGCTGTACTCGTTTGCCTCGCTGCAGGCGCCGCACTTTCGGGCGCAGCGCCACCAAATCGCCTCGGCGTTCAACTTGTTTGTGTGGTCGACGATGATGGTCGTCGTCGTCAATGACGTCTTTTCGTTGATCATCGTTTTGGAAATTATGACGCTGGCGTTCGGCCAGCTCGCGCTTTACAAACATAACCTGTATTTGAGCCACGCGCATAATTTGGATTTTTATGACGCCTCGGAGAGAGATGAAAAAAGAAAAAATGCGCGCCGCGCGCCGCAAGTCTATTTGATGGTCAGCCACGCCAGCACGGCCTTCCTCGTTACGGCGCTGTTGGTGCTCACCATTCATGCCGGCAGTCTCAGCTTCGACAAATTGCGTGCAACGGCCGGCTCGTTAAATTCACCCCTCGCCACGGTGGTTTTCCTGATGGCGCTGGCGGGTTTGGGCATCCGCGCCGGATTGATTCCCGTCCACTTTTGGGCGCCGCTCGTGCATCCTTCCTCTCCGACGACGACCCACGCGCTATCGTTAGGCATTGCCATCAAAGTCGCCATTTACTTGATGTTCCGTTTCTTTTTTCAGTTTCTCACGCCGCAAGCTTGGTGGGGATATTTGGTCCTGCTTATCGCCGTCACTACCGCGCTGATCAATGCTTGGTATGCCATCGCCAGCCAGGATCTCAAAACCGCGCTGGCTTATCACAGCATCGAAAACATGGGCATCATCACCGCCGGCATCGGAGTTGCGTTGATTTATGCCAATGTCCCGCTACTATCAGGCCAAACGAGCATCGCGCCTGGGATTACTACTCTGGCGTTAATCGCCAGCCTGTATCATTTGCTCAACCATGCGGTTTTTAAAGGCCTGCTTTACTTGTGTACGGGCGCCATTGATAAACTGACCAATCAAGTCGTTAAGCTCGAAAAATTGGGCGGGCTTATTAAGATTTTCCCCTGGACTGCCGCGACTTTTCTCATCGGCGCGATTTCCATCTCCGGCTTTCCGCCGTTCAATGGCTTTGTCAGCGAATGGCTCACCCTGCAATCCTTGCTCAAAGTGTTGGGGACGGTAAAGTCCGGTTCAATTGCACCGGAGTTGAGTGCACTGCCGGTTGTTTCTTCCATTCCTTTTTGGAATGTCGTCATGGTCATATTCAGCCTGGGCATTCTGGTGGCCGCTTTTGCTTTAACCGCTTTTTGTTTTGTCAAAATGGCCGGCCTCGCTTTGTTGGGCGCGCCGCGTTCCAGCGAGGAAGTGCGCGCGACCTGGAGCAAGCGTGATGTTCCGCGTTTGATGCGTTATCCGATGGCAGCGATGGCCTTCTTTTGTCTGGCTCTGGGATTGTTTCCCTATCCGATCGTCAATTGGCTCTCGTGTGTAGTCGAAGCGGTACTGGGCTTTCGCGTGGCGTTGGATATCTCGCCGTTGGCCGGATTGCAGCTTAATCTCCCCATTCCAGCCGCGCTCGAAAAAATTGCGGCAAACTTCATGATTCCGCTTGTGGTCCTGATCGCCGTAATTTTAGTGTTCCTCGTCAAGCTTTTCAAAAGCAGCAAGAAGCAAAAGCTGCAGCCCGCGATGCCATGGAACTGCGGGACGCCCTTTGCTCCGGACAGCATGCAACATACCGGCGCCTCACTCTCATTTTTAATTCGCGATAGTGTGGCCTCTCAGCCGGCGCCGGTATTCGATAAACATGAGGCGCAGGATTATCTGCCGGCTCACTTCAATCTTTCAAAGAGCGCCTATCCCCAAATTGTTGTCGAAATTTTTCGCCTGAGCTATAACCGCTTGATCAATCGGCTGGTCTCCTATTCCGACAGGATTGGCAATATTGTCCAGAACGGTGATATTCGCCGTTACCTGCTTTATATTCTCATTGTCAACATTGTTGTTCTTCTATTGTTCCTGGTGCGTTAACACGGTTAGACGGTTTGCCAGTTTGCCCGTTGGCCCGTTAGCCAGTTAACCGGCAAACCGGATAACTGGCTAACTGGCCAACATTTTTTAGAGTGACGATCATGAGAGTTTCCTGGCTGCAATTTGGCCTCGGCCTGTTTCAAGGCGCATTTTTAATCTTCCTCGCGCCGGGGTTGATCGGCTTGTTGCGTTACTTGAAAGCCCGCATGCAATTGCGCCCCCGGCCGGCCGGCTACATCTTGCAACCCTATCGTGATCTCCTGAAACTGATGCGGAAGCCGGCGGTGCGCTCCGCAACAACATCGTGGGTTTTTGCCGCGACGCCGGCGATCTTGTTTGCCGCCTACGGTTTGCTGGCTTTCATGGTTCCGGTTTTTCATCCCAGCACGCTGATAGCAAGCGACCTCATTGTGGTGATGTATGTGCTCGGTTTGGCCCGCTTCTGCTTGAGCTTGGCGGGATTGGATGCCGGCGCCCCGTTTACCGGGCTTGGCAGCAGCCGTGAAATGTTCTTCCATCTCTTGACTGAAATCGGGTTGATTCTTTTCATCGTCGCCATCATTATCCGGACGGGCATTATCAATTTGAGTGACATCGTGGCCGCGCACTGGCAGCTCAATCTCTTCACCGAACCGGCCCTGATTCTGCTCGCGCTATCCCTGGCTTTGCTCATCCTCTTTGAATGTGAGCGCATTCCGATTGACAATCCGGCCACGCATTTGGAGCTGACCATGGCGCACAAAGCCATCACGCTGGAATATGCCGGGCGTGATCTGGCGCTCCTTGAATGGGCCGAAATGATCAAGCTGACTTTTTTGCTCACAGTTCTCATCAATCTTTTTCTGCCTTTCCCCGCGTTTGCAGGGCCAGGCCGTGACGCCGGCATCCTGGGCCAGATCCTGGCTCTGGCATTTTTTGGCGCTAAAATTTTTTTGCTGACCCTGATTCTGGCGCTGTGGGAGCTTGCCCAACCCAAGCTGCGCTTGCGAACCGTTATCCGGCCGGGTTTGGCGGCGATGGTGCTCAGTTTGACCGCCATCATCTATACGATTGCGCTGAAGATTCTGGAGAAATAAGCCATGCCTTCGTCGACGACAACTCCTCTCGATCTGTTGGAAGTTATCTTGATCTTGACCACCTTTATCGTGACGACGACGCCGTCGGTCAAGCAAATTATCTCGACCTACCGCCTCCAATCCATTCTGCTCGCCATGGTGACGACGGTGGCCGCCTCGGCAAAAGCAATGAAAAGCTACAGTGCTGAACCACGCGAATTCAATGTTGCCATATGGATACTCTTCATCGCCTTGTTGCCAATTTTACTTGCTTGGGCCATCAAGCCACTTTTAGTGCGCGCCACCCTCGCCGGTGAAACGAGCACATTGGGATTTTTGTTTCACCGCTCGATCCAACGCCAGCTCGAAGAGGAGGCGGAACGCGTCTGGCGCCAATACAAAGCCGCCACGCGAGAACAATTTCACTTGCTGATCTTTCTGATCCTTGTCTTCGTCGCCTTTTACATTGCCTTCCGTATTATTGCCGGTGATTTTTCGCTATCGGAACGCGTCGGCCTGGCCGTCTCGATGGCCCTGCATTTGATCGGCCTGTACAACATGTTCGCCAAACAGGACATTATCGCGCAGGTCATCGGGCTGCTGATCATGGATCATGGCCTGTATCTCGCCGTGATCAAAATCGTCGAAATTCCGGTGCCGGCCACTTTCTTTGTCATCAGTTTGTATTTTTACACCTTGATCACCATGTTCATTCTCGTGATTCTTTTGCCGCGCGTTCGCCGGGAAACCCAGAGCATCGACCTGTCCGAGATAGCAGCCAAATCCAAGCTCAAAGGTTAATTGTATGCCCATTCTCCAGCTCGATCTCGCCACCCTCGCCGTTTTGACGATCTCCATCCCGCTCCTGGTTGGATTGATCGGGGTGGCCGGGATTCTCTTTCAGGCCTGGCGCTTCCCGCGGTTTAGGAAAACCCTGGATTTCCTCACCGTCTTCGCTTCCGCGGTTTCACTGGCGCTTTCCTTATGGATGGCGTTGATTTCCAAAGCCGAACACTTGACGCCATCCCTCGCCTTGCCTATCCTCGGTCGAATCGGTTTTCTGATTGATTCCCTGAGCCTTTATTTCATCTTGTTGGTCAACGTCATTGCGCTGGCGGCGACGTGGAACTCGATTGAGTGGTTAAAGGCGAAAAGCGGCGACCAGCATGCGCTTTTTCATACCTTGACCAATCTTTTCCACGTCACGATGCTGCTGGTGCCGCTGGTTGACAATCTGATCATTTTATGGATTGCCATCGAAGCGACGACGCTGGTTTCAACCATGCTGGTCGGCTTTGAAGGCAAAAAAGATTCCTGGGAAGCCGCCTGGAAATACCTCGTCATCACCTCGACCGGCATCATCTTCGCCCTGCTCGGCACGATGTTCCTGGCCAATGCGGCCAAAGGGTTGATCCCGAAAGATGATCCCAATATCATCATGAACTGGTCCTTTCTGATCAAGAACGCCGGCCTCCTCAACCAGGATTTTGTGAAGCTCTCCTTTCTTTTCATTCTTGTCGGCTACGGCACCAAAGCCGGTTTTGCGCCAATGCACACCTGGCTGCCCGATGGCCACGGCGAAGCGCCGGCTCCAATCAGCGCTTTGCTCTCTGGCGTCCTGCTGAAATCCGCCCTCTACGCCATCTTGCGCTTCTACACCATCACCAATGCCACCCTTGGCAATGCGGGTTTTACCTCGAAGATTTTGTTGGGATCGGGCTTGTTCTCACTGCTCCTCGCCACGCCCTTTATTCTCAAAGAAAATCGCTTCAAGCGCCTTCTTGCTTATCACAGCCTGGAGCACATGGGCATCATCACCTTCGGCGTCGGCATCGGCGGCCCCATCGCGATGTTCGGCGCGCTGCTGCACACTTTTAATCACGCCATCACCAAAGCGTTGATGTTTCTTTCGTTTGGCAATATCCTGCGCCAATATGAGCAAGCGTTTCAGGAAAAAGGATGGCCGTTTGATCAGACCAAAATTGCCGGCGTGTTGCAGAGCATGCCCTTTACGGGCGCTGTCTTGATTCTCGGCGGGCTGGCGCTGGTGGGCACGCCGCTGTTCAACATCTTCGTGAGTGAGTTCATCATTCTGTGGGGCGCGCTGGACAATCTGAATCTCAGCCGGTCGCCCTCGCCGACCCGGGTATCGCATTTTCCCGCGTGGATCGTCATCACCGCCGTCGCTATTTTTGTGCTTTCCACCACGCTCATTTTCTTCGGCCTGGTCCGGCATCTCGCCCAAATAACGCTGCGCCAGATGCCGATGGAACAGAAGTTGAACGAGAGCCTCAGCGACCGGTTTTTACTCGGCTCGTTGTTGCTCGTCGCCATCATCTTCGGCTTTGGCGTCGTTCAACCGTTGGCGCGGCTGATTGCCGAGAGCGTCAACATCGTTTTGAATGTCAAGTAGTCACAACGCGGACAAGCCGCTACCAAAAGGCACCACGCGGATCAAAAACTCACGCTGATAATCTGTGTGAGTTTTTGATCCGCGTGTAATTTCTTTGTTTTTTTGCACAGAGTTGACTATTAACAGACACAACGTGGACAAGCCACAACCAAACAAGAAAAAGCGTAGGAGACTACGCCAGATTTTCAAACAAGTTGAAAACTGGAGCCCTTTGGGCAGCCATGAAAAAATTTTCCCAACGGATAGAAACAACGCAACGGATATTAAAGTTTTCATCCGTTGCGTTGTTTCTATCCGTTGGGCATTAAAACTCAGAATTTTTTTCTAACTTTTGCTCCGCAATGGCCTAATTGGCAAACGCTAAAATTGACGCATATCAATGTCACACATCCGCTCCGGAATCCAAAAAACTTGCCAGAAACCGCTGCTCGAGCTTCCGCGCCAGGCGGTTAATGAATTGCACTTTGTCGTGGAAGACAGCGATGACTTGCTTCGCCTTTGCGAGTGGGCCAGGCAACAAAATTATTATCTTTGCACGATGGTCGCCAATGACGAGCGGGCCCTAACGGATCACGCCTTCAAGCTCTATTATGTTTTGTCGGCGCCTCAGGAAAATCTGCTGATCATTCTCGAACATCCGCTGCGCAATCCGCAATATCCGACGCAATATGTTTCGATTCGAAAAGCTTTTCCTGCAGTGGAAAGTTTGGAAAGAGAAGCGCACGACCTGGTTGGCGTATCACCCCTCGAACCGAGAATGGCCGATGGCTTCGTGTTGCACTTGCCTTATCCGCCTCGCCTCTATCCCCTGCGGCTAAACCGGCCCATTAAAAAGCTGCAAGAGATGATCAAAAATCATGTTAAAATTTCGGCAAAACTTGCCCGTCCTGAAGAAGGGAAATTATTTTTGCCGGTCGGGCCCATCCACGCCGGCGTCATCGAAGCCGGGCATTTCCAATTTCACGTCGCCGGTGAAGTGATCGAAGACTTGACGATTCGGCTCGGTTACAAACACAAAGGCATTGAGAAACTTTTTCAAACTCATCACACGTTGGAGTCGGGTTGGGAGCTGGCGGAAAGAATTTCCGGCGATTCGTCTTTTGCGCACGCGCTCGCCTATTGCCAGGCGGTGGAGGCATTGGCCGGGTTGGAGCCGCCGGAGCCGGCATTGTACTGGCGCGGCTTATTGCTCGAAATGGAGCGCCTTTATAACCATATCGGCGACGTCGCCGCGCTCGTTCACGACATGGCGTTTGATTTGGTGGCCGCTGAGATCGCCATCCTGCGTGAAAGCGTTATGCAGTTGAATCTTGGCTTGACCGGGCATCGGCTCTTGCGCGGCGTCAATCGTCCCGGCGGCGTGGAATTTAGTGGCGCGCCGAATCTGGAAAATTTATCGGCCGTGGCCGATCTCACCGGCCGTTTTCTCAGCCTCAGCAAGCTGGTTCTCCACTTGCCGGCGTGCCGGGAGCGCACCCTGACGACCGGAATTTTGACCCGAGAAGAAGCGCAAGATTTTGGCGCGACCGGCTTGGCGGCGAGAGCCTCCGGTTTATGGGAGCATGATTTTCGGTTGAAGCATCCGCAGGGCGTCTATGCCCGCCATCCCGAATTGCTTGACGATATACGCGCCACCGTTGCGCAGGATGACGTCTCGCCAACCGTTCATGACCGTAGCGTTCTGGTGTTTCAGGAAGAGCTGCCGGGCGATGTCTTTGCCCGTATGGCGTTGCGAGTGGCGGAAGTCGAAACCTCGGCACGGATCATCCAGCGGCTTTTCACAGAGCTGAAAAAACCGGGTTCACGCGCCCTCAGATTCGTCGAACCGCTGACCCGTGCCCTCTGGGAGGCTCCCAACTTTGAATTTGGCCTCGGTTTTGTCGAAGGCTGGCGCGGCGACATTTTCTACTGGGTCATGAAAGGACCCGACAACACCATTTTTCGCTGCAAAGTCCGGGACCCCTCGCTTTTTAACTGGCCGGCCTTGCGGTTGGCGACGATTCGCAAACCGGACAAAACCGATCCGGCGGGCAAACGTTACTGCGAGAATATTTTGGCTGATTTTCCCCTGATCAACAAGAGTTTCAATCTCTCTTATTCAGGCCACGATTTGTAACCGGAGTGCAATGCCGAATGAAAGAAAAAAGCCTCAGAACCCCGCGGACCGTTTTGGGCATGCTGGCGCAGCGCTTTGTGCAGATGTTCAAAACCCGGCCGCCGCAGCAATCAAAGTTTCCGGATTTAGCCGCCAAACGGCGTTCCATCTTCATCCGCCATTTGGATTGCGGCTCGTGCAACGGCTGCGAGCTCGAGCTCAACGCCTTGACCAATCCGGTTTATGATATTGAGCGTTTCGGCATTCAATTCGAAGCCTCGCCGCGCCATGCCGATGCGTTGGCCATGACCGGTCCATTCACGCGTAATCTGGAAGAAGCGGCGCACTTGACCCTGGAGGCGATGTCCGAGCCGCGGCTGGTGGTGACGATCGGCGATTGCGCCAAAGACGGCGGCATTTTTAAAGAATCGTATGCGGTCAAGCCTCGCCCAGCCAGGCTCGAAGAAGCGATTAAATTGACCGCCATTCATGTCCCGGGCTGTCCGCCGACTCCGGAAGCGATATTGAAAGAATTGGCCAGGCTGCCGCCGATGCCTTCGGATTAGAAAGCGGTCATTGGCTGCAGAAAGCAATGCCTCACTGACGGGGTGGTAGCGCAGACATCTTGTCTGCCCCGAGAACGGGGCGCTACATTTTTCCCCCGTGGGTGAGGCATTACGCAGAAAAAAGAATTATTGTTGACTTCATTGCCGTGAACGTCTTATATTTAAATAATGAACTCGAGGTGTGCATCACAACTTTAATGATTTTGACTTTAAAAAATCTTCGCGGTCGTGATAGTTTTTTGGGAGTAATACAATAACACGGCGCCGCAACCCAAAAGATACCCTGCGGATCAAAAACGCACGCTGACAAATCCGTGTGCGTTTTTGATCCGTGTGTAATTTATTTTCTTTGTTTTTATTGCAATCACCTAACTTGTAACTAATCTTTCAGAATTTGAAAAAAATGTCTTTAGCTTCCGGAAATTTTTTTGTGCATCCATTTTTGCATTTGTCGCGCGCTATCCACACTCATAGCCTTCCCCTGGATTTATAACCCCCCAACGTGTTCAGTAAGACGGTCGTTCGAAAGAGCCGGCATGTCTCATACGAGATGAGATAACGCCGTATGCTCAGGGACGGCATTTTGTCCAATTTAACTTTCTTCACTTCGTATGCACAGAATTTTAGAGCCGAAACTCTTCGCCATTTTACGGAAATGTTCTCGCCAGCGATCACCATCGCGTTGCTCGCGGCCATCTAATCTTTGCTGTCAGCCGTCGTCGCCGACGGCATGCTCGGCACCCGGCATCGCTCAAATATGGAATTGGTCGCGCAAGGCATCGGCAATATTATCTCGCCGCTTTTCTCCGGCATTCCCGCCACCGGCGCAATTGCCCGCACCGCGACGAATATTAAAAACGGCGGCCGCACGCCGATTGCCGGCATCGTGCACGCGCTCACGCTGCTGCTGATCATGATGTTCTTCGGACAGTATGCGGCGCTGATTCCCATGCCGGTGCTCGCCGCCATTCTTATTTTCGTTTCTTATAACATGAGCGAATGGCATGCTTTCGTTAAATTATTCCGCAGCCCGAAAAGCGACATCACGGTTTTGCTCGCGACGTTTCTGCTCACGGTCCTGATTGATTTAACCGTCGCGATTCAGGCCGGCGTCGTGCTCGCTGCGTTTCTGTTTATGAATCGCATGTCGAAAGTCACACAGGCGAATTTTATCACGAAAGAATTGCGGCAGGATGATGACGAATTTGAAAACGGCCCCAACGCGATAGCCAAACGCGACGTGCCGCCGGGCGTCGAAGTATTCGAAATTTACGGCCCGTTGTTTTTCGGCGCCATCGAGCAATTCAAAGACGCCATTCGCCAATTGGAAAAGCCTCCAAAAGTTTTGATCTTGCGCATTCGGAACGTGCTCGCGGTTGATGCGACGGCTTTGCAGGCATTGGAGGTCGAGTTTAAAAACGCCCAAAAAACCGGAACGATTTTTGTGCTTTCGGATGTTCACACCCAGCCGCTATATGCGATGGAGCAAGCCGGCCTGCTCAAAAAAATCGGCGAGGAAAATGTTTGCGGCAACATCGATGATGCGCTGAATCGCGCCCGCGCTATTCTTGGACTTGCGCCGGTCGAGTGCCCGATGCCGTTCGTGCCCACCGTGGCGCGGGAAAAGGCTTTGGTTTAGAAATTACAGATGCGTAGCGCAGACTTCTTGTCCAACGTCGCTAATTTTTCAAAAAGCATTTCTATAAACATTTCAACCCTAACGGGTTTCGGCAACTGCTCTTAACTTAATGACTTGCAGATGGTATTCAAAACTGTACTCAAATAAGCCTTGTTTTATATTTCCTTACTTCTCACCGGCAATGTCCAATCGCTCGACTTTCCTCACCGGCCTCTCCCGCAACGTCATCGTGCTCGGCCTCGTCAGCCTGTTCCAAGACCTGTCGAGCGAGATGCTCTATCCGGTCGTGCCGTTGTTTCTCGCCAGCGTGCTCGGCGCGCCGATGACAGTGATCGGGCTTATCGAAGGTTTTGCCGAGTTCACGGCCGCGATTCTCAAAGCGGTCTTCGGGAGATTGTCGGATCGCTTCCAACGTCGTCGCGCTTTCATCAGCCTTGGTTACGGCCTTTCGGCGATGAGCCGGCCGGTATTGTTGCTCGCCAACAGTTGGGGATTCGTGCTCGCCTCGCGCCTGTTGGATCGCCTCGGCAAAGGCGTGCGCACCAGCCCGCGCGATGCGTTGCTTGCGGCCTCGGCGCCGGCGGAACAGCGGGGCAAAGTTTTTGGATTCCATCGCGCACTGGATACGAGCGGCGCGGTGATCGGACCGCTGGTGGCGATATGGCTGCTCGCCGTTACCGATAATGATTATCGTTTCGTCTTTCTCATCGCCGTCATTCCCACCACTGGCGCTTTTCTGCTGACGTTCCTTGTTAAAGAAGCCAAACCGGAAATCGTCACAAACAAGTTGACTGATCACTGGTCACTGATTACTGAAAACTTGCCCCCGGCCTATTGGAAATTCCTCGCTATCAACTTCATCTTTTTTCTCGGCAACAGCAGCGATGTTTTTTTGATTTTGCGCGCGAAGGATCTGGGGCTGTCGTCCACGTCGGCTATTTTTGCTTACGTCATTTATAATTTGACGTTCGCGCTGTCAGCCGCACCGGCCGGTATCCTTTCGGATCGGCTCGGACGCCGGCGCGTTATGCAAGCCGGGTTCATTCTTTTTGCCTGCGTTTATGCCGGCTGCGCTTTGGCACAGTCAACTTTTGTTATTTGGCCGCTCTTCGCACTATATGGTTTTTACGCCGCGATGACCGAAGGCGTCGGCAAAGCCGCAATCGTCGATCTCGTCGCGCCGGAACACCGCGGCAGCGCGATCGGCGTATTTTATATGGCGACGGGTTGCGCCGCGCTCATCGCAAACGGTTTGGCCGGCTGGTTGTGGAAAGAATTTGGCGCCTCCACGGCGTTGATTTTTTCCGCCGCGCTTGCTTTAGCGGCCGGCATATTTTTGTTTGCCTGGAAAGAACGGCGCTGACTTTTTCATGAAATTAAAAGTTACAAAATTTTTAAAAACGCTTGACTTTTCAACAAAACCGTTTTATCTTGAGCGTATCAATGCGCAAAGAATTGGTTTCCCTCTGGCTGATCGGTGTTGTCCTATCGGCTTTCATTTTACTTCTGGCCGTTACGTTGAGCCCGGCCGCCCTTGATCGCGGCGCGCTGCGTTGGATTCCGCCTTGCCCAGCCAAACTGGCCGGCGGGTCATGTCTGCTCTGCGGCATGACCCATAGCCTCGCCGCGGCGGTTCGCGCCGGTTGGAAAAACGCCGGCCGATATAATCCCGGGGGCCCGTGGCTGTTCGCAGTATTGTTGTCCAATACAGTGATTGGCGTCGTGATCGGAATCAGATTTCTCACCAAAAACCGGAAGGAGAATTGTCATGGGCACTGTCGCAATCGTCTGGGGCATTCTGAGCCTCGTCGGGATGTTCGTCGCATTAACGCCGTGTCTTGGCTCGCTCAACTGGCTCAACATTCCATTTTCAGGCATCGGGCTGATTCTGAGCATCGTGGCGGCCACGCAGCCCGAAAATAAAAACAAAGGCATTGCCGGCATCATCATGTGCTTTATTGCCGTTGCCATCGGTTTAGTGCGGCTATTGCTCGGCGGCGGCGTGTTCTAAAACCCGCCTGTCATCAACCCCAAACGGAGGTGCCATGTTTTGTCGAAATTGTGGTAAAGAAGTCGGCCCACAAGCCGTGGTCTGCGTGGCCTGCGGCGCAGCGCCGATGAATGGCAAACAATTTTGCCAGAATTGCGGCAATGGAACCGATCCGGCCGCTGTCGTCTGCGTCAAATGCGGTGTCGCCCTCGGCGCCGGCGCAAGCGGCCAGGCCAAATCCAAAATGGCGGCCGGACTGCTCGGCATTTTTCTCGGCTCGCTCGGCATTCATCGCTTTTATTTAGGCTATCACCTCATCGGTGTTTGCCAGCTCGTGCTCAGCCTTTTCGGTTTCTTTACCTGCGGCGCGACTTCGATTGCCGCCTGGGTTTGGGGCCTCGTCGAAGGCATTATGATTTTGACCGGCTCGATCAATAAAGATTCGGAAGGCCGGCCGTTGGCATCCTGATCATGAAAATCCGCCGGCTGCAGTTTGGGCGAGAGTTGGCAGCACTGTGGGCGCCTTTGGCGCTGCTGACTCTCTGTTGCATTCCCGTTGAAACGATTTTACAGGGGCCGACTTTATGCCTGTTCCGCCGCTGGTTCGGCGTCGACTGCTATGGTTGCGGATTGACGCGCGCGATGAGTTTTTTTGCGCATGGCGAGATTGCCGCCGCGTTATCATATAACCGCCTTGTCATATTTGTCTTTCCGGCGCTTTGCGTTTTAGCGATTGCTCAAGCCGGGCTCGCCGTGCGGCGTTGGCAAAACCGCCGCCGCTTGCCCCTCAAAATTTTGCTCATGCTCGTGATGATTGAAATGACGCCGTTAGGCGCCATGGCGGGATGGGTTTTGCTCAAGCTCGCGCATCTTTTTACATTCCTCCGAAAAAAAATTTTCCGCCCCATCAACAAGACTAACCCCGGCGGCTGTCATTGCAGTTTCGGAGTCAAAGTCATGCAACGACGGCTTGTGGCCATTCTCTTTTTCTTTCCGTTCACGCTTGCCGCGCCGATCGCTTTTTACGATTCGCTCAACGGCATCTACTGGGCGCCGGTCGGGCCGCCGAGCGTCGAAGATTTTTCCCAGGTGATACAATAAATGTCGGGGAACGGAACCGCGCGCTCCCAAACCGAATCTTGACAGCATAAGCGTCTCTTCTATTTGCCAAAATCTGTTCTTGGAAATGCCAGGCCGAATCGTTATCTTTGAAATAATCAAACACGGGAGATGAAGATGCAAACCGCAAGAACAGTCGTTTTTAAGATCACGCCCGCGATCAAGCAGGAGATGGTCAAAATCATCGACGCGCGGATCCGGGAAGCGCACGTGCCTAAAGAAGATTTTTCCGAGCTCAAGAATATCGTCAAAGATATTGGCGTCACGGTCGGCGAACTGGCGCAGGCGCAGAAACGCACGGAAGTCAAAGTCGAAGAGCTGGCAGTTGCGCAGAAGGAGTTGACAGAAGCGCAGAAAAGAACGGAACGCCGACTTGAAGAACTCGCTACAGCTCAAAAGGAGTTGACGGAGGCGCAAAAAAGAACGGAGGTCGGAATCGCAGCGCTAACCGACGTTATAAAAGAAGTCCAGGGTGATATAAAAGAAATACGCAGCGATGTAAAAGAAGTCCAGGGTGATATAAAAGAAATACGCAGCGATGTAAAAGAAGTCCAGGGTGATATAAAAGAAATACGCAGCGATGTAAAAGAAGTCCAGGGTGATATAAAAGAAATACGCAGCGATGT